>Ga0335077_10001928_pt1 | contig 24766 bp, 17 predicted proteins | sample Lox_Sample_31_FD_207151 | JGI IMG/M metagenome (GOLD analysis project Ga0335077, IMG submission 207151) | Soil microbial communities from Loxahatchee National Wildlife Refuge, Florida, United States - Lox_Sample_3.1 | ecosystem: Environmental > Terrestrial > Soil > Wetlands | place: USA... | reverse complement strand
AGATCAGCCAGGCTTGATCGGCTGCACGGTTTTTTCCAGGCGTGTCGTCCTGGAACACCTTGGTCAGTGAATCCACCGGCCACACAGAAACCTGTGCAGATACAAAAGCGGGTGAAGTAATCAGGAGCACAACAAGAAACGGGCGGACAATTCTCATCCGCGTCGATTATAGGACAAGATAGCCGGCGGCGCTTGATGCTACGCTCGAAACATGTTCCGCCGCGTCATCTGGATCGTGCTGGACAGCGTCGGCATCGGCGCGATGCCGGACGCCGCGGACTACGGCGATGCCGGCAGCGACACGCTGGGTAACATCGCGCGCATCCGCCCGCTCCAGCTGCCCAACCTTTGCCGCCTGGGACTGGCCAATATCAAACCGTTTCCGGGCCTGGATCCCGTGCCCTCTCCGGCAGGCGCATTCGGGCGCTGTGCCTTGGCTTCTCCTGGCAAAGATACGACCACAGGACATTGGGAGATGGCCGGCATACATCTGGAAAAGCCGTTTCCCCTATATCCGCATGGTTTCCCGCGGGAAATCATGGATGAGTTCGAGCGTCGCATCGGCCGGCGCGCGCTGGGCAATAAGCCCGCATCCGGCACCGAAATCATCAAGGAACTTGGCGCGGAGCACGTGCGCACCGGCTCGCCCATCGTCTACACTTCCGCGGACAGTGTCTTCCAGATCGCTGCGCATGAGGAAGTGATTCCACTACCGGAGCTGTACCAAATCTGCGAAACGGCGCGCGAAATCCTGCGCGGACCCCACGAAGTGGGCCGGGTGATTGCGCGTCCATTCATTGGCGTGCCCGGCTCGTTCATGCGCACGCCCAACCGAAAGGACTACGCCGTCCCGCCCCCGCAGGGCATGCTGCTGGACTGTCTCGCGAGGCACAACGTCGAGGTCTACAGCGTCGGGAAGATCTTCGATGTGTTTCTAGGACGTGGGATTCGCGATCACGTCAAGACCAAGAACAATGACGACGGCATGGCGAAGACGATCGCTGCCATGACCACGGTTCCCACCGGCTTGATTTTCGTCAACCTGGTCGACTTCGATCAGCAATACGGCCACCGCAACGACGTGGAGGGTTATGCCGCGGCGCTCGAGCAGTTCGATGCATGGTTACCGGATTTTCTGGGCAAGCTACACCACGCCGATCTCGTCATCATAACGGCCGACCACGGGTGCGATCCCACCACGCCCTCGACGGATCACAGCCGGGAATATGTGCCGCTGGTTGTCTATGGGGCTAACGCGCATTCCGGAGTGGCTCTGGGATTGCGGCGTTCGCTATCGGATATCGGTCAAACGGTGGCCGAAAATTTCGGAGTGTCCATCGGCAACGGCACGAGTTTCCTTGCAGCCGTTTCCTGAGAGATTACCAGCGCGGCTCGCGCCGCTGACGGGGTGGACCACCTCCGCCGGGACCATTACGCCGGGCCGGCTTCGGCCTGGCTTCATTGACGTTCAGCGCGCGCCCGGCGAGGTTCGTGCCGTTCACCGCCTTAATGGCTTCATCCGCTTCGTTCCCGTTGGTCATTTCGACGAATGCAAATCCACGTGACCGCCCTGTATCGCGATCGGTCATGATGGTGACGCGTTCCACGGCTCCGTGTGCTTCAAACAGCGGCCGAAGCATGTCCTCGGTCACGCCAAAATCCAGGTTACCTACGAAAATACTCTTCACAGTGAATCTCCTCGGCGATTTGAGCGCGGGCATTCGAGGCAGACAGAAAAGGGTTGGAGGCCCTTCTCGGCCGGGAGCTGCGGCACAGTCAAATCTCTGTGACGGAGTGTACCAGAGTCAAGTATGAATTGCACGCCCTCAACTGGTCTAATCCCCCTCCGAGCCGCGCGCTATCTGGTACCCTCGAAAATGACGTTCGCGTGATTTGCGTAACCAACCTACCCTATGAGAAAACCTGTGATGGCGGGCAATTGGAAAATGTACAAGACTCCCGCCGAAACCTGCGCCTTCTTTGAGGCGTTCCGGCCGCTCGTCGCATCGGCCACCCATTGCGAGATTGTGATTTGCCCGCCGTTTCCGGACCTCCCGGCGGCCGTGGACTCTGCCCGCGGAACGCGGATCCAGGTCGGCGCCCAGAACCTGTATTGGGCCAAGGAGGGCGCATTCACCGGTGAAGTCTCCGGGCCGATGATCAAGGCGGCCGGGGCCACGCACGTGATCGTCGGGCACAGCGAGCGGCGCCAGTATTTCGGCGAGACCGATGAGACCGTGCTGAAGCGAACCGTGGCGGCGCTCGATGCCGGCCTTACGCCGATCGTGTGCGTAGGCGAGCTACTGGAACACCGCGAAGCGGGCCGCACGGAGGCCGTGCTGTGCCAGCAGTGCCTCCAGGGCATCGCCGGGCTCGACGAGCAGCGGTTTGCGAAAATCGTGATCGCCTATGAGCCCGTCTGGGCTATCGGCACCGGCAAGACGGCGACGCCCGAGATCGCCGCCGATGCCCATCACGTGATCCGGCGCGAAATGCGCAACCGGTATGGTGATGGCGCCGCCGAGAGCCTCCGGATCCTCTATGGGGGAAGCGTGAAGCCCGACAACGTGAAGAGTCTCATGGCACAGGACGAAATCGACGGCGTCCTGGTGGGCGGCGCCAGCCTGGATGCGAAATCGTTCGCAACCATCGTGAATTTCACATCGTGAAGGCTCTGAACGCAGAAGAGGTCGCGTCGCGGCGCAAGTCGCCGCTGCTGCCTATTTTTCTGATCGTCATGGTAGACGTGTTGGGCCTGACGATCATTCTGCCGCTGCTGCCTTTTTACGCCGAGCGGCTGGGCGCCAGCCCTGCCGTGGTGGGCCTGCTCGTCTCCACCTACGCGGCCTGCCAGTTGGTAGCCGGCCCGGTGCTCGGCCAGATTTCAGACCGCGTGGGCCGGCGCCCGCTGTTGTTGGTCAGCCAGATGGGCACATTTGTCGGTTTCCTGATTTTGGCCTGGGCCGGCTCGCTGTGGGTAGTGTTTCTGGCGAGGATTATCGATGGCCTGACAGCCGGCAATCTTTCGCTGGCGCAAGCCTACATCTCCGACGTCACGCGGCCCGAGGAGCGCGCCAAGTCATTCGGCGTCATCGGTGTCGCGTTCGGCATCGGATTCCTTATCGGCCCGGCCATCTCCGGCTACCTCTCCACGTTTGGTTATCAATATCCCATCTTGGCGGCGGCGGCGCTCTCCGCCACCAGCATTCTGTCCACGTATTTCCTCTTGCCGGGAGCGCCGGTGATCCCGGAATCCGAAAAGCGCGAGGGCCCGCCGCTCCCCACGGGCCGCCGTCTGCGCGTGCTCGACTGGGGCAACTACGCCACCTATTTCAAGCGGCCCGTGCTCTCCCAACTGCTGTGGCAATTCTTTTCATTCGCGTTTGCTTTCGCCATTTTCATGTCGGGCTTCGCGCTCTTCTCCGAGCGCCGATACACCTGGAGCGGCCATGCTTTCGGAGTCAAGGAAGTCGGTTATATATTTGCGTACGTGGGATTCCTGGGGATCATCCTGCAGGGCGGCTTGATTGGCCGCTTAGTTCGGATGTTCGGTGAAGAGAAGCTGGTTTCCGCGGGATTCGTCAGCGCCACGGCCGGCTTCGCGCTGATCGGTTTCGTGTATCGCCTGCCGGGCCTTCTGCTGGCGAGCACCATTGCCTCATTCGGAACCGGTGTGCTTCGGCCGGCTTTAACCAGCCTGATCACGCAGCGCGCGGGCCGCGAGGAGCAGGGCGTGGTGCTCGGGCTGACCCAGTCGCTCATGTCGGTGGCGCAGATTGTTGCGCCGGTCATCGCCGGGTTTCTGATTGACCGCGGTCTTTTGACAACCTGGGCCCTGGTGGGCGCGGCCGCCAGCCTCATGGGAGTGGTGATCGAGAGAGTTAGAACAACCGGCGTGAGCTAATCACAGACCTCTTACAGATATTTCAAGCTCAGGTCGAGCAGCTTCTGCGTTCCCTCGTAAGGACCGCCCTCGCCTTCCCACTCCATGGAGAAGTACCCGCGATAGCCGCTCTGCTTGGCGATGGCGAAGGTCTTGCCGACGTCCACACGAAAGACTTTGCCGTTGTCGACTTCGGAATCCTTCACGTGGGAGATGTTGTAAGCATGCTTGAACATGGCGGTGACCGAGTCGTAGTTATACTTCTCGTCACCCTTGAGCATGGAGTTGCAGAAGTCGGGAAGGCCGCGCAGCCACGGGCTGTTTACCTGCTCGATGACCTTTACTAGGTAGAAAGCGTCTTCGGTTTCCGGGTCATCATTTTCCAGGTTGATGACAACGTTCTTCTCCGCTCCGTAATCGGCCACGGCTCGGAGGCTCTCCGCGGCGCGCGCGACATCCGGGGCGACTCCACGAACACCCGCTATGTGAACCCGGAGGCTGGGCGAGCCCAGTGCGACAGCCGCATCCACCCACTTCTTGGCATTTTCCACGGCGTTCTTGCGCTTGGCCGCGTCGGGGTCGTAGACACTCGCCCGCCCGCCCACCGGAATGTTGATTACATGCATCCCGGCCTTTTCCACCGCGTTGCGCAATTCGCCCAAATAAGCTGTTTCGAGCGACACGAAGTGCGAATCCAGCGGCTCGATATTGCGCACCTTGAATTTCTCGCGCACCATGGCCGGGAACTGGAGCAACGTCATGCCGGGCTTGGTCTTGTCGCGGTCGCGATTGTTCGGACTCTCGATGAACGCTCGAAATGGATACGACGCCACGCCGAGCCGCGCGCGCGGCTCAGTGGGAAAGGGGATGTTTGGCTCCTGCGAAGCCGATACACCACGGGGTACGGCCGCAAACAGGGCGGCTTCCACAAAATGGCGGCGATTCATTCCTGAATTGTACAGCCAGGACAGGCATCGCTGCCTGTCCTTTCACTCCTCAATAGATAAACTTCAGCGCGAACTGAATCTGCCGAGCCGGCTGCGCCGCAGTGAACGCTCCCGCGCCGGGAGCATCGAAACTATTGTTCAAGCTGTTGGCTCGGAAATTCGGATGGTTGATCATGTTGAAAAACTCCGAGCGGAATTGCAGCTTCAGGTGTTCCTTGACCGCGAAGTCCTTAAACAGGGAGGTGTCGATGCCCACTTGCGGCGCCGTGTAAATGATATTCCGGCCGGAATTCCCAAGAGTGCCAAAGGCCGTGGCGGTGAAGGCCGCGGGATTGTACCATTCGTTGACGTTTTGATTGGAAGGATAAAGCGGTACGCCCGCCACTCGGTTGGGCCGTTCCTCGGAATCGCCGAGCGTGTTGGATTCCCCAATCGACGCATTAATCGTGTAGGGGACGCCGCTCGTGTAAGATTGAATGCCCTGCAATTCCCAGCCGCCTATTAACGCATTTCCTACTCCGTTCAGGCCGCCCAGGAAGCGCTTTCCCTTGCCGATGGGCAGGATATAAGTCATGCTGTTCACGAACCGGAACTGCTGGTCGAAGTCGGAAGGGCCCTTTTCCCACTCCGGATGGTTCCAGTCACGGGCATACCCGCCACCGTGGAAACCGAGAGAGGCCGTGGAAACTTCGTCAATCGATCTGCCGTAAGTGAACGCTGTCAGAAAGCTTAGGTCATTCGAGAAGCGTTTCTCCATCTTGGTCTGCAAGGAATGGTAAGTAGAGCTGTTGCAGGAACACCATAGGGAGAAATCGCCTAAATACGGACGCGGGCGTGCGTCCGCGTAGTTCACGGTGTCTGGCGAGGGCGTCACCGGATTCGCCTGGCGAAACTCGTACAGCCTGGTACCCTTCGATCCGGCGTAAGCGACTTCCAAAACCGTGTTCCAACCCAACTCGTGCTGAATGCTGAACTGGAAATGCTGCACGTAAGGGTTGCTGAACTTCGGGTCAAGAGCGAATACAGACGGCAGCGAGGGATTGGACAGCGCGTCTGCCGGAAACCCGTTTGAGAGATTGTTCACGATGGGATTCAGGGTGGCAAAGTTGACGGTGTTGTAGTTGGCCTGCTCGAAGAAGGGCGGATTGTTGCCCGGATTGGGGATGCTCAGAGGCCCTGCCTCGTACGACGAATAAAAGATCCCGTAACCGCCGCGGATCACCGTATTCTTGAATATGTTGTAAGCAAACCCAAAGCGCGGTCCGAAATCGTGTTTTTGATTCGGGACCAGGCTGCGCGGGGCGTTCCGGTTGACGGCAATCTGCGGATACCAATTCGGCGGCAGCGGATCCTGCCGGCCACCCGCGATATCCAGGGTGTTGGTGGCGATATTGAAGTTGGCCTCTGCATTGTACTTCTCCATCGCATGGACGACGAAATCATAGCGCAAGCCGAGATTGAGCGTGAGCTTCTTGCTGACCTTGAAATCGTCCTGCACGTAGTAGAACTGTCCAGGCTGCTGGAACACGTCGTTGATGAACGAGGAGATTTGCGCGTTGCCGGAAATCAAGCCAAGCAGAAAATCGCCGGTACCCAGCCCGGTATTGGAAACGTTGGTCGAATTTTGAGCGGTGAAGGTGCCGTTGAACCCGAAGGCTCCCCGCGGCACCGGCGGTTGCAAGATCGAGAAGTTCACGCGCGGCTTGATTTCGGCGCCGATCTTGATGGTGTGGCGGCCGCGAATGATACTCACGCTGTCGACAATGTGGTAGACCTCCTGCGTCTCCACCGTGGGCTGGTATTCCGAACTGCCAAATGTGTTTAGCCCAGCGACACCGAACTGCGGCAAGCCCCCATTGTTGGTGCTGAACGGGATACCCGGAATCCCTAACTGTGCGGAGAGGTTCTCGTTGGCGTCGAATTGCAGGCGCTCCGAGCGGTTGCGGGAGTAGCCGAGGCGCAACTCATTGACAATGCGCGGGTTGAATATATGGGTCTCCGTGATTACTATATTGCGGGGCCGGTTCAGAAAGTTACCCGAAGAAAATGAAGCCGCATCCAATGGCGGTGGAATCGGGCCCGGGGGGTTGTCGATATTGTTGGAATAGCTGAACCGCCCAAAAATGGAGTCGGAATCCGTGATCTTGTGGTCGATGCGCAGATCGAACTGGTTGGTATCGTTCGGCTCAACGGGGTTGCTCAGGTAATTGTTGGAAATCCCGAGGTTGTTGACGCTACCCGGCACGTTGGGCTCCGGGAACATGCTCAACAGTTTCGCCGCTATGGGGTTCCATCGCGACTGCGGAATCTGATTGCCGGCAAACGGCTGGCGTCCTACAGCATCTCCGTTCTGGTCCACAGTGCCGGTAGCCGGATCGTAAAGGGTGTTAAACGCCACGCCATTGAGTGGTCCGAAGTTGCCAGTGCGCCACGCATCCGGCGGCACGCTGGCGAGAAACGTCTGCCCGGTGCGAATGCGCGTTCCCTGATAGTCGAAGAAGAAGAAAGTCCGGTTCTTGCCGTTGTAAATTTTCGGGATCCAGATCGGCGCGCCTGTGCTGAAGCCGAACTGATTCTGTTTGAACGGAGCGATAGGTGCACCGTTGGCGTTATTGAAGAAATTGTTAGCATCCAGAGCGCTGTTCCGCAGGAACTCGTAGGCGGTTCCGTGCAGTTGGTTGGTGCCGGACTTGATGGTCACGTTCAACACCGCGCCACCGGAACGGCCGAACTCCGCGCTCATCGAATTCGTCTGCACCTTAAACTCGGCAATAGCGTCGGGCGGCGGGCCGATCACAAAGCTCTGCTGGCTCACCAGGTCTTCCGACAAACTGTTGTTGTCCACGCCGTCCAACAGGAAGTTGTTTTGATACGGCCGCACGCCGTTGGAGCTAAAGCCGCCCGTGTTCTCATCACGGGCTCCGGTCACCGTGGGGGCTGTTCCCGCAGTAAGCACCGCCAGGCGAGTAAAGAACCGGCCGTTCAGCGGCAAATCGACGATCCTCTGGCTGTCCACCACCTGCCCGAGGTATGAAGTGTCAGTCTCCAAAACAGGAGCCGCTGCCTGGACTTCCACCGTGTCGGTGACCGCGCCGACCTCCAGCGTCGCATCCACGCGCAGCCGGTCCTGGACATTCAGCGTGATGTCCGACCGTACCGACTTTTTGAAGCCAGCCGCTTCCACCGTGACCGAATACCGGCCATTCGCCAGCGGTGTGACCACATAATTGCCCGAGTTATCGGTCGCGGTCTTGGTGGCGATGCCGGTATCTATGTTGGTCACCGTAATGCCGGCGCCGCCGATGACCGCGCCGCTGGGATCAGTTACGGTTCCAACTATCGAGCCGGCAGTGGTTTGCGCACCGGCTGGCAACAGAAAAACGACGAGAGACAAAAATAGCGTGACAACGCGAGACACTCGCATGAAGCTCCTCCAATGCGGGCGATTATAACCCGAAGTCCAGGAGCTTGTGCCGAATTTTTTGCAAAATGCATGAGGCGGGCCGAATCCCCTTCGTCCCGCCGGCACTTAGAAGATGAACTTCAAAGCGAACTGAATCTGCCGCGATGGCCAAGCGGCGCTGTACTGGCCGGCCGTGGCCTGATAGTAATTGACATTCAGACTGTCGCTCTTGAAGTTCGGATGGTTCAGCATGTTGAAGAACTCCGACCGGAACTGCAGCTTCTTGCCTTCCGTGATCCGAAAATCCTTGAACAGCGACGTATCGATATTGACTTGAGTCGCCGTGGTGATGATATTGCGGCCGGAGTCGCCAAAAGTGCCAAACGCCGGGTCTGTAAACGCCGCCGTGTTGAACCAGTTGCTGGCGCTCTGGTTCGACGGATAAAGCGGTGCCCCAGCGATCACATCGGGCCGCCCCTCACCGCTGCAATTGCACAAGCCGCGTCCACGTACGGTTCGCGGCGTGCCGGTATTGACCGACTGAATCCCCTGCAACTCCCACCCGCCCAAAAGGAACTCTCCTACGCCGTTCAAGCCGCTGGCGAAACGCTTGCCTTTGCCTATGGGCAACTCGTAGGAGAGGCTGTTCACGAACCTGTGCGTGATATCGAAATCGGCTCGCGCTTTTTCCCACTGCGGATTATCCGGTGAACGGAACCCTCCTCCGCTGGCGAATCCAAGAGACGCCTGTGAACTCTCGTCAATCACCTTGCCATAGGTATAGGCTGTTAGAAAGCTCAAGCCGCCGGAAAACCGCTTTTCCAGTTTCGTCTGCAACGAATCATAGTGGGAGCTGTTGCAAGCGCACCAGTAAGTGAGATCACTCAGGTAGGGCCGCGCGCGCCTGCTGGCGGAGTCGGCGTTTGGATCTGAGGACGGTTCAACGGGGTTGGCGTTGCGGAATTCATATAGTTTGGTTCCCTTGGAACCAGCGTACGCGATCTCTAACACGGTGTTCCACCCCAGATCTTGCTGCACGCTCAGGTTCCAGTGCTGAACGTACGGGTTGTGGAACCTGGGGTCCAAAGAGAACAATGACGGCGCGTCCGGATTGGATAGTGTGTCCCCCGGAAAACCCTGAGACAGGTTATTCACCTTCGCATTCGGCTGCAAGAAACTGACCGGCAGGAAGGTTGTCTGCTCGAAAAAGGGCGGGTTGTTGCCGGGGTTCGGAATGCTCAATGGTCCGGCTTCATAGGACGAGTAAAAGATCCCATAACCACCGCGGATGACTGTGTTCCGATGTACATTGTACGCGAACCCGATTCTGGGACCGAAGTCGTGTTTCTCGTTCGGTACCAGACTGCGTGGAGCGTTCCGGTTGACGGCAATCTGCGGATACCAGTTGGGCGGCAGCGCATCCTGCCGGCCGTGCGCGATATCCAGCGTATTGGTTGCAATATTGAAACTCGCCTCGGCGTTGTATTTCTCCATGGCAAAGGTTACAAACTCATACCGCAAACCCAGGTTAAGGGTGAGCTTCTTAGTCACCTTGAAATCGTCCTGGACATAGTAAAACTGGCCCGGTTGCTGGAAGGTGTCATCGATAAACGACGAAAGGATGGAAGTGTCCAGGGCCCCCAACAGGAAATCGGCGGCTCCCAAACCGGTGTTCGCGATATTATTCGGATCTCGCGTAAAATTCCCGGAGAAGTTCAACTCGCCGCGGGGATACGGCGGTTGCAGAATGGTGAAGTTCACGCGCGGCTTGATCTCGGCGCCGATTTTGATGGTATGCCGCCCGCGGATCAGGCTCAGGCTGTCGACAATGTGGTAAATGTTCTGTACTTCCACCGTGGGCTGATACTCCGCGCTGCCGAAGCTGCTGAGGCCATCAACATTGAATTGCGGCAAGCCGCCATTAGTCGGGCCAAACGGAATCCCAGGAATACCGTATTGCGCCGAAAGGTTCTTGGTGGAGTTGAACTGCAGGCGCTCCGACCGGTTGCGGGAGTACCCCAGGCGCAGTTCGTTGACCGTGCGCGGTGTAAAAATATGCGTTTCGGTAATGACCAAATTGCGTGCGTTATTTAGGAAATCGCCGGACGCAAAATCAGCGGAATCAATCGGAGGGGGAATCTCGCCTGGCGGCGTCAGATGGTTGTTCGAGAAGCTGAACCGGCCGAAGATCGAGTCGGACTCCGAGATCTTGTGGTCGATGCGCACGTCGAACTGGTTCGTGGTATCCGGTTCCACCGGATTGATGAGGTAGTTGTTGCCAACGCCGGTAACATCCACAGATCCCGGGATGTTCGGCGCTGGGAACAGCCCCAGCATGGTTTGGGCCACCGGATTGAATCGATTCTGCGGGATTTGATTGTTGGCGAAAGGCTGGCGCGTCGCGTTCCCGTTTGCATCGATGGTCGTGGTGGCCGGGTCGAAGATGGGTTGGAATCCGCTGAAATCCCCGTTGCGCCAGGCCTCCGGGGGTAGCGTGGCAAACGACGTGTGGCCGGTGCGCTGGCGCGTTCCTTGATAATCGAAAAAGAAAAACGTCCGGTTCTTAAGAATCGGCCCGCCGACCGAACCACCGAACTGGTTCAGCTTGAACGGCGGGATGGGGTTGTCGGGCGAGTCGAAGTAGTTCTTCGCATCCAGGGCGCTGTTCCGCAGAAATTCGTAGGCCGTCCCATGCAGTTGATTGGTACCTGATTTGATGGTCACATTGAGGACCGCGCCGCCCGACCGGCCGAACTCTGCGCTCATGGAATTCGTTTGCACCTTGAATTCCGCAATCGCGTCGGGAGGAGGCCCCACTACGTAGGCTGCCTGGCTCACCATGTCCTCGGACATGCTGTTGTTGTCCACGCCGTCCAGCAGATAGTTGTTCTGATACGGTCGTACGCCATTTGAACTGAACCCGCCCGTCTTTTCGTCGCGCGCACCCGCTGGTGTCGGGGCCGTGCCCGCGGTCAGGATAGCCAGCCGGCTGAAGTAACGCCCGTTCAGTGGGAGGTCGACGATGCGCTGGCTGTCCACCACCTGCCCCAGATAGGAAGTGTCTGTCTGAAGCAACGGCGCAGCTGCTTGCACTTCTACCGTGTCCGTAACGGCGCCCACCTCGAGCGTGGCGTCGACGCGAATGCGATCCTGCACGTTCACCGTAATGTCGGAACGAACCGACTTCTTGAAACCGGCAGCCTCAACCGCGACTGAATACCGCCCCACTTGCAGCGGTGTAATCACGTAATTGCCGGAGGCATCCGTGGTTGTCTTCACCGCGATGGCTGTATCCATATTGGTGATGGTGACGGTCGCGCCTCCAATGACGGCACTGCTCGGATCCATTACCGTCCCGACAATCGATCCAGTCGTGGTTTGGGCGCTGAGCGGTACCCCGATCACGCTAAGCAGCAGCCCGAGAATCGTTAGCTTTCGCACTAAGTTCCTCCTCCGTTCGGGGGATTATAACCCGAATGCACTAGGTTCTGGTGAAAATTTTTTCCAACGATAAGTAACTAAAATGAAACAATTTAGCGCGTTGCCGGCGGGTTGCAGATCCTAGATCCGGTGAAACGCCTTCAGGATGTCCCGCATGGAGTACTGGAGCGCGATTGGCCGTCCGTGGGGGCAGCTCATCGGACAGTCGGTTGCCGCGAGCGAGCGTAGCAGCCACTCCATCTTGCTTTGATCCAGCCGCATGTTGATTTTGATGGCCGCCCGGCAGGCGATGGACGCCGCGATAGCACGGCGGACATCATCCAGCGATACGCGCCGCAACTCCCCCTCGGCGATTTCCAGCACCTCGTAGAGGACCTTCTCGAGATCCGGGGGAGCGATGGCGGCGGGCGCGGCTTTTACCGCAATGGTCCGGTTGCCGAACGGCTCCGTTTCAAAACCCATGGATTCCAGCTCACCCGCAATGCGGGCGTACTCAACCTGCTGCTCCGCAGTCAGTTGCAGCACCAGCGGCATGAGCAAACGCTGCACCTCGACATTCCCGGCCGCACGCTGCTTGAGAACCTTCTCGAAGAGAACTCTCTCGTGCGCCACGTGCTGATCGATGATCCACAGGCCATCGCGGCCGGCGGCGATGATGAAGCTGTCGTGGATCTGCCCGAGCGGCCGCAGATCGGAGAGCGCGGATAAAGAAGCGGATACCGGCAGCGCGTCAGCCGGAAAACTGCCGTGCGTCTCGGGCACAGGAAGTCGCATGCCGGATGGCGGCTCGGGACCCAGCGGGATGGTGGCGTCGCCGAAATCGAGCCGTGGCTCGGGTCCGCGGGCCGGGCGCAAGTGAAACTCAGGCGCCGAAGCGCTGGCCTGGCCGTCGTCCGCCGATTCGAGGCTGGGCGGAGACTCGACAGCCGGCGGTTGTGACGGCGCGTCCGCGGCAACCTCGTTTTCGAGCATCTGTGAGAACTCGGAATACGGCATCCCGGCCGCCGGTTGTGCGGGCGACACCGGCGGCGCATGCACGGCTTGCGGAGCCGGGCTCACCGCAAAAGCAGGCGCGGGCCGCGATTCGATCAGCCGGCCGCGAATCGCATCCCGCAAAAAATCGTGCACGAAGGATTGATGCCGGAACCGGACCTCGGTCTTCGAAGGGTGCACGTTGACGTCGACCTCTTCGTAATCGCACTCCAGAAAGAGCAGGGCGAATGGAAAGCACGCGGCGGGCATCAGGTTGTGATACGCCGAGGAGAGCGCGTGCAAGAGCAGCCGGTCGCGAATCAGCCGCCCGTTTACGAAAATGAAAATCGAATTGCGGTTAGCCTTCTGCACCTGCGGCCGGGAAACGAAGCCTCGCAGCCGGAACAGCCGCGTGGAAGGTTCTTCGGGCTCGCGGCGGAATTCCGCAATCGCTTCCGACGGCGGGACCGAAGGCTGCGGCAGCAGGATCTGTTTTTCGCAAGCTCCCAGATCCACCAGGTCATCCAACGCTCCGGTGCCGAACACCTGAAAAACGCGTTCCCGCAGCGTGGCGACGGGCGTTGCGTGAAGCAATTCGCTCCCGCCGCTCGAAAGCCAGAACGTTTTGTCGGGGTGCGCCAGGCTATAGTGCGTGACCAGCGAAGCGATGTGCGCCAGTTCCGTCTGGTCGGAGCGCAGGAATTTCTTGCGCGCCGGAACATTAAAAAACAGATCGCGAACCGTGATGGCTGTGCCGGCCGCAAGCGCCGCCTCTTCCGAGCGCAGCATTTTACCGCCGGCGATCTCCACACGCGAGCCCGTCTCCTCTTCCGCGGAGCGCGTCTCCAAAAGCAGCCGTGAAACAGAGCCAATCGAAGGCAGCGCCTCGCCGCGAAAACCCAGCGTGGTGATCGAGAGCAGATCTTTGACGTCGCGCAGCTTGCTGGTGGCATGGCGCTCAAATGCCAGCATGGCGTCGTCGCGCAACATGCCGCAGCCGTTGTCCACAACCCGAATCAGCCGCCGGCCGCCATTTTCAATTTCGATGCGAAACAATGTTGCGCCGGCGTCCAGCGAGTTTTCAAGAAGTTCCTTGACCACCGATGCGGGCCGTTCCACCACCTCCCCCGCCGCGATCTTGTTGGCGACCTGATCAGGAAGAACCCGGATGCGGCCCATAAGAGGTGTCAGGTTTCAGGTGTCAGATGCTAGCTTGCTGAAACCTGGCACCTGGAACCTAACACCTATTGATGTTATCGTAGTCCTCAGTGTCGTCGTCTCTCAATTTTCATCTGGAACACTATGAAGGCCCGCTGGACCTGCTGCTCGATCTGATTCGCAAGCAGCAGGTCGATATTCGCGACATCCCCATCGCCAAAATCACCGGGCAGTATTTCGAGTACATGGAAAAGGCGCGGCAGATGGACATTGACCTCAGCGCCGAGTTCGTCTACATGGCGGCAACGCTGATTTACATCAAGTCCAAGATGCTGCTGCCCGAAGACCCCATGCTCGCCAAGGACGGTGTGGATGAGGACCCGCGCCAGGAACTGGTCGATCGCCTGCTCGAGCACGAGCAGTTTAAAAATGCCGCAGAAATGCTCCAGCAGAAACGTCTGATTGAAGAGAACGTCTGGTCCAATCCGCAGGTGAAAGCCTTTATTTCGGAGGACGAAGACCCAGGCCTCAGCACCACGCTCTTCGACCTGGTGAAAGCCTTCGGCGAGGTTCTGGAACGCGCCAGCAACCGGCCCATTTATGAGGTCGCCGGGGAGGACGTCAGCGTCGCCGACATGATTCTTTATTTAAAATCGGTTTTTCTTTCTGTTGGAGAAGATGAGCCGGTTTTCATCGTGCGCATTTTCGAGCGGCAGCGAAGCCGGCGCGCCATGATCGCTCTGTTTCTCGCCGTCCTCGAGATGGTGAAATTGCAGGCCGTCGAGGTCTGCCAGCAGGATCTGTTTGGAGAGATTGCGCTACGGCGCCAGAAGTCGTTCGATACCGTCTTCGCCGGGGGCGATCCGGTTTCGGCAATCGAGAAGGACTACAGATAACCAGGAATGGAAGACACAATCGCAACAACCCCGCAAGAAACGGTTTCAGCCGATGAGCTTTTGTCGCAACCCGCCGGTGATCGTGCGGCGCTTTCGTCCGCTGACGCGCAGCTCAAGGCCGTGCTCGAGGCCATCGTTTATGTGACCGAGGAGCCGCTCTCCGCCATCCAGATCGCCGATGCGCTGGGTGAGCCGCGCGAGCGCGTGGAAAAACTGTTGGAGCTTCTGGTCAGTGAATTTGACCGGTCCGAGCACGGGGTGACTATTCGCGAGGTGGCCGGCGGCTACAAGATGGCCACCAAGCCGGAGCACCACGAGCGCGTCCGAGCCTTCGTCAAAAGCTTGCGTCCACCGCTGAAGCTTTCGCTGCCCGCGCTCGAGACGCTCGCCGTCATCGCGTACAAGCAGCCCGTTACTGCGCCTGAGATACTCGAAATTCGCGGCGTGCAAGGCGCGGGCGTCCTCAAGACGCTTCTCGATCGCAAGCTCATCGCCACTGCCGGGCGCAAAGATGTCATCGGCAAGCCGATGTTGTACAAAACGACCAAGGAGTTTCTGGTGCAGTTCGGCTTGAAGGACTTGAGCGAGTTGCCCACGCTGAAGGAGTTTGAGGAGATCCGGCGCCTCGCCGTTTCGGACGAGCCTCCGCCTGCGGAGACCGGCGAGGGTGCGGCGTCGTAGTGCCTGCGATGGCGGAAGAACGGCTGCAGAAGATTCTGTCCCGCGCGGGAGTTGCGTCCCGCCGCAAGGCTGAACAGATGATTCTCGAGGGCCGCGTTGCCGTGAACGGCGCCGTGGTCACCGAAATGGGAAGCAAAGCCGACCTCGATCGCGATCACATCCGCGTCGATGGCAAGCTGCTGCACGCGCCCAAACACCTCGTATATATCGCGCTCAACAAGCCCACCAACTGCGTCACCACAGTCACGGATCCCCAGGGCCGCGGCACGGTCATGGACCTGATGCATGGCGTCAAGGAGCGCGTGTACCCGGTGGGCCGGCTGGATTACCACAGTGAGGGCCTGCTGCTCCTCACCAACGATGGCGAACTGGCCAATGGAATTACGTCCGCTGCGACCCATCTTCCCAAGACCTACCTGGTGAAAGTCAACGGCGCGCTGACGACCGAGCAGGAACAGGCCTTTCGCGAGGGAGTCCCCGTCGAGGGTCGCCGCACCGCGCCCGCGGGCCTGAAACTGGCGCGCCGCGCCGAAAATCCGTGGTACGAAGTGCGACTCTTCGAAGGGCGCAAAAACCAGATCCGGATGATGTTCAAACACTTCGGCAGGCTGGTGGAGAAGCTCAAGCGCGTCAAGATAGGCCCGCTGGATCTGGCATCATTGAAGCCGGGCGAATTTCGGCACCTGACCCGCGAGGAGGTGGACCAGTTGCGGAAAGCCATACGACGGCGAAGGGAAGTTGTTTTCGGCGCCTCCGCGTCTCGGCGGTAAGAAGATGGGCAATCTTGCCGACATCCTGCGCTCCTGCCACACCATTGCGGTGGTCGGCCTCTCCAGCAAGCGCTACCGCCCCAGCTTCGGGGTTGCGGAATACATGAAGGACGCCGGCTTCCGCATCATTCCGGTCAATCCATTCGAGAGCGAAGTTCTGGGTGAAAAATCTTACGCCACACTCGACAGCATCCCGGAGCCCATTGACGTCGTAGACATTTTCCGCAGATCGGAGTTCGTGCCGGCGATTGTCGAGGCTGCGATCCGCATCGGCGCGCGCGCTGTCTGGATGCAGGAGGGAGTCATCCATGAAGAGGCGGCGGAGAAAGCGCGCGCGGCCGGGCTTCAGGTGGTGATGGACCGGTGCATCCTCAAGGAGCACCGCCGCATGCTGGTCAGCTCAAATTCTTAATTTCCAGTTGATCGCCGCGTTGTGTCCCAGTGCGCGCGATGGTGCCCGCGGGCAGTTCAAGAACCGAGTGCGCCGTCAGACATGCGGACACGCGCCAAGGCGCCATTTCCGGACGGATTTTCTTGACGCGATGCTTGCGGTCAAGATAAATCACGTCAATTGTGAATTTCATAAAGAAACAGTGCACGGATTCACACGGCACAATCCACAGTCCTTCGCCCGGCTCCAGATGCGTGTGTTTCAGCAGCCCCGTGCGTCGCTTGGCGCTGGTATCCGCGACATCGGCGTTGTCTGCCAGCACCACATCGCGCGTCACATTGCGTACGCAAATCTTCAAACCTCGGTTATAGCACGGCCGAAAAACGGGGACTGGCCGAACGGGACCGCGTAAAACAGCGGGCTACTCCTCGACCGCCTGCAAACTCAGTGCTATCTTTTTCGCTGTCTCGCCTGGAATGTCCGGCAGGACGGTGACATGGCAACTGCACGTGCCGCCTTTACTCGGCACGCTGGCGCTGTATCCGTTCGGTTCTTCCGGATGCCTGGAAATCTTGTCCTGATAAAAGACGCGCCTCAGCGTATTTTCGAAAAGCCTGTCCTTGCGGATTTCCAGCAGCTTCTGCAACTGGTCCGAAAGCGGTTTGAAAGCCTGGCCGGGCTGGCTGGTGGCCACGGCGATAGCGGTTGTGGCCTCGCGAAACACGGCCGCGCCCGAGCTTTCGGAGAGCGGCTCCCAATCCGGCGGGACCGCGATTTGGCACAGGCCTTTGGAATCCTTCACGATCTTCCAGTCGGCCGGCGGAGTCTGTGCCGTGGCGCCTGCCAGCAACCAGAGAAGCAGGGTTGCGAGCATTTCTTCTCTCCTGGCTGGAGTGTAGCGCTGGGAGAACCCCGCGACAAGGGGGTTTCGGTTCTCTGACGATTGGGTGTAGAATCTACCGACGCCAGGACGCCAAGCTGGAAATCCTGGGTAAGAAGGAGAGAATATGTCTGCCGCCACAGTTCCCGGTTCAGTTATACCCGTGCGGAAAGGCCGGACGCTAAACTTCACGATAAAGCTCCTCGCCTGGGCGGCAATTCTGGCGATCGCGATCGCCTTTGTTCTCAAATACGTCTTCCGTTATTATCTGAACTACAACCAGGCGGCATTCACCGACCCCAATCTTGGCGCGCCCAACTACTGGGCTATGCGCGGCTGGCTCCTGATGCACATAACGGGCGGTACGGTGGCCCTGCTTAGCGGACCATGGCAATTTTGGACCGGCTTCCGCGCCCGCTATGCCCGCTTGCATCGCTGGACAGGCCGGCTCTTCCTGTGTGGCGTGGTTGTCGGCACTGTCGGTGCCTTCCGCATGGCGATCGGCACAAGCGCCGGATGGGCATTCGGCTTCGCGCTCCTTGTGTTGGCGACGGCCTGGCTTACAACGGCTGCCATGGCCTACTACGCCATTCTGCGAGGACGCATCCAGGTCCATAAGGAATGGATGGTGCGAGCCTACGTCGTCACATTCGCCTTCGTTACCTTCCGGGTGCTCAGCGACTACGGTCCAACGTCGCGCCTCCAGCCCGAGAATGATCGAGGCATCACGATCGCCTGGGCTTGTTGGGCGATTCCCCTGCTGGTCGCCGAAGTCATCCTGCAACTTCGTAACATGCGCTTGCCCATGATTTCGGTTAAGCGTGGATGAACGCTAAACCCGGACAGTCTGCTGACTGAGGGGGGAGGAAAGCGGGGAGCCAAACGGTTCAGCCTGACCTGGCACCGCAGCTCGCTACGCAGCCCCTACCGCACCACCACCTTCTCCACCGACTGATTCTCGAACTCGTCCTCAACGCGCACGGCAATCGTGTGCTCGCCCGGTGCGACGTCGGCCAGCGTGATTGCGTAGTCGAGTTCGCGGGAGTCGGACAGCTTGGTGACCGGGTCGATGACCATCCACTCGCCACCGTCCACCGAGTATTCGGCCTTGGTGATGATGCTCTGGGCATCCGCCGCGTGCCAGCGCACTTCAATGCGATTGCCGTTCCGCGTGCCCGCAAGGCCCGTGATCCGCGGCGGCGTGTTGTCGATGACAAATACTTCGCTTTCGAGCTGGCCGGTGAGCGCGTCTTCTTTGGTGTTGCTCGGCTGGTCGGATGCGGTCACGCGGATGCGGTACTCGCCGTCGGGAAATGTCGTCGAGTCCCAACTGACATATTTCTCCCTGACCTTGTCCTTGAGCAGCTTCCACTCGGTTTCGGCGGCGCCGCGAATTTCCACCGTGTAGATCAGGTTGTCTCCGTTGTCATCCACAGCGACCCAGCGCGCGCCGATCGCTCCCTTTGCATACTGCAAAGCCGGCGTCGAAGTGCCTTCCGCCGCCGGCGTGACGTTGTGAATGGCGGCGGCTTTCCCCATCGGCGGCAGATTTAATGTTTGTGGCGCGCCGCTTGTCGCAGATCCGGATCCCGGCGCGGGGAACTTGTAGTTAGGCGGCGTGATTTCGATTTCCGAAACGCGCGGCGCGACGTTTCTCGGCAGATAAGCGACTTCCACTGAGTCGAGCTGCGGCGGCTTTCCCGACTTGTTGGCCGCATCTACGGTGAGCGTGGCTCTAAATTGGATGAAACGCGCGGCGGGCGAGGTGACGCGCGCGCCTTCCTCGGAAGTGATCGCGCCCGACCACGCGCTCCAGTTCTGCTGCGGCCGGTCGAGATTCCCGCTGCGCGTTTCAATGCCGATCCGCCCGGCGGGAGCTGATCCTTTAAAGCTCAGGCGGCCCCAGCGCGAAAACATCCCCGCATCGAAAACATCGGATTCGATCGATCCTTCGGGCTCCAGCCCCGGCCCGATCTCGTACACCTTCCCCACGTTTCCCGTGGCTGCGTACAGTTTCCCGTTCTCTCCAGCCACAAGCGCAGTGACCTGCGTCGGTGCGGCGTTCACCAGTTCGGTGTACAGCGAGTCCGAGTCCACGCGATAAATGCAACCCTTGTTGCCGGTGCCGATGAGTGGCTTGCCCGCTGCATCGAAGCTAATGCTATAGACGATATCGTGTGCGTGGCTCCAGACCTTCTCGGGGTAACCGTCCGGATGAATGCGGTAAAGATCCGAACCACCGGAAATGGTGACCCCGCCCGCTCCGCCTGCCATCGACGGCGGCGCCGCCGGCGGCAGATGAGGCGCGCTCGGACCTGCAGCCTGTTCTCTCGGGGCTGGCGGAGGCGCTGGGGCTGGCGCGGGGGGTGCCTGGGTGGACGCCTGCTTGTTGCCGGTGCCGGCTGCGTACACCGACCCGTCTTTCGCGACGGCCACCGACGTGATCTCCCGCTTTCCCATTTCATAGAGCACGAACCCTTCGCCCGCGGGAGAAATTCTCAGAACCAGGCCGTTCGGCTCCGTGCCCACGATGAGATTACCGTGGCCATCAAAGACCATCGATCGCACGTGCGTCTCTTCGCTCTTGAAGAATACCGATCCCTTGCCATCGGAGGTCACGCGGTGAATTTCGCCGGGATCGCCGGTTCCCACCAGGAGGTCGCCTTTCGTATCGAACGCCAGCGCCCAGATGTATTTTGTTTTGGGATCGTAGAAAACGTCAGTCTTGCCGTCGCTGGAAACTCGATAAACCTTGCCGTCCGGCGCCGTCGCCACGTACACACGGTCATTCTTGTCGACCACGATTGCGTGAATTTCGATAGCCTGAAACTCGGCGAGCGTCTTTTTTTCTCCACCCGGCGAAATGCGGTACAGCTTGGCCCCCGGGCCGCCGCCCGTGTAGAGGTTCCCTTTGGAATCCCGCGCCAGAGTCCACAGATAGGCGGAAGCAGAGTCGTACAATTCCTCGAAACGCGGAGCCAGTGTCAGGCGCCCGTCGCTACGCAAAGATAAGTTCTTGATGATTCCTTTTTCGAAATCCGAGAAGTCGGTCTCGACCCACGTATGCGTCTGCCCGGCCCACGCGCAGACGGCAAGTGTGCCCAGATAGGCCAATCCGGTAATTGATTTTTTCATGATCAGGTAGCGTTGCTCTCTAACTACTTCACCGTGATCTTGAGCGAATAGCCGCCGCTGATCACGTAGTCGAAGGGGATGGAGGTTTGCTCAATAGCGGTTTCCGCCGTCGTCACCATGGGGCGATTCGATGTGCGTCCCGCCTGCATCACGTTTAACACCGACGCCGGCAGACCGGGCATGGTCTTGTCGTCGTAATACGCCGTCGGCGTGGATTCGAGTAGCGAGATGTACAGCTTGTTGTTACTGCGCTCCTGGTTGATCAGCGAAACCGTCTCGGAGAGATTCATGTAGTGGTTCATATAGCCGGCTACGCTTTGCATGTGATTGAGGGTGTCCGCATCGCTCAGCAGGATGCGGTGCTCGCCCTTGCTCAGCCCGTCGGGAACGTGCACTTTGAAATCGCGCTCGATGCGATCCCCGCGGTAAGGCCGCAGGAATACCTTCACCGCGGCATCGTTCCCCGGACGCACGTCGCTCTCGGCAATCCAGGCGTTCTCAATGCTGGCCACGCGCCGTTCGGGCAGAAGGTCTACGGTCACGCTGACCCGCTTCAGCCGAGGCGTCTTCACGGCGTTCAAATACAGCCGGTTGAACTTATCGCCCCACCAGCCCGCCAGAAGCATGGGAGCGGGCATCGGCATCTCGCCCGATGCCTGCATGGTGTTCAGGGAGAGGCTGCCGCCGCCATCCAGGTCCACTTCGCCGGCCAGACGATAGGTCGCTTCATCCATGAATTCGTTCAGCCCGGAAACGGAATTGAACAGCGTCAACATCATCAGGTAGGGCGTCCACTTCTGCTGATCGAAAACGTTGAACCGGAAATCCTTTTCGGTCTTCACCGCGTTATTCTCGCCGAAAGAGCGCACGCTGACGGTCACCGGAATCATATCCGTTTCCGCGCCCAGCACGCCCATGATGCCGCTGTGCCGGTCCTGGTGCAGAGCACCCACGATTTCCGTCGCGTTGGCGAATTTATTGGGTTGAAACGCCGATGCAAGCACCATGAGCACTTCCCCTTTGCTCATCGGCATGTCCACCGGCCCCAGATTGAAAAACGGATGGCCGAACGCCAGCACCCGTTTGCCGTCGTTGTAGGTCACTGTGCCGAGGCCCGTGATGCTCATGTCGCCGGAAACCAGCACACCCGCAACGGCCTCGCCAGGCTTGAGCGAGTCTTTCCAGTCCGGCGCCGGCTTAGTCGTATAAATGGCGCCACTCGCGCCGCCTTGCACCGCGCTGATGCCCAGTTGCTGGAACAGCGGTCCAAACTCATTTAGCACATTCTCGTGGAAACCAGAAAATACCAGCGGAGTTTCAATCGGCGTCATCAAAGGCGCCTGGCGGGGCAGGTTGGGTGAGGCGCCCGCCGCCACCGCCTGCGCCAGCAGTTCGCTGGGTACACTCGCTTCGCGCCGCGCGGCGGCCTTATCCGGGGTGCGCGCATCCAGAGGACGCGACTGATCAAAATCATTGATCTCCAGCATCAACTCGATGGGAGTGATACCGCAGATAGCATCCGGCGAAAACATGCTCAGCCGGAGCGCGATGGCCCCAACCAGCTTTCCATCGATATACACCGGGCTCCCACTCATCCCACCCGCGACGTTGGTGCGCTGCGCCTTGCCGCCGAGCTTGGCCAGAATAACGTCCTGTTTGGGCCCCCAGGCATTTTTCCACAAGCCAAGGATCTCTACCGGAATGGGTTCCGGCTGCGTCCCCTGAAATACCGTCCAGGCCACGCCTTTCATGCCCGGACGCAAATCAGACGACTTGTAAATTTCTACTTTTCCGGATTTGGGAGGTTGTGAAAGCAGTTCTTCGGGGTACGCGGGAAGCAGCGCGGCCGCAGCCAGTAACACTGCCGCGGCAATTTGTTTTCTCATTTAAAGCGGCTCCGTTAGATCCATTCTACTATGGGATGCCCGATTTTTCGGCCTAATAGTACTGGTTGTCTATAATGGAAATAGAGAATGCACCAAAAGAAAACCGAACGAACGGACCTGGACCCGCAGGAAACTTCAGAGTGGCTACAGGCCTTGGACCAGGTGGTGGAGGAGACGGGCCCCGATCGGGCGTCTTTCCTTTTGGAGCGCCTGGCGCACCGCGCTCGCACCATCGGCGTCGAGCTGCCGATCCAGCACAACACGCCCTATATCAACACGATCAGCCCGGCGGAAGAGGTGCCTTACCCTGGCGACCGCTCTCTGGAGCGCCGCATCAAGAGCCTGACCCGATGGAACGCCATGGCCATGGTGTCGCGCCAGAACAAGTTCGACCACGGCATTGGCGGCCACATCGCCACGTATGCCTCGGTGGCCACGCTGTTTGAGGTCGGTTTTAACCATTTTTTTCATGGCAGCTACGGGGACCAGCCCGGCGATTGCATCTATTTCCAAGGCCACGCTTCCCCCGGCGTTTATGCGCGGGCTTTTCTTGAAAGCCGCCTGCAGCCGGAGCACCTGGAAAACTTCCGGCACGAGCTGCGTGAGCATCCGGGACTCTCGTCCTATCCGCATCCCTGGCTGATGCCGGGATTCTGGAATTTCCCCACGGTGTCGATGGGCATCGCGCCGATCAACGCCATCTACCAGGCGCGCTTCATGCGCTATCTCGAAAACCGCGGCCTGATCGAAAAAACGCCCCGCCACATCTGGGCATTCCTGGGCGACGGCGAGATGGACGAGCCGGAATCCATGGGCTCGCTCACCCTGGCCTCGCGCGAAAAACTCGACAACCTCATCTTCGTCATCAATTGCAATCTCCAGCGGCTCGATGGTCCGGTGCGCGGCAACGGAAAAATCATTCAGGAACTCGAAGCCGCCTTCCATGGCGCCGGCTGGAACGTCATCAAAGTGATCTGGGGAACCGACTGGGACGATCTGCTGGCCCGCGACAAAACCGGTCTGCTGTTGAAGCGCATGGAAGAGTGCGTGGATGGTGAGTACCAGTCCTTCAAGGCCAAGGGCGGCGCGTATATTCGCAAGGAATTCTTCGGAAAGTATCCGGAGCTGCTGCACCTGGTCGAGCACCTGACCGACGAGCAGGTCGGCCGGCTGCGCCGCGGCGGGCACGATCCGCAAAAAGTTTTCAACGCTTACCGCGCGGCAGTGGAGCATCAGGGCCAGCCGACGGTGATTCTCGCAAAAACCGTGAAGGGCTACGGTGTGGCGGAGATAGAAGCCCGCAACCCCACCCATCAGCAAAAAGAACTCAACGATCGCGCCGTGCAGCTTTTCCGCCAGCGCTTCGATATTCAGCTTCCCGAAAATGTAGCTGCGAACGTCGAGTTTTATCGCCCGCCGGAGGGCAGCCCGGAGATGGCGTATCTGCACGAGCGGCGACGGCAGCTTGGCGGCTATCTGCCTCAGCGAAAAGTGATGCCCAGCCAGATCCAGGCGCCGCCATTGGATATGTTTCCCGATCTGCTGGCCGGCACCAAGCCGCCGCATCCTTCCACTACCATGGCGGCTGTGCGCATGCTGACACTGCTCATGAAGAACCCGCAGATCGGCAAACGCATCGTGCCCATCATCCCGGACGAAGCGCGAACCTTCGGCATGGAGGGGCTGTTTCGGGTATTCGGAATCTACGCTTCGAGCGGCCAGCTTTACAAGCCGCACGATGCCGACATGTTCCTCTACTATAAGGAGCAGCAGGACGGCCAGATCCTAGAAGAAGGCATCACCGAAGCGGGCTCCATGGCCTCGTTCACGGCGGCAGGCACGGCCTACGCAAATTATCGAACGGAGATGATTCCGTTCTTCATTTACTATTCGATGTTCGGATTCCAGCGCGTGGGTGATCTCATCTGGGCATTCGCCGACGCGCGCGGCAAAGGTTTTCTCATGGGCGGCACCGCCGGCCGCACCACGCTATCGGGCGAAGGCCTGCAGCATCAGGACGGCCACAGCCTGGTGCTCGCAAGCACCGTGCCCACTTGCGCGGCTTACGATCCGGCGTATGCGTACGAAATCGCGGTGATCGTGCAGGACGGTATCCGGCGCATGTACCAGGAGCAGGAAGACCGCTTCTACTACCTGACGCTCTACAACGAGAACTACGCCATGCCGCCCATGCCCGAAGGCGTGACGGAAGGCATTCTCAAGGGCATCTACAAATTCAAATCCGCCGAGAACGGCAAGGCCGCGCTGCAACTGTTCGGCAGCGGTCCCATCCTGAACGAGGCCGTGCGCGCGCAGACGATTC
>Ga0335077_10001927_pt1 | contig 24766 bp, 20 predicted proteins | sample Lox_Sample_31_FD_207151 | JGI IMG/M metagenome (GOLD analysis project Ga0335077, IMG submission 207151) | Soil microbial communities from Loxahatchee National Wildlife Refuge, Florida, United States - Lox_Sample_3.1 | ecosystem: Environmental > Terrestrial > Soil > Wetlands | place: USA... | reverse complement strand
ACCTGGCGAACACGTGACGCGCGCGCTGGAAATCGCCGAACGCATCGCGAGCTTCCCGCAGGCCACGCTGCTGGCCGACCGATGGGGACTGCTCGAAGGGCTCGACCAGCGGATGGAGTTCACCGCGCAGCGCGACGTGCGCACGCTGAAAGAGGTGGCTGGCGACGCGGAGCAGGCGTCGGCGCGGTTCACCTCTGCCGGCCGGGGAGACTGACGGCACGATGACTAGGGCGCCGTTGAGGCGGCGCGAGCCGACATAGCCCGTGGCCACGTCATCCGCGGTCGCGAGGCTCTCATCGCGGTCCGGCCGCGGAGGTGACCGATCAGGACGCGGACGTTATCCCAGGTCAGCACCTGGACGCGACGGAACCGCAACCCCTCAGCTGCGGTGGCCGCCGTTGCGTCAGCTGATGACCTTGACGTTCTCCGCCTGGGGCCCCTTTTGGCCCTGCGTGATGTCGAACTCGACCTTCTGCCCTTCGTTGAGGCTGCGGTAGCCCCCACCGGTGATCGCGCTGAAGTGCACGAACACATCCGGGCCACCTTCAACCTCGATGAAACCGTAGCCCTTGTCGCCGTTGAACCACTTCACCGTGCCCTGCGCCATCTTGACCTTCTTCGTTCTTCGTTCTGGATGCGGCGCCCGTCACGGCGGACGGGCCCAACGCCTCACGATTGCCTTGGCAAGCCTCTCACGCAACGCGCGGCGGGGCGAACCTCCAGTCACTCCACGGACCTGGCAACAGAGTAATCATGCCCGGCCAGGAGCCAGTCCGGCTCCTGTTTCACTATGACCCGACCGGGCGCATGATGTCTTCCACAGGCCGTCCTCATCTGTGGCCCCTCCAGGTGGCGCGGGGACTTCCAGTTCCGGGTGACACTGGGGCGGCGAGCATCGGCAACCTGTGAGGTCGCCGGGCCGGGCGCGAGTGAGAGGCTACGGTGACGGCCACGGATTCTGCGGCAGAGCCGCCGGCGGCAGAGGCGTTATACGACGCCCAGCGCGATGTCTATTACACAAAGCCCGCGTTGCGGGGCTGGCTGCACTTGCTGTGGTTCGAAGTGTCGCTGGTGTTCTCGACGCTGCTGCTGGCGCGGGCGCATGGAGCCACGCGGCTCACCGCCAGCGCCATCTACGCGGCCAGTGTGAGCGGAATGTTCGGTATCAGCGCCCTGTATCACCGGGGCAACTGGAGTGCCACCTGGCGCCAGCGCCTGCAGCGGCTGGATCACGCGATGATCTTCTTCCTCATCGCCGGCACGGCAACACCCGCCTTCCTCCTCGCCGTCCGCGGCACCCTTGGACTGGTCTGCCTGATCGTGATGTGGACGCTGACGGTTACCGCGGCTGCGGTCCGCATGGCGCGGATGAACACACCCGAGCTGGCGGCCGGCGCGGTATTTGCCGGGCTGGGCTGGCTGGCCGGCCTCGCGCTGCCGTGGGTGTGGGCCCACGCTGGCGTGGCGCCCGCGGCGCTGATGCTCGCCGGTGGCCTGCTGTACACAGCCGGAGCCCTGTCATATCACCGCCGCCGGCCCGATCCCATCCCATCAGTGTTCGGCTATCACGAGGTCTTTCACGCCTTCGTATGCGCCGCCGCGACATGCCAGTTTGTCGCGATCGCCGTGTTCATCACCTGAACCGGCGTGACGGGCAGATCGGCACCTGCCCCGCCCGCTCAGCTCAGCAAACGATGCCGGCGCCGCGCTGCCGCATAGTCCCGGGCCGGGGACGTGATGAGCTGCCGCGATGCCGTGCTGACACCATCTGCTCCCAGGAAGCCCTGGGCGCCGGCCGGACCCGGACGGGGGTTACGCGTGGCCGAGGGGTCCTCGCGTGGCCTTTGCCTGTTCAGCGGGCTGGCCGTCTGCTGATCTTTAGACTTGCGGTCGTGGGGGAGACGGTCGGCATGGCGGGAGTGGTCGCGGCACTGTCGGTGGTGAGCGACCTGGCTCGGGGGCACCCGCCGGGTGAGGCGATGCGCGCGTGCCTGCTGGCGGCGGAGCTGGCCAGGCGGGCGGGGCTCGATGAACATCGTCAGGGCGCGGTCTACTACGGCACCTTGATGCGGTTCGCCGGCTGCGCCGCGACGTCGCACGAGATCGCCGCCGTGTTCGGCGGCGATGACATCGTGGTCCGCGCCCGTGGCGATCTGATCGACCCGGCCGAGCCGGGCGAGGCGCTGGAGTTCCTGGCAGGCCTGGGCGTTGACGCCGCGCGGTTGCGGGCGCTGGGTGGCCCGGCAGGTGTCGGAAGGCTGAAAGCCGAGGGGGCGCGGGCGGACTGCGAGGTCGGCGCGGATCTGACGGCGCGCCTGGGGCTGCCGGACGCGGTCCAGCGGGCTGTCCTGGACAGCTTCGAGCGCTTCGACGGCCACGGCGTCCCGGCGGGCCGGGCTGGCGCGGAGGTCGCCGAGGCGTCGCGGTTCGCGGCCGTCGGCTACGCGGCGGTGATGTTCGACGCCGTCGGCGGCGGCGATGTCGCGGCCCGCACCGTGGCTCGCTGGTCGGGACGCGCGCTCGATCCGGAGATCGCCGCCGTCTTCGCGGACGCGCCGGGCGAGCTGCTGGCGGTCTCCAGCCCGGAGGACCTGTGGGCGGCCGTGGTCGACGCCGAGCCCAGGCCCCGGCGCGCGTTCCGCGACGAGGCGGCCTTCGACGAGGCCCTGGCCGGGTTCGGGGACGCCGCCGACCTGAAGAGCCCGTGGTTCACCGGCCACTCGCGGGGGGTCGCCGCGCTGGCGCGCGCGGCGGCCGGGCTGGCCTCGCCCGCCGACGCGACGGCCGTGCACCGGGCTGGGCTGCTGCACGACCTCGGCCGGGTCGCGGTGCCGGCCGGGGTCTGGGAGCGGCCGGGTCCGCTGCGGGCTGAGGAATGGGAACAGGTGCGCCTGCACCCGTACCACACCGGCCGGATCCTGGCACGGTCCACGGTGCTCGGCCCGCTGGGATTGATAGCGTGCCGTCACCACGAGCGCGTGAATGGGTCCGGGTACCCGGCTGGCATCGGCGGCGCCGAGCTGGACACGGCCGCCTGCCTGCTCGCCGCCGCCGACGCGCTCCACGCGCTCGGCGAGGCGCGGCCGCACCGGCCCGCCCTGGAGCCTGCCGAGGCGGCGCGCGTCCTGGCGAGCCTTCCGCTGGACCGTGCCGCGGTCCGCGCCGTGCTCGACGCCGCCGGGACGTCATCGGCTGTCCTGCCGTCGCTGCCGGCCGGCCTGACCGAGCGCGAGCTGGACGTCCTGCGCCTCCTCGCGGCGGGCCGCACCAAGCCCCAGATCGCCGCCGATCTGGTGATCTCGCGGTCAACGGTTCACACGCACACGGTGCACATCTACGCCAAGTGCGGCGTCTCAACCAGGGCTGGCCTGGCGATGTTCGCGATGCGGCACGGGCTGGCGGCCAGAACTGGCCCAGCCGCCGCCAAAATCAACTGAACAGTCGATAGCTGCGGGCGGTGCCCGCTGCCTACGGTTCCTGGCAGGCAACAACCAGCGATTCAGCAAAGGAGCCGTCCATGACCGCCAGCACAGCCACCGCCAACGGCGTCGATGTCGTCCGCGCCGTCTTCGGAGCATTCGCCAGCGGCGACCTCGCCGCGCTCAGCGACCTGCTCCACGCCGACGCGACCTGGCACCACCACAACGACGACCGCCTCGGCGGCATCCACCGTGGCGCCGATGCGGTCATCGCCTACCTGACCGAGTCGGCACTGCTCACCGCCGGCACGCTGCACGCCGAGCCGCAGTCGGTCATGGCCGACGGCGAAGGCCACGTTGCCGTGCTGGTGCGGCTCAGCGCCAGCCGCCCCGACGGGCGCACGATGGACGGCCCGCAGGTCCTGTTCGTGACCGTGGAGGGCGGCCGCGTGCGCGCTATCGAGCAGTTTGTCGGCGCCCCGGCGGCCGTGGCCGCGTTCTGGGCCTGACCGGGTCCCGGAACGGAGGAGCAAGATCATGAGCGCCGAGCAGAACACCGAGACGGCCAGGCAGATGTACGAGGCCTTCGGCCGCGGCGACGTCCAGGCCGTCTTGGACCGGGTCACTGACGACATCGACTGGTCCACCGACGCGGCCATCGGATCCGCGCCGTGGTACGGCCCCAGGCACGGCAAGGACGGGGTCGCCGGCTTCTTCGAGGCCATCGGCAAGACCGGGCCCGTCACCGAGTTCACCCCGCTGGCCTACGCCAGCAATGACGAGGGGGACGTGATGGTGTTCATCCGCTACGCGTTCACGGTCACCGCGACCGGCAAGCACGTCGCGATGAACATGCACCACTACTGGAGGTTCCGCGACGGGAAGGTGTGCTTCGTCCGCAGTTCCGAGGACACGGCACAGGTCGCCGCGGCCCTGACGCCCTGACCCGGGTCCAGAAGCATCCCGGGCCCACGTCCTGGACCGCTCACAGCCATCGGCTGGGCTCTCACTCCGCGGGGCAGAGCCCAGCCCTGGTGTTCACAGTGACCAGAGTGCCTGGGTGGGCGACATGCGGGCCGCGCGGAGGGCGGGCAGCAGCCCGGCGGCGGCGCCGATGACAATCGCCGCGGTCAGGCCGCCGGCCCAGGCCACCGGCGGGATGACGGTGGCCCAGCCCTTGGCGTGCGCGTAGATGGCGGTGGCGGTCGCCCCGGCCGCTATCCCGGCGGCCCCGCCGGCCAGGGCGAGCAGGATCGCCTCGGCCAGGAACTGGGCGCGGATGTGGTTCCTGGTGGCGCCGAGGGCGCGGCGCAGCCCGATCTCGGAGCGGCGCTCGAGGACCGAGATGACCATGATGTTTGCGACCCCGATCGCGCCGACCAGCAGTGCGACAGCACCCAGGCCGAGGAAGAGGGTGTCGAACGCGCCTTTGGCCTCGGCCTGGGCGGTCAGGGCGGCGGATGGCTGGGAGACGTCGACTTCACCAGGGTTTTCCGGGTTGGCCTGCGCGGCGAGCAGGTTGTCGACGCGGGTGACGGCGGCGGTGGCGGCCCGCAGGTAGATGGTGGTGGGGTGGCCGTTGAAGCGCAGGTATTTCCGTGCGGAGGGGTAGCCGACCAGCACCGAGGAATCGATTTCGGGGGCCAGCGCGGCGGGCCTGAGGATGCCGGCGAGGTAGAACCACATGCCCCCGGCCCAGATCCGCTCCCCGGGGAAGATCCTGTCGATCCCCAGCCGCTGCGCAGCGGCGGCGCCCAGCACGGCTACCGGTTCGCGCGCGGTGGCCCGGTTCAGGTAGCTGCCGCGGGCCACGCTGGTGCCCACGGTGGCCGGCAGGCCCAGGCTGGTGGCATCCACGGTGAGGGCGTTGGTGTCGGCCGAGGGGATCAGCGGGCTGCGGAAGGCGTTCACGTTGTTCACCGTGCCGGTGTCCTGCACCTGGATGACCCCGGGCAGACGGGCGATCATCCCCGGTGCCGCGACCGGCAGCTCAGCGGTGCCGCCGGTGATGCTCTCACCGTCCTGCACCGTCAGCAGGTTGGTACCCAGCCGGGCGATCTCAGCCAGCAACCCCGCCTGGGAGGAGGCCGACAGGCCCAGCACGGCCGTGATCGCCGCGACCCCGATCGCGATCCCGAGGGCCGACAGGCTGGCCCGCAGCTTACGGGTCCGCAACCCCACCGCCGCCAGCCGCGCCATGTCCGCGGGGCGCAGCCGCGCCGGCCCGGGGGGTGGCGGGGCGGGCGGTACCGGGGCGGCAGTGGTGGTCATCCGGTTCCTCCTGGTGCGGGCCGCGGCCCTCCGGCCAGCAGTGCGGTGCCGCGGCCGCAGCCCGCCGGGCCTGTGTCGGCGACGATCCGGCCATCGAGCATCTCGATGCGCCGTGGCATGCGGGCGGCGATGGCCTGGTCGTGGGTGACGACCACGATGGTGCTGCCCTGGGTGTTGAGTTCTTCCAGCAGCGCCAGCAGCGCGGCGCCGGTGGCGGAGTCCAGGTTGCCGGTCGGCTCGTCGGCCAGCACGATCGCGGGCCCCCCGACCAGGGCACGGGCCATCGCGACGCGCTGCCGCTCACCACCGGCCAGCTGGGTGGGCCGGGCACGCAATTTGTGGCCGAGGCCCACCCGTTCCAGCGCTGCGGCAGCCTGGTCGCGCCGGTCTGCCAGGCCGGCCCCCGCGTACAGCAGCCCGTCGGCCACGTTGTCCACGACGGCCTGGTGCTCGGCCAGGAAGAACTGCTGGAACACGAACCCGATCCGCTGCCCCCGCAACCCCGCCAGCTGCCGGTCAGCAAGGGCCGCGACATCCAGCCCGGCTACCCGCACCACGCCGCTGCTGGGCCGGTCCAAGGTGCCCATCAGATGCAGCAGCGTGGACTTGCCTGACCCCGACGGGCCCACGATCGCCATCAGTTCCCCGGCAGTGACCGCGAAGCTGACCTCCCGCAGCGCCGTCACCGGCGGGGTGCCCGGGTACACCTTGGTCACCCCGGCAAGCTCGACCACCGGGCCGCCGCCGCCCACCCCGCTCCCCGGCTGCGGACGATCCACGGCGGCCCTGCCCGGTGCGCTGGCCATGCCGGCGGGGGCGTTCATAGCGCGGGCACCACGACGCGCTGGCCGGCGGTCAGCCTGCTGCTGGTGACCTGGACAAGCCCGGTCGCGTTGTCGATCATCCCGACCGACACCGGGACCAGGTGGTGGCCGCCGGCGCCCGTCACCTCTACCGCATACCCGCTGCCGGGCTGTGCCAGCAGCGCGGTCACCGGCACCACCAGCGCGTTGCGCACCGTCCCGGTGGTGATCGACACCGTCACCGGCGCGGAGCTCAGATGCCTGGCCAGCGCGGGGTGTTTCAGCGTCACCAGCACCGTGATGGTGGTGGCACCGCTGGTCGCGCTGGTGGTGGCGACCGTGCCGACCGAGGTCACCACGCCCGGGGTGACGGTGCCGCTCGGCAGCGTGACCGACACCATGTCACCGGCCCTGACCTCCGCCTGTTCGGATGTGTCCAGCGCGATCGTCACCACGGCGGTGTCGGAGGTGGCCGTCATCAGCGCGGCTCCGGGCGCGGCGGCGGCGCCGGGGGTGACAGCGGTGGCCCAGGCGGTGATCTTCACCGCCGACGGCAGGAACACCGCCTGGCCCAGGCCCAGCGACCCGGTGGGGCTGGTGATCCCCAGGTGCGCCTGGAACTGCTCCAGCGCGTAGGCCGTCCCGGAACTGAAGTAGTCCCAGCCGGCCCGCGGCCCCAGCGCCGCGGAACTGGCATACCCCAGCCGCACCAGGGCGGTGTTCAGCTCCCGCACGTCCGTGCCGGTCATCCCCGCCGACAGCGTCCGCCAGGCCGGCACGTGGCCGTACAGCAGCACCACCGGCAGCCCATCGACCTGGTACAGCGCCTGCCCCTGCCGCACCACCTTCCCCACCGCCGGCAGCCCGGTCAGCGTCCCCGACGCCTGGTTCACCACGCTGTAGGACCCGGCGTCTTCCAGCGTCGCGTCCACCTGCGTATGCGACACCAGCGTCCGCCGCGTCACCATGGCCGTCGACGTCCTGAACGCACCACCGCCGCCCGGCCCCGGTGCGGCGGCGCCGCTGAACACACCGGTCACGCCGGCGGCCACCACCGCGGCGGCCACCACCACGATGACCGCCAGTGCCACCCGCCATTGCCACCCGCCACGGCGGCTGGCGCCGCGGTTCCCGGTTGCCGTGTTCTCCTTCATGACCTGCCCCTCAGAAGCCGCACTTCGTGAGCGCGGCGTTGAGCCGCGGCGAGCTGGGGTCGATGCCGGCGGAGATGAGCTGCCCCACGTTGCCGCTCCAGCCGTCGGGGAATTGCGGGAACCCGTTCCTGCGCATGCACGCGGCGAACGCCAGGCTCCGGCGCTGCTGCTGTTCCCGCTGCGCCGGGGACGCCGTCTTCTTGCCCCCGTCGGGGTACAGGTGAACGCATGCCGCCCGGGCCGACGGGGGTGCGTTGAAGCGGGCACTGTCCGACGGCTTCACCACCCAGCCCCCGGAGCTGTCGGGATCGGGAAAGTCCGGCGCGCCGTGCGAGCGCATGCATTGGGCGAACGCCAGCGCCTGCGCAAGGCGCCCCTGGCCGGCCCCGGGTGATCCGGCCGCGCCAGACGATCCAGCGCCGCACGCCGCGGTCAGCAGGGCCACTGCGGCCAGCGCCGCGACCAGGGCGCTGACCCGCGTCATCGCCCCCCGCCGGCCCCGCATGGCGCCGCTGCTACCAATCATCGTGCCTCCTGTGACATGCGTATCCGCGGTGCACGTGGTGCGGCCCGGGCACGGAAGACAGCCCGCCATGGCGGGAGCACCGGGCGGGCTGGCGAGCGCGCGGCGCTTCAGCGGCCGCCGGCACCGGTGCCACTTGCCCAGCCCATGGGCTGCCAGGACATACGTGCCGGGTGCGGCAGCCCCGGCACGCTCTGGCGCGGGCATGAGATGAGCGCTGCGTACGTGCATGTCCGCAACAATGCGGCTCCCATGTCCCAGCGGGGTCCGCGGATCGTCACGGGCGCGTCACGGTCACGGGTTCATCACCCGGCAGCATGGCGGGCACGTCCCGGCTCAGGGGCAGCAGCAAGGTGAAGAGCGCACCGCCGCCTGGATGGTTGGCGGCCTCGATGTGCCCGCCATGCAGACGGGTGTTCTCCCAGGCGATCGCCAGGCCCAGGCCGCTGCCCCCGGAGCGGGTGCGGGCGGTGCCGGCCTTGTAGAACCGGTCGAAGACGTGCGGGATCGCGGCCGCCGGAAGGCCGGGCCCGTGGTCGCGCACCTCCACCGCCAGCTGCTGCTCGCGCTGGCCGTCCGCCTGGATGCTAGCCATCACGTCGACCGGCGGGCTGCCATGGTCCAGCGCGTTGCCGACGAGGTTGGCGATGATGACGTCGAAACGGCGGCGGTCCAGCCGCACGGTCAGCCCGGCGGGCATGTCGGTGCGCACGCCCGCCCAGCCCCGCGCCAGCAGGCACCTGGACACGGCGGTCGCGACGTCGGTGTCATCGGCCACCAGCTGGGCGGTGCCGGCGTCGAAGCGGGAGATCTCGATGAGGTCCTCGACCAGCCGGTTGAGGTGGAGTATCTCCTGGCGGACCAGGCGCGCGGCGGACGCGGCGTCTCCGGTCAGGCCCGGATGCTCGCTGAGTATGTCGGCCACCGCGGTCATCGCTGTCAGCGGAGTACGCAGTTCGTGGGACACGTCACCGGCGAACTGCCGTGCCCGCGCCTCCATGTGCTGCAGTTCACCGACCTTGTTTTCCAGTGCGGCGGCCATCTCATTGAACGAGGTGACCAGCTGGGCGAGTTCATCCCGCCCCCGTGGCTGGATGCGGACTGACAGGTCACCGCCGGACATGTGCTGGGCGGCCTGGGCCAGCCGCCGTACCGGCTGCAGCACCCGGCGTGATGCGGCGACCGCCACGCCGGTCATCACCGCCAGCAGCAGCCCGACGGCGGCCATGCAGAACACGATGACGGCGAGGGGGCCCGGATGAGGCATGGTGCCCCGATGATGCTTGTAGAGCAGGTGCATGAGTGGCCCGGGCGCGGTGATCCAGCCGCCGAGCCAGCGGGGCCAGCCGTAGAACGGGACGATCAGGTCGTTGAACCATGTCGCCGCGAGTGCCGCCAGCAGCGCTACCACGATGAATGCGACGACCAGGCGGGTACGCATGCGGCACCCCTCTCTCTCCCTGGCTACACCGGCCCGAACCGGTACCCGAAGCCGCGCACGGTCTGGACGTAGCGGGGTTCGGCGGTGTCGGCTTCGATCTTCGCCCGCAGCCGCTGCACGCACGCGTCGACCAGCCGGGAGTCGCCCAGGTAGTCGTGCTCCCACACCAGGGCGAGCAGCTGCTCCCGGGAGAACACCTGCCGCGGCGAGCCGGACAGGATCAGCAGGAGCCGCAGCTCTGTGGGGGTCAGCGAGATCTCCCGGCCGCGCAGGAGCACCGTCAGCGACCCCCGGTCGATCACGAGCTCGCCGTACGTTTCTGCTGGCGAGCCGGCCCGGGCCTGCCGGCGCAGCACCGCGCGTATCCGCGCATCGAGGACCCGGGGCTCCACCGGTTTGACCACGTAGTCGTCGGCGCCGGCCTCCAGGCCCCCCACGATGTCGAAGTCGTCACCGCGGGCGGTCAGCATGATCACCGGGACGTCGCTGCCGCGCCGCAGCCGCCGGCAGACCTCGAAGCCGTCCACATCTGGCAGCATCACATCGAGCACGACCACGTCCACCGTGGCCTCGCAGATGCCGTCCAGCGCCGCCTCACCGGTTCCGGCGAGGCGCACGCCATAGCCGAGACGGCGCAAAGCCAGCTCCAGGCCCTGCCGGGCGGCTGGGTCGTCCTCAACGAGCAGCACCGTAGCCATCGCCCGCCATTATGTCGCCGCTTCTCAGGGCGGCTGTCCCGGCGACGGGCCGCCCCCTCGGGACGAGACGACCGGAGCCCGGCCGCCAGGGGACCGGGACCGGCGCACCCGAGGGCAGGGTGGGCAGACCCGTGTCGCGCATGCCCTGACGGTGCGGCGCCAACGTCACGAGCCCGTTCGCCGGCTGTCACAACCGTGTCACAAGCTCCCGGCCATGCCAGCGGTGAGGGGGCAACCCCTCAGGCGGCCCCGGTCTGGAGGATCTCGCCCACCGGGCTACGGATGCCGATACGGGCCGCGATGCTGGCCAGCACGGCCACAGCGAGCAGGGTTCCCAGCACGGCAGCGACCAGCCACGAGGCCGGCGGGATGGTCACGATCCCCGCGTGGTTCGCCGCCGCGAACAACCCGATGCCCAATGGGACGCCCAGCAGGGCGCCCGGCAGGGCGGGTATCACCTGTGCGGCCGCGATGCCGGCGCTGATCTGCCGCGGGGTCGAGCCGAGTGCCCGCGCCACCGCCGACGCGCGCCGGGCGTCCAGTGCCGTCGCCCAGGCGGTGAAGACGGCGTTGAGGACCGCCAGCGCGATCAGCGCAACGGTTATCACGACAAGCATCTGCTCGTCCCGCTGGGCGACCGGATTGCCCAGCCCGCTGGACCCGCCGAACCGTTTCAGGTCGGCCGTAGCGTAGAAGGCGAGGACGGCGACGATCCCGGTCACCGTGACGGCGACGCTGGCGGCGCCGAGCAGGGCACGGCGCGGCCTGCGGGCGACCAGCCGCAGCCCGAGCAGCAGCGGCACCGGCAGCCGCGCCGACAAGGCGATCAGCGCGGCCCGGCGGCGGGGCGGCCGTGCCGCGTCGGCGAGCGCGCTGACCGTGCTGGTGCGGGCGGCGCGGATGGCGGAAACGAACGTCGCGGCCAGGGCCACCGCGAGGGCCACCGCCATCACCAGCCCGGTAGTGGACAGGGTGAGCGACGGCGCGCCGGGGGTACCGACCAGGCCAGCCCCGGGATCGGTGATCAGCGGGGCGGCCAGCCATCCGGCCACCAGCCCCGCCGCCCCGGCAGCCAGTGCCAGGGCCAGGTTCTCGGCCAGCAGCACGGCCGTAACCAGCCGCGGCGTGCCGCCGACCGCCTTGAGCAACCCGACCCGCCGGGTCTGTTCGGCCATCCGGCCGCCCGCCAGCACGGCGACGCTGGCCACCGCCAGCAGGCTGAGCAGCCAGGCGCCGGGGGTGAGGACCTGCTGCTCGTCCTGCACCAGCAGGCCGTCCGCGGCGGCGATGCCCTGCCACGTGGCCAGCCCAGGCGACGACGTCAGGCCTGTGTTGCTGCCTTTGCCGTATGCGCTGGCGAACGCCTGGGCCCGGGCCGGGTCGTGGAGCTTCAGGTTCAGAACATAGGTGGACAGTGGGTCCGCGGACGTAGCTATGCCAGCGGCAGCTGGCTCGGTCGCCCAGATCAGGCCGATCTGGGCGGCCGGGTAAGGCTCTGGCGGCGATGCCCAGCAGCCGCCCCCACCGGTATAACAGAGGTTCGGGTACGGGGGGTTGGCCGCTGTCACCGCGATCCCGGCAACCGTGAATGGCCGGCCGTTCAGCGTGACCTGGTCACCGACGCCGACGCCAAGCGCTTGAGCGAAGGTCCGCTCGATCACCACATCGCCAGGGCGCACCCAGCGGCCCGCCGTCAGCTTTGGCTGGTCGACCGGGGCCGGGGCCTGGCCGCGCCCTTCCACCTCGGCCGGCGCGGTGCGGCCGCGTGCCCGCACGGTGGCCCCGACGAGCGGATACGGCCCGCTATGGCCGGTGACCCCGGGAGCGCGGGTCAGCGCTCTTGCCTGGGCGGGTGGCGGCGAAAGATGGCCCGGCCGGTGAAGGACCGGCAGATACGCCACCACGTCCGGGCCGTTCGTTGCCGCGCGGGTCTGCTCATACGGATGGCTGGTGACCCCGTGCAAGGCCAGTCCCAGGGTGAGCGTGGCCGTCGCGGCCGTGATCGCCAGCAGCAAGAGGACCGCCGGGGCCGGGCGCCGCCGAAGGTCCCGTCCAGCCAGGCGGGCGACCAGCAGGAGCTTGCCCATGACGACCTCAGTTCTCCAGCCCGGCGAGGGCGCCGAGGCCGCCGGTGGTGCCGCCGGTCAGCCTGGTCTGGTCGATGAACGCCCCGTCGCGCATCGAGATCAGCCGGTCGGCGGTGGCCGCGATCCGCGCGTCGTGGGTGACGACGACCAGAGCCTGCCCGGCCAGGTGCAGGTCCTCGAACAGCCGGAGCACCTCAAGCGTCGCGGTGCTGTCGAGGCTGCCGGTGGGCTCGTCGGCCAGCACCACCGCCGGGTCGTTTGCCAGCGCGCGGGCGATCGCAACCCGCTGCCGCTGACCGCCGGACAGCGCCGACGGCAGGTGCCGCGCCCGGTCGGCCAGCCCGACCTGGTCCAGCAGTTCGGCCGCACGGCGGCGGGCTGCCCGCCGCGAGCGCCCGGCCAGCAGCGCGGGCAGCTCAACGTTCTCAACCGCGGTGAGCTCGTCCATCAGGTGGAAGGCCTGGAACACCAGCCCGACGGCGTCGCGGCGCAGCCGGGCCAGCGCCCGCTCCCCCAGCCGGCCGAGGCTCTGCCCGGCCAGCCAGACCTCGCCGCCCGTGGGCCGGTCCAGGCCCCCGAGCAGGTGCAGCAGCGTGGACTTCCCGCAGCCGCTCGGCCCCATCACCGCGACCGTCTCCCCGGTGGCGACGTCCAGACTGACCCCGTCGACCGCCCGCACGAGCGCTTCTCCCTTGCCGTATTCCCTGCGCAGCCCACAGGCGCGCAGCACGGATCCGCCGCCGCTGCTGGTCATGATGTGCTCCTCCGGACGGTCCAGTTCCGCTCGCAGGCCTCCAGCCAGCGCAGGTCCGCCTGCAGCCGCAGCACGATCCCCTCAAGCAGCAGCCCGGCCGCTGAGCGGTCCGGCTCGGCCATCGCCGCGCGCTGGGCGTCGCGCAGCCGGCGCAGCAGCTCGCGGCGCTGGGCATCGACGATGGCCAGCGGGTCAGCCAGGCCCGCGGCCGCCGCGGCGACCAGCTTGAGGTGGAATTCCACCAGGTCCGGCCGGGGCCAGCTGACCTCGGACAGCCAGCCAGTGACTCGCTCCTGGCCGGCCGCGGTCAGCGCGTACACCTTGCGGTCTGGCCGGTCCGGCAGCCCTGCGGCCTGCTCGGACGCCACCAGGCCCGCCTTCTCCAGCCGGCCCAGGATCACGTAGATCTGGCCGTCGTTCATCGCCTCGCCCAGCGGGCCGAGCGCCTGCCGCAGCCGGCCCCGCAGCTCGTAGCCATGCGACGGCTCCTTGGCCAGCAGCGCCAGTACCACTTCCTGCTGCACGGCTCGCCTCCCTAACGGTTATCCCTAAAGATAACCGTTATCCCCCAGCTGTCAAGGGGATGGCCGCATGACCGCCGGCCGTAGGCACGCACGCCAAACTCGCGCGGCCGGCCGGGCGCCGTTGTCTACCGGGCGCTGGCATCGGCCGGGCGGCCCTGCCAGGATCCGGGCGGACTGCCGCACCCGGGTCCCTGGCCGACGGAGTCAGCCCGGTGGGGTCACAGTCCCCGGGCGAGCCGGTAGTAGGCCTGGTTCCAGCGGAGCTCCCTGGCGAACTGCCGCCGGTCCGTGGCGGCGTCGATGATGAGCAGTTCGGTCTCCGCGATGCGCGCGAAGTCCTCGAGGGCTTCCAGGCCGACCGCGGTGCTCAGCACGGTGTGGTGCGGGCCGCCGGCCAGCAGCCAGCTCTCGGTGGAGGTGGCCAGGTCGGGCTCGGGCTTCCAGACGGCCCGGGCGACGGGCAGCCGGGGCAGCGGCTCGTCCGGCTGGACGATCTCGATCAGGTTCGTGGTCAGCCGGAAGCGGTCGCCGGCGTCGGACAGGCCGGTCACCAGGCCGGGGCCGGGGGCGGCGGTGAACACCAGGCGGACCGGGTCCTCGCGGTTGCCGATCCCCAGTGGGTGGATCTCGCAGCTGGGGCGCCCGGCGGCGATGGTGGGGCAGATCTCGAGCATGTGCGCGCCGAGGATCTTGGGCTCGCCCGGGCCGAGGTGATAGGTGTAGTCCTCCATGAAGGAGGTCCCGCCCGCCCGGCCCTCCGACATCACCTTGAGCACCCGCAGCAGGGCCGCGGTCTTCCAGTCGCCCTCGGCGCCGAATCCGTAGCCGTCGGCCATCAGCCGCTGGACGGCAAGCCCGGGCAGCTGGCGCAGGCCGCCGAGGTCCTCGAAGTTGGTCGTGAACGCGGTGAAGCCGCCGTCCTCGAGGAAGGAGCGCAGGCCCAGCTCCTGGCGTGCCGCGTAGCGCAGTGACCCGCGCCGCTCCCCGCCCGGGCGGAGCTCAGGGACGACGTCGTAAGCCTCGTCGTACTGGGCCGCCAGCGCGCCGGCTTCCCCGTCGGGGACGGCGTCGATGGCAGCTACCAGGTCATTGACTCCCCAGGTGTTCACGGAGAAGCCGAACACGCGCTCGGCCTCGACCTTGTCTCCCTCGGTGACGGCCACGTTGCGCATGTTGTCGCCGAACCGGGCCATGCGCAGGGACTGGGCGGCGCGCCAGCCCAGCGCGGCGCGCGTCCACGTCCCCACCCGCCCGGCCACAACCGGGTCACTCACATGGCCCGCCACGATCTTGCGTGTGACACCGAGACGGCTCTGCAGATAGCCGAACTCGCGGTCCCCGTGCGCGGCCTGGTTGAGGTTCATGAAGTCCATGTCGATCTCGGACCAGGGCAGCGAGAGGTTGGCCTGGGTGTGCAGGTGCAGCAATGGCTTGCGCAGCGCCGCCAGGCCGCCGATCCACATCTTGGCGGGCGAGAACGTGTGCATCCAGGCGACAACGCCGGCGCACTCGCCGGAGGCGGTCGCGTCCAGGCAGGCGCGGCGGATCGCGTCGGCCGTCGTCAGCACCGGCCGCCACAGCAGCGGGACCGGGAGCTGGGCAGCGAGTGTCTCCGCGATCCGCTGGGACTGCTCCGCCACCTGGCGCAGCGTCTCATCGCCGTACAGGGACTGGCTGCCGGTCAGGAACCAGACCTGGGCGTCTGCGCCCGGGGATTGGGTCGGCATCGGCTCTCCTCGGTCCGTTGTCTCCCGGCTGGGCGGTCACCGGGCTCGGCGGTGGCCCCGCGCAGCACAGGCCGCAGGCGTTCTGGTAGCGATGGTAGAGATCCGGTGCCGCGCTGCGCGATGGGCGGCCCCTGTCGGCGCTGTGTGCCGCGCCAGCTACGGATAGGGGCGCACAGTGGATAGGGGCGCACAGTAGGGCCAGGAGGTAGGAGGTGATCGCCGGGGCGGGATGAGCGGGCCGCGGCAGTCCGGGCGGCCTGCGGGGGTCAGCCGGCGTCTGACGTTTCCGGCGTGTCCACGCGTGCGCGGGCCGTACACTGACGTCCGCGCGCAGGTGGAGAACCAGGTCACGGCGGCTCCGCCGCCTGCTGTGGGAGAACCTTGGGCCGGGGAGAAGATCGATGGAGCCGCAGAGCACGGCGCTGTTCATCCTGCTGATGGCGGTGTTCTGCGTGCTGCTGGCCGGGGTGGCGTTCTCCCGGCAGCCGGCGTTCCGCGTGCTGGCCGCCTGCCTGGCGTTCATCCCGGCCATGCTCTTCGGGGTGGCGGCGGTCAACAAGTATTACGGCTACTACCAGACCTGGGGCGCGGCCGTCTCCGACCTCAGCGGCCAGGGAGTGAGCTCGGTGCCGCTGGTTCCGCGCGGCGTCTCCTCGCAGCGGCTGACAGCGATCCTGGCCAAGGTGACCGGCGGCAAGACCGCGGCCAGGCTCGGTGAGACGGTCCGCTTCACTGTCGCCGGCGACCGCAGCCACATCGTCCGGACCGCCTACGTCTACCTGCCGCCGCAGTACTTCCAGGCCACGTACCGCAGCCGCCGATTCCCGGCGATCGAGCTCATCAACGGCTACCCGGGGCAGCCGCAGGACTGGATCAACGTGGCGGGCATCGTCGCTTCCTACCAGACCCTGCTGCGCGACCACAAGGTCGCGCCGGTGGCCCTGGTCATGCCGGACCCCAATGGCAGCCGGCACGTCTCCCTGCAGTGCCTCAACGTCGCGCGTGGCCCACAGGACGCCACCTACCTCGCACAGGACGTCCCGGGCTACCTGTCACGTGTGCTGAGACTGCAGCCGTCCGGGCGGGCCTGGGGCGTCGTCGGCTACTCGGAGGGCGGCTACTGCGCCGCCAACCTCGCGCTGCTGTACCCGGGCCTGTACGGGAATGCGGGTGTGCTCAGCGGGTACTTCACGCCCGGCTGGGACCGGCTGGGCAGCCCCCCGCGGTGGATGAACCCGTTCCGCGGCGACGTCAGGCTCCGGAGAATGAACACCCCGCCCGACCGTGTGACCGCTCTCTCGCTGGCTGTCAGGATCCCCCGATTCTGGCTGGGGGCGGGCAGCTCCGACCACCCTGACGTGGTCGCGGCGCAAAACTTCCAGCGGCTGCTCCTGACGCGTCAGCCGAACGTGGTGCTCGACGTCGAGCACGGCGGCGGGCACACGATGGCAACCTGGCAGGCGCTGATCCCGCCGCTGCTTGAGTGGATGACGCCGCTGATCGCCAACGCGGCGCTGCACCCGCAGCCAGCTCAGGTGGTGGGCCATCCGGAGTCCGGGCCACGGGCCCATGTCCGCTCCGCGAGCGACGCCCGCACCACGGCGCCCTAGCGGATGCCTGACCTCGATGTTCTGTGATCCTGGGTTGAGGCCAATTCCCTACTTCACGGCAGCAGCGGCTCAGGTCGCTGGCGCCAGGGCGGCGGCGACGGCCTCGGGATCTGCGCAGCCGACGATCCACTCATCCCAGGGGGCACCCTCCAAGCGCACCCGCACGCCGCGGGGCGTGTCGCCGTGGACTGCGACGAACACCTTCTCGCCATGGCCGCGGACAGTGGCCACAGTAGCGACGCCGGGGACCCGCATCCCGACCTTGAACCCGGCCCCGATCCCGGTCCAGCCGTGGGCGTCGTCGAGCACCTCGACACCGCGAAGCGCCGACCGCGGCACACGAAGATCGCCGTGAACTGCCTCGGCCTTCTCCGCACCCGATAGGTGAAGCACCAGTTCGCCGCCTTCCAGTTGCAGCTCTGCCATGCCAGACTCCTCGCCGTCGGCTTGCTACCTCTTTCGATACTCTCCAGCTCGCCGCCGGAGCACCTGGAAAGCGCCTTTCGGGCTGGTGCGAACGGACCTGAGCTAAGCCCAATCCTCCCAGTTCAAAGGCACTCTTACGTGATGGACCGGCCGTCAGGCCCCAGCGAGACGAAAGGCCGAGGCTAACGGCGGTGCCCGCCCGGCCCGTGCCCCGGTGCCGCCGTTCGCCCGGTCACTTCATCGCGTACCCGTTCACCACCTGCTCGAGCAGCGCGCCGTACTGGGGCCAGGTCACGGCGCGGGTGGCGGCGATGAGCACGCTCGCGCTGCCAGCGCCCCGGACGTAGCAGGCGATCTCGCGGTAGTGGTTGTCATGGACCGCGGTGGTGTAGTCGTCGATCACGCATCTGCCCAGGCCGGCCCGGAAGGCCAGGGTGCCGGACGTCACGTCCGCCCGCACCGCGGTCTCGCCCGCCGCGCGCAGGTGCGCTACCCGGAAGCCAGGCCAGTCCCGCAGCGTCTCGCCGGCCAGCCCTCGGGTCACGTTCAGGTAGACCAGCACGGCGCCCGAGCGGTTGCTGAGGCCGAAGGTCATCGTGCCCGGGTCGCCGGGCTCCGGCCGCAGCGCGCTGGGGTAGGACAGCACGCCGCTCCGGCGCGCCAGGCTTGCCTGGCGCCAGCTGGCGGGCGCGGCCCCGGGACGGAACCAGGCGAAGCCGGACGGCGCGGCCTGCGCCTGGCTCTGCGCGGCCTGGCGCTGTGCGGTCTGGCCCTGGGGCGCCTGGCCCTGTGCCGTCTGGCCCTGGCCGGGCCCACAGGCGGTGGCCAGGGCCAGCAGCCCGGTGCAGGTGGCAAGCGGGACTGTCCTGCGGATCATCGGCGGCCCAGCAGTTCGCTCAAAACCGGCTCGCGCTGTGGCTGGCGGTGCGCCGTGAAGGTCACGGTCCGCTCGCAAGGTCACGGTGCGCTCGTGAAAGTCACGGAAATGGCGCCGGTCCGGTTCAGGTCAGCCGGCGTGCCCGGCGGGGAACCCGGCCAGGGCCCGGTCGGCCAGCCGTTGCAGGCGTGCCGCCGGGGGCGGGTGGGTCGCGAGCAGCAGCCGCTGGCCGAAGGTCCAGCGCTCGGGGGCGCCGAGCATGGCCGCGAGCTGGCAGATGCCGTCGGCGCAGCCCGCCGGGTCGCCGGTGAGCAGGACCGTCCTGGCGTCCGCGGCCCGCTCCTCTGCCCGCGCCGCGCGCAGATTGAGGTACATGAGCGCGCGCGAGGTCAGGTACCAGACGGCCAGCAGGAACGGCGCGGTCTGGGCGTCCACGTGATCCGGCAGGCCGAGCACGTCCTGGGCCGGGTCAAAGCCGCCGAGGGCGATGGCCGTGGCCAGCGACGCCTCGGACACCAGGATCACCCGGGCCAGCCGCCGCCAGGTGTCACCGTGCAGCACATGCGCGAGTTCATGGGCCAGCACGCCGCGCAGCTGCCGGCCGTCGAGGAGTTCCACCAGCGGCGGGGCGACCACGATCAGCGGGTGGCGCATCATCCCGTCGACGGCGAGCGCGTTGGCGAGCGAGTCCCGCGCGCGCCAGCCCACGACCGCGACCGGGGAGCGCCTGCGCGGCGGGAACGTCAGCGTCTGCATCACCGCGGTCAGGTGCTCCGACGGCGGGAGCCGCCGGAGCAGCGGCTGGCGGAGGCTGGCCAGGGCGGCGATGGGCACCACCACGATCACCAGGCCGGCGAACACGACCGGGCCGGCCCGCATGGCGTAGGCGGTGATCATCAGCACGAGCGCGTACTGCAGGCAGGTGATGATCACCGTGCGCCCGCGCCACCGCCCGCCCGCGCCCCGCGGATAGAGGCCCGGGATCAGCGATTTCGCCCGCCGGCGCCACGGCTGGCCGGCCAGGCCCGCCGCCGCGAGCGCGGCCAGCATGATCATCCACGCCGCGGCCACCTGGAGCCAGTTCCCCGACGGCGCCAGCAGGTGCATGAGAGCTGCCCCAGCGGGCGTCAGCCCGACGACGGCCAGCAGCGAGATCCGGATGACCTCCGTCACCCAGGTGGCCCGCCAGCGCAGCGTGAACGCCGCCTGCTGGGGCGTGCGCGGCCGTGGCCCGCCGGTGCCGGTGCTGGCGGCCCCGGGCTCGCCCCGCCACCCGCCGGCCAGGCCGACCATGATCACGAAAGCAACGGCGGACACGGCGGCGACCACGCCGAGAACCGCGCTGAGGTTCATGGAACCCACCCTGCCGCTGGCCCGCGGGGCCCAGCCGGGATAACCCGCGGAGCCCATCTGGGGATAACCGCGCCAATACTACGATCCGGCCCGCCTCGCGGGCCGGGCTTTCCCCTGGTGCGGCGGGCGGCCCGCGCGCGGCCGGCCGGGTGGCGCCAGTAGCCGCCGGCCATCGGGTACCGCCGCACCGCACCTGCGGCTGGCCGGCGGCCCCGGCAGGCTCAGATGTGGCCGCCGCGGTCATCCATGTCTCGTTGGTGCGGTCCTGATCAGGAGGGTACATTCGGGAGGGTGAAGCCGGAGGTGATCGATGAGCCTTCCGTGATCTCTGGCAGCCGGGCCGTTCCGCGGCTCGGCTTTGAGCTTTCTGAGTCGAAATTCCAGCCCCCGGCGGCCCGTCCCGGGATCGTCGACCGCACGACTCTGGTCGACCGGCTGGCCGCCGCGCAGGCGCCGGTCATCACCGTGGTCGCCCCGCCCGGCTACGGCAAGACGACGCTGCTGGCGCAGTGGGCGCAGCGGATCGGGCCCCGCGTGGCGTGGGTCTCCTGCGACGAGAAGGACAACGACCCCGTGGTGCTGCTGAGCGCGCTCGCGGTGGCGCTCGACCGGATCGAGCCGGTGGACCCGGGCATCTTCTGGGCGCTGGCGTCCTCGGGCGCCGGCATCACCGTGGTCCCGCGGTTCGTGTCCGCCGTCGCCGCGATGCGCCGGCCGGTCACCGTGGTGCTCGACCATGCCGAGGCGGTCACCAACAAGCAGTGCCTGAACACGGTCGCCGAGCTTGTCCTGCATCTGCCGCCGGGGTGGCGGTTCGCGCTCGCCTCGCGGTCCGGCGTGCCGCTGCCCGCGGCGCGGCTGCGTGCCCAGGGCGGGATCACCGAGATCAGCGCCGGGGATCTGGCGATGGGGCCGCAGGAGGCGTTCTGCCTGCTGAAAGGCGCCGGTGCCGAGGCCGGCGAGGCGGCGGTGCGCGATCTCCTGCAGCGGACCGAGGGGTGGCCGGCTGGGCTGTATATCGCCGCGCTGGCCATGAAATCCGGCACCCGGCAGCGTGAGGCCGGGTACACCTTCACCGGCGATGACATCTTCATGGGCGACTACCTGCGCTCTGAGCTGCTCGACCGGGTCTCCGGCGCGGAGGCGTCGTTCCTCGCCCGCACCTCGGTCCTGGACCGGATGTGCGGGCCGCTGTGCGACGCGGTCCTGGGTGAGAAGGGGTCCGGGCGTGTGCTCGACCGGATGGAGAGCCGGAATCTGCTGGTCGTCCCGCTCGACCGCAGGCGTGAGTGGTACCGCTACCACCATCTGCTGCGGGAGCTGCTGCAGTCCGAGCTCCGGCGGCGGGAGCCCGATCTGGTCGCCGATCTCCATTTCCGGGCCGCCGCGTGGTTCGAGGCGAACGGGATGCCGGAGGCCGCGCTCGAGCATGCGCACGCCGCCGGGGACTACGACCGGCTGACCCGCCTGGTCCTGAGGCTGCAGCAGCCGGTCTGGGCCAGCGGGCGGGTGGAGACGGTCCTGCGGTGGATGGAGTGGCTCCGGGATATCACCTCGGCCGAGCACTATGGCGCGATCGCCGTGCACGGCTCGCTGATCTTCGCGCTGCTCGGGCAGCCGGCCGAGGCCGAGCGCTGGGCGGCCGCCGCGGAACGTGCCTCGCCCGCGGGGATCCTGCCCGACGGGAGCACGATGGCGGGAACGCTGGCGTACCTGCGCGCGATCCTGTGCCGCGACGGCATCGGCCAGATGCGGCGCGACGCGCAGGCCGCATGGGACGGGCTGAGCCCGGCGAGCCCGTACCGCGCCACGATGCTGTACACCGAGGGCATCTCCTACCTGCTGGAGGGCGACCCGGACCGGGCCGGGCCGGTGCTCGCCCGCGCGGACGATGTCGCGATCGGCGCCGGCTCACTGCCGCTGGCGGCGCTCATCATGGCCGAACGGTGCGCCGTGGCGGCACAGCGCGGCGACTGGCCCGCTGTGACGGCGCTCGCGCAGCGCGCGGTCGGCATCGTGGAGGACGGATGCCTGGGCGATTACTGGACCAGCGCCCTGGTCTACGCGTGGGCGGCCCGGGCCGAGCTGCACCGCAAGGACATCCCCCAGGCGCGCTACTACCTGGGGCGCGCCTCCCGGCTCAGGCCCCTGCTGACCTACGTGCTGCCGGCCGTGTCGGTCCAGGCGCTGCTGGAGATGGCGTGCGCCTACCTGACGCTGGCCGACCATGGGGGCGCCGCGGCGGTGCTGGCGCAAACCCGCGACATCCTCCAGCAGCGGCCGGATCTCGGCGTCCTGCCCGGTCAGGCCGCCGGGCTGCGGTCCAGGCTCGCCACGCTCAAGACCGGCTCCGCCGGCGCGTCGTCGCTGACAGCGGCCGAGCTGCGGCTGCTGCCGCTGCTGTCCACGCATCTGTCGTTCCGGGAGATCGGCGAGCGGCTGTTCGTCTCTCCGCACACGATCAAGACACAGGCGTACTCCGCGTACCGCAAGCTCGGGGTCTCCTCCCGCAGCGACGCGGTCGCCCGCGCGCGCGAGCTGGGGCTGGACGGCCGCTGAGGGCTGCAGGCCCATCAGCTCGGCCCGTGCCAATCCTCGCCGCTTTGCCAATCAGAGTTAACCGGCAAGCAAAGAACCGCTTGAGGGCAGCACAGGCCCATGAGCGGGTAAAGGTTCGGTTTCATACCAATCGGATGATGCGCCGCCGGGGCCGGCTGGCGTTGGGTGGTGGTGAGGGCAAGGGCCCTCCAGTGTGATCTCCCATGGCGGGCGGCCATCTGGCCGCCGGAGAGAGCGGAGAGATCCCGGTGGCGACCCACGTTGCCGAGCAGGATGCGGCCTCCGCCAGCGAGCCGGGGGCGGTCGCGGGCGTCCCGATCCTGGCGTCGAAGATCACAGCGCCGGGCTCGCCGGGCTGGGCGGTGCCGCGCCCCCGGGTCACCAAGCTCATCGCCGAGGGCACCCGGTCGTGCCCGCTGACCGTGGTCACCGGCCCTCCCGGCGCGGGCAAGACGATGGCCCTGGCGCTATGGGCGGCTGCGGAGCCCGGGGCTGTGGCCTGGGTTTCCCTGGACGAGTGGGACAACGAGCCTGGCGTCTTCTGGTCCCACGCCATCGAGGCGCTGCGCCGGTCCGGTGTCACCGCCGCCGGCGCACTGCCGGCTGCCCCGCGGGGGCGGGCAGCCGGCCATGTGTTCCTGCTGCGGCTCGCCTCGGCGCTGGCCGCCCAGCACCCGCCGGTGACGCTGGTCGCCGACGACCTGCATGTGCTGGCCGGGCCGCCGGTGCTGGACGAGCTCGACCTCGTGCTCCGCAACGCCGGGCCCGGCCTGCGCATGCTTGTCTCCTCGCGGACCGATCCGCTGCTGCCGCTGCACCGGTACCGGCTGGCGGGCGAGCTGGCCGAGATCCGGGCCAGCGACCTCGCCTTCAGCACCGCCGAAGCGGGCCTGCTGGTCGCCCAGCACGGCGGCACGCTGTCGGCGGATTCGCTGGAGAGCCTCACCCAGCGGACCGAGGGCTGGGCGGCTGGCATCCGCCTGGCCGCGATCTCCATGGGCACTCATCCCGACCCCGACCAGTTCATCAAGGAACTGATCACCGACGACAGCGCCCTGACCGGCTACCTGGTGGAGGAGGTGCTCCGCAGCCAGTCGCCCGAGGCCCGGGAAGTCCTGCTGAGCACCTCCATCCTGGAGCAGGTCAGCGCCGAGGCCGCTGTCGAGCTCACCGGCAAAGCGCAGGCCGGCGCGATCCTGTCGGCCGCCGCGCGCGCGAACGCGTTCGTGCAGCCGGCCGGGCACGGGTGCTACCGCTACCACACCTTGTTCGCGGAGGTGCTCCGCCTGAAGCTGAGGCGTGAGCACCCGGACCGGGTGACCGTCCTGCACCGGCAGGCTGCCCGGTGGTATCAGCGCAGCGGCCTGCTCACCGACGCTGTGCGGCACGCCGCCCGGGCCGGTGACTGGCAGCTCGCCGCCAGCATCGCCGTCGACGGCCTGGCGATCGGCGAGATCATCGAGCCGCCGGCCGGCCAGTCGCTGGCCGGGGCGTTCGTGGGCATGCCACCCGGCGGGACCTGGACCGGGCCCCAGCCGTACCTGGCCGCCGCCGCCGCCGCGCTGGCCGGCCACCGGCATGCGGCGTCCGCCGCCGCGCTGGCTGCCGCGGAAGGCATCCTTGAGCGTCTTCCGGGCGGCCAGGAGGCCGCGAGCCGGCTGGCAGCCGCGATGATCCGGCTGGCCGCCGCGCGCCGCACCGGCGACCTCACCGTGGCCGCGGCGGCGGCCTCCCGTGCGGATGCGCTGATCGGCGCGATGCCAGCCGGCCAGCCCGGCGAGCCCCGCCAGCATGCGCGGGCCCGGGCGCGCGTGCTGTCCGGCTGCGGGGCCGTCGCGATGTGGTCGGGCCAGTTCGACGAGGCGGCCCGCGTCCTCGAGGCGGGTGTGGCCGCCGTCACGGGCGGGGATCGCGAACGGGCCGGCTGCCTCGGGCAGCTCGCGCTGGTGGAGGTGCTGCGCGGCCGCCTGCGCAGCGCGGCCAAGCTGGCCGGCCAGGTGGCAGCGGCCGCGGGCGCCGGGGAGCAGCAGGCGCCCGGCCAGCCCGCGGGCGCCGGGGCGCTGGTCGCGCTCGCCTGGGTGCACCTGGAACGGGGTGACCTGCGCGGGGCGCGCAGCCGGCTCAGGCAGGCGGACGCCGCCCTTGCCGCCAGCCCGGACAAGCTGACCGGGGCGCTGGCTGGCCTGGTGGCGGCGCGCTGCGGGCTGGCCGAGGGACACGCCGAGGCGGCCGCGCAGGCCGTCGCAGCGGCGCGGTCCGGGTGGTCCGTCCCGGCCTGGCTCGACCAGCGGCTGAGCCTGGCCGAGTCGCGGGCATGCGCGGCGGCCGGTGACATCCCGGCCGCGCTCGCCGCGGCCAGGCGGGCCGGCCAGGCGGGCCGTGACACCTCGCTGGAGGTGGCGGTCACGCTCGCGCACGCGTGGGTAGCCGCCGGGGACGGCACGAACGCCAGGCGTGCGCTCGCGCCCGCGCTGGCGGCCGGCAGCGCCACACCCGAACGGGTGCGCCTGCAAGCGTGGCTGGTCGACGCGCGGCTCAGC
>Ga0335077_10001924_pt1 | contig 24792 bp, 16 predicted proteins | sample Lox_Sample_31_FD_207151 | JGI IMG/M metagenome (GOLD analysis project Ga0335077, IMG submission 207151) | Soil microbial communities from Loxahatchee National Wildlife Refuge, Florida, United States - Lox_Sample_3.1 | ecosystem: Environmental > Terrestrial > Soil > Wetlands | place: USA... | reverse complement strand
GCCAAAGCCCGAACCATGCTGGAATCTCGACCGTAGCAGAAAACCGTCGGCATCTTTCACCATTGGAGGTTCATTGCACCTTCCTCCGCGCGCGTGACAGGAAAACAGCTTGTTTGACGTCGTCATTCTGAGTCCACGCAACGTAGATACGGCCTCCTGTGCCGGCGGCGACTGTCGGTCGGCTTGCGGGCGCAGTGATTCCGGGAACGATCTGGGGAGCGGAGAGAGCGCCAGTTGTTGAGATTTGCACGGTGAATACGGCGTTTCTTCCCCAGCCCCCTCGGGTTTGCGGATCGCGGCCTTGAAACACGAGAATGGCGGTTCCATCGTCTGCAACGGAAAGCGCGGGATAGTTTGCGTCCAGAATATTCTGTGAACCCTTGACGGCCGGCGCCCAGGTTTTACCGCCATCGTCGGACCATGTGAGCCTCACGCCGCTAATTTCCACGGAGGCCTCTGTGAGCCAGGCAACATAGATACGCGTCCCGCTAAGAGCCACTGCTGGTCCGGAATCTGGGCAGCCATTGATCTTCCAGTTGTCTTCGGCAACTCGTTCCGGCGACGAGAATGTCTGGCCATTGTCGGTGCTGACGGCAAATGTCATGTCTCGAACCGGCCCTTCATAGACGTGCCGCCAGAACACCACAAGTTCGCCCTTTGGGCCGAAGGTCAGAGTGGGACGACAGCACGGGCAAATCCTCGCAGCTACGCGAACATTCTTGCCGAAACTCTGGCCATGATTCGTCGATCGCGCGACGTAGAGGGAGTAGTTGTCGTCGGAGTCGCCCACTTGATCGCGCGTGTCAATCCAGACTGCGTAGACGTCCTGGTTGGGAGCGACACCGAGAGACGGATACCCACTAAAGAACTTGCCTGTTTTATCTGTGATCTTGATCGGCTTTTCGAAGCTTTCGCCCCAAGAGACGGAGCGCGCGAAGCGAAGCTCGCCGCCTTCGTTCCACGCCGCATAGATAGCGTTTGGAGTCGCTATGAAAGCGGGGCTGTCTTCTCCGGCCGAAGTCACAGTCTGTCCCTCTTCGCTTACACGCACCGGCGCGCCGAAAGTATCTCCTCCGTCCGAGGAAATGAGCATGGCAAGCCGACTCTTGCCGGAATCGCCGAGCACGGCGAGCATGTAGACCGTGGACGATGAGATCCAGTCAGCAGCGACTCTTGCATAACGCGAGGGAGTAATGCCCGCTTGCGCTATCACGGACCGGGGCTCAGGCTCAAACGCGTATACGTCTGACCTCTGCCGCTTACAGCCCATCGTGACAATGAGCAAACCTATCGCAAGCGTTGCGAAGAATAGTCCGGTCCATAGCCCGCGTTGTCTTTCGGTCATTTGCGATGGCCCTTTCTCCTTGGGGGGAGTGTTGTTGGGATTCTTCCTGAGGCCCGCGATGACGAGGAATACCGTCGCTGCGAGTCCAGCGGAACGGAGTACCCGTACGAGAAGCGAGCGCACGGACCGGGAACAGTGCGTGGGTGTGAGTACCGTGTTCAACGTCTCAGAAGTCATGACGCAGTGTTGCGAAGACAGAGGCTGAGGCTCCGGGAAAGATCCAACCCCAGCCATTCGATGTGTAGTTCCGCCGGTTTGCCAGATTCTTAATGTTGATCTGCAGGTGTGTCCGTTCCCCGATACGACGTGCCGCGAATGCGTCGAATTGCAGGATCGACGGTACCCTGAACGTGTTTGCGTCATCGGCCCATGGGGAGCTGGCATAGTACGGTCCTCCGCCGAATTCCCACCCGGCCTTTCCTCCCAGTGAGTAAATCGCGAACAGGTTTAGCGTCCGGTGCGGTATGCCGGCGAATTCCTGGCCTACGACAAGCGAGCCGCTCGGCTCGCCGCCGCTTATCCAACCATTCATGACCGCAGCCGCAATGTTGAGGCGCAAATGATGTCCCACCGCACCGTTGATATCCAGTTCGACACCGTGGCTCTTAGTTTCACCCGCGACTAAGACCGCATTTCCGGTAGGATCGGCGGGATCCGAGAAGGCCATGTTACTGCGCTTCAGAGTGTAGACGGCCAGGTCGACCCTTAGCTTGTTGGACGCATCCCATTTTGCACCGAGCTCGCCAAGCCGGCCTAGTTCTGGTGGTGGGACAGCACCACTCAGTGTTAGACCCGTGTTCGGAGTGAACGCTTCTGCGGTTACGGCGTAAAGCGACAAGGTCCCAGTCGGCTGATAGACGAGGCCTATGCGTGGCGACGCGTGGGAATTGCGCGGCAAATCGACATATTCGCCGAATGAGCCGGATAGCAGGAAGTGGTCTGTGAAATGGTCGTAGCGCACGCCGGCAAGGACCTTGAAGCCGTGGCCTACGGCGAGCAGATCCTGCACGTAGATCGCGTCGGCGTTGGAGTGCCAGAGAAAATTGCCGGGGTCCGGGGTCGTTGAGAGGTACTGGGTGCGAAGTGTCCCGGCCGCGGGTATCGCAAGCGTCGCCAGGGTGTCGCCCGGGACGTCTATCGAGGGACCGCCCCAGCCGAACTCGGAATTCGCATCATAGCGATTTCGCAAGAGATTGTAACCTACGAGCAAGTCGTGAAGTACGGGTCCAGTGTGAAACCGGCCATCGAGGCGCAAGTCAACAGACGGCTGATCCTCGTCAAACTTCCAATGCGTACCGTCGAGCGTGGTGCCGCCTCCTGCGGTGTAATTCAAGCTGGATCCAAAGCTGTCCGTACGACTCCGCGAGAAATTTGCATCCAGCGTCGCGCGCCAGGAATCGGTGAAGTGATGCTCGTAGAGGACACTAAAGCTTTGCGCTTGGATGTTCGTATGTGCAAAGGCGGGGTCTATAAAATTGCGTGAACGCGGGATTGACAACGACTCCGAAGATATGGGTAGGCCCTGCTCCGGGATCTCGTAACTGTGCACTGCGTCGATCAAAACTGTTAAAACATCCTTGGGCGAAATCTTAAAAGTGACTGCTGGTGCGATCAGTTGCGTGTTATGTTTGGCGTAGTCGCGATATGAGCCGCCCCACTCGGCTGCACCATTTAGCCGCCACAGCACGGCTCCTTGGTGGCCGAGCGCACCACCAAAATCAGCGGTCCCACGGTAGAACTGGTCGCTGCCAACCGTCAAGTCCGCCGTCGCAATAGAACTATCTCGCGGGTGCTTAGAGACGTAGTTGACGACGCCTCCAATCTCTCCCCCGTAAGTTGTACCGCCGTAAAGTACAGAAGCTGGGCCCTTGAGGAACTCGACTCGTTCGATGTTCGCCATGTCGATGGTAGACATCCAGCCATTCACCGTGTGACCGTTTTTGAGATACGAGGCACTACTGTAGCCTCGCATAGCAAAGCTCGGGACGTTACGACCTGGATCGCCCTGTCCGTTCGAGGCGTTGAACACACCGGCGACCGTCTTAGCGACTTCGTACGACGTCTGGGTTCCGCCCAAGTCGTCAAGCATCTGCCGCGTGCGAATCTCGATCGCCTGCGGTAGGTCGCGGATTGGCGCATCGGACTTTGTGGCGGTCGTAGCGTCGGGAACGATATAGGCACCGGAGTCTGTCACGCTCACCGTTTGTCGGACGGACTCGACTTGCATGGTGATCCGGAGCGGCTGTCCAACAGGCGTTGTCGTCGCGGAGACGGAGACATCTCTGCGCAACTTCTCAAAGCCCTTGTTTTCCGCCTGGAGGACATATTGTCCCGGTGTAACACCGGGCAGGGAAAACTGCCCCTCTGAATTTGTCGTAGTCGATGCCACGAGATTGCCGGCAGGGTCGCGCAATGTAATTCGCGCTCCAATAATTACGCTGCCTGTCGAATCTTCTACCTGACCCGTGATGGTTGTTGACCCGGCAAGCTGCTGTGCTCCTGCGACCGACCACGCTACCCCGAGGAGAAATCCCAACAGCAGTACTGCCGCCAGACGATTGTTTGCGTTAAACACATAGTCCTGATCTCTTTGAAGCGTGGTTGTGTTCATTGCACCACCTCGTCCAGGTGAACTTCTACCTGCCGGGCGGTCGGATCGGATTCATCCGCATGGCTGATCAGGTTGAGAGAAATGCGTTTGTCGCCGGAAATCATCTCAACCCCCCGGACGGTGTACTTGCCGCTGTCGTTGGTTTTGGCGGTTACCTCAAGATGCGCGCTTAGCTTCCCGGTGAGTTGCTCGACCAGATCGCACAGCATTTGGGCGAGTTCGACAGAGTCCTCATCCTCCGTCCATTTACGGAAGCGCGCGACACGCCGGATTTTTCCATTGGCGAAACTGACCACGCCGAGATAGTTGTCTTGCTGCGCCTTTTCGGTGATCAGCCAGGAGTCTTCCTCGCCATCAGAACTCTTGAGCTGCTGCAATTCGTAAAGTCTAGACAACTCCCGAATGACACGATCACGGGGATCGCCGTGCTTCAACGTCATTCCGGAAAGTACGATCGTGCCTTCGGCGGGTTGCGCCAATTCTGATGTTTTTAAATCTGGCTTTTCCGCGCTAAGAGTAGTCCCGGCGGGAGCGTTCGGCACAGTTACGAGCAAAAGCAATAACAGAAACGGTGCGATGACGAATTTCCTGACAGTGATTGTTGCGTTTGGAAAAGCCATGAATTCCTCCAAACTAAGTTCAGAAGTGCAAACGCACTCCGCCAGAAATCTGGCGGGGGGCCGCCAGCGTTTGCCCAAACCCGTCGGAGATGTACTGGCGATTGAGCAGATTTTCAGCTTCCAGCACGAGATCAACGTGGCGGTGTACCGGATAGCTGCCAAACAGATCCATGACAAAGTGGCTGTCCATGAATTCTTCGTTGGTAATGTCCTGAAAAGCTTTGTCCACGTGGCGGCCTCGAAGGTCAAAACTTTCGCCGCACGGTCCGGCGTAATGGAGGCCGAGGCTGGCGACGTGACGGGGCGCACCCTCCAGCGCATTGCCGGTCAACTCGCCTTCGATGACCTTCCCGTCGGTGTAGGCATAATTGGCGAACAGGGAAAAGCGGTTGGTAAGCCGTGTGTTGGCAATAAACTCCACACCCTGGCTGCGGATTGCACCAACATTCGCATTCATGACGGTGAACTTTCCATCAACGTCCCCGACTTCCGCGCTGCCGATGAAGTCGGATAGGTGGTTGTAGAAATAATTCACTTGTCCGGAGAACCGGCCGATATTGATGTCAACGCCGGCTTCGCCACCCCGAAGGTGCTCATTTTTTAAGTCGGGATTGGAAAGCCCGCGAAATGTTGGGGTCTCAAAGCTGCGATATCGCTCCGACAACGTGGGTGCGCGGAAACCCTGGTAGTACGAAGCCCGGAGCGCCACCGGCTGGCTGAATTGATAGCGCAGGGAGACACGTGGACTGGCGACATTAAAGGTCCGATCCGGAAAAAGATCGGGTGTATTGTCGGTGATGATCCGGCCGTCCGTTTCAGAGAAATGATCGAAGCGAATACTCGCCAGTACCTCAAAGCGGCCGGTGGGCTTAACACTGATTTCTCCGAAGGTCCCCACTGAAGTCTGCGTTCCGTCGCCCAGAATGACCGACGCCAGAACATCCGGCTCGTTGAATACGTCCTGATTATTCAGGCCATTCACGCGACGGAAATCCCCGCCCGCGGTGAAGTGCGAAAAGATGCCCTTTAACGGTTTCGACCACTGCGAGGAAAAGCCAAAGAGATTTGAGTTGGTGTGATGCCGATTGGAAACGAATGTGTCGTTATCATCCACAACGCGGACATTGTCCACCCGAAAACCTTCGTGGGCGTAGAAGCCGCGCACATCCACTAAGCCATTGTTCTTTAGATCGAAGACCAGACCACCGCCCACATCGGGGACGTCCACATTGGTTTTCTGCAGGTGAATTCCGCCCTGGCGATTTTGATTGTCATTGCCGGCCCGGACGAAAGCCTTTACCGCGTCGGAAAACTTGAAGTCAAAGCGCCCTTGCAGCGCCGTCATGTCAGCGGAGATACGCTCATCAATCGGCACCAACTGATCTTTGGGATATTGGAAATATCCCCGCGTCTGGTAGTAGTTGGCGGTGAGACTGTAGGTCAGCTTGCCATGCAAAACGTCGTCGCCGTATTGCGCCGTGCCTTTGAAGCGGTCGTTTTGTCCATAGGTCGCGTCGAGCGTAAACTCGCGCTTTTCGGGAACATGCGTGATGATGTTGACCGCGCCTCCTTCGGCAAAACTCCCGAACAGGCTGGATGAAGCTCCGCGAACCACCTCAATCTGTTCGACAGAATATTTCGGCGCCCGGTTCCAGAACACGGTGCCGAAGAAACCGCCATTCAGGGGAAGCTGGTCCATCAAAACCAGAGAGCGCGTTGCGGTATCGCCCACGCCGATGCCCCGCATCGCGATCGAGGGATTCAGCGGAAAAATTACATCCGAGTTATCGCGTTGCAGGTTGACGCCGGCAACATAACGCAGCGATTCTTCAATCGAGCGGCCGGGCGTGTCCAACACTTCTTCACGCGGTACTACAGTTGCGCTGACAGGCAACTCGGTCAAAGTGCGAGAGTAAGCTGCGGCCGCGCTAACCTGTACCTTCTGCTCGATCTTTGAGAGCGCAAGGTGAAAATCCAGCATGGTGGCGGAGCCGGCTTTCACTTCGACGTCCTGGGATGCAGATCGAAAATCAGGGGCTTCCGCCTCTAGCGAGTATCCGCCCTCAGGTAGGCTTTGGAAACGGTAGTGGCCTGAACCATCCGTAGTAGCGTTTTGCGTTGTTCCCATCGCCTTGTTTCGCAATATGACGGTCGCGCCGGCGACTGGCGCTCCGCTCGGATCGGCAACTGTTCCGGAAAGCGATCCATGTGCTTGTGCGAATAAAAGACTTCCGACAGAACTGGATAAAACACATATAGCCACAAAAAAGTAGAAAACGCGTATGCAGATGCGCATGCCACACCTCCTCGATGAGACTGAGTACCTGGCCCGCGAATTAATCAAGAGAAGTACGGAGGACTGCGGCCCAGCATTATGGAAGGCCAGATGAGTTTGCAGGAACCAGGAATGGAAGGTTCGATAACCTTGCTTGCCAATAGAGGCAACCTGTACAGGCTAACGATAGAAAAGCCTTGGGGATGGATAATGCGGCTGCATGGCTTGCGAAAAGGGCACGACTCATCCGGGCGACTTACAGTTGGCGTTCCGGTCTTGGCTTCTGCCTTCGGGTGCATCGCGCAATGATGCTTGCCATTTCGGCGGCAGCATGCGGGAATCTCTGCCGAACGGAACGCCGGTGCGAGAGATGCCAGGCTGGTGCCCCAGAGCAGAGCCAACAACCCGCCGGCGATTATTCGTTTGATGTTCAGAACCTTACCTCGAAGTGGCTCAAGACGTTGACGGGTGAGCCCGGAAAAATTGTCATCGGGGTATTGCCGGCTTCGAAGTAATTTCGATTACCGACGTTCTGCACGTTGACGCTGATCTTGAACAATCTTTGCTCTTTTCGTAGTGGTCCAAACTGGTATGCGGCCATCGCGTCGAGGCGGCCATATCCGGGGAGAACGACATCGTCGGAGGGGTCGACGAAGCGATAGCTTAGTGCATGGACGCCACCGCCGAGGGTCAACCCACGCAGCGCCCCGTGCTGCAACTCATAAACAGTCCAGATGCTGCCGCTGTGACGGGGAGCGTTTTGAAAAACATTACCAAGGGGATAGACGGAGTCGGCGACGATTTGAGCTTGGTTGAACGCGTAGGCGAAGACCACGTCCCAGCCGGGACGAATGCGTCCGGATGTATCGAATTCGATCCCCTTCGATTCGGTTGTACCTATCTGAATCGAAGCCAGCGGATTCCCAGGATTCGTGATTAGCAGATCCGAGGCTCGAATACGATAGAAAGACAAGGTCGAGGCGACTCTTCCATGAAGTGTCGATCCGCGAACCCCGACTTCGTACTGGTGGCCATATTCCGGCTTGAAAGGTTGGCCGCCGGGCGTGAACTGCGCCGCTAACGTTGGACTAAAGCTGCGGCTATAGCTGGCGTAGAAGGTAAGAGGTTGAATGGGTTGATAAGTCACTCCCACTCGAGGAAGGGTTGCAACATTGTCTTGCCGATTGTGGGTTCCGTAGACAAGTTCGTCATAACGCTGAGTGAAACCCTCGAATCGTACTCCCGCCAGGACCTTGAGTCCGGGCAAAAGCGTGATTTGATCCTGAAGGTAGCCGCCATGTGTAAACAGTTTTGTTGTTCCGTCCAGCGGAAAATAGTCTGGCGACGCTGGGTTGAAGAACTCATTCGTAAGCGTAGTTGGATCCGGACGTGTATAGCTGAAGGGAATCGGGTTGTACAGGTCAATCGGCGGAGCGTCGTCGAAGATGGCATTCTGTACGACTTGCTGGACGCCATATTCGAATCCAATCAGAATATTGTGTTCAAGCCTTCCAGTCTTGAAGATCCCGGTGACATCGGTCTGCCAGTTATAGAAGCGCAGCGGGTAATGTGCGTTCTCTGAGAATCTAGCGATCGTGCGATTGTCAGCCTCAAGAAAGCCAGTACTCACGTCGAGGTCATCCCAGTTAACGAGAGTTGCGCGAAAACGGCTGCGTACCACCCATCGTGGACCGAGATTTTGCGAGACATCCACACCGCCGACTCGGCTCTGAAAAAGTCCCCTCTGCCAAGGCTCGCCATAAAAGTTACTGATCGACACCGGAGCTGGACGATCGCCGAGCGCTGGAATGCCGTAGTCGTTGACGATAGCGGCGTGCAGGTATTCCGCCATGAGACGAACTGTCGTCGAGTCTGAGGGTTTCCACGTCACCGCCGGGGCGATAAAGAAGCGATGGTCATGGTAGTAATCTCGAAAGTTGGACGAGTCCGCGAATTCTCCGTTCAGTCTGTAAAGTAGTCTTCCTCCGCTGCCGAAAGGACCAGTGACATCGAAGGTGGGGCGAATGGTACCGTAGCGGTCGGCCTGCAATGAAACGGTACCGTGCGTTGCCGGCAACGGTTCCTTCGTAATCAGAGTGACCACTCCACCTGATGCCGCACGTCCGTACAAAACCGAAGACGGTCCTTTGAGAATTTCGACCCGATCTATATCAGTCGTGTCTGATGGCGCCATCCCATCGAACGGGAAGCTGTCGCGATAGTAGTTACTGAAGACGCCTAGAGGAAGTCCGCGAATCGTCAGCGCGCTTCCCACATCCCCAGACGTAAGGAAATCCCGACTTACTCCGCTGATGTTTTCGGCAGCGTCGGCGAAACGGATGTCCTGCTGACTCTGAATTAAAGCCTGATTGGTAACTCCTATGCCCTGCGGGATTTCGTTCAGCGGAATATTCGTCTTCGTTGCCGTTGAAGATTCATCCGGACGGAACGAGCCGACCTCGGCGGTTACCGTTATCTGTTGCCCAGGACCCGCGACTTTCATGCGGATCGATAAGGTTGAAATTGCGTGATCCAAGCCTACCGTCACCGCTTGATCCTGCGCGTTGAATCCTGCCCTTACCGTGGCGACTTTGTAGTCGCCAGGCGCAACATCGTGAAAGGCAAAGGATCCGTCCCCAGCGGTTTTCGTCCGTTGCACCCGCACAGCCGCAGCATCCAGGAGAGTCACGGTGACATCTGGGAGAACGGCGCCTGCCTGGTCTGTTACTGTTCCTGAGAGAGTTTCCCGCTTGACAATGGACTGGGACGTTGTATGGTCACTCGCATCCTGCGCTTGAACACGACCGCCGATCAAAAAGAATGCAAGCAAAGCAATTGCTCCAGGTTTGGATGCCACGATGGTTCCTCTTCTCCTTAGCCCGTTTCTTAAGGGTGCAGTGAAACTCAGTTCTTTGAGTGCGTGTGACCGGGAGCAGTCAGATCCTGCACTCGAATTTCAATCGCTTCCAAAGTCTCTCCCCGAAGAGCCGCATCGACTGTTACATGATCTCCACGTTGGAGGTCGTTGTCGCTAATGGCAGCATCGCCGCGAAACAGCTTGGTGCGCTCGACGATGTCCACCATCTTGATGCCGGAGGTCGCGCACCCCATTGGATCCGGATCTTCTGTGATGCGGAGTCGCTTGCCGTCGATCCTCTTGATTGTTCCCGTTATTTGTTCGTTGACTGAAAGTTCTTGCTCAGCATTTGCGCGCGGCCTGCCCTCGTCCGCAGCAATGAATCCGACAGAAAGCGCGCACAAAACAAGAATTGTTCCCCATTTGATTTTCCCCATGACTGTCTCCCCAGGCTTCCACTCATCCTCAGTGCTGTTGAGTGGGCGCGTTGTTTGCTGCTCCGATCTTCACTTCCGTAGCGTGTAACATGTCATCCATTTTCTTGGCATGGATTACAACTCGATCGCCAACCTTCACGTCTTCCAGCTTCGCGGTAGAGCCAGATTTCAAGTACTTGGTCTCGTCCGTGACCATAACGGTTTTCAGGCTCCCATCCTGCGTCTTGACAATGATGTTCATCCCGTCAACCTTTGAGACGGTGCCCATTACGTGCTGTTCGTCGCCGTGGGCCCATGCTGCCATAGCCAGAATCAGTACCATCCAGACTGCAATTAATGATCGCTTCATTGTTTCCTCCTGTTGGGTTCTAACTTCATGTTTGACGGTCCGTTAAAGAAATCTTCCTCTTCCTGTTCTTCCTCTCGTTCCGCTGCACTTTTCGGGTTGAGCTTCTGCATCGCGGCAACTTCTCCCGGGGTCAGCGCAGGGAGATGGCGAATGAATGAGACCAACGCCCATGTCTGAGAGTCTGAATTACCCAGGCTCGGGTCGCCCCAGGCTGGCATTCCTGTCAAGGGCACCCCGTTGCGAATGATGTAGTAGAGTTCGCCGTCGCTGAGGGACTGTGTTTCTGCTGTGCGCATGTCGGGCGCCGGGGGATAGAAATTCCGTCCCATTTCTGTGTCGCCGCTCCCGTTGTTCGCGTGACAGGTTGCGCAATGGTCCGCCCAATGATCCATGCCTTGCTTCAGGAGCTCTGCATTCGCTGGGAGTGGATTCGTTGTGTTCCGGGCGGTCGCAGGAACCAACCAGGCGCGGATCTGCTTTGACGCGAAGCTTTCGAGAGGCCCGGGTGACTTGCGAGTGCTGAGCCCAGTTTGCCGCAACCGGAATGCGGTAACGATCGCGGCCACGATCACAAGCAGCATGGCAATCATCCAAATTCGAGTTCTTCTCCAAATCACAGACATTGCGTTTTCGTTTTAAGAACAGTGCGGGGTACCTGGCCATCTCCCGCGTTACTGAATCACTTCATCCAGGTGAACTTCAGTCTGCTTCGCATCACCATCGCCGCGGCTAACAATGTTGAACGAGACTCTCATGTCCCCGAACACCATCTCGACGCCGCGAACGGAAACTCCTCCGCTTTTGTTCTCCCCTGTGGTGATGCTGGCCTGGGTGCCGCGCTCACGCGTCAGTTTTTCGAGGAGCTCGCAGAGGCGTTGCGCAAGTTCGACCGAGTCATCGGCTTGCGTCCATTTACGGAAGTGAGCGACCCGGCGCACCTTGCCCGTGTCGAAGCTCACGACTCCGACATAGTCGTCAGGCTCCGCCTTGTCGGAAATCAGCCAGGAGTCTTCTTCACCCTCTGCGCTTCGAAGTTTCTGCAGCGTGTAAAGCCGTGATAACTGGCGCATCACTCCTTCGCGTGGATCTCCCTTTGCGATCGTGACTCCAGAGAGCATTAGGGATCCTTGTGTTGAGGAAGGTTGGATTTCTGTGTGTCGAATGCTTGCCTTGTCGTTGTCAGCGGCGGCAGTCGAGGTCGTGAACAGACCGACCGACAAAAGAACTGCGAGTGCTCGCGAGATTACATGTGTGTTCATTGGCGTCGCCTTTTCATGCTCGCCGACGTCTGAGGTGAGGGAGTGAATCAATTCGCTAAGTGCGTAGCGGGGAGCACGACGTCGCACACAATCGTGCACGCCGGACTCCGCGGTTTAACGAATGAACTGAGTCCCCAAAACGAACCAGACAAGCTTTCGTGGTGCCGTTGTTCTCACGCCCACAACGTGTAGGACGGCACAGCCCTAGGTGAACTTCCAGAATTCCAACGTAGATTGCTCAGAGGCGGGAGTTAGGCGGGGGACCGCGAGGAGAGATTGATCCTGCAGAGTGAGAATCTAACTGTGCGGATTCGGTAGGTGCAACAAGGATCTGGGACGGAGAATGCAGCGTCGAAGTGGTTGAAACCGCCGCTCCCGCCACAAAGCCAGGTCTTGCAGTCTCCGAGCCATACGGGCATTTCGAGGACTGGGACCGAAATATCGGGCTGTTGTCGATAGACACTGCCGTGCCGGACGTCGCCGACATACAGTGATGTTTACCGTTTCTCCGGCAACATGCGGGCGTGCTGTCCGCGCTAGCTGCCAACGCAAGTGGAACCAGAAGGCCCCAAGCGTTAACTGCCAAGACCAAAGTAGCAAGCGCGCGCCGCATATTCGAGGCACGCTATCACATCACAGGATCACGTGACAATGGCCATTTCGAGCCATAGTGACAAGCCGAAGTATGCAAATATCAGCGAGCTCTCGTAAGCATCAATGCCTCGTGAACTGGGTTCTTCGAGATTCCTCTAACCATTGGTTTCCAAGGGAATATCGTTCACTTGATCTGGAGCTCGGTTTCTCTCCGACTGGTAGGTTTGCCGCGTTTTAGGAGTTTCTTGCAAGCTGGCATCCAGTTCCCCCAAAATGACGCCCTATATAGGTCTCTTATACGTCTCTGGTCTCCGAAGCTGTGGTTCTGGCGTTTCACAGCGATGTCTTCAGTTTGCGAATTGCCGCTGCAGCGAGAACGGCCTTTTCACCAGGTGCTTGAGAGTCGCGCTCACCTTATTTAGGATCAGTGCGCTAGGCTCTGATGCGAGGAAGTCGGATCGATGAAGTGCCAGCTGGGCAGGGTGGAGATCGTTCTCTGAATGAAAATGGCTAACTTAGATGTTGCGAGACACACACTCCACAGCGTTGCTGCTGAACTGTGCGGATAGCAAGCGACGCAGCGTGTCGAAATGCCGTGAGCGCCACAGTTCAAGAAAAGAGTCCGATGATTGGACGTGTGCCACGTGACGGCTAGATAGAGATTGAAGAGGCCCTCGAATGATGACTGCCATCAACAAAAAACAAGGTTCGACTCGCGATCATCTCATCCACTGGAAACGTACGAGGTACTCCTTTCGCGACGTCGGGCCTGCGGTCCGTGTTGCAAGGTTGAGCCTGCTGCTTGCCATACTGGGCATCGCGCGTTTGTCGTGCGCAGCGACGTACTATGTGGACTCCCGAACTGGACGTGACAGCAACAGCGGTACTTCCAGCGCGGCACCCTGGAAATCGCTCGACAAAGTAAACCACACCACCTTCCGGGCGGGGGATGTCATTCTGTTTAAGTCTGGCTCCGCCTGGACCGGTCAACTCTGGGCGAAAGGTTCTGGAACGCAACGTCAACCGATCGTCATCGACAAGTACGATGGAGAAGCAAAACCGATAATTCGTGGCGCAGGCCAGGTCGAGGACGCGGTGCTGCTTAAGAACCAGGAATACTGGGAGATTCGGAATCTTGAAATCACGAATACAGGCCGAGGAGACGTCGTCCGGCGTGGCGTTCACGTCGCCGTAGAAGATTATGGAGATGCCCAGCACATTTATCTGCGCTCATTAACGATCCACGACGTGAATGGGACGGACAGCAAAGGAACTGGCGGCATTCACTACAGTTGCGCGGGTGAAGCGAAGCCGAGCCGCTTCATCGATCTCCGCATCGAAGACAACAGTGTCTACCATGTGGACCGCGACGGCATTACGGGCGAATCGACACACTGGGAGCGTCAGAAATGGTATCCGAGCCTCGATGTAGTGATTCGGAACAACGTGCTGGAGGACATCGGCGGTGACGGCATAGTTGACGTCGCCACTGACGGTGCTCTGGTGGAGTACAACGTGGTGGGACGCGCGAACCAGCGGTCCAAAGGGAACAACGTCGCCATCTGGGCCTGGAGCACTGACAATACCACTATTCAGCACAACGAAGCCTACGGCACACGCGGCGGTCACGACAGCGAAGGATTTGATTCCGACTGGAACAGTCGCAATACCGTCATTCAATACAACTACAGCCATGACAACGATGGCGGCTTCCTGCTCATCTGTAATGATGGTACCGTCGGCCCTGAGTACAATATCGGCAACACAGGAACCGTTGTCCGCTACAACATCAGCCGGAACGATCACAACAAAAGCATCAGCATTGCGGGCCCGACGAAGAATTCTGCCGTTTACAACAACACCATCTATCTCGACAAAGACCAAAATGCCGACGTGCTCTCGTACTCAGACTGGGGGGGCTGGGCAGATGATACGCGATACTGGAACAACATCTTCTACCTCGCGGGCACGGGCCAGTTTGCAACGACGATTTCGGAGAAACCTGAGGGGGCGCAACCCGTCACTCCCGGCCTTGGGCAGAGCACCAACAACCTGTTCGATTCGAACGTTTATTTTGGAGTAAAGCCGCTCGACGATCGGCATGCCCTTGAGAGCGATCCGATGTTTGTTTCGTCGCCAGGGTCGGACGGTCTTGCCAGTTTCGGCTTGCGGGATGGCTCTCCCGCGCTTAATTCGGGGAAAACGATTCCCAGCAATGGCGGCAGAGATATCTTTGGTGCTGATGTGCCATCCTGCGGCGACACGGACCGCGGCGCAGTTGAAACACGCATTTGCGGAAACCGTCCATAAACGTTCCGTGTCCACCAGCTAGTCGGTAATGCTGCGCACGGCCACCAGGGAAGACTTTCCTGGAACTGCATTTTCGACGGTCGTCGTAAGCAAGAGTTGAAAGTAATTGGGTAATAGTTTTTGATCGGGAGATGCGGCCATGAGGGCTTTTCTCAGCTCAGACATCCGAACTGGATTCGTAAGGTATTCGATTGCCGCTTGCGAGCCCTGTGTGTAGATGCCATAAACGAGCAACACTCGCTTTTCCTTGGTCTCGGTCGGCAGTAAGAGCACGAGTGCATAATCGCGGACTAACTGGTTCGTCACCGGATCGAATTCTGGCTTGTAAACGGCTTGCTCACCGGACTGCGGATTGTGGTTGAAGATCACGCCACTCTGAAACTGAAATCCCTCTTTGTTGACGAAGACGCGCCCGCTCCACGCTTGATTGCCGCCCAAAAGGATTGTGTTGTCGGCCTTGATCTCATCGAGGTTAACGAGTCGCGACTGCTGGACCCGGCATTTTTGTCCGACGCTGTACAACATGTCGCAAAGATGGACCACACCCAAGGTCTCGCCCACGGACGTAAAGTCCGTCAGAGTGGGAACAAACACAAAGCGTTTCAGTTCATGAAAGTGAATGGTGTCACGAAACTCAGGCAGGCTCGATTTGGCGATCTCGTGCCCTCCCGCCAGCGTTTGAGCGCTATCGCCATCATGCGCTGCCCGCAAAAGAGGATGATTGGGAATTGTGATCAGCGGCGCTGGGTTGGGTGGCAGAAACGGGCTCCAGAACCAGGTCAGGCTCTCCGGCAGTGTCGCGATCTGCGCTTGTGGGACGGGACGTTTCCAGGACGCAATCAGTGCGATTGCCAGAACGAGGCAGCTGATACCAAGAATGATCGCTGCGATCACGGGTACGCGGGAACCCACTTGGGCCTGCGCATCGGAAGGCGACCTGCCAATTTCTTCCGCCGACTGCAGCGGGTCTTCCTGGCGAGCAAAAATCGGAAGATAATGGCCGGAAGGCAAGTCCATCCGGACTAGATTGTCTTTCCCCTCCTCTTCGTAGTACTTCTTCAACAATCGTCGGATCTCGTAGGCTTGCACACGTACGATGGGGTCTTTCTGTGGATCAAAGTCCACGCCGCGCTCGTAGACTTCCACTCCAATCAGGTATTCGTTTAACTGGTCACCGTTTCCCTGGAGGGTCTGCTCGGCGACAAAGTCGAGGAAACGCGTCTTCTTCGGAGAGTTCGCGAACAGTCTGCTTTCTAAGACTCTATGCAACTCCTGGCGCTTTTCGAAAATTGGGATTGCATGAGGTTCGGCTGTGTGCGAGGTCGACAAGTTGGTGCCCGATCAGCTAGCGGTGACAAATCTGCCGCGATGCAGAGACGCGGGTGAAACAGCCCCGGTCGGACGATAGCACCGTGTTGCAAGGGCCGTCAAATCTCAACGGAGCGGTGAGGATAACCGTTATTTGAGAGGTTACTTTCAGTAATTTTGCCGGGCGACGCCACGCTTCCGGAGTCTGAACTCTAAAAAAATCAAGGCAAGTTCTGCTCGGCTGAGCTCGAGATCGCTGCATGTTCAGCCTGGGACCGATTGTTTTAAAGGGACTGGGTGACGGCCGTGTCTCCTATCTTGTTGATTCTTAAAGATCCTCTTTTCGGAATAACCTATTCATAACATCGCTTACCTTGAGCCGGCGGCAGCGAAGATGTAGAAAATGCGTCAATGATGCTGCCACCCTCTTCAGCAACTTCAATCTGTCTGCGATCCAAAGCGTTCCTTTTCATCTCGGCGCTGACGACCATCCTATGCGATCAAGTGTTGCCGTGCTTCGACGCGCAGACCCCAGAGCTGCAAGTCGTTCGTCGGTGGGAAAAGCCTGTTCTGACAATTCAATCCCAGGGGGCACGAGGGAACAAATACGGATTCGAGGGCGGCAGAGTGCTCAAGATCAAGGGCAAGTATCACATGTTTACCTCAGAAATGGTCGGAGATCCCCATTGGGTGAAGATGAAACTGGCGCACTGGATCAGTTCAGATCGCCTCCACTGGATGCGGCTTTCGACCGTAGCGGAATCGAGCGGCGACTTCACGGGCAAAGATCTGCGAGCTGCTTTGTGGTCCCCGCTGCCAGTCTACGATCCTAGGGAAGGGCGTTGGAATCTCTTTTACGTCGCCTACCAGGCAGCGCCCGACACGAGCGACCGCTGGCTTACCAATCATGAAGGGCGCATTTGGCGAGCTACATCGACGGTGCCGGGCGAGGATGGAATCGGCGGGCCTTACAAAGATGTCGGAATCATCCTACAGCGTGGGCCGGGCTCCGATCCGTGGGAGGGCTTGCAGGGAACGGACTCGTTCTTTCCCTATCAGGTGGGCGACCGCTGGTTTGCTATCTACGGGAGCGCGCACACGGAAAAACTGCCGATTTCGTCCTGGCAAGTTGGACTCGCCAAAGCACCTCAGTTGGCTGGCCCCTGGACACGCTGCACCGCAGCGAATCCATTGAAAGTCGAGAAGCGTTTTATCGAGAATCCGATAGTAACATCTTTGGGCGATGGAACCTATGTTGCGGTCTACGACTCCGACACGCCCAACGCAATCGGCTACACATGGTCGTCCGACGGAATTCACTGGTCGGAGGGCAAGCAGTTGCTTGTTCAAGAAGGCGATGGGGTGTGGGCGACCGAAGTGCGAACTCCCCTGGGACTGATCCCAGAAGGGCAGAACCGCTTCACGCTGTTTTATACGGCGAACGAAAAGATTTCAGGCGCGAGGACGGACGACTACGGGATCAATTCGACTCCGGGGTCAATGGGCTTGGTTGAGATTTTATTGAAACGAAACCAAGCAGGCAAATAATCGCCGTGCACCGAAAGCTTCACACTGCAAATCGGGACGTTGGAGGCTATATGCGACCGAAGATGCTCACGAAGATTCGCGACTTTGGATTGAAAGTGATTCCGGCTCTTTCACTCTTCTTCCTTCTGTTCATGTTGGCAACATGGTGTTCCGGTCAGGGAAGTTCCGGTACCTTTCGCGGAGTTGTCACCGACAGCTCAGGGGCGCTAATTCCCGGTGCCGCAGTAGCGGCACGCAATCAGGCGACCGGACTGACGCAATCTGCGGAGAGCGACTCCAACGGCAGCTTTATCCTGAGTCATTTGCCACCCGGCACCTATACCGTGAGCGTGTCGAAAAGCGGCTTTAAGCTCCTGACTCGGCCGGACCTGATTCTGAATCTCGATCAGCAGATCGAATTAGACCTCGCGCTATCCGTGGGGGCGAATACAGAGTCGGTGACGGTGACGTCCTCGACTCCGGTCTTGCAGACGCACAGCGTCGATACCGGGCAGGTGATCGAGACTCGCGAGATTCTGGATCTCCCCCTGGAAGGCAGAAATTTCCTGGGCCTGGTCTTCTTAACGCCAGGAGTCGTCCATGGTGCCGGAGGCAATGGCGACAATATTTCAGTGAATGGACAGAGAGAGTTTGCCAACTCTGTCGTCTTGAACGGCATTGAGGTTACGGGAAATCGAAACAACGATTCCAGCATCACTCCGAGCGTCGACGCGATGCAGGAATTCAAGATCGTGACGTCGGGTTATTCGGCCGAGTTCGGGAGGGCAGCGGGCGGCGTGGTGCTGCTGCAGACCAAGTCCGGCTCGAATGCATATCACGGGGACGCCTATTTCTTCTACCGTCCGAAGCAGACGGCGGCGGCCGACTACTTTGCCACCAGTCCGACGAATCTGCATCACGACAACTTCGGTGGAACGTTCGGCGGACCGATCATCCATGACAAGACACAATTCTTTGTGTCGTACGAAGCTAACCGACTGGGGAGCAACAACGGCTATCTCAACTCGATTCCGCCGACGAATCAAATCAATTTCCTGCCCAATGGCGACGTCGACATGTCTGGAGTGCTCGACCCGAATACTGGCAACCCCATTCCGATTTTCGACCCGGACTTCTATGCTCAGAATTTCTACTCGCAGCAGTTTCCGGGAAATGTTATTCCCGCCGACCGGGTAAGCGCGGCCGGCAAAGCAGTGCTGCAGAATTTCTTTCCCGTTCCGACGATGGAAGGCACAAACTTCGGCTGGTATGGCAACAGCATTTACAACAATACTTACAGCTACAACGGAGACAATGTCGATGTCCGCGTAGACCACACGCTGTCTCAGAAAGATCGGCTCGCGGCAGAGTATCACTTTGCCAGATTTCACTCGACCCAGAGCGATCCGTTCCAAGGAACGATTCCCGTCGCGGGCGCAGGCGGAACCGACACGGGCGATAATACGCATGTGAAGAATCAGGCGTTCTCACTGGGATGGACGCGCCTGATCAGGCCGACGGTGGTGAGTGACCTGCATTTCGGCTTCAACAATTTCGCATTGTCGCAGTTGACGCTGCTCGACGGGCGGAGCACGTCCGATGAATTTGGCTTGGGGAACATCAACCTGCCGGCGTTTCCCGCAAGCCAGGGCCTGCCTTACATCTATCTGGGAACCGGCTATGTCACCGGTGGTTCGAGCTACAAGCCGCTTACTTTTTTGGATCGCAACTATCAGGCGATCTACACGCTGTCCGTCACTCGGAAGGACCATCAGTTCAAGTTCGGCGGCGAGTATCGAAACCTGAGTTCGCGTCCGTACTTTTCGTTGTTCCCTACCGGGTTTCAGTACTACGCGGGTGCATATTCCTACGTCAACTTTACGAGCGATCCCACATATTCTTTTTACGATCCGTCAGCCGCGTTTCCGACCGGCGGGTCGGATCTCGCCGATCTGCTGTTGGGACTGCCTTACACCGTTAACATGGGCCTGCAGTTGACGAATCCAGAAACCAAGAGCTGGGAACTGCACGGCTTCTTCGAAGACGAATGGAAGGCGTTGCCGCGCCTGTCTGTGTTTTACGGGGTACGATACGAATACCAGAATCCGTACTACGAGGCCAACAACAACTCTTCAAATTACGATCCATCGACGAACACTATTCTGCTCGGCGGGCGAGGCGGAAATTCGTCAGCGCTGGTGAACGCCGATAAGAACAATTTTGGACCAAGAGTTGGATTGTCATTCGAGATCAACAAGAAAACGGTTCTCCGCACCGGATACGGCATCTATTACTCTCCGGAGAATGACGCCCGCAGCGACGTTCTTACCAAGAACTACCCCTTTAACAACCAGCAACTGTTTTTCAACGACATCAATGCGTTCTACTCGACAGGATTTCCTACGTATCAACTGGATGCCGGAGTTCCTCGTGACACGGAGTTGCACGTGCCGGCGAACGGCTCGTCGATTGACGTTTCCACGATCGCAAACTCAAAATCGCAATCCGTATTTTATGTCGATCCGAACTTTCGTACCGGATATTCCCAGCTCTACAACCTCACGTTGCAGCGGGAAATCTTTGCCAATACCAGCCTCGAAGTGGCTTACGTCGGATCTCAAGGGCGCAAGCTGTCTTATGCGGTCGGCGATATCAACGTGAACAATACGATTACCGACCAACTGGGTCACATCGAAGCGCAGTACGCGGTGGGCAACAGCAGCTATAACTCCATGCAGGTCAAACTGAACAAGCGGTACGCCAACCATACGAGCCTGCTGCTGGCTTACACCTATGGACGCAGCATTGATAACGGTCCGGCACCATTCAACCTGGGACGCAATCACGATGCTCCGCAGAATCCTTTCAACCTGGCGGCGGAGCGGGCCGTATCAAGCAACGATATAACACACAACTTCACCGGCAGCTGGGTCTATGAACTGCCCTTCGGCCGCAAGCAGCGCTTCCTGGCGAATGCGGGCACGCTGGAGAACGCGATTCTGGGCGGCTGGCAACTGAACGGAATTGTCCGGGCCCGCAGCGGCTTGCCTTACAACATCGTGCTGAATGGGAATGATCAGAACTATCCAGGTCGGCGACCGGATCTGGTGGGAGATCCGAGACTGGATCATCCAACGTATGGGCTAAACGGGCAGTATTTTAATCCGGATGCGTTTGCCACGCCCGCCTGCACGGACCCGCATTGTCCGGGCACGCTGGGACGTAATGCATACTTCGGCCCAAGCTACGTGAGCATCGACGCCTCTCTCTTCAAGACACTGCAGATCAAAGAACGCGCTTCGCTGCAGGTTCGTGTAGAAGCCTACAACCTGCTAAATCATCCATCTTTCGGCAACCCCGATGCTGATTTCACGCAGTCGAATACGTTCGGAAAAGTGCTGGGTACATCGAGTGGGGCACGGCAGTTGCAATTCGCGCTAAAGTTGAATTTCTAGGCACTTAGTAACGATCCAGATGCTCGTGATGCGAGGGATCTGGCCATGAAACATCTTCGTCCATTTTTATGAAATCAAGACAGCATCGATTCATTCTTAGCTTTTTCGTTGTCCTGCTTGCGAGTGTGAGTAGCACCACGCAAGAACCAAGCCCCGGCACGTTTTTCTTACACGATGGCGACCGGGTCGTTTTCTATGGGGACAGCATTACCGCTCAGCGGTACTACACGCGGGATGTCGAGGATTTCGTGCTCACTCGCTACCCTGAGTTGAGCATCGAGTTCTTCAATGCTGGCGTACCGGGCGACACGGTGTACGGAGGATACACAGGTGACACCGCAAAGCGACTGGCACGTGACGTATACCCGCTCAAGCCGACGGCAATAACGGTAATGCTGGGCATGAACGATCCGGGATATGTGCCATTTGACGAGCACATCTTCGATGTGTTCAAAACCGGCTACAGAGCCCTGATCGGTGACTTGAGTACTTCGCTGCCCCAGGTTCAACTCACATTGATTGCATCATCGCCTTACGACGAATTGACCCATGGCACGGACTTTCCGGGCTTGAGCAAGACGGTACAGAAGTACGGGATGTTTGTAAAACAGTTCGCAACCGAACGGCACGATAAATTCGCGAACTTCCATGATGCGCTTGACGCCGCTCTTAAGACGGCGTTGAAAGAAAACCCAAATTATGCGGCCCTATTAATACCAGATCGAATCCATCCGTCTGAGGCAGCGCAATGGGTAATGGCGAATGAGTTGTTGCGAACCTGGCACGCCTCGCCGTTTGTCAGCCGGGTGGAACTCGACGCCGCCAGCGGTGTGGCGTCGGCCACGCAAAATGCCGATGTTTCCCAGGTTCAGCTCACGTCAAGCGGGATCACGTGGACGGTGCTGGAGCATGCATTGCCACTGCCGCTACCGACTGAAAACCCGATGATGCAGCTCACGATACGGGTGGCGAACCTTGAATCGATGGATCAGGAGATTCTTCAGGTGCGCGGACTCAGGTCATCGCTCTACAGTTTGCAGATCGATGGCAAGCCGGTGACTGACTTAACCAGGGACCAACTGAAACATGGAGTAAACCTCGCGTTGCTGTCGACGCCAATGCTGGATCAGGCGAAGGGGATTGATTGGCTGGAAGAGCGAAAGACGAAACTGGACACGGCCCGCTTCGCATTGGAGGCGGAAATGCCGTCCACCCCGGGAGCGCTCGAAGCGACGACAACGCTCCGGTCTGCGCAACGAGAAATTACCCGCGAACAGCGCGAAAAGGCGAAACCAAAGCCACACAATTTCGCATTGGTAGCCGCGGTGAAAAGATAGTAGTTCGATTTGATCAAAATAAACCACTTGCGTGCATCATGTCCCGAGCTGCGCAGCTGAGGCTAATTCGCCGGACCCTGATCGCTCTGTCACAGACTTGGTTGTAGATCCATGTTCATTTGTGAAGGGTTCAGTCGTGGCGACGGAAGTCAGCAATCCGAGAAGTTCAGCATCGGGTTGCTGGCGCATACGCCTTTTCAGGCCGAACATTGGCCGTCCGGCAAGACTTTCTGGGCCCAGCATCCTCGTTGCTCTAACGGCAGATCTCAGCAGAGGCGGTCAGAATCTGGGTACGTTAAGGGATGGTAAGAGCTGCCATCCTGTCTTTCCCGCCAAACGGCGTTCGCCGAAGGCTAAGCTCAGCGATTCGAGTTACAACAACTGACTCAAGAAGGTCTTTGCTGAGACTACGACTGGGTGGTGGACGCGAAAGCAGTCGGCGCGTTGATAGGAAAGATTTGTGACTACCTGGAATGCATGTTGAGCCTTGGTCTGACCTTGGAAGTACCCTAGCCATGGCGAAAGTGTTCGGTCGCTCATCTTCACTTCCACCAGGAACCAAGGTTCTCGATCTTTGACCACGAGAAAGTCCACTTCACGCTTCTGCTTGTCCCGTAGGTAACGCAATTCGAAATCACCGAATCCTAGATCCGTCCAACCTTCGACAGCTTTCAGGAGATGACACGCGACGAGGGTTTCCGCTCGCGCGCCGTCGTCTAGCACTCCACTCCAGTCGCGGAGAAACCATTTTGGTTCTTTGCGGAGCGATTTTGCGACATTCCTGAACCAGGGACGAACGAGGAAACCGTAATGAAGGCGTGCGAGCAGATCGATCCATCGTTTGACGGTATCAACGGAGACCTGAATCTCGCGCGCGAGATTGGAATAGATGAGTTGTTGTGCACTGCGTTCCGCGAGAATTTGTATTAGTGTTTCCAAGGTTCCGAGATCGGCTACACGAGCCACTTCGCGCAAATCTTCGCGCGACAGCTGTTCATATCGCAGGGAACGCCAACGCCGAGTGAACCGCGTGTCGCGCCGAAGAAATGGTTCCGGAAATCCTCCGTGTTCCCACAAGGCGTCCCAGTCAGACGAGCGGACTTCATCCGAAGAGTGAGCTTCTTTTTTTGGCAGCTCGGTTCTCAGGCTTTCCCCCACGCTCCAGGGATGCATGCGGTAAAGAAAATAACGACCCATCAGGCTGTCGCCCCCTCGCCGGAAAATCTCGATGCGAGAGCTACCTGTAATGATGAGGCGCACTCGGTCGCCGTAGCTATCGAAAAAGCCCTTCAGCAGATTCTTCCACTTGGTGTATTTGTGCAGTTCATCGAGTGTGGCGACTGGAGAGTTTGCGCGAAGGACATCTAATTGCAACGCTTGCGCGATCGAAGCCGGCCCCCGCAACAAGAGTCGGCGATCATCGGCATTGTCCCAGTTAAGGTACTCGTCGCTGAGCGACCTACAGGTCGTGGTCTTTCCCACCTGGCGAGGTCCCGAGACGAGTGCCATCTGGCGGTGCCTCGCCAGGTGATCAGCCAGTATTGCAGTGTAGAGACGCGGACGCCCATTCATGCTAGACCATTATCGCGTATATCGTAAGATAGTCCATACCATTTTGCGATCGAAACGAAAATGGTACTGATTTTGTTGAGATTGGTGGAGGAAGAATCCCGGGCACCTTCCGGACACCCAGAGCGATGTCTTGTTTGTATCTCTTTGATTTTATTGAGTCGTGCATGGAGTAAGCTGGACGTGCAAGTTATTGTTTGTAATTGGTTTGGCGACCCTTTTAAGGCATGGGTCGCAGGTTCGAGTCCTGCCGCGCTCACCATGATTTCAAAAGACTTAGGGGATTTCGACAGGTCCCGCTTCGGGCACCCTCGGACACCCAGACCAAGCAAGACTCTAGTTTCTACGCCGTCGCGGTAACGCCCCGCGCCTTCAATCTCTCTGGGAATTCCGCTGGAAGCACCCTCTGCACGACCTTCTGGTGCGCTTCGTGCTGATCGGATGAAACCGCTTGTGCGTAAAGGTCCAGGGTGATCTTTGGGGTTGTGTGGCGAAGTTGCGACTGCGCGACCTTCAAATTCTCTCCGTTTGAGATCAGCAATGTCGCTAGCGAGCGGCGTAGCGTATGCCATCCGATCGGTGCTTCTTTGCTGCTCTTGACTCCGGCTACTCTCTCGATTACGGGACGAATGTGTCGTCGGAAGAGAATTTGATACTTCGGCACTATCCAGAACCAACCCATGTGTGCCAGTGGGACGGGCAGTCTACGAGTATGCTGGGAGCGGTTTATCACCATTTGGGTGACTCCTGGAAATGGGCTCGCGAAGAGGCAACTTCGCGGACCGCACTGTTTTACAACAGCATTTTCAGGGTCTCCAAATGGTTCTTCTTTTTTACACACTCCCGCTCACTAAAAACTTGTGCATACGTCAGGTTGAACGGAGTTTCCACGGTCCCTGTCGAAGATACGAGCTCGCCGAACGAGGCGAAAGTGTAAGC
>Ga0335077_10001922_pt1 | contig 24796 bp, 18 predicted proteins | sample Lox_Sample_31_FD_207151 | JGI IMG/M metagenome (GOLD analysis project Ga0335077, IMG submission 207151) | Soil microbial communities from Loxahatchee National Wildlife Refuge, Florida, United States - Lox_Sample_3.1 | ecosystem: Environmental > Terrestrial > Soil > Wetlands | place: USA... | reverse complement strand
TTCGTCGACGGGGCGATCGTCTCCGCCGAGAGCGCCACCAAGAAGCGCCGGGACCTCTTCGGCCACCTCCTGGTCCGCGCCGAGCTGATCACCGAGGGCCAGCTGGAGATGGCCCTGGAGACCCAGAAGCGGTCGCTCCAGCGGCTGGGGGACTGCCTCATCTCGCAGGGGGTGCTGACCAAGGACCAGTACCGGCGGATGGCGCAGCTGCAGTTCAACGAGACGCTCTACCGGCTCTTCACCTGGAAGACCGGGACCTACGAGTTCGAGCAGGGGCCCGTCCACCACGACACCCACGACCTGGATCCCGTCCGTGCCGAGTCGGTGCTGATGGAAGGCTTCCGGATGGTCGACGAGTGGCCGGTGATCCGGAAGCGGATCCCCCGCTACGACCTGGTCTTCGCGGCGGGGAAGCCGCTCCCGGTGGAGAATCTCGCCAGCGAACCGGTCCCCGAGTTCGCATCCATCGGGCCCTTCGAGCGGCGCGTCTATAGCCTGGTGAACGGCTACCGCGACGTGCGGAAGCTCATCGACCTCTCCTGCCTCGGCGAGTTCGAGACCTGCAAGGCGCTCTGCAACCTCGCCAACCTCGGCCACGTCACGGCGCTGATGCCGGTGGGCGAGCCGGACCTGCCCGAGGACGACATCGGCCTCGGCGACCGGGTGCGCGGTGCCCTGGGCCGCCTGGCGGTGAGCATGGTGGTGCTGGCGGGGATCGTGGGCGTGCTCCTCGGAACCCAGCTCAACCCGTGGGCGGTCCGCACCAGCACCGGAGCGGGGTTCGCCGAGGGCGTGCTGCGCCAGCAGATCACCCGCGCCCAGGTGAGCCGGATCGAGGGGGCCCTGGCGGTGTACCGGCTCGAGCGGGGGGACGTGCCGACGTCGCTCGAGGCCCTGGTCGAGCAGGGGCTCCTCTCGCCCAGCGACGTGCGGTTTCCCTGGGCGGAGCGTTACTACTACCGCCGGGTGGGACCCCAGGAGTTCATCCTCCTGCCGCCCTTGCGCTAGCCTCTCCGTCTGCTGACGCGCCCTCCCGGAGGACGCACCTGAAAGGAACCGTTGCCCACCGCTTCGCCCCGTGACACCGCGCTCGTGACCACCGCCCGGGTGGACCTCCGGGACAACGACGTCGCCCTCGGCGTGTCCGGCAACCACGGCGAGAACCTCAAGGCCATCGAGCGGCGCCTGGGAGTGCGGGTGGGGCAGCGCGGGACGGAGCTCCACCTCTCCGGGCCGGCGGACGCCGTGGCCTCCGCGGTGCGGCTGGTGGAGCAGCTCGAGACCGTCCTCCGCGCAGGCCAGTCGGTGGGGCGCGAGGACGTCGAGCAGGGCCTGAAGATGCTCGGCCGCGGCTCCCCCGCGGAGCAGGGACTGGACAGCCTCCTGCTGGGCCCGGTGCTCTCCCGGGCGGGGCGCAACGTGTCCCCGAAGAGCCTGAACCAGAAGCGCTACGTCGACGCCATCCGGCGGCACGACATCGTGTTCGGCATCGGCCCGGCCGGGACCGGGAAGACCTACCTGGCGATGGCGATGGCCGTGGCCGCGCTGCAGGCCCGGAGCGTGAAGCGCATCATCCTCGCCCGCCCGGCGGTGGAGGCCGGTGAGAAGCTGGGCTTCCTTCCCGGAGACCTGGCGGAGAAGGTGAACCCCTACCTTCGCCCCCTCTACGACGCGCTCCACGACATGATGGACATGGGCCGCGCGGCGCAGCTCGTGGAGCAGGGCACGGTGGAGGTCGCACCGCTGGCCTTCATGCGCGGCCGGACGCTGAACGACGCGTTCGTCATCCTCGACGAGGCCCAGAACACGACCGTCGAGCAGATGAAGATGTTCCTCACCCGTCTCGGCTTTCACAGCAAGGCAGTGGTGACCGGGGACGTCACCCAGGTCGACCTGCCGCTGGGGAAGGCCTCGGGGCTGTCGCACGCGAGGCGGATCCTCGACGGCGTGGAGGGGATCGGCTTCTGTACCTTCACCGAGGTGGACGTGGTTCGCCACCCGCTGGTCCAGGAGGTCATCCGCGCCTACGACCGCTCGGAGGCCGAGGCGAAGGCGGAGGCGGCGCGCGCGGAGCCGGCGCCCCAGGGGGAGCCCGCGCCCGCAGAGTCGGAGGATCCGCCCGGTCCCGCCGAGCCCTCGAGGGAGTGAGGCACCAGCGGCGCGCGGTCGCCACGATCGAGCGCCGCTGTCCGGAAATGGGATGCCCGGTCCCGAGCCTGCCCCTGCTTCCGCCGGGTTGCGTGCCTCCTCCGGAGGAGCCTCCTGGCACGCGGTTCGCTGAAGCCGACGCTCCATGCGCGCCCGCCCCGCCAGCCAGAAGGACCACTCGCCCCTCCTCGCCGGGATCGGGAAGGACGTCCGGATCGGTGCCCGGCGCCTCCTGCACGATCGGGGCTTCACCGCGACGGCGGTCCTGACCCTGGCGCTCGCCACCGGTGCGACCACCGCGGTGTTCACCCTGGTCAACGCGGTCCTGCTCCGGCCGCTCGCCTACCGAGCCCCGGAGCAGCTGGTGCGCATCTACGACGTGCAGCCCGACGTGCCGCGGGCATCGACGTCGGTGCCCGATGCCCACGACTGGGCCACCCAGGCGCGGACCCTGACCGGGCTGGCGCTCTTCGCCCAGACCAACAAGAGCCTCAGCGGGGATGCCGAGCCGCTGCGGGTCTCCACCCAGCGGATGAACGCCGGTGCCATGCGCGTGCTCGGGCTGCCGCCGCTCCTGGGCAGGGAGTTCTCCGAGGACGAGGACCGGCTCGGAGGCCCGGCGGTGGCGATGCTCGGGGAGCGCTTCTGGCGCACCCACTTCGCCGGACGTCCCGACATCGTGGGGTCCACCATCCGCCTCGACGGGCGCGATCACACCGTGCTCGGCGTGGTCCGCGCGCAGCCCCACTGGAACGGCGACTCCGACGTCTGGGTGCCGCTGCAGAACGACCCGGCCGCCCCGCGCGGGACGCACTTCATGAATGCCGTCGGCCGCCTCGCCCCGGGAGTCACCGTCGCCGCCGCGCAGAGGGACCTCCTCGCGGTGGTCCATTCGATCATGCGCGAGAACCCCGACTATCAGCACCACGGGATCCTCGTCGTGCCCTGGGCGGACGAGCTCCTCGGGCCGGCACGCGCCTCGCTCGGTGCGCTCGGAGCGGTGGTCGCGCTGGTCCTGCTCATCGCCTGCGTGAACCTCGCCAACCTCCTCCTCGCGCGCGGGTCGGCACGCCGGCGCGAGGTGGCGGTCCGGATGGCCCTCGGCGCGGATCGCTGGCACGTGGCCCGCGCGCTCCTGGTCGAGGCGGCGCTGCTCTCGGTGGCCGGGACGGGGCTCGGGCTCCTGGTCGGGCTGGCGGGCTCCTCGGTGCTGCGCCACTCGCTCCCGGTCAACACCCCGGCGCTGGCCCAGGCGGTGGGTCTCGATCTCCGGGTCCTCGGCTTCAGCGTGGGGCTCTGTGTCCTGACCACCGCGCTCTTCGGGGTGCTTCCCTCGCTCTTCCTCGCCCGGGGCGATCTGGGGGCGGTCCGCGGCGAGATGCGGACGGCGCTCGGCCACCGGACGCAGTGGCTCCAATCGACGCTGGTGGTCCTCGAGGTGGCGCTCGCGCTCGCCCCGCTCCTCGGCGCCGGGCTGGTCCTCCAGAGCGTACAGCGTCTGCTGCGCCAGGATCCGGGCTTTCGCCCCGAGCAGGCGACCGCCTTCCGGGTGCAGCTGCCGCAGGAGCGCTACCCCGACGACCCCTCGAAGCGGGCGATGATGGCCGCGTTCCTCCTGCGGCTGCGGGCCCTGCCGGGCGTGACCTTCGCCGGTGCGATCAACGATCTGCCGCTGAGCGGGAGCAACACCAACGGCAACTTCTCCATCGAGGGGCAGGTCTTCGACAAGGCGCAGGAGCCGGCCATCGAGTACCGGTTCGCCTCGCCCGGGTACGTCGAGGCGATGGGCATCCCGCTGCTGGAGGGGCGGACCTTCGAGGAGTCGGATCGGGCCGCGGGAGAGCCGGTGGCGCTGGTCAACACCGCGGCCGTCCAGCGGTTCTGGGGGGGCAAGTCGCCGGTGGGTGGGCGGATCCGGCCCGGAGATTCGGAGGACCACGAGCCGTGGCGGCGCATCGTCGGGGTGATCGGCGACGTGCACCACGACGGCCTCGGCGAGAAGCCGCGCCCCGAGATGTACTACCCGCTGGACCAGGACACCTCGAGCCGCCTGACCTTCGTCGTCCGGAGCCGCCAGGCCCTGGCCCCGCTCGCCATCGCTGCGCGCCACGAGCTGGCCGCGGTGGACCCCGGCCTGTCGCTCTTCGACTCGAAGACGCTCGAGGACCGGCTCTCCGATTCGGTGGCGGCGCCCCGGTCGGCCGGCGTGCTGCTCGGGCTCTTCGCCGGGCTGGCCGTGCTCCTGGCCGCCGCGGGCGTGTACGGGGTGCTCGCCTTCAGCGTGGCGCAGCGCACACGGGAGATCGGCATCCGGATGGCCATCGGCGCCTCGGCGCGGTCGGTCCGCTGGTGGATCCTCCGCCGGGCGCTGACCCTGGGGGGCATCGGCATCGCGGCTGGACTCGGCGGTGCGCTCCTCCTCGGCCGGTCGTTCCAGCAGCTCCTCTACCAGGTGGCTCCGTCCGATCCGCCGACCGCGCTCGGAGCCGCCGGGATGCTCACCCTGGTGACCGTCGCCGCGGCGCTGGTGCCGGCCGAGCGCGCGACCCGGGTCGACCCGCAGGAGGCGCTCCGCGCCGAGTGAGTGAGCCCGGACACCGTCCGCGCTCCTGGCGCGTGAGCCTGGACGCGCTGCGTACCCCGCCGCTCCTCGAGTCTCCCCCTGGTGCGGCCCCCGGACTGCCCACCGCAGAACACATCGCGTGGCTGCTGGAACGCGTTCGGCGGCTGCTCGCTCGTGCCGTCCCGCTTGTCGGCTGTCGGGGCAGGACCCTAGGGTGACCGCCTCTTGGACGAAGACGGAAAGGGCCGGTGGCGGTCGGGCCTCCGGCAGGCCCTCCCAGCGCTGACACTCCTCGCGGTCGTGTCGGTCCTGTCCGGGCTCCTCGTCGCCCCGGGCTTCGCGGTCCAGACCCTGCCGCAGCTCCGGCCCGAGGACGTGGGCCGGCCGTTCGAGAGCACCTCGGCGGCGGGCTACAAGGCCACCCGGGACTACGACATCCCCGACGCGGCGCTGACCGACCGGCGCCGCCAGGACGCCCGCGCCAGCGTCCGTCCGGTGTTCGACTTCAACCCCGCGGTCGTCCCCGAGGTGCAGGGAGCGGTGCAGGAGGCGTTCGCTGCGCTCCGCATCGGGCTGACCCACCTCGAGGCGCCGGCCAAGCCCGGACCGGCGCGCCGGAGGCCCGAGCCGCCGGACGCAACGGCGCTCGCCCAGGCCCGGCAGACCTTCGAGCAACGGCTGTTCGAGGTCGAAGACGAGGACTGGAAGGCGCTGGTGGATGCCCACGCCTCACCCGAGGTGGAGCACGCCGTCCTCTCGGTGCTCTCCCGCGGCTACCTCGGGCCGGTGGTCGGGGCGCGCGAGGACCTCGGTCCCCCGGGGAGCTTCCTGACCATCCGGGACCTCGGCGACGGGGCCGAGCATCCCAGCGCGGTGTCGCCACCGGCTGTGCTCGACGTCCGCGAGGCGCGGGCGGAGATGGACCGCTGGGCCACCCTTCCCGGGAACGTCCTGCCCGACGCACCGGCGCTCCTCCGACGGGCGGTGCTGCGCATCGCGAAGCGCGCGCTGCGGCCCAACCTCACCGCCAACATCGCGGAGACCGAGCGCCGCCGGGCGGTGGCCGCCGCCTTGGTCAAGGACGCGGTCATCCAGATCAAGAAGGGCCAGAAGATCATCGGGGACGGTGAGCTGGTCACCCCGGACCATCTCCGGATGCTCGCGGCGATGCGGGCCCAGACCGACCGCTTCGACGTGGTGGAGGCGACCGTGGGGACGGCGGCGCTGGTCGCGCTCCTGCTGGGGGGCATTTGGACCTTCCACCGAAAGGCCTTCCGGCGGTTCCGGCCCACCCGGCGCGACGGGCTGCTCCTCGGGGTGCTGCTGGTCGTGCTGCTCGCCACGTTCCGGCTGGCGGCGGCCGTCGCCGAGGCGCTCCACGACCGCTGGCCGGTGCTCCCGATGCAGGCGCTGCTGGTGCTGCTCCCGATCGCGGCGGGAGCGATGCTGGTCCGGTTGCTGCTCAACCAGGAGCTGGCGCTGTTCTTCGGGCTGGTGCTCTCGACGCTGGTGGGAGTGATGCTCGGGAACTCGCTGTTCTTCGCGGTCTACGGGCTGCTGGGGAGCCTGGTGGCGGCGACGCACGTCGCACGCGCCCGCGACCGGGCGGCGCTCTTCCGGAGCGGGGCCTGGGTGGGCTTCGTGAACGCCGGGGTGGTGCTGGCCTTCGGGCTCGCGGCGGGGAAGGGCTCGGCCCGCGATGCGCTGCTCGCCGCGTGCTTCGCCGGACTCGGCTCGGCCCTGGTCGTCCCCACCCTGGCGCTGGCGCTGACGCCGCTGCTCGAGTCGAGCTTCGGCTACGCGAGCGACCTCAAGCTGCTCGAGCTGGCGAACCTGAACCACCCGGCCCTCAAGGAGCTCATCGTCCAGAGCCCGGGCACCTACCACCACAGCATCATCGTCGGCTCGCTGGTGGAGGCGGCGGCGGAGGCGACGGGCTGCAACCCGCTGCTCTCGAGGACCTGCGCCTACTACCACGACATCGGGAAGGGGAAGAATCCGCTCTACTTCGGCGAGAACCAGAAGGGGGAGAACCCGCACGACTGTCTCGCTCCGGGGATGAGCGCGGTCATCATCAAGCGCCACGTCACCGACGGGCTGGAGCTCGCGCGGCGCTACAAGCTGCCGCGCGCGGTGCAGGACGTCATCGCCCAGCACCACGGCACCCGGCTGGTGGGCTACTTCCACCACAAGGCGACGAAGGAGGCCGAGGGGAGGGAAGGGGCGGTGGACGACGCGCTCTTCCGCTACACCGGGCCGCGGCCCCAGTTCCGCGAGGCGGCCCTGGTGATGCTGGCCGATGCGGTGGAGGCGGCGAGCCGGGCCATGCCGGAGCCGACCAGCGAGCGGCTGCGGGCGCTGGTGCAGCGGATCATCACCGTGGTGTTCACCGAGGGCCAGCTGGACGAGTGCGACCTCACCCTCCGGGACCTGAACGCCATCTCGGTGTCCTTCCTCCACACCCTGGAGGGCATCTACCACTCGCGGCCGGCCTATCCGCCAGGCGCATTCGGAGCGGGACGCCCCGGAGGACTGGCGCTCGCGCCCGAGGGGCGGACGCAGGGGCCAGTCAAGACTCCGCGTCCGGAGGAGACCCGTCGAGGGGGCGCCGGAGGGAGCGGTCCGGGTCGTTGAGAAGTCGCGGGTGACGGTCGTGCGCGGTCGACCGTCGAGCCGTCGATCGCCGGGGCATGCAGGTCCGCGGAGGTTAGCATCGGCCCCGATGGACTCCCCCCGCCGCCGTCGTGCCGCTCCGACCACGGTGATCGAGGTCCGCGTCGCGGGACCCTCCGCTCCCGGCCCGCTCGTCGCCCGCCTCCGTCGCAGCGCGCGCCGCTTCCTCGCCACCCTCGACCTCGAGCGGGTCGAGCTCTCGGTGCTCCTCACCGACGACGCGGGCATCCGGGCGCTCAACCGCAGCTGGCGGCGGAAGGACCGCCCGACCGACGTCCTCAGCTTTCCCACCGGGTCGCCACCCCCGGGGCCCCCCGGCCCGCGCCACCTCGGCGACGTCATCCTCTCGCTGGACACGGCGCGCCGGCAGGCCCGGGCCCGGGGTCGCACCCTCGGGGACGAGCTGGACCTGTACCTGGCGCACGGGCTCCTCCACCTCCTGGGGCACGACCACCAACGCCGGGCAGATGCGGAGCGGATGGCGTTCCTGGAGAACCGGCTGCTGGGCCGCCCGGGCATGGTTCCGGCGGCCGGGGGTGGCACCGCCCGGGGACGACACGCGCGCGCCCGAGGGTTCTGGTAGGAGCACTCCCGCCCGATGTCCGCCGTCGCCCTCCCGCCCCCGCCCGAACCGACTCCCGCCCCGGGCTCGGTCCCCGCCCGCCCCGAGCGCCTGCTCGTCCCGTGGCGCCTGGGAGCGCTCGTCCTCAGCGGCCTGCTCGGTGCCGCCGCCTTCCCCATCGCCTTCCCGGTGGGCCCGCGGCGGGAGCTGTTCGCCTCCGGCATCCTCGAGCCGCTGGCCTTCGTCTGTCTCGTCCCGCTGCTGCTCGCCATCCGCCGCCTCTCGCCCTGGCGGGCGTTCTGGGCCGGGCAGCTGGGCGGGATGGTGTTCTTCACCGGCGCCTTCTGGTGGGTGAACGTGGCGATGGTGACCTTCGGCGGGATGCCCAACTGGCTCAGCATCCCCGCGCTGGAGCTGCTGGTGGCCTGGTGCGCGTTCCACTGGGCGCTCGCCGCCGGCCTCCTTCGCCTCCTCGAGCGCGGGCTCGGCTGGAGCATGGGCTGGACCGTGGGCCCGGTGTGGATGGCCTCCGAGCTGATGCGCAACTACTTCTGCTCCGGCTTCCCCTGGGCCAACCTCGGCTACACCCAGACCCGGAACCTCTGGTTCCATCAGGTGGCCAGCCTCGGCGGGGTGTACGGCATCGCGCTCGCGGTGGCGGTGGTGAACGGGGCGCTCTACGAGGGCTGGCGCTGGCGGCGGCTGCGCGAGCGGCCGATGCCCCGCGCGCTCCTGGCCGTCGCGGCGGCGGTCCTCGTGCTGGGACACGTCTACGGCGCGTTCCACGTCCGCGCGATGGACCGGGCGGCGGCCGCCGCCCCCCGGCTCCGGGCGGCGGTGATCCAGGCCAACATCGACCAGAAGCTGAAGATGGGCCGGGGCAGCTCCCGCGCTGCGACCATCCTCGGCCGCTACCTGCCGCCCACCGACGCCGCGGACCAGGCCGGCGCCGATCTCATCGTCTGGCCGGAGGGGAGCTACCCGCTCGCCTTTCCCACCGGCGTCACCCGGCTGACCGACGTCGGGCTCCGCCCCGGTGGGTACCGCGCCGGCCTCCTGGTGGGCGTCGACGTGTACGATCCGAAGAACCTCCGCAAGGGAAACGAGAACGCCGCCTTCCTGCTCGACCCGACGCTGGGCATCGCCCACCACTACGTGAAGAACCACCTGGTGCCCTTCGGGGAGTACGTCCCCCTGAACATGGACGAGGTGCTCCCCATCGGGAACATCGTCGGGGCGAGCTTCACCCCCGGCAACGACCTCAGTCCGGCGGTGCTCCGGCGCGCCGATGCGCCCCCGGTCCGGCTGGCGATCGAGATCTGCTACGACGCCATCTTCCCGGAGATCTCCCGCACCTACGCCCGGAACGGCGCCCAGGTGCTGGTCAACATGACCAACGACGCCTGGTACGGCTTCTCGTCGGCGCCGTTCCAGTTCCTCCACATGGTGGCCAGCCGCGCGGTCGAGACCGGGCGCCCGGTGGCCCGCGCGGCCAACACGGGGGTGAGCGCATTCATCGATCCGGTGGGCCGGATCTCCGACGCGACCGACGTCGGCATCGTGCCCAGCGACCGTCTGGCGGTCTCCGCCGCGGAGCTCACCGGCCCCGAGTGGCGCATGGCGGAGCTGCCGCTCCTCGAGGGCCGCACTCCCTACGTTGTCATCGGTGACGTTCCCGCGTACCTTGCCGCGCTCTTCGCCGGGCTCTCGGGGCTGGTGGCCCTGATCCGCCTCCGCCGCGCCCGGCCCTGACCACGTTCGCCATGCCCATCGACGCGAAGGAAAGAATCGGCTCTCTGCAGGCGCGCCTGGACGCGCTCCGGGGGCATCTTTGACCTCGACCGCAAGCGGTCGCGCATCGCGCTGATCGACCGGGACGCGAGCCAGCCGGCCTTCTGGAACGACCAGGTCAAGGCGCAGGGCCTCCTCAAGGAGAAGGCAGGCCTCGAGGCGCAGGTCCAGACCTTCGAGCGGGTGGAGCGGAGCCTGGACGACGCCCGGACGCTGCTCGATCTCGCCGCCGAGGCCGGCGACGACGCCGCGCGCGCCGAGGCCGAGGGCTCGCTCGACGCGGTGGAGCATGACGTCGAGCGCCTCGAGCTCCAGCGAATGCTCTCCGGCGAGAACGACCACGCCAACGCCTACATGGAGATCAACGCCGGCGCGGGCGGCACCGAGTCCATGGACTGGGCGGCGATGCTGCTCCGCATGTATTCCCGGTACTCCGAGTCGAAGGGCTGGGCGGTCGAGATCGACGACTTCGTGGCCGGCGAGGAGGCGGGCCTGAAGAACGTCCTGATCAAGGTGACCGGCGAGAACGCCTACGGCTACCTCAAGGCGGAGAACGGCGTGCACCGGCTGGTCCGGATCAGCCCCTTCGACGCCAACGCCCGCCGCCAGACCTCCTTCGCCTCGGTGACCGTCTACCCCGAGGTGGACGACGACATCGTCATCGACATCCCGGAGAAGGACGTCCGGGTCGACGTGTACCGGGCCAGCGGGGCAGGGGGCCAGAAGGTCAACAAGACCTCCTCGGCCGTCCGCCTCACCCACGTCCCGACCGGGATCACCGTCGCCATGCAGAACGAGCGCAGCCAGCACGCCAACCGCGACATGGCCTGGAAGATCCTCCGCTCGCGCCTCTACGACCTCGAGCTGCAGAAGCGAAACCAGGTCCGGGACGAGGCCGAGTCCCAGAAGAAGGACATCGCCTTCGGCTCGCAGATCCGCAGCTACGTGCTCGCCCCATACCGGCTGGTGAAGGATCTTCGCACCGGGGTCGAGACCGGGAACGTGGACAAGGTCCTGGACGGGGACCTGGACTCCTTCGTCACTGCCCAGCTGCTGGGCGTGAAGAATCCCAACCGCGCCGTTCCGGAGTAGGAGAGGCCTGCTGACCGTGAGCGACCCAACCGAATCGGCGAAGGAGCAGGAGCTCTACGCGCAACGCCTGGAGAAGGCGGAGCGCCTGCGCGCCCTGGGCTGCAACCCCTTCGGGAACGGCTTCCATCCGCCCGACCTGGCCGGCGACGTCGCGCGGAAGCACGCCGGCGACACTGCGGAGCAGCTCGAGGGCTCGAAGCCCAGCTATTCCATCGCCGGCCGGGTGGTGGCGCTCCGCAGCTTCGGGAAGGCGGCCTTCCTCAAGCTCCGGGACCGGAGCGGCGAGCTGCAAGTCCACGTGAAGAAGGACGCGCTGGGCGACCAGTTCGAGCGGTTCAAGCTCACCGACCTGGGTGACTTCGTCGCGGCGAAGGGCACGCTCTTCCGGAGCAAGACCGGCGAGCTCACCCTGGCGGCCACCGAGTACCTTCCGCTCACCAAGGCGCTGCGCGCTCCGCCCGAGAAGTGGCACGGCCTGGCCGACGTGGAGACCCGGTACCGCCAGCGCTACCTGGACCTCGTCTCGAACCCCGAGGTGAAGGAGGTCTTTCTCCGCCGGACGCGGCTCATCCGGTACCTGCGCGAGTTCCTCGACGCCCGGGGCTTCGTCGAGGTCGAGACGCCCATGATGCACGGCCTGGTGAGCGGAGCCGCCGCGCGGCCCTTCAGCACCCACCACAACGCGCTGGACATCCCGCTCTACCTCCGCATCGCCCCCGAGCTCCACCTGAAGCGCCTGGTGGTGGGAGGCATCGAGCGGGTCTACGAGATCAACCGCAACTTCCGGAACGAGGGCGTCAGCACTCGCCACAACCCCGAGTTCACGATGCTCGAGTGGTACCAGGCTTACGCCACCTTCGAGGACATGATGGCCCAGACGGAGGAGATGCTCTCCGGGGCGGCGGAGCGGGTGACCGGCTCGACGAGGGTGCCGTACCAGGGCCAGACCATCGACTTCACCCCGCCCTGGCCGCGGCTCCCCATGGCCCGGGCGGTCCGGGAGGCCTTCCCCGCGCTGAGCGAGTCGGACCTCCGCGATCCCGATCGGCTCCGGGCGGAGATCGCCCCGAAGCTTCCCGAGAGCGAGCGTCGCCACCTCGAGCCGCTCGGCCCCGGGGCCATGCTGGCGGTCCTCTTCGAGCACGGGGTGGAGCCCCGGCTGGTCCAGCCGACCTTCGTCACCGAGTTTCCCACCGAGATCAGCCCGCTCGCCCGGCGAAACGACGCCCGGCCCGAAATCGCCGACCGGTTCGAGCTGTTCATCGTCGGGCGGGAGATCGCCAACGGGTTCAGCGAGCTGAATGACCCGCTGGACCAGAAGGGCCGGTTCGAGGCGCAGGTCGAGGCCAAGAGGAGAGGGGCCACGGAGACGATGGACTACGACGAGGACTACATCCGCGCCCTCGAGCACGGGATGCCGCCCACCGGCGGCGAGGGCCTCGGAGTGGACCGCCTGACGATGCTCCTCACCGACACGCCCTCCATCCGGGACGTCATCCTCTTCCCGCTGCTCAAGCCCGAGAAGCGCTGATGGACGAGCCGCTCGCGCTCGGCGTGGCCGCTCCCGACCGCCCGCACGCCCCCTGGGTCCTCCGGGGCGTCGGCGGGGTGCTGGTCCTCGGGGGCGTTGTGCTCGCCGCGGTCGAGCTCTCCCGGAACGGCGCCTGGGGGCCGGCGCTCTCCCGCCTCGCGCTGGGGGCGTTCGGCTGGGGCCCGCTCGTCGGCGCGGTCACGGGAATCCTCGAGGCCCGGCGGGCAGCCGCCCCCGGCCCCGTGCTCTGGCTGCTCGGGCCCGCCGCCGCGGCCTGGCTCGTCGGCTGGGCCCTGGTCGCCCTCGGGTCGATGCGGGGCTCCGGCTCGGCCCCGGTGGTGACCGAGGGAACGGCGGGTGCGCTCTCCGGCCCGCTCGCCGGCTGGCGCGACTTCCACCTCTCCACCCTCGCCGCCTACGCGGTGGGGATCCTCGGTGCCGAGCTGGTGCTGGTGCTCGTCCAGACCGCCCTGGCCTCTGCCTCCCGGGGCGTGGGCTGGGGGCCTCCGGCGGCCTTCGGGGTGGCGCTCACCGCCGGGGCGGCGGTGGCGTTCGTCGGCGGCTTCGTGGGGGCGGCGCGCTCCCGGAAGCTGTCCGCGCCCGAGGCCACCATCGCCGTCCTCTACCTCGGGGTGCCCTTGCCGGCGCTCCTCTCGATCCTCCCCGCGGTCCCGGTGCTCGACGCCAGGCTCGGTCCCCGGCTGCGCGAGGTGATCTACGTCGCGAATCTCCTGGGGCGGCCGGAGATGGGGTACTGGCTGGTCTTCAGCCTGCTCGTGCTGGCGCTCACCCTGGGCATCCTGACCGGCTTCGTGGCCAACGCCTCGGGCCGGCTCGACGTGCGCACCGGGTTCGAGCTGTTCGTCGCCCGGCGCCACGTCCACGTGTTCCGGCCCCGGCTGCTGCTCGGAGCGCTGGTGGTGCTCCTCCTCGGCATCATCCCGCCGCTCATCGTCCTCGGCATCCTCCGGGCTGCGGACGCGGCGGTGGAGCGAACGCGGATCCGCGAGCTCGGACGTCGCGACCCGCTGGCGGCGGCGCGCGCGGTGCACGACGCGCAGGAGCGGAGCCAGTCCCCCACCGCGATGATGACCGCGCTCAGCGTCGGCGGGGTGGGGGTGGGCGTGATGGCCCTCATCATCGTCCTCAGCGTGATGAGCGGCTTCGAGGTGGACCTCCAGAAGAAGATCCTCGGCACCAACGCCCACGTGGTGGTCCTCAAGTACGGCGACCCGCAGGCCGGGATGCCCGAGTACCCCGAGGTGATGAAGAAGGTCGCCGGCGTTCCCGGGGTCATCGGCCAGACGCCCTTCCTCCTCGGACAGGTGATGGTCTCCAGCGAGGCCAACGTCGACGGCGCGATCATCAAGGGGGTGGACCCCGAGACCGCGGGCCAGGTGACCGACCTGCCGCGCAACGTGCTCCCCGGGGGGGACATCCGATGGCTGGCGCACCCCGAGGACATCCCGGTGCGCACCCGCTACAAGCTCGACAAGCCTCCGGCGGACGACGTCATCCAGGCCCCGAAGAACGCCCCGGCCGCTCCGCCGCTCCCGGGGATCCTCCTCGGCCGGGAGCTCGCCTCCAGCCTCCGGGTCCTGGTGGGCGATCCGGTCACCGTCGTCTCCCCCCTGGGTGGCGGGATGGGCCCCTCCGGGCCGATTCCCAGGTCCAAGGCCTTCCGGGTGGCCGGCATCTTCTACACGGGAATGTTCGAGTACGACTCGAAGTTCGTCTACGTCGGCCTGCAGGCCGCCGAGTCCTTCTTCGGGATCCCCGGGGCCACGGGGGTCGAGCTCAAGGTCAAGGACGTGGACGACGCCCGGCGCATCGCCTCGACCGTGCTCAACGCCCTGGAGGGCTACCCCTACCGCACCAAGGACTGGGGGGAGATGAACCGGAACCTCTTCTCCGCGCTCCGCCTGGAGAAGCTGGTGATGGGCATCATCCTGTCCATCATCGTGGTGGTCGCCGCCGGGCTCATCGTGGCCACGGTGACGATGCTGGTCCTCGAGAAGCGCAAGGAGATCTCGGTCCTCAAGGCGCTGGGGGTTCCCCAGGGCGGCATCGTCAAGATCTTCCTCGCCGAGGGGCTGCAGATCGGGCTGGCCGGAGGGCTCCTGGGGCTCTTCTCCGGCCTGGCCTGGTGCCTCTTCATCGAGAAGGTGGGGCTCCGGCTGGACCCGGAGGTCTATTACATCCCCTCGCTGCCGGTGAAGGTCGAGCCGCTCCAGACCGCGCTCACCGTGCTCATCGCCATCCTGGTGACCTACCTCGCGTCGATCTTCCCGGCGCTCCGCGCCTCGCGGGTCGAGCCGGTGGAAGGCCTGAAGGGAGAGTAGGGGCTTGGCCTTCGTCCAGATCCGCGAGCTGCACAAGAGCTACTGGCTGCATGGCAAGCGCATCGACGTGCTGCGTGGCCTGTCGCTCGACATCGAGCGCGGCGAGCTGGTCAGCCTGGTGGGAGCCTCGGGCTCGGGGAAGAGCACCTTCCTCCACGTGCTGGGGACGCTCGACGCGCCGGTCTCCGGGACGATGGAGGTGGACGGGGTGGACGTGCTCGGCCTGGGCGACGCCGACCTGGCCCGCTTCCGCAACCGTACGGTGGGCTTCGTCTTCCAGAGCCATTACCTGCTCCCCGAGTTCACCGCGCTCGAGAACGTGGCCATCCCCGCGCTGGTCCAGAGGATGGAGCGCTCGGCGGCGCTGCGCCGCGCCCGGGGCCTGCTGGAGCGGGTGGGGCTCGCGTCCCGGGTGGACCACCGTCCCGGCGAGCTGTCCGGCGGCGAGGCCCAGCGCGTGGCTCTGGCCCGGGCCCTGGTGCTCGAGCCGACGCTGCTCCTGGCCGACGAGCCCACCGGGAACCTGGACCCGGTGACCGGCGAGGGCATCCATCAGGTCCTGCGCGATGTGAACCGGGACCTGGGCATCACGGCCGTGGTGGTGACCCACAACGAGGCGCTGGCCCGCTCGATGCCGCGGAGGCTGCGGCTGACGGGGGGCAGGGTCGAGCCGGCGTAGGGCTTTTCACCATTGTCCCTGTCAGCCTCCCTCCCCTACAGTGCGCGCCCTTCCAACGGCCGCTCCTCGACGAGGTTGAACGTTCCCGCACGCAAGACGACCGCCACCTGGCTTTTGGCCGCCGCCCTGCTCGCGCTCGTCCTCCCCGCCGCTGCCCGCGGTCAGGGCGTGGACGGGGGCACGCCCACGCCCGAGGCCGGTGGCACCACGCAGGCCCCCGACGCGGGGGCTGCCCAGGCTGCGCCGGCGGTGCAGGCCGCCGCCCTCGACGCAGGCACCCCGGTGGAGGCCGTCGCGCTCGACGGCGGGATTCCCACCCTCGGCGTGCAGGCCGACGTGCCGGTGCCCAGCGGCTCGGACGTCATCACCGAGGTGCGGGTCGAGGGGAACCGTCGGGTCGAGCCCGAGGTCATCAAGCGCGCCCTGAAGAACAAGCTGGGCCGGCCCTTCGACCCGGCGCTCACCGGCGCCGACCTCCAGTCGCTCTGGAGCCTGGGCTACTTCCAGGACATCCAGCTGCTCACCCAGCGGCTCCCGACCGGGGGCATCGTCTACGTCGTCCGGATCTCGGAGCGTCCCTCCATCCGCGACTGGAGGCTCCAGGGCAACGAGGAGCTCAGCAAGGACGACTTCAAGGAGACCATCGACCTCAAGCCGTTCCAGATCCTCGACCTGGACGCGGTGAGGCGAAACGTCAAGAAGATCCAGGAGAAGTACGTCGAGAAGGGCTTCTTCCTCGCCGAGGTGACCTACCAGATCGCCCCGGTGCCGGGGAGCAACCAGATCGACGTGGTGTTCGTCATCAACGAGCACGCCAAGGTGATGGTGAAGCAGGTCAACCTCATCGGCACCGACCGGGTCTCGGCCGACGACCTGAAGGCGCTGATGATCACCAAGGAAGGGAACTGGTTCGGGTTCCTCACCGGCGAGGGGACCTTCCGCGAGGAGGCCTTCCAGCGCGACCTGGCGATCATCGAGGCCGCTTACTACGATCGCGGCTTCCTCAACGTGAAGGTGGAGAAGCCCACCGTCGCGCTCTCGCCCGACAAGCGCCTCATCTACATCACGGTGAAGATCACCGAGGGCGAGCAGTACACCATCTCGGGAATCGACTTCTCCGGTGATCTGATCGTCGCGAAGGAGCGGCTGTTCGCGGTGCTCGAGTCCCGGCGGGGCGACTACTTCAGCCGCGCCAAGGTGCTGAAGGACGACCAGTCGCTGGCCGACATCTACCAGGACCAGGGCTACGCCTACGCCAACTTCAACCCCGAGACGACGGTCAACTCCCAGGATCGAACCGTCCAGCTCGACTTCCGGGTGGAGAAGGGGAAGCTCCAGACCATCGACCGGATCGAGATCACCGGGAACACCAAGACCCGCGACAAGGTCATCCGGCGCGAGCTGCGCATCTACGAGGGAGACCTCTTCAATGGCAGCGGGCTACGGCGGAGCAAGGACCGGGTCACCGCCCTCGGCTTCTTCGAGACGGTGGAGATCACCTACAAGCCGGGCCGGGACGACACCCACGTGGTGGTCACGGTCGAGGTGAAGGAGAAGAGCACCGGCAGCTTCCAGGTGGGCTTCGGGTTCAGCTCGGTGGAGAGCTTCATCTTCACCGCGCAGATCACCCAGAACAACTTCCTCGGGTGGGGGCAGACGATCTCGCTCTCCGCCCAGCTCTCCAGCCTCCGCCAGCTGATCCAGCTGTCGTTCTACGACCCGTACTTCTTCGACAGCGACTGGATCTTCTCCTTCGACGTCTACCGGACCCAGATCGACCAGTTCGACTTCACCCGCCAGGCGCTGGGCGGCTCGGTGGGGCTCGGCTACCACATCTGGGACGACCTCATCGCCAGCGTGGGGTACACCCGGGAGTGGGTCGAGGCCTCCCCGGGAGGCACCGGCACCGGCCCCAACGCCGGGGTCATCAACACCAACACGACCCCGCTCTACGGTCGCTTCCGCACCGGGACCCAGGTCACCTCGGCGGCGCGTCTCAGCCTCGCCTGGGACAAGCGCGACAACCGCCTCTTCCCGAGTCGCGGCTTCTACCAGTTCGGCTCGGTGGAGCTCGCCCCGGACTGGCTGGGCGGAGACCTGAACTACGCCCGGTACACGCTCTTCTCCCGCTTCTACTTCCCGCTGCCGTTCGGGGCGGTGTTCAAGACGAACCTCACGGTCGGGTACATCGCGAACCTGGACCCGACCCGCCCCCTCCCGGTGTCCGAGCTGTACTACCTGGGCGGGATCAACACCATCCGCGGCTACTCGCTGAACTCCATCTCGCCGACCATCCTCGTCCCCATCTGCAACAGACCGGACTGTCCGGCGACCACCTTCGTCGTGGGAGGGAACAAGGAGTTCGTCCTCAACCTCGAGCTCGAGTTCCCCATCGTCCCCAAGGTGGGGGTGAAGGGCGTGGTCTTCGTCGACGCCGGGAACGCGTTCGCGGTGAACGCGAAGTTCTTCGAGGACAACCAGAACGCGCTTCCGCTGGGGCTGTTCTGGTCCGTCGGCTTCGGGATTCGCTGGTTCTCTCCGGTCGGTCCGCTACGATTCGAGTGGGGCGTGCCGCTCACCAGACGGCCGATCGACGACCCCATCCTCTTCGAGTTCACGATCGGCAACTCCTTCTAGGGGAGGTGCTGCCAGATGCGAATCGCGGTGCTCCGGGAGACCGCACCCGCCGAGGCGAGGGTGGCGCTGGTCCCCGACGTGGTGCAGCGTCTGACCAAGGCGGGCCATCGGATCGCGGTCCAGCGGGGCGCCGGCCTCGCCGCCGGCTTCGTCGACGCCGAGTACGAGAAGGCCGGCGCGCAGCTCCACGAGGCCCGGAGCCAGGCCCTGAGCGGGGTGGACCTCTGGCCCCGGGTCCGCCGGCCCACCGGCGCGGAGCTGGGCGAGGCCCCCGAGGGAACGACCGTGGTCTCGATGCTCGGGGTCGACCCTCCCGATGGTCTCCTGCCGGGGCTCGCCGCGAGGGGGCTGACCTTCCTCGCGCTGGAGCGGGTCCCGCGCATCACCCGAGCCCAGTCGATGGACGTGCTGAGCTCGCAGGCCACCGTGGCCGGCTACAAGGCGGTGCTCCTCGGCGCGGCCGAGCTGGGGAAGATGCTCCCCATGCTCACCACCGCCGCGGGCACCCTGGCTCCGGCGAGGGTGCTGGTGCTCGGGGCCGGGGTCGCCGGGCTGCAGGCCATCGCCACCGCCCGCCGGCTGGGAGCGGTGGTGTCTGGCTTCGACGTCCGGCCGGCAGCGGCGGAGCAGGTCCTGAGCCTGGGGGCCACCTTCGTCGGACCGAAGGTGGCCGCCGACGCCGAGGCGGCGGGTGGCTACGCGCGCGCCCAGACGGCGGAGGAGCAGGCCGCCACCCGTGAGGCCCTGGCCGCTGCCATTCCCCAAAACGACCTCCTGGTATGCACGGCGCAGGTGCCGGGTCGCCGGGCCCCGGTGCTGGTGGACGCCAAGGCGCTCTCCACCCTGCGGCCGGGCTCGGTGGTGGTGGACCTGGCGGCCGAGACCGGAGGCAACGCAGAGGGGACCCGGGCAGGGGAGCGGGTGGTGGTCGGCGGGGTGGTGATCCTCGGGCCGGTGCAGCTCGCAGCCACCGTGCCGCTCCACGCGAGCCAGATGTTCGCGAGGAACGTGCTGACCCTGGTGCAGCACCTGTCGACCAAGGAGGGGGCGCTGAAGATCGACCCCCAGGACGAGATCACCCGGGCCATGCTCGTCACCCTGAACGGGCAGCCGGCGGGAGGGACCGGACCGTGATCAGCATCATCGAGCTGTACGTGTTCGTGCTCGCCGCGTTCGTGGGCTACCAGGTCATCACCCGCGTCCCGCCGCTGCTCCACACGCCACTCATGTCGGCGACCAACGCCATCTCGGCGATCAGCCTGGTGGGGTCGCTGGTGCTCGCCGGCGCGAACCACGACACGGTCTCCAACTGGCTGGGCTTCGTGGCGGTGACCGCGGCCAGCATCAACGTCGTCGGCGGGTTCCTGATCACCGACCGGATGCTGAAGATGTTCAAGCGCGAGCCGAAGCAGGCTGCCCCGGCGCTGGAGAAGGGCAAGGAGAAGGGCGGGGCGGCCCGATGAGCGCCCGCGAGCTGCTCATCGAGGCGATCTACCTGGCCTCGTCGGTGCTGTTCATCCTCGGCCTGAAGAGCCTGACCCACCCCGACAAGGCGCGGCTGGGCATGCAGCAGGCGGCGCTGGGAATGGTCCTGGCCATCGTGGGGACGATGTTTCACCACGAGATCATCCGCTTCGACTTCATCGCCGTGGCACTGATCCTCGGGACCGTCATCGGCTACCCGCTGGGCATGTTCGTGCCGATGACCGCGATGCCGCAGCGGATCGCCATCAGCCACATGTTCGGCGCGCTGGCCGCCACCCTGGTGGGTATCGCCGAGTACCGGATCAACCAGCACGGGCTGCCCCGCTCGACGATGGCCGCCCTGGGCTTCGAGGTGCTCTTCGGCGCGCTCACCGTGACCGGCAGCTTCATGGCCTTCGGCAAGCTCCAGGAGTTCATCACCGGGAGGCCGGTCACCTACCGGGGCCAGAACACGGTGAACATCACCCTCTTCGGGGTGGCGATCGCCATGTTCCTGTACCTGATCTTCCGCCCCGAGACGTCGATCGTGTTCTACGCGATGATCGGGCTCGCCCTGATGCTCGGCGTCTTCATGGTGCTGCCCATCGGGGGCGCCGACATGCCGGTGGTGGTGTCGCTGCTCAACTCGTACGCCGGTCTGGCCTCGAGCGCGACCGGCTTCGCGATCCAGAACAACGTCCTCATCATCTGCGGCGCGCTGGACGGGGCCTCGGGCTTCCTGCTCTCGATCCTGATGTCCAAGGCGATGAACCGGAGCTTCGGCAACGTGCTCTTCGGCGCCTTCGGCTCGCCCCCCGCGCTCGTCCCCGGGGCCGAGGCCAGGGACCTCACCGTCCGCAGCGTCACGCCCGAGGACGCCGCGATCCGCATGGCCTACGCCGGCGAGGTCATCGTCGTCCCCGGATACGGGATGGCCGTGGCCCAGGCCCAGCACGTCGTCCGCGAGCTGGCCGATCTCCTCGAGAAGCGGGGGGTCACGGTCAAGTACGCAATCCATCCGGTGGCAGGAAGGATGCCCGGGCACATGAACGTGCTCCTCGCCGAGGCCAACGTCCCCTACGACCGGCTCTACGACATGGAAGAGATCAACTCCGAGTTCCCCCAGGCCGACGTGGCGCTGGTCATCGGGGCCAACGACGTGGTGAACCCCGCCGCGCGCAGCGACCCTTCGAGCCCCATCTTCGGGATGCCCATCCTCGACGTGGACAAGGCCAAGGGCGTCATCGTCCTCAAGCGGAGCATGAATCCGGGCTTCGCCGGCATCGAGAACCACCTCTTCTACGCCCCCAACACCTCGATGCTCTTCGGCGACGCCAAGTCCTCACTCACCCGGCTGGTGACCGAGGTGAAGGCGGTCTGAGAGAGCCCCCTGGACGGGGGTGCCCCGGGTCCGGCCGGGATGGCAACTGCTTGACGGATTGACGGCGTTCCTCCTAGTGTCCGCGCACTTTTTCGACCCCATCGGGAGCGCCCGCCGGGGGGCTTCCGTTCCACTCCGGGCGGTGGTGGTCGTTCCCTGGAAAGCCGCCGGAGTTCCCCGAGGAGCACGCACGTGATGTCGTCCCGTCGCCTGTTGGTGGCCCTGGCCGCCGTCGTTCCATTGACCCTCTCCGCCACCGCGCGCGCGGACGCGAAGATCGGCTTCGTCAGTTTCCAGAAGGCCCTCGGCGAGCTCGACGAGGCCAAGGCCGCCCGGGCCCGCCTCGAGGCCCTCAAGGACCAGAAGCAGAAGGACCTGGACAAGGCCCAGGACGCGCTGAAGAAGGACAAGGATACCTTCGACAAGCAGGCGGCGACGATGACCGAGGCCGCCCGGAACGACAAGGCCGAGGCCCTCCAGAAGCGGTTCATCGATCTCCAGCAGAGCTTCGAGAAGGGCCGCCAGGAGCTGGCGCAGAAGGAGACCGAGGAGTTCCAGCCCATCGTCCAGAAGATGCGGAACGTCATCCAGGCCCTCGCGGCGAAGGAGCAGTTCACGATGGTGTTCGAGGCGGGCGGGATCGCCTACGCCCCGGACTCGCTCGACCTGACCCCGCAGCTGGTCCGCACCTACAACGAGCAGAACAAGGTCAAGGCCAGCAGCAGCGCGCCGGCGGCCGCGGCCCCGGCCAAGAAGAAGTAGCCTCGCGGGAGCGGATGGAACGCTCCCTCACAGAGCTCGCCGCCGAGGTGGGCGGCACCGTCGAGGGAGACGGTCGGCTGCGCATCGTGGGCCTGGCCTCGCTCGAGGAGGCGGGCCCCGGCCAGCTGTCGTTCTACGGAAACCCGCGCTACCGCAAGGAGCTGGGGACCACCCGCGCCTCGGCGGTGCTCCTGCCCCCCGGTGAGGCGGTGACCCGCACCGACGTCGCCTGGGTGAGGGTGGCGTCACCGCATCTGGCCTGGGCCCGGCTCCTGGCGCTGTTCCACCCCGGTCCGCGCCCCGTCGCCGGCATCCATCCCCGTGCCGAGGTGCACCCCTCGGCGCGGGTCGACCCCTCGGCGACGGTCATGGCGCTGGCGGTGGTCGATGCCTCCGCGGTGGTGGGCCCGCGCAGCGTGCTCTGGCCCGGGAGCTACGTCGGGGAAGGTACGCAGCTGGGCGAGGACTGCGTGCTCCAGCCGGGGGCGGTGGTTCGCGAGAAGTGCACCCTGGGCGACCGGGTGCTGCTCCAGCCGGGGGCGGTGGTGGGCTCCGACGGCTTCGGCTTCGCCTTCGACTCCACAGGGCTGGCCCACGTGAAGGTGCCGCAGGTGGGCACCGTCCGGATCGAGGACGACGTCGAGGTCGGCGCCGGGAGCTGCATCGACCGGGCGACGACCGGGGAGACGGTCATCGGCCGGGGAACGAAGATCGACAACCTGGTGCAGATCGCCCACAACGTTCGGGTGGGGCCGCTCTCCATCGTCTGCGCCCAGGTGGGCATCTCCGGCTCCACCGAGGTGGGCGAGGGCGTGGTGCTCGCCGGGCAGGTGGGCATCGTCGGGCACGTGCACATCGGGGACGGGGCCCGCATCGCCGCCCAGTCGGGCGTGCCGCACGACGTGCCCGCCGGGCAGACCTTCTCGGGGTATCCGGCGGTGGAGCGTTCCCTCTGGCTGCGGCAGAGCGCCGCCCTGAAGCAGCTGCCGGAGCTGCTCAGGGAGATCAGGCAGCTCCGCGCCCGGGTCGCTGCGCTCGAATCGAGGAAGGACGGCTCCACCTCATGATGGACGTGCTGGAGATCCAGAAGCTGCTGCCCCACCGCTACCCGTTCCTGCTCGTGGACCGGGTGGTGTCGATCGAGCCCGGCAAGGCGCTGCGGGCATACAAGAACGTCTCGGTGAACGAGCCCTTCTTCGAGGGTCACTTCCCGGGCCACCCGGTGATGCCGGGGGTGCTGGTCCTCGAGGCCCTGGCGCAGGCGAGCGCGATCCTCGCCTACCGCTCGACGGGCTTCGACCCCACACAGAAGGTGACGTATCTCATGGCCATCGACGCGGCGAAGTTCCGCCGGCCCACCGTCCCGGGCGATCGCCTGGAGCTCGAGGTGGAGGTCCTGCGCTTCAAGGGGTCGATCCTCAAGACGCGGGGGGTGGCCAAGGTGGACGGAGAGGTCGTGGCCGAGGGCGAGTTCCTGGCCACCGTGGTGGACAAGGACCGATGAGCGTCCATCCCACGGCGGTGATCGCCCCCGGAGCCCAGCTGCACCCCACGGTCGAGGTGGGCCCCTACGCGGTCATCGGGCCCCAGGTCACGATCGGCGCCGGGACAGTCGTCGGTCCGCACGCGGTCATCGAGGGGCGTACACGGATCGGTGAGCGCAACCGGGTCTTCCACTTCGCCTCGGTGGGCGCGCAACCCCAGGACCTCAAGTACGCCGGCGAGGACAGCGCGCTCGAGATCGGCGACGAGAACCTCATCCGCGAGTTCACCACCCTCCACAAGGGCACCGCCGGCGGCGGCGGGGTGACCCGGATCGGGGACCAGAACCTCTTCATGGCCTACGCCCACGTGGCCCACGACTGTCAGGTGGGGAGCGGCTGCGTGTTCGCCAACGCGGCGACCCTCGGCGGGCACGTGGAGGTGGGAGACCACGCCATCCTCGGCGGGCTGGCGGCGGTGCACCAGTTCACCCGCATCGGCCGACATGCCTTCGTGGCCGGTGGGGCGATGGTGGTGATGGACGTCCCGCCCTTCTGCACCGCACAGGGTGATCGGGCCGAGCTGGTGGGGGTCAACAGCATCGGGCTCGCGCGACACGGCTACTCGGAAGAGCAGATCGCCCGGGTGAAGGAGGCCTACCGCATCCTCTTCCGGAGCAAGCTCCCGCTCGAGGAGGCCATCGAGCGGCTCCGCACCGAGCTCGGCGACCAGAGCGAGATCCAGACGCTGCTCTCCTTCGTCGCCACCAGCCAGCGCGGGATCACCAGGTAGTGTTCGGGCGCATCGGGCTCATCGCCGGCAACGGCGCGCTGCCCCGCCTCTTCGCGCGGGCGGCGCGGGCGAAGGGCCTGGCCGTCATCGCGGTGGGGCACACGGGCGAGACCGATCCCGCGCTGGCCTCCGAGGTCGATCGGCTCGACTGGGTGAAGGTGGGGCAGGTGGCGCGCATCGAGCGGCTGCTCCGGGACCAGGGCGTCACCGAGGCGGTGCTCGCCGGAGGCTTCTCCCGGATGCGGGCAGTGCAGCAGATGCGCCCCGACGTCGGGCTGTTCCGCATCGCGACGCGCCTGCGGAGCTTCCGCGACGACGCGCTCCTCCGTGCGGCGGCGGACGAGTTCGAGGCCGCCGGGATCCGAATCGTCGCCCCCACCGAGCTGCTCCGGGAAATCCTCGCCCCGGAGGGCCAGCTCGCCGGTCCTCAGCTCGAGGCCGCTCAGGAGCGGGACGTGGCGCTGGGCGAGGAGGTTGCGACCCTGCTCGGCCGCGCCGACGTGGGGCAGACGGTGGTGGTGAAGAACGGGCACGTGCTGGCGCTGGAGGCGGTGGAGGGGACCGACGCCTGCATTCGCCGCGGAGCCGAGCTGGGCGGGCCGGGCGTGGTGGTGGTGAAGAGGAGCAAGCCGGGACAGGACGAGCGGTTCGACCTGCCGGCGGTGGGTCCGGCGACGCTCGAGGTGCTCCGGTCGGTCGGGGCCCGGGTGCTCGCGGTCGAGGCAGGGAAGACGCTGCTCCTCGAGGGCGACCGGCTCGTCCAGCTGGCGAACGAGAGCGGCATCGTGCTCGTCGCGCGCCGGGTGGCGCCTCCGGCCCGGCCGTGAGCACCTGGCTCCAGCGCACCCGCCAGGAAGCGCGCTTCTACGGCGCGGCCGCGCTCACCGTCGCCTGTCT
>Ga0335077_10001921_pt1 | contig 24801 bp, 19 predicted proteins | sample Lox_Sample_31_FD_207151 | JGI IMG/M metagenome (GOLD analysis project Ga0335077, IMG submission 207151) | Soil microbial communities from Loxahatchee National Wildlife Refuge, Florida, United States - Lox_Sample_3.1 | ecosystem: Environmental > Terrestrial > Soil > Wetlands | place: USA... | reverse complement strand
GCGCCACGGCCGCAGGCAGATCGGCCGCAGGCAGCCGGATGATGAACCGCGCGCCCTGCGGCTGGTTATCCTCCACGCGTATCACGCCATGGTGTTCGGCCACAATGCGGTCCGCGATCGCCAGGCCCAGACCCGTGCCCCGTTGCCGCGTGGAGAAATGCGGCAGGAACAGGCGGTCTTTGTCCTGTGGCGCGATTCCGTGCCCGGAATCGGCCACAATCAAATCCAGCGTCTCGCCGTTGGCGCCCAGCCGCGTAGCCAGTGTCAGTTCCCGCGGGGCCGCACCCTCCATGGCTTCCGCGGCGTTGTCGATCAGGTTCACGATCACGCGGCGCAGCAGTTCCGCGTCTCCCCGGATGGGCGGCAGATTCGCGGCCAGTTCCGTCCGCACCGTCACTCCGTCCAGCCTTCCGGCGAAGACCTCCAGAGCCGTGGCCGCCACGTGGTTCAGGTCCAGCGGCACCATCTGCGCTTCCGGGAATCGCGCCAGCCGCGAGAAGGCGTCCACCAGGCTGCCCAGCGTGGCCACTTCCCGCTGGATCAGTCCCGCGCATTCCGCCACCAGCATTTCCAGTTCGCGCGCCGATTCCGTTCCGGATGGTCCTCCCTTTGCGCGCCGGTCCAGGAAGCGCTCCAGGCGCTGCGCCGAAAGCTGGATGGGCGTCAGCGGATTTTTGATTTCATGGGCGATGCGCTGGGCCACTTCCTGCCAGGCCGCGGCCTTCTGCGCGTGCAGCAGTTCGGAGAGATCGTCGATCACCACCACATAGCCGGGATTCGCCCGCCGCGGCCCTAGCGAAGTCACCGTCACGGCCGCCCGCCGCGGCGGCCTTCCCGGCGCAGGTATTTCCAGCTCCTGCGAGACCGCGCCCATCCGCAGCGACCGCCGCATCAGCCGCTCCACCGACCGCGCCGCCTCCCCACCCAGCAGGGAATCGAGCCCCCGCGCCCCTCCGCCGCCCATCTCGCCGAACATCCTGGCCGCCGAGGAATTCATCCGTTCCACTGACCCCGCGGCGTCGAGCGACATCACACCCGTTGGAATGTTTTCCAGAATCGTTTCCATCAGGTGCCGGCGATGCTCCATTTCCTGGAACGCCCGTTGCAGGTTCGTGTTCGATTCCTCCAGCCGCTCGCGCGCGTCGCGGAGCTGTCCGGTCATGCGGTTGAACGAATCCACCAGGATCCCCAGTTCGTCGTGTGCGCGTACGGTCACGCGGTGCTCCAGGTTGCCTTGCGAGATCTCCCGTGTCCCTTCCGCCAGCGCCTGCACCGGTATGGTCACCTGTTTTTCCAGGAACAGCGCGACCCAGGTGGTCGAGAACAGCAGCAGCAGCGTGATGAGCAGAAGGCTCAGCAGCATTTGCAGGCGGAAGGCTTTGAGCTGCCGGCTCTCCGCCAGGTAGGCCTGGCGCTGCCCCAGAATGGTGTCCATGCGCGCCAGGTAGTTGTCCGGCATGCGCTGTCCAACTACCAGCGATCCCCGGGGCAGCGTGGCTCGAGCCGCCAGGTAGGTGCTGTTTCCCACCTGCCACGTCTCCGCGCCCGAGGGAAGTGTGCGCAGCAGGCGCGGTGCGTCCTTCGCCAGTCCCATCTCGTCGCGGAACAGCGCGTCGGTCACGCGCCCGGAATCGTCCACGCGCCAAATCCCATCGTACCCCGCTCCCAGTCGCAACGGCTGCCCTCCGCCGTACTGCGGCGCGATCTCCGCGGCCAGCCGGCTGCGGCGCGCGTTTCCCGCTGCGCTCATGTCCTCGATCAGCCGTACGCTTTCGTCCGTGGCCACTTCCAGCGCGTGAGGAAACCACTTCGTGAGCGTGCGGTTGAGCAGCGCGTAGCTCACGATGAACAGCAGCGCCACCGGCAGCAGGGAGATGCCCATGGCCCCAAACACCATCTTGGTGCGGAAGCGCGAGCCCATCTGTCCCGCCCGCCGGTCCGTCCACAGCCGGAACAGGTTGCGCAGCAGCACCAGGCCGAACACCAGGAAGGCCACCACCACGAACATCGAGACGGCAAACAGGATCAGCAGCGCCGTCACGCTCTCCGGCTCGAACGGCATGCGGAATGAGCCGAGCGTCAGGATCACGGCCAGCAGCAGCGCGATGAACACGCCGCCGAGGATGAGCGGCAGTTTGCGCGCGCGGCGGCGTGGGGGCGGCTGCGGCCCGGGCTGCGCGGACTGCGGGAAAGGGCTCTCCGTGGGAGCCGGGCCCGGCGCCGTCATCGGGGCGCTCCCGCGGCCGCGCGCAGGGCAGGGGAGGGAAGAAAGGGCTGGAGCGGACATTCGTGGCAGCGCGGTTCGCGCGTGCGGCACCAGTTTTTTCCCACGTTTACGATCAGCCCGTGAAATTCGTTGTACGTGGCCGGGTCCCGCGGCAGGCTGGCCTCAAACAGCGCGCGCACTTCCTCGTATTTCGCGCGTTCGTCCGCCAGCCCATGCCGCGTCAGGATGCGCTTCGTGTAGGCGTCCACCACAAACACCCTGTGGCCTCCCGCGTAAAGCAGAATCGAGTCCGCCGTCTCGCGGCCGATCCCGTGCACCCCGAGCAGCCGTTCGCGCAATCGGTCCGTTGGCGTCCGGAACATGCGCGCCAGCGAGCCGCCGTATTCCCGCCGTAGGAAGCCCACAAATTCTTTCAACTTCCGCGCCTTTTGCCGGAAATAGCCGGACGAGCGAATCAGCCGCTCGAGCCGCCGCCGGTCCACCCGCTCCAGCGCCGCCGGCGATAGCAGCCGCTCCCGCCTCAGATTGGCGATGGCGCGCTCCACGTTCGTCCACGCCGTATTTTGCGTGAGGATGGCGCCCACGATCACCTCAAAGGGTGTTCGTGCCGGCCACCATCCCTGCGGCCCCATGGCGGAATAGAGCGCCCGGTAATACTGCGCGAGTTCCGGCCGCGGCTTCGACATTGCCGAAACGTGCACGCGCCGGTTGGACGCTCCCGGATTCGCCCCGTTTGCCATGGAAATCCCACGATAGCGGCCCATTCCAGGGCAGTCAAGGCGAGGGCACTGACGGGCAGACCATGACACGCGATTGGCCCGTGCGGCGCCAGCGGGCGCCAAGGGCCGAAGAGGAGCGCCCCCCCCGGTATCTCGTGGAAGTGTTGAAAGTACGCAACTTTAAGTCCTTTATTTTAGATCAGCGTGATTCTTCTGCACTTGCATCTGGCGCCCTGCGGGGAGCAGGACTCTGGCGCCAGGCGCAATGAACGCCGGTCAGTCAGGAGGTCCGGGGCGGGCTGGCTCCCCATAGCGAGTGGAGTGTACAGGAGGACCGGGGAGCTGGGGAGACGATATAAAATCAAAAAAACTGCAGTTTATTTTCATGGGCAGGAGGAGCTCATTGCCAGGCAAGAATTGCGTCCACACAGGCAGCCGCTGGATTGGGACGATTTTCCATGTGCCCACAGCGCTGGGGCTCGCGGCAATTGCGGACGTCCTGGCCAGGCTGGCTCGGGCAGGGCTCAATCCCTGACAATCGCCGCACATGCGGGAACCCCGGCTCGGTTAGCCGATTTGCGGGCAGGCCGCCGGCCTTCAATAGCTTCTCTGCGGTCCTGAGCTGGCGATTGATTTCCGCATGGGCGTGCGCACGCCGATTGATTGACGCCGCAGCCTCGAAGCGCGTAGATTGGCGGCCTGTTCCCCCCGGAATTGGAATCGCTCCTGCAAGGAGTCGTGAGGCGGCCCATGGAGTGGATTGGAAAGTCGACCCCAGCCCGGCGATATTCCGGCGGCAGCGCTTTGTGCGGACTGTGCCTCGCTGCCCTGTACCTGATTGCAACCGCTTCGCCCGTCGTCGCACAGGCGCCCGCCGAACTCAAACAGCAGGGCTACGTGAACGACTTCGGTGGCTTCCTGACAGAAGACGAGCGCAGCCAGATCAGCGCCATTTGCCAGAAGGTGGACACCGAGACCGGCTATCACCTGCTGGTGGTCACCACGGAGCAAACGGGCACACTGACGCCCGGACAATTCGGAGAAGAGTTGCGGGGCGCCTGGTTCGATTCGCCCAGTGAGCGCGAGCGCGCCATGCTGATCGTCGTCAACGGCGAAGGTAAAATCGGAGTCGGGATCGGGAAAACTGTGGAGCGCAGTCTGACCCGCGAACAGTTCGAATCCGACCTGCGGGGCTCGCTCGCCGTCGGAGGGACGGCCTACGGCCCCAAACTCCTCTACCTCGTGCAGCACCTGTCCGGCGAACTCGCAAGCGGAGCCCGCCGGGGAGGCCAGACCTCCGACCTCATGATTTTCATGGGCATGATCATGTTCGGGATGGGGATTTGGCTGTCTCTTCTGATTGGCAGCGAGCGCCGCCGGTCGGGACTCATCACCAGGGTGATTCTGCTGATTCTCCCCCTCGCGTTTCTGTGGCTTCTGAACCGGTGGTTTGGCCCAATCGAAGGACAGAGCGACGGCGTGCGGCTGCACCGTATCGCAACTCTCGGCCTTGTATTTTTCTCATGGATCGTCGGCATTGCCATCGCGTTCAGGGTTTCGCGTGACGCGAGGTAACGCGCCGGGGTTTATTTGCCCCGTCGGGCTTATTTGTCCAGGTCGTAGGCGGTCTTCAGCCAGCGCTTCACTTCCGCGTCGACCTGCGCCGGGGAGGTGATTTCGACGCGATGCGTGATGCGGTCGCCCTTCTTTGCTCCCCCGGTGTCAATAAACCGTTTCGGAGGATTCTTCCCCAGCTTCAGGAAGCAGAAGCCCAGATCGATTCGCGTCTGCGTGGTCGGCTTGATCTGCGCGAACACGTGGTTGCGATACAGCGGCACAATCGTCGTACACGGACAGGCCTTCGCCTCCGGGCCAATGCCCAGCCCCACTTTGAGCAGCGCTTCATAGACCGGCCGCAGTGCCGCCTTCGGGCCCGCATACATTTCGTCCACGTATTTTTGCGCCGCGCGCAGGTACTGTTCCGGCGTGTCCTCATTGCCGCCTTTTCCCACGGATCGTTCCGCCAGCCACCACGCGCTGTTCGTCCCCAGTCCGTGCTTTTTCTTCAGCCAGTCCCGACGCTCCTCTTCCGTGGCCGGCCCTTCCTTTTTGATGAACGCCGTCCACTCCTCCAGCGACCGGCCCGTCTTCGTTTTCAGCTCCCCCACCCACTTCTGGACCATCGCCACGGCGGGATGGACGCTATACAGTCTCTTACTGCTCGTCTTCTTCGCAGCCATGAAATTCCCTCCCAAGGGCAGGTCAGTGACCCATGCTCGCGAACAGGTCGTCCATCCGCTGCTTCACCTGCTCCGGGGTTAGTTCTTCTTTCACCTCCGCCAGCGCCCAGATGTAGCCGAACGGGTCGGTCACCCATCCGTAGCGATCGCCCCAGAACGAATCGGTTATGGGGCAGGTCGGCGTGGCGCCCGCATCCACCGCGCGACGGAACATGGCGTCCGGATCATCCACGTAGATTTCGAGTATCGCGGTCGTTCCGCCGAGCGTTTCCGGCGAGGCCAGCCGCCCTGGAGAGCGCTCCATCTGGTGTTTCGGGTCGGAATCCTCCTGCGTCACCGAGAAAACGGAGTTGGCGATGCGCAGCTTGGCGTGCCGGTTTTCCCCGTTTGGCAGCGGAGCGCAGTAGAGCACCTCGGCTCCAAACGCGCGCTGGTAGAAATCGATCGCCGCCATCGTGTTCCGCACCAGAAGGTTCGGTGCCAGCTGGCCGTGCGCCGGACGTGCTCCCTGAATTGCCATAGTCCCTCCTAGGATGATTCGTGCGGATGCCGGCGACGCTCGCCCGCCCCGTGCGTCTGCGCTTTCCCGATCGCCCACGCGTGCCCGCTCGGGTCCAGCAGCCGCCGGAAGGGCTCCGCCCAGTCCAGCACCTCGCGTAGTGGCCCTGGCTCGATCCGGTACAGCGTGCGCCGTCCCGCCGGCCTCATGCGCACCAGTCCGGCCCGCCGCAGCACGCGCAGATGCTGCGAAATGGCTGGCTGGGAGATGCGAAAAGGCGCGGAGAGTTCTACCACCGCGCGCTCCCCATCGGTCAGCAGCACGAGCATGGCCCGGCGGGTGGAATCAGCCACGGCCTGAAAAACGGAATCGGTACTGCGGCGCCGCGTCATGGGCCGGCAGAGTAATAAGTGATTGCTTATTTGTCAAGCGCAATCTGCGCCGCTCGGCCCCCCGCCCCGCCCCAGCGTCCCGCTGGCCCCCCGGACAGGGAGCGCTTCTGGATACGCCACCCCGCACGTGCCTTGACAGGGCATTCCCGCTTTCACTACGATGTCTCGAATTCTTGGGACGGCGCGCCTCTGCCGCGTCCCTGCGTGCGACTGTGCAGCACGGGATGACGCGGGAGGTTGACCCGCGCAACTTAGGAGCCTGCGAATGTCTGCCCGTCTGGGCGAACTTCTGGTCAAGGAAAAACTGATATCGCAGGACCAGCTCAAGCAGGCGCTCGACTACCAGAAGCAGCATGGTGGCCGGCTGGGAACGGCGCTGGTCAAGATGGGCCTGGTCACCGACGATGAAGTCACCGCGGTGCTCTCCCGCCAGTACGGCGTGCCCTCCATCAACCTCAAGTACTACGAAGTGGACCCCACCGTGGTCAAGCTGATCCCGCAGGAAACCGCCGTGCGCTACCAGATCGTTCCTCTCTCCCGCGTCGGTTCCACGCTCACCATCGCCATGACCGACCCCACCAACGTCTTTGCCATGGACGACATCAAGTTCATGACCGGCTTCAACGTCGAGCCCGTGGTCGCCTCCGAATCCGCCATCTCCGAAGCCATCAGCAAGTTCTACGGCGAAAACGCCAGCGTTCAGGAACTCGATAAGGTTATGAAGGACCTGGCCGGCGAGGAAACCGACCTTGAGCTGGCCGGCGAAGAAGAGCAGATGGACCTCGCCTCGCTGGAAAAAGCGGCCGAGGAAGCTCCCATCATCAAGCTCGCCAACCTCATCCTCACCGACTCCGTGCGCAAGGGCGCCAGCGACATCCACCTCGAACCCTACGAGAAGGAATACCGCGTGCGCTTCCGCGTGGACGGCATCCTGCAGGCCGTCATGTCCCCGCCGATGAAGCTGAAGGACGCACTCACCAGCCGCCTCAAAATCATGGCCAAGCTGGACATCAGCGAGAAGCGGCTCCCCCAGGACGGCCGCATCATGATCAAGTTCAGCAAGGACGGAAAGAAGAAGGAGCTGGACTTCCGCGTCTCCACCGTCCCCACCCTCTACGGCGAAAAAATCGTTCTCCGGCTGCTCGATAAGGAAAACCTGCGCCTGGACATGACCAAGCTCGGCTTTGAGCAGGAGTCGCTCTCCAAGTTCGAGCGCAACATCCTCCGGCCCTACGGCATGGTGCTGGTCACCGGCCCGACCGGCTCCGGCAAGACCAACACGCTCTATTCCTCCGTGGCCCGCCTCAACTCGCCCGAAACCAACATCATGACCGCCGAAGATCCCGTGGAATTCCAGCTCGGCGGCGTCAACCAGGTCCAGATGAAGGAGCAGATCGGCCTGAACTTCGCCGCGGCCCTTCGCGCCTTCCTGCGGCAGGATCCCAACATCATCCTGGTCGGCGAGATTCGCGACTTCGAAACAGCGGAGATCGCCGTGAAGGCCGCGCTTACCGGCCACCTGGTGCTCTCCACCCTGCACACCAACGACGCGCCTTCCACCATCAGCCGCCTGATGAACATGGGCATTGAGCCGTTCCTGGTGGCCACCTCCGTCAACCTGATCTGCGCGCAGCGCCTGGTCCGGCGCATCTGCGCCAACTGCAAGGAGCCCCTGCCGCTGCCGGAGCAGACCCTGCTCGACGCCGGCTATACCGCGGAGGAAGCCAAAACCACACAGATCTTCCACGGCAAGGGCTGCTCGGTGTGCAACAACTCGGGCTATAAAGGACGCGTCGGGCTCTACGAGGTGATGGAAATTACCGACGATTTGAAGGAGCTGATCCTGGTGGGCGCCTCGGCCATGGAGTTGAAGAAGAAGGCCCTCGAAAGCGGCATGATCACCCTTCGCAAGAGCGGCCTTATCAAGGCCGCCGCGGGGAATACGACTCTGGAAGAAGTGCTCCGGGAGACCGTGCTCTAGGCGGCTTCGCTCCGCCACCGGCGGAAGCGCGGAATGGGATTGGGGGAACTATGGCGTCGGTCACGCTGAGCGATCTGCTCAAGAAAATGATCGAGATGGGCGGGAGCGACCTGCACATCACCACCAACAGCGCGCCCCGCATCCGCGTCCACGGCAAGCTCCGCCCGCTGGACATGCCGCCGCTTTCCGCCGCAGACACCAAGGGCCTGGCCTATAGCGTGCTCACCGACGCGCAGAAACACCGCCTGGAAGAAAACCTCGAGCTGGACTTCTCCTTCGGCATCAAGAACCTCGCGCGCTTCCGCGCCAACGTGTTTCACCAGCGGGGTGCCATCGGCGCCGTCTTCCGCACCATTCCTTGGGAGATCCGCACGTTCGACCAGCTCGGCCTTCCCTCCGTGGTCAAGGGCCTGTGCGACAAGCCGCGCGGCCTCGTTCTGGTCACCGGTCCCACCGGCTCCGGAAAATCCACCACCCTGGCCGCCATGCTCGACAAGATCAACGGCGAGCGCGAAGAGCACATCCTGACCATCGAGGACCCCATCGAATTCCTGCACTCGCACAAGCGCTGCCTGGTCAACCAGCGCGAAGTGCACTCGGACACGCATTCGTTCACCAATTCGCTTCGCGCCGCGCTGCGCGAGGACCCCGACGTCGTGCTCATCGGCGAAATGCGCGACCTGGAGACCATTGAGAGTGCCCTGCGCATCGCCGAAACCGGCCACCTCACCTTCGCCACCCTGCACACCAATTCCGCCATTTCCACCATCAACCGTATCATTGACGTCTTCCCCGCCCACCAGCAGCCCCAGGTCCGCGCCCAGCTCTCCATGGTTCTGGAAGGCGTGCTCTGCCAGTCGCTGCTTCCCCGCTCGGACGGCCGCGGCCGCGTCATGGTCATGGAAATCCTGATTCCCAGTCCCGCCGTGCGCAACCTGATCCGCGAGGACAAGGTCCACCAGATTTATTCCGCCATGCAGAGCGGCGCTTCCCAAACCGGCATGCAGACCTTCAACCAGGGCCTCGCTCAGGCCTATTTCAATAAGATTGTCAGTCTGGAAACAGCACTGTCGCGTTCGTCCAGTCCGGACGAATTGCAGGATATGATCAACCGAGGCGTTACGACCCCGTCGCGCTCAGGGACTGCTCCCGCAGTGCGCCGGTGACCGTTTGAAGGGAAGGGCCCGGGCTGCTTTCCGGCCCGGTGGGGAGGGGAACACTCATGCCAGTCTACGCCTATAGCGGGGTGAATCGCGCCGGAGCCCGGGTCACTGGGGAGCGCGCCGCCCCCAACAAGAACGAACTGCAGGCACTGCTCCGCCGCGAGAACATCACCGTCAGCAAGGTCTCCGAGAAGGGCAAGGAATTCTCACTGCCCACCTTCGGCGGCGGCGTCAGCACCAAGGAACTTGCCATCTTCACCCGCCAGTTCTCCGTGATGATCGATGCCGGTCTTCCCCTCGTCCAGTGCCTCGAAATCCTCGCCGGCCAGCAGGAGAACAAGACCTTCGAAAAGATTCTCACCGGCGTCCGCTCCGCCGTGGAAAGCGGCTCTACCCTTTCCGCCGCCATGCGCACCTACTCCAAGGTATTCGATCCCCTGTTCGTGAACATGGTCGAAGCCGGAGAGACCGGCGGTATTTTGGACACCATTCTGCAGCGCCTCTCCAGTTACATCGAAAAGAACGTCAAGCTCAAGCGCGCCGTGCAGTCCGCGCTCATCTACCCGGTGGCCGTGCTGTTCATCGCCTTCAGCGTCATCATTCTGCTGCTCTGGAAGGTCGTCCCGATTTTCGCCACCTTGTTTGCCGGCCTGGGCGTGGCTCTCCCGCTGCCCACCCGCATCGTCATCGGCCTCAGCAATTTCATCGGCAGTATTTGGGGGCTGGTGATCTTGCTCGGCTTCGGCGGCCTCATTGTGCTGCTCAATTACTCCTACAAGACTCCGGGCGGGAAGTACTTCCTCGATTCGGTGCTCCTGCGCTTGCCCCTCATCGGCATCCTGCTCCGCAAGATTGGCGTGGCCCGCTTCACCCGCACACTCGGCACACTGATTTCCAGCGGCGTGCCCATCCTGGAAGGGCTGGACATCACCGCGCGCACTTCCGGCAACGCCGTCATCGAGCAGGCCATCCTGAAGACGCGCAAGGCCGTCGAAGCCGGCCGTACCCTGGTCGATCCTCTCAAGGAAACCGATGTTTTCCCAAGCATGGTCACGCAGATGATCGGCGTCGGCGAGCAAACCGGCGCTATGGATGCCATGCTTTCCAAGATTGCCGACTTCTATGAGGACGAAGTGGACGCCGCGGTCAAGGATCTCCTCACTGCTCTCGAGCCTTTGATGATCGTTTTCCTCGGCGGCGTGGTCGGCGGCGTGGTCATTTCCATGTACATGCCGCTCTTCTCCATGATCGCCAAACTCTCGGGATAGGAACTCCGGGCAATCACGTGACACTCGAAGCCGCGGGCAGGGGAGAGGCCGGGCCGGGAAACGCTGCGTCTCCCGGCGAGGCACGCCTGCCACTAGCCGCCGATTTGTCTCCCCCCGACGTTCCCCGTCCCGTGGACCCCGCAGGCGAGGAGTTGCGCGACTGGCTGCTCTGGCTCGCCCGCGTCCGTCTGGTGGTTATCACCGTCCTGGTTGCCGTGGTGCTGGTGTTGAAGAACTACATCGGCGCCACAGCTCCCGCGACGTTTTTCGCCCCCGTGGTGGTTGCCTGGTACACGCTGGCCTTCTTTTTCCTGCTGCTGATTCGAAGGCTCTCGGTTCCCGTCGAGCGCGCCCGGCACGTCCCGCGCTGGGTGGCGGCCGTGCAGATCTGCAGCGATCTGCTGATGATCACCGGCGTGGTCTTCGCCACCGGCGGCCACGAGAGCTATTTCATCACCCTCTATTTGCTGGTGATCCTGGTGGCCAGCATCCTGTTCACGCGCGCGGGAGCCTTCCTGGTGGCCGCCGCGGGCTTCGTCCTGCTCGCTGCCCTCGTCGGGCTCACCTACTTCGACAAGCTTCCGCGCACCGCCGGCAGCATGCCCCCGGGGCCTTCGCTGCTTTCCTGGCTGGGCTACAACCTGTTTTATTTTCTTGCCGTCGCCTACCTCTCCAGCCTGCTCATGCAGACCCTGCGCCATCGGGGCGCCGAGCTGCGCGCGCAGCGTGCCGAACTGCTGGACCTCCGCGCCTTCAATCAGGACATCATTGAGTCCATGCGCGGCGGCCTGCTGACCACCGATGAGACGGGGCGCATCCTGCTGCTCAATCGCGCCGGCGAGGAAATCACCGGACAGACCTTCGCGCGCGTGGCCGGCCAGATGCTTCGCGACGTCTTCCCGGATTTTCCCTTGGAGCTCGTTTCCGCTCCCCCCGAACCCGCCCCGGCTTCCGCGCCGCCCGCCCCCGCTTCTGCCGGCGGTTCACCCGGAGCATCCGCCCCGCGTGCGCGCTTCGAGGGCCGCAAGGAAGTCGTTTTCCGCACCACCGACGGCCGCGAACGCTACCTCGGCCTTTCCGTCTCGCCCGTGCGGACTCCCCGAATGGGCGAGGACGCCATTCTCGGCTACGTCTACAACTTTCAGGACCTCACCGAACTGCGCCGCCTGGAGCAGGAAGTGGCCGTACGCGACCGCATGGCCGCACTCGGCCGTCTCTCCGCCGCCATCGCTCACGAAATCCGCCAGCCGCTCACCGCCATGGCCGGCGCCGTCAATGAACTGGCCCGCATGGTCCCCATGGGCGACGACGAAAAGAAGCTCGTCCGCATCGTCAGCCAGGAGTCGGCCCGTCTCAACCAGATCATCGCCGATGTGCTCAGCTATTCCGGGGAAAAGACCTACACGTTCACCGAAGCCGATCCCACCGAGATTCTGGAGGAGACCCTGCTCCTGCTCGACCGCCACACCGGACGCACCCCCAAACACCGCATCGAACGCGCCTTCCAGCCTGGCCGCATCCGCATGCGCGCGGACCGCGACCGCCTCAGGCAGGTGTTCTGGAACCTGGGAGACAACGCGCTGCGTGCCATGCCCGACGGCGGCACGCTCACCGTGGCCATGGAAGCGCGCGGCAACCGCGTCCGCATCGTCTTCCGCGACACCGGAGTCGGCCTGGGCGAGGGCGATGCGCAGAAAATCTTCGAGCCCTATCACACCACCTTCCCCGGCGGCACCGGCCTCGGTCTCGCCATTGTCTACGAGATTGTGAAAGCCCATGGCGGCTCGGTCAGCGTCTTTTCCAAGCGCAACCAGGGCGCCGAATTCGTCGTCGAGCTCCCGCGTGCTCCCGTCCCCCCGCCCGACTCTCCGCCCTCCCGCGGCCCCCGCGACGCCGAGCCCGTGGCCCGCCGCGGCGCCTGATCCATGTCCCATCTGCTCATCGTCGACGACCAGAAAGCCATCTGCGAGCTCCTGGACATCACCTTCCGCAAGGAAGGCCACCGCGTCGAAGTGGCCAATTCCCCGGAGTCCGCCCGCCGCCGCATCGAGTCCCAGATTTTCGACATCATCATCACGGACATCCGCATGCCCGGCGGCAGCGGCGTGGACGTGCTCCGCTTCGCCAAGGAGGTCTCTCCTTCCACCTTCGTCATCCTGATCACCGGCGTGCCCACCCTGGAGACCGCCATCGACGCCGTGAATGCCGGCGCGGACCGCTACGTGATCAAGGGCGACAAGCTCACCGACGAGCTCCGCCAGGCCGTGCGTATCTGCTCTGAGCACGTCAAGCTGCGCAAAGAAGCCGGCTACCTGAAGCGCGAGCTTCGCAAACTCACCGGCCTCGACAACATCGTCGGCCAGAGCCCGCGTATGCGCCACATCTTCGAGCTCATCCAGACCGTAGCCCCGCAGGCCAGCCGCGTCCTCATCACCGGAGAGAGCGGCACCGGCAAGGAACTCGTCGCCCGCGCCATCCACGAGAACAGCACCCGCGCTTCCGAGCCCTTCATCACCATCAACTGCGGCGCCTTCCCCGAGACCCTGCTCGAATCCGAGCTCTTCGGCTACCGCAAGGGCGCCTTCACCGGCGCCAACGAGAACCGCGACGGCCTCTTCCAGGCCGCCCACGGCGGCACTCTTTTCATGGATGAAATCGGCAACATGACCCTGACCATGCAGGTCAAGCTCTACCGCGTCCTTCAGGAAGGCAAGGTGCGGCCCCTGGGCAGCACCGAAGAAAGCGACGTGGACGTTCGCGTCATCGCCGCAACCAACAAGGATTTCGAGAAGGAAATCGCGGAAGGCCGCTTCCGCGAGGACCTCTACTACCGCCTCAGCGTCATCCCCATTCACCTGCCCGCCCTCCGCGAACGGAAGGAGGACATCCCGCTCCTCGCCCGCCACTTCCTGGAGCGTTTCCGCAAGGCCATGGACAAGCAGATCGAAGGAATCTCCCCCGAAGCGCTCCGCCGACTGGAGTCCTACGACTGGCCGGGCAATGTGCGCGAGCTGGAAAATGCGTTGGAGCGCGCCGTGGCGCTGGAGACCGGCAAATCTATCTCACTGGAAGTTCTGAGCGACAAGATCAAGGGCCATTCCGCCGAGGCGCAGCCGGGAGATCCGCGCGGTGTGCCCATCCCCCCGGAGGGCCTCAATCTGGAGGAGTTGCTCGCCGCCGAAGAACGCGGCTACCTGCTCGCCGCTCTGGAGAAAGCCGGCGGAGTGCGCACGCGCGCCGCCGAACTGCTGAAGATGTCCTACCGCTCCTTCCGCCATTCCGCCAAGAAATACGGCATCTGACGATCCGCGCTCCGCGTTATGGATGCGCTGCCGCGGACGATGCGGGAGTTTCCAGCGCCCGGAGCTGTTCGAGGGTGGCCTGGTTGGCCGGATCGCGTTGCAGTTCTTTTCCGAATTCCGCGCGCGCTCCCGCCGCGTCTCCTGCATCCTTCAGCATCACTCCCAGCGCGAAGTGATATCCCCTCCCGTCGGGCTTCAGAGCGATGGCTTTCCGGACGTATTCCATGGCCGGCGCGGTTCGGTTCATGTGGTAATAGGTCATCCCCAGATACATGTTCGATTCCGGGTCCTCCGGCATGATCTCCACCGCGCGGCGGAAGTACGGCTCCGCTTCCGCGTACTTCCCGATCACGTAGTACCCGTAGCCCAGGTCATACTGCGCCAGGTAGAACTTCGGCGCGCACTCCAGCGCTTTCTGGAATTGCGCCATTGCTTCCGCCCAGCGCCCGCGGTTCAGCAGCTCCACGCCCAGGTTCAGGTTCGCAAACGCGTTGCGCGGCGCCACCTCCACCCCGCGTGTGTAGAGCGCCATGTTGTCTGTCCAGTAGCCGGTCTGAACAAACGTCGCTGCGCCCAGCGCCAGCGCCACGGCCCCGCACGCCCCGTACTCCGCCCACCGCGCGACATCCGTCCGCCAGCGCCGTCCGAGCGCCGCCAGTCCCAGCGCCGCCAGCAGCCCCAGCCCGATCAGCGGCTGGTAGAGATAGCGGTCGTGCAGGAATTCCCCGCGCGGAAATATGGGGATGTCCAGGACCGGCAGGATGGGGAAGGCCATCCACACCGCCGCCAGCCGCGCTCCCGGCGTGTGGCGGATGGCCAGGACCAGCACGCCAGCCAGCACTAGCACGACGAGCGCGGGCGCCACCACCTGCCGCACAGAGAACTGTTCCACGTAAGGATAGTCGTAGAAGGCGCTCAGCCGCGCCGGCCACAGCAGGTGCACGGCATACACTTTCAAAATGCTCGGAATCGTCTCCACCCACACCGTCTTCGTCATTTTCACCACGGTGTTCCCGATTCCGCCCAGCACCGCGAAGCGCGCCGCCAGATAGCACAGCGTCACCACGGCGAATAGCAATGACTCGCGCACGCCCGCGGCGAAGGCTGCTCCGTATCCCCGCTCCCCGGGCCGCGCTGCTTCGGGCGAAGCGGGCCGGCCCCACCATTCATGCAGGAACACGAGCAGCGGCACGATGATGGCCGTCTCCTTCGTCAGCACCGCCATGGCATAGAGCAGCGCTGACGCCGAGAGCCACGCCAGCCGCCGCGCCCCCGTATCCAGCGATCGTAAGTAGCAGAGCACAGACGCCAGGGTCAGGAAGCTTCCCAGCAGTTCCGTCGAAGCCGAGGCCCATACCACGTTTTCCACTTGCGCCGGATGCAGCCCGAATAGCAGCGCCCCCGCCAGCGAGGCGAACCTCATCCCCGTGAGACGCAGTGCCACGAAGTACACCAGCACCGCGCTCCCCAGGTGCAGCAGCAGCGAGCTCATGTGCCAGCCCAGCGGATCCAGCCCAAACGCTTCGTAGTTCCCCAGCAGCCACAGCAGAAACACCGGCCGGTAGTAGTTCTTCCGCGCCAGCATCAATTTGCTCCACACGTGCTCGGTGAAGTAGCTGGGTATGTGGCTCGCCGAGGTGATGAACGGATTCGCCTTCACAATGATGTCGTCGTCGAACACGAACCCCAGCGTCGGCGCCCGCAGGTAGGCGGCCGCAATCACCAGCACCGCGATCATCGGGAACAGCCAGGGAGCGTTGCCCACCGAATCCTCGCTCCCCACCCTTGCGGGGACCCCTCCGCGCAGTTCGCTCTCGCTCATTTCCCCGCTTCCTCGCGCGCCATCCGGCTCACGGCAGCCGCTCTCCTGCCGCGGCCATCTCCCGCTCGTGTTCCACCGTTTCCGTCCCTCTCCCAGAGCGCGATACACGCGTGCGAAGCCACGCATAGGCCCCCACCCCGCTGTATCCCGCCATCACGCACAGCAGCGGATCGATCGGGTGGCGATACCGCAGCGACGTATGCGTCACGTAATACACCAGCGGAAAAACGAAGATGGACGCCGCGAAGGGAAACGCATATGGACTGCGCTTCCGGTACGCCACCAGCAGCCCCACCAGGCCCATCATCGGGAACAGCACCTCCTGCGACATCGCCGCGCTCACATACCACGGCCGCGCCAGGATGTCCGTCACCGGCTCGTCCAGTCCCGTCCAGTTGTCCACGAACCTCCGGAAGCACTGGTGCACAAAGGTTCCCGGATTCGCGCGGATCCACCCGATGGCCTCCTTCTGCTTCAAGTCCATGTAAGCAATTTCCCCCATCCGCGCGTACAGCCGGCCTTCCTCGTCGTTGTCGTTCGGATGCACCCACCACGACCACACCCCGGGATTCAGCGGGTTGTTTCCCAGCCACAGTTCCAGGCCGAAGTTGCTGCGGAAGAGAATCAGGCGGTGGAACACCACGTAGTTCCGCGCGAACCACGGGCTGATCACCACCACGAACACGAGCGCCGCCACCAGCGCTGGTTTCAGCCATTTCCGCGCACCCCTGCGCACCTTCCAGGCCGCCCACCCCAGCAGCACCGGCAGGGTCGAACACAGCGAAGCGTTCACCATCGCCCCCGCGCCCCACAGTGCGCCGTATCCTCCCCACGCGGCCGTCCGCTCTGTTTCCACCAGCCGCATCGTCGCCAGCACGATCAGCGCCATCGCCAGCGCCGAAAGCGACGTGTCCCACACCCACGCTACCGGATAGAAAATCGCCGAAGGCAGCAGCGTCCAGATCCATCCAGCCGTCACCCCGCACGCCGGGCTGAACGCCTTTCGGCCAATCGCCCAGATCACCCACGCCGTCAGCGCGGAGAAGGCGCAGTCCACCGCCGTAATCACCAGGAACGATTCCCAGCTGTACACTCCGAAAATTTTGAACACCCCCGCCAGCAGAAACGGATAAACCGGCGTCAGCCACGCCGTGGGCCCCGTGTCGAACCGCAGCGGCGAGCTGTACCCCAGCCCCAGCGCCAGCGACCGCGCGATCCGCCCCGTCTCATATCCAATGGGAAATACATCCGTCACCGGAAACGGCCCGCCCACTCGGAATCCGTAGAACAGTCCGTATCGGATCAGGAATGCCGTCACCACCATCGTTCCGGGACGCGCCAGGAACCCGCCAACTCTTCCGGAGAACGATCGCGAAGTCACGAGGCCTCTGAGGTGCTGCGCAAATCACTCTAGCAGTCTTCCCCCGGCCTCCGCCTGTCGCAGATTTTCCGGCTGTGCAATCAGGCAACTCTGCCGCGCGCCACGGCACGTCTCGCGTCTCCCCCATCGCCCGCCGCGGGACGCATATCGCACACGATACACCGCCCCGAGCCCCCTGTAGGTTCCCCGCCGCGCGCGTGGTTAGATTCGATTGTGCCCGCCGAACCCCCTCGCCCCTCCGATGGGCGCATCGCCCTCGCTCTTTTTCTCTTCTTGAATTTCCTGTTCCTTCTCACCTCCAGCGGTCGCGTTCGCACCATTGACGAGCTCACCGTGGATTTCCAGGCCGAAAGCCTCGTCACTCGCGGCAGCTTCGCCGTCCCCCAGGCTCTGGCCGCCCGCACCTATTATGGAAAGCGCGACAGGGAAGGGAATCCCCAGGCCCCCTACGGAGCGGGCCAGGCCGTTCTCCTTGCTCCCTGGTACATGCTCGGACGCCTGCTCTCCGCCGTCGTCCCCGGCATTCCCCCGCCCGCCCGCGACGCTGCCCTGGACGCCGCCGTTGTCTCCAGCAGCGCCACATTTGCCGCTCTCGCCGCCGCCTTGGCCTTTTTGCTGCTCGCCCGCCTCGGTCTTCCCGCAGGAGCCAGCGCGGCTGCCGCGCTCATCCTCGCGCTCGGCACTCCCGTGTTCGCCTATTCCTCCTGGCTTTTCTCGGAACCGCTCGTTGCGGCCATGCTTCTCGCCGCGGCTCTGGTGTTGTTCTCCGGCCCGCGCGAGGCCCCTGTAGCTCTGCTGCGTTCTGTCGCCGCGGGGCTGCTCTTGGGCGGCGCCATTTGGGTCCGGCCCGCGCATGTGATTGCCGTGCCCGTTTTTGTGTTTGGTCTGCTCCTCCGCGATCGTGCCCGCGGCATCCTCCCCGCATGCGTTGTTGCCGGCGTCTCCAGCGTCTTCGCCGCCGCGTATCTTCTCCGCAACGATTTTCTGTTCGGAAGTTTTTTCGACTTCGGTTATCCCGTGATGGCCGAAGGCGGCAAACGCCTGAACAGCTTCAGCACCCCGCTGTCCACCGGTCTGTTCGGTTTTCTGCTGTCTCCCGGCAAATCGCTCTTTCTGTTTGCCCCGCCGCTTCTCGTCGCGCTGGCCGGCCTGCCCGCCCTCGCCCGTCGCGACCGCGGGTTGGCGGTTGTGGCCGGGTTCACTCCCGTCGTTTATCTCCTCTTCTATGCCGGATACGCGCAATGGGAAGGCGGCTACTCCTTCGGTCCGCGTTATCTGGTCCCCGTTATCCCGCTGCTCATGCTCGCGCTCGGTCCGTTGTGGGCCCAACGTGGCCGCGCGCTTCGCTCTCTGGCTCTCGTTCTCGCCGCCGCCGGTTTTTTTGTACAGCTCATCGGCATGTCCACCAGTTTTCTGGAGGATCAGGCCACCGGCGCCTACTACGATGCTCACTGGAACTACCGCATGAGCTACTCGCCCCTTGTCAGCCAGACCCAGCGATTGCTCCATTACCTCGCAACCCCGTCTCCCGCTCCCATCGGTTTGGGATTCGACCGTTGGTTCGTTTTTCTGGGCAAGACTGGGATCGCGCGAGGCCCCATTCTCGCGGGTGTCCTGCTCGAGGCCGTGGCGGCGCTCGCCTTCGGCGCTTACTTTTTCCTGCTCTTGCGCGCCAGGAAGGTGTGCTCATCCTCCAGCGCGCCCCTCTCGGTCTCCAATTGAGCTTAGAAAGGCGGCTGACACTTTGCGTCACTCTCTCACGTCGTTTCTTGTCAGTTCTAGGCCGCCTCGGGCGGAATCCGTAGTACTTTCTGGACAGTAGTACTATATCTAGGACCCTAACAAGTTGATTCTACATGGGTTGTTTGTCTCATGAGAAATTGAGACAAGCCCCCCGGTTGGCATCCCGGTTGCACTTATCAGCCTCGAGCACCAGTGCTAACCTGGGCCTTCTAAGGAGAAGAGATGCGAATTAAGAGAGAGAAAGGTTTTTCGTTGATCGAGCTTCTGATCGTCGTGGCGATTATTCTGATCATCGCGGCGATTGCTATCCCGAACCTGCTTCGCTCCCGTATGGCGGCCAATGAAGCCTCGGCCGTGGGCTCCCTGCGCACGATCAATACGGCGTGCGTGACCTATTCCACCACCTACGGCATCGGCTTCCCCGGCGCGTTGACCAGCCTGGGAACCTCCGGTGGCGTGAGCTCGACGGGCGCTCAGTTGATTGACAACGTGCTGGCTGGCGGCTCCAAGAGCGGCTACACCTTCACGTACACGGCTGGCGCGGCCGCCGGCGGCGTGGTTCCGACCTACTCTGTGAACGCCAACCCGATTACCCCGGGTCAGACCGGTCAGCGCTATTTCTTCACCGACCAGTCCGGCGTGATCCGCTTCAACACCAGCGCGGTGGCGACGGCTTCCGACTCGCCTCTGCAGTAAACAGAACGCCATTTCAGTCCCGAGGGAGGATGCTCGTGCATCCTCCCTCTCTGTTTTTTCCCCGCCTCTTCTTCAATCCCTGCGCGTTGCCTCCGTCCGGCTATTTCCCTGCCTCTTGGGCGACGCGGACTGGCACTCGGGGCCATCTCTACAGACAGAAAATGTCATTCCTCGCCATCCGAGTGGGGATGAAAAGTACCCGTCGATCCTTCCCGGACATCCCATGGGGGTTAACTTACTGTCCGCAAAGGGATTTATCGTTGCTGACGATTTCCCAATTTTGGATACTCTTCTGGTAAGGGACGTGCACGTATCCCTCTGCCAGCCCATGAGTGGTGTGAGTTGACGAATCATGGATTTGTCGCTGGCAGGAGTCAGTCTTGGCGAGGTCCAGAGTCATGACGCCACTCACAGATCGGCGAGTAAGTGCCTCCCGCGGGACTCGCGGATTTTCGTTGATTGAGCTTTTGATCGTGGTCGCCATCATCCTGGTGATCGCCGCCATTGCCATTCCCAATTTCATGCGTTCCCGCATCGCGGCCAACGAGTCCGCCAGCGTTCAGAATATGCGCAACATCACCACCGCCAACGTGGTGTACTCCTCCACCTACGGCCTGGGATATGCGCCCAGCCTGTCCGCCCTCGGGCCTCCCCCGGGCAGTGGTCTGCCCACCTCCGCCAACGCGGCTCTGATTGACGACATTCTCGCTCTCGGCACCAAGAGCGGATACACCTACATCTACACTCCCGGAAGCCCGGTGAACGGCATCATCGATTCCTTCCAGCTCAACGCCAATCCGGTCAATCCCGGCGTGACCGGCAATCGCTACTTTTTCACGGATGATTCCGGCGTCATTCGGCAGAACACTTCTGCCGTGGCTTCGGTTTCCGATACCCCGATTGGCTGATCGTTTCTCCGTTTTTCGCGTCTGGACTCGCGCGCCTCGTCTGCCGTAGACTTTCGAGCGCCCTTGCTTTTTATGATGAGAACGCATAAGCGCAGCGCGGCGGGCGGCTTCTCGCTCATTGAGCTTCTGATCGTCGTCGCCATCATCCTGATCATCGCCGCCATCTCCGTACCCAATCTCCTGCGTTCCAGGATGGCCGCCAATGAAGCCTCCGCCGTCGGCTCGCTTCGCGCCATCAACACCGCATGTGTCGCCTATCTGACCACCTTCGGCGGCTTTCCCGCCCAGCTCAGCAACCTGGGCACTTCCGGACCGGCCACTTCCACCTCCGCCGACCTGATTGACAACGTTCTGGCCAGTGGCGTAAAGACCGGCTACACCTTCACCTATACCGCGGGCGCCCCTGCCGCCGGCCTGATCCCCGTCTACACGCTGAGCGCCGCTCCCTTGGTGCCCAATCAGACCGGGCAGCGCTATTTCTTCACCGATCAGTCCGGCGTCATTCGCTTCAATACCAGCGCCGCCGCGACTGCCTCGGACGCCCCGCTTCAGTAGTCGTCCCATCCCTCCGCTCGGAGTTCCCACACCTGGTTGCGCCTTCTCCACCCACGTGCGTCAGTTCAGCCAGCCTGAATCTCGCCACCCGGCGCCTGGCGGCTATGGCCGCAAAAGGGCAATCCACGACGCCAAAATGTGTCCTTCCATGGGCCACCCTTCCCATCTCTCGATTGTTACGCCGGGCCAAATGGCTAAAGTCCCTGCTTTCAACCACCTGGCTCGCCACTATTTCCCAGTCTTCCTGTCCCAATTTGGAAACCCGCGTGCCCTCATCCCCTTTGCCAGGGCTGTCGCTCTCGTGGATTCGAACTTTAAAGGAGAAAGTAGAAACATGCGAAATCGTGAGAAGGGTTTCTCGTTGATCGAGCTTCTGATCGTTGTGGCGATCATTCTGATCATCGCGGCGATCGCAATTCCCAACCTGCTGCGCTCCCGGATGGCGGCCAATGAAGCCTCCGCCGTGGGCTCCCTGCGCACGATCAATACGGCGTGCGTGACCTATTCCACCACCTACGGCATCGGCTTCCCCAGCGCGTTGACCAGCCTGGGAACCTCCGGTGGCGTGAGCTCGACGGGCGCTCAGTTGATTGACAACGTGCTGGCAGGCGGCTCCAAGAGCGGCTACACCTTCACGTACACGGCTGGCGCGGCCGCCGGCGGCGTGGTTCCGACTTACACCGTAAACGCCGACCCGATTACCCCGGGTCAGACCGGTCAGCGTTATTTCTTCACCGACCAGTCCGGCGTGATCCGCTTCAACACCAGCGCGGTGGCGACGGCTTCCGACTCGCCTCTGCAGTAAACAGAACGCCATTTCAGTCCCGAGGGAGGATGCTCGCGCATCCTCCCTCTTTTTTCCCCCCGGTGCGCATCCCTCTCGGCTGTCCCGCGGAGTTCGCGTTTGTTCCCTGGCATGACACAATGGGTTCCGCCCATGCATTCGCCGGTGCGAATTCTGCTGCTCTGCCTCCCGCTGGCCCTCTTCACGGCTGAGGCAGCCCCCCGCCCGGCCTTTCCCCGCGCCGGGGGTTCTGAGAAGGCCGTCGAACGGATTGTGCGCAGCCTGGAGGCCCGTTACCGCGGCGCCGAAAGCTTCCGCGCCGTCTTCCTCGAACGCCGCTCCGAGGGACGCGGCTCCATGCAGCTCGAATCCGGCACTCTCTATATCCACCGTCCCGGCTGGATGCGCTGGGAATATGAGTCGCCCGAGAGGAAACTCTTCCTGGTCGACGGAAAATTCGCCTGGTTTTACGTCCCCGCGGACCACACGGTCACCAAGGCTCCCATTCGCCAATCCGACGACGACCGCATCCCGCTCCTGCTTCTCGCCGGCAAGACCAACCTTCATCGCGTCTGTCAGCGCATCGAATTCGCCGATGTGCACGTGGAGGCCGCGGGCGATGTGGCCCTGCGCTGCCTGCCCGCGCGCGGTGCCGAACAGGAATACAAGGAGGCGCTGTTTGAAGTCGACGCAGACAGCCACCTCGTGCGCCTCCTGATTCGCGAGGCCGGTGACATCGAGACCGAATTCCATTTCGGCAACTGGCAGGAGAATCTGCCCCTGGACCGCTCCCTCTTTCAGTTCACCCCGCCCAAGGGCACGGCCGTGGTGGACGAGCGCTCCCTACTCGCCGCTCCATCCGCAAACTAGCAATCCTCCTGAAACCTTCTGTTTCGCCCTGTTCGTTACCCTGCCTCACCGTCGTCAGGGGCGTCCCCTGTCTTTCGGCCCCGCCAAGCTGCCCTACGGCCGTTCGGCGCGTCGAAAGAGGAAGGGGGGCGGACTCGGTCGGTCGCGGGACCGGCAACTCGGCCCCCTCCCGATTTGGGCCCGGCCCGCCCGGATGCTAGACTGCCTACGATAACGATCCCACGATGCCGGAATTCATCTGCAAGGTGGCGGATTCTTCGGGTCGCGTCTTTGAGGAGCGCGAGGCCGCACAATCCGAGCAGGACGTCCGCAGGAAACTGGGCGAGCGCGGATTGCTCGTCTACTCGGTCACTTCCGGCGGCGGGCTCGTCGCCCAATTGGTTCCCGCCCTCCGCCCCGCCCGCCGCAAGACTCTATCGGGTTCTGACTTCCAGATTTTCAATCAGCAGTTCGTCACCCTCATCCGCGCCGGCCTGCCCATTCTCAAGGCTCTCGACCTTCTGGCCGAGCGCGCCGCGGCGGAAAGCATGCGCCCCACCCTCCGCGACATCCGCGACCGCGTGAAGGAGGGCGCCACGCTCTCCGAGGCCTTCGAGCAGCAGGGCGGCTTCGATCGCGTCTACACCACCTCCATTCTGGCCGGCGAGCGCAGCGGCAACCTCGTCGGCGTTCTCGAATCCTATATCGCCTATCAGAGGGTCACTTCCGGCTTCCGCAAGCGGCTGCTCGGCGCCCTCATCTATCCCGCTTTTCTTGTCGTGGCCGCCTCCGGCATCCTCACCTACGTCACCACCTTCGTCATCCCCCGGTTTGCCGAGCTTTATAAGGATCTGAACGTCGAACTCCCCAGGATCACCATCATCGTCACCCGCCTGGCCACTGATTTCCGCTGGGAAATCCTCGGCGGCGTGGCCCTCATCGTTTTGCTCATCGTCTTCGGCATGCTCTGGTCCCGCACGGAGAAGGGAGGCTATGTCACCGACCGGCTGACCTATCGCCTCCCCGTGCTCGGAAGTGTCTGGATCAAATTTCAAGTGGCGCAGCTCTGCCGCACCCTGGCCACCCTGCTCCAGGGCGGCATTCCTCTGGTCAGTTCCCTGGAGACCGCCGCGGGCGCCGTGCGCAGCCGCCTGTTCAGCCAGGCCCTGCTCGGTTCCGCCGAGAGCGTGCGCCAGGGCCAGCCGCTTTCCACCGGTCTGCAGGAGACCCGCCTGATCCCCCCGCTCGCTCTCGAGATGGTTCAGGTCGGCGAGGCCAGCGGGTCGCTCGGCGCCATGCTCGCCAGCGTCGCCGATTTCTACGAGGAGGAGGTCAACACCCGCCTTTCTACATTGGTCGCAGTCGTCGAACCCTCCATTCTCATCTTCATGGCCGCTGTGGTATTGGTTATTTTGATTGCCCTGTACCTCCCGATTTTCTCGATCGGCGCGAGTGTGCAGCACTAGGACCCCGTGAGCGAAGCCGACAAAAACCCGAAAGCGCCCGTTCCTGTCGTCCCCGTCGGCCCCGTGAACGACGAGCAGGAACGCGAACGCACCATGCGCCTCGCCGAACGCTACCGTTGCGCCTTCGTCGATCTCCGCGAGCAGCGCATTGACCCTGAGCTGTTCCGCTCCATCCCCGCAGACCTCATGTTCCGCTACAACTTCGTCCCCCTGGAATCCCGCAACGGCCTGCTGGTCGTCGCCGTCGCCGATCCCAGCCGCCTGCTCCAGACCGACGAGCTCTCGCTTCTGCTCGGCCGCAAACTGATCATCCAGGTGGCCACATCGGTCCAGATCGGCGACCTGCTCAAGCGCACCGAGCAGTCCCAGCGCGTTCTCGAGCAGGCCACCGAAGGCTTTACCCTTCAGGTGGTCCGCGAGGAAGAGGCTGACGACAACATCACCGTCGACCGCCTCACCCGCGACACCGAAGTCAGCCCCGTCGTCCGTCTCGTCGATACCGTCATTTTCACCGCCCTCGAGCGCCGCGCCAGCGACATCCACATCGAAACGCGCGATACCGAAGTCGTCGTCAAGTACCGCATCGACGGCATTCTCGTCTTCGCCATGCCCCCCATCGCCAAGGACTGGCATTCCACCATCCTCAGCCGCATCAAGGTTATGAGCGAGCTGGACATCGCAGAGCGCCGCGTTCCCCAGGACGGTCGCTTCCGCGTCCGCTACAAGGGCCGTCACATCGATTTCCGCGTCTCCATCATGCCGTCCATTCACGGAGAAGACGCCGTGCTCCGCGTCCTCGACAAGGA
>Ga0335077_10001920_pt1 | contig 24804 bp, 20 predicted proteins | sample Lox_Sample_31_FD_207151 | JGI IMG/M metagenome (GOLD analysis project Ga0335077, IMG submission 207151) | Soil microbial communities from Loxahatchee National Wildlife Refuge, Florida, United States - Lox_Sample_3.1 | ecosystem: Environmental > Terrestrial > Soil > Wetlands | place: USA... | reverse complement strand
ATTCTGTTTCCCGCCAAGCGGCTTCAGTTCATGAGCGAGTACAATGGCCTGGTGTTCACGGGCGCCGCGACGCCGAATACAACTTTCGGGGCGGGGAATCCTGTCGATGGCATCTGGGGCGTACGTTTTTATGCACTGCCGCAGTTAGCGATCGATGCGGGCTATCGGTACATGCTGAATTTGAGCAACCTGAATGACCGCAGCGGGTTCGTGATTAACGTGGGCATCGTGAGCTGGCCATTCTAGCCTGAGCGGATTTAATAGCGCCCCGAATTCATTTGAGTGTTCCACATTGGGCCTGCTCCTTGTCCCAATCTGGTAAAAGCAAGAGTCTCTGAGACTTGCCTTCGGACGCGCTCTGTTATTGATTGACATAATTCCCTTTTCGGTATACACCACCCACAATTTACCGGGCAAAACGGTTCTCCAGGCGAGGATTCGGGCAGATTTTGTGGCCCACCTCTTGCTTTTGTATTGGAGGGAAGTTCCGTGCATGTTGAAGCCAAGCCCGCCAGCGTCAAAACCACCGCCACAGGTTTTTCCATACTGATCGTGGACGATGAGGACGCGACACGAGAGTTGTGCCGCGACATTGCCTCGGAGATGGGCCTCGAAGTCCACACGGCGTCCACAACCAATGAAGCGCTGGAGCTGCTGGAGCAGTCGCCCGTGGATATCGTGGTGACCGACCTGAAGGTGCCGCAAATGGGCGGTCTGGAGCTGTTGAAGCGCATCAGCGCGAACCAGCCGAATACTTCGGTGATGGTGCTGACGCAGTACGGAACGATCGAGACGGCCGTGACGGCCACGCGGCTGGGGGCGCGGGACTACGTAACCAAGCCGTTCCACGTGGAGGAGTTGCGCGCCAAGATCGAGCGGCTGATACAAAGCGTGGAGCTGGACCACGAAAATCGCGTTCTTCGCGAGCAGCTGCGAACGCGGCCGGGCTTTGGCGGATTGATTGGCGTTTCGGCCAAGATGCAGCGGCTGTACAAGATGATTGAGAAGGTGAGCCAGCACAACTATCCGGTGTTGATTCTGGGCGAGAGCGGAACCGGCAAAGAGCTGGTGGCGCGCTCGATTCACTTCCTGGGAGCGCGGCAGAACAAACCTTTCGTTCCGGTGGACTGCTCGGGGCTGGTGGCAACGCTGATCGAGTCGGAATTGTTCGGCTACGTGAAAGGGGCCTTCACCGGGGCGCAGCACGGCCGCGCGGGACTGCTTGAGACGGGCAACGGCGGGACGGTCTTCCTGGATGAGATTGGCGATCTTCCCGTGGACCTGCAGGCCAAGCTGCTGCGAGCGCTGCAAGAGCGGGAGATCCGGCCGGTGGGCTCCACCGAGCGCGTGCGCATCGACGTGCGCATCATCGCCGCCACCAATCGTGACCTGGAATCGGCCATTCGCAACGGCGGGTTCCGGCAGGATCTTTATTTCCGATTGAACGTGGTGCAGCTCAAATTGCCTCCGCTGCGCGAGCGCAAGAGCGATATTCCCCTGCTGGTGAACGCGTTTCTCGAAAAATTCAGCGATGCACAGCGGCCGATTCGCACGATTTCCGAAGACGCCATGCGGCGGTTGATCGCCTACGACTGGCCGGGAAACGTGCGGGAGCTGGAGAACGCCGTGGAGCGCGCGGTGGCGCTGGGCTCGGGGCCCATTCTGCATATGGGCGATCTTCCTTCCAATCTGCAGCAGGACGCGGGCGACAAGTCGCTCGATTCCGACGAGATGACCACGCTCGAAGAGATGGAACGCCGCGCCATCTTGCGCGCGCTGCGGGAGACCAACGGCGACAAGCTGGCGGCGGCGAGGCTGCTGGGCATCGGCAAGACCACGCTCTATCGAAAGCTGAAGCAGTACGGCAGCGAAGGCGCTCCCAATTGACCGTACACTCGCCGTTGCAATGCGGGTGATCGGTCGGTTGATTCTGACTTCTTCCAGCCTGTCACGATCAAAAAAATTCAAACAGACCCACGACCGAAATGCATACATCATTGGCTGTAGAGTTTTGAACAGATTCCCGTCCGGGGACGCGATTTCGCTGCCAACGTATCGGACTGGGAATGCGCGCCCGCCCGCCGAACGTAACGCTCTTCCAAAATGTTGATTCTGCGAAAACGCTTTTCCGCCCGGTTGGCCAAGCCTGTGCATGGAATTTTCCGGGGAGCTTGCAGGTGCGCAAGAGAATCTGGCTGCACTATCGCGCGATCCGGGTGGCCGTGGAGATCACCGCAACCTTTGGAACGGCGGCCCTGGTCGGTTACTGGATCGTGCAGAGTCTCGCGATAGTGCGCAGCGCGGCGTAAGGCAGGCCATGCGCTATTTCGCTTCAAATCGATCGCAGATACCGGCCCAAAGCGGCGCGGAGTTTAGCGAGAGGGCTGACCGGGCGGACCAGGATGGCTGGGCGGCGCGGCCTGATTCGCGCCAGAGCGAGAGCAAGTGGCAAACCGAAGCGGTGCTGGCAACATTGGTCGATTCGGTTAACTGCGGAATTCTGCTGGCGGGGACAAGCGGAGATCTCTGGACGGTGAATGACCGTCTGGCCGAAATTTTGGGACACGCGCCGGAGCAGCTGCGCGAATTGATCCATTTGGACGACGTGGTGTCCAGCGTGTCGCCGCAATTCGCGAACTCGGACAGAGTGGCAGCGCGATGGCGGCAGCGTTTTCAGAACGGCGAGGCGGCCTGGGACGAGCTGGAGATGCTCACTCCGGAAAGAAGAGTTCTGGAGCGATACGCGCGGCCGGTGCTGGATCAGTACAAGCAGGCGCGCGGATGGCTGGAGATCTATCGCGATATCAGCGGGCAGAGACATATCGAGTCGCGGCTGTTCCACAGCGAGCGGCTGGCGGCCCTGGGGCAGATGCTTTCCGGCGTGGCGCATGAGTTGACCAATCCGCTGACGAGCGTTCTGGGTTACGCGCAGCTGGTGCGCAGACGGGCCAAGGAGTGCGAAAAAGAGACGCGGCATATTCTGGAGGAGGCCGAGCGCGCCAGAAGGATTGCGCGAAACCTGTTGCTCTTCGCTCGCGGCGGCATGAGCGAGCGCATGCGCGTCAGCCTGAATGAGATCGTGGAGCGGACGGTGGCCATTCGCGCGTATGAACTGCGCCTGGCGAACATCAGCGTGGAGTTGGATCTGGATGGCAGGCTGCCCGAAACCGTCGCCGATCCCGTGCAGATTCAACAGGCCCTGCTGAATCTGATGCTGAACGCGGAACAGGCCATACGCCAAGCCCGGGGGAACGGGCACATTTGGATCCGCACGCGGCAGCTTTCCGCCTCGCGTGTAGCAATGGAAGTGGCCGACGACGGACCGGGCGTGGCGCCGGAAGCGGTCCTGCACATCTTCGATCCTTTTTTCACCACCAAGCCGGCAGGCATGGGTACGGGGCTGGGGCTCTCGATTCTCTACGGAATCGTGCGGCAGCATGGAGGCGAGGTTTCCGTGGAAACGCGGCCCGGGGGCGGCGCCGTATTCACAATCGAACTGCCCAAGTGGTCGCCCGAGGCAATGACCGAGAAGCTATACGTGATGGGCGCGGAGGAAACGCCGGCGCGGGCAGGTTCGCCTACGCCACGCAAGGCGCGGATTCTGGTGGTGGAAGACGAGCCGACGGTGCTGCAACTCATCGCCGATGTATTGCGGGAAGAGGGCTACCGGGTGGATACGGTGGCGGACAGCCTGCAAGGGCTGGAGCTGGCTCGGGTACACCGTTACGACCTGCTGATCTGCGACTTGCGCATGCCGCATTTGGACGGGCGCGGCTTCTATAGCGAACTGGCGCGGGAGCAAGACCCGCTGCAGCACCGACTGATCTTCGTCACGGGCGATACGCTGGCTCCCAAAACCGTGGAATTTTTGCGAAGCTGCGGGCTGCCGTATCTGGCCAAGCCGTTTCTGGTGGAAGAGCTGAAGGATGTGGTGGCACGCAGTCTGGAAAAGACAGACGGAGCCGAAGGAGAAGAGCCGGAAGGATATCCATTCCATCGGCGTCACGGGGAACGATATGAGCACTGAATGCTTGATACAGATTATTTGCGGGAACCCGGAGTTGACACGGGAGTACATAAACGAATTTCAGAATGCCAGCGAATCCTTTCACCTGAGGCCGATTGCCTGGCTCGCGGAAGTGAAGCAACGGCGGGAGGAGGCTTCTGTTTTTCTGCTGGACGAATCCGGGATAGACGACCGGTCGAAGGAGGGCCTGGAAAGCGCGGTGAACTGGCTGGCCGAAGTGGGTCCGGTGATCGTGGTGGCGGACCCGACCCGGCAGGCTGAGCTCACCTTTCTGCTCACGTCGGGCGCGGCGGATTTTGTGGCGCGGACCGGCAATTTTGTCCCGGTGGCGGTAGGTTTGGCGGAGCGACGCAGGCGGCTGGCGTCGGGGGACGGCCTGGGACTTCCGGGCAGCTGGGGCGAGGAGTGCAGCACCGATTTCGGCGAAATTCTGAGGCATGAGGTGAATAATCCACTCACCGGAATTCTGGGCAACGCCGAGATGCTGCTGGCCAGGCGAGATCGCCTGCCGGCTTCGGCCGTGGAGCGCCTGGAGACGATCGCGAATCTGGCCGTACGCTTGCGAGAGACGGTGCGGCGGCTAAGCAGCGAGGCGGAATTGCGGCAGGCTAATTTGCCGTAGGGCGCGCGGCGAGGACTTTTTGTTTCGTGGAAGCCGCGGATCCCCTGCTTACGTGCGGAAGAGCACATCCTCCCGCTGACAAAGACGGACCGCTACCCAAAGCGCCGCAGCCGCATAAAGGCAAGAGGAGCCGAAGATCAGGGCGATGTAGTTCCAATGATAAACGCCGCTGACGATCTCTTTGCTCACCAGGCTGGTGTTCACAATAGGGATGAGGGAGAGGGCCGCGTTCAATTCGACGCCGGGAAGGACGGCGACGATGGCCGGAGCGATGACCACCACCGTGAGGGGCGAGAGATAGCTCTGGGCCTCCTTGAAGCTCTTGGCAAACAGCGAGATGGCCAGAAGGGCGGCGGAAAACAGAACCGCCAGCGGCACGATCATCACAAAAACCCAGAATACGGCGCGAAAGCTGATGTTGAACTGCAGTCCCATGTCGTTGATCTGGGGCACTCCGGCGACCATCTTTCCGGCGCCGGCGAGCGTCAAGCCCATAGAGGCGATGGCGAGAATGGCGGTGGAAAGAGAGGCGGTGAGCACCATGAGGAATTTGCCCAGCACAAGGCTGGCGCGGGAGATGGGGCTGGCGAGGATAGTCTCGATCGTGCCGCGTTCCTTTTCGCCCACGGTTAGATCCATGGCGGGGTGCATGGTGCCGGTGAGAGCAAGAATGATCACGAAGTAGGGCACCAGCCCGCCGAGCACTACGCCACTCACCTTTTCCGGCGGAGCGACGTTCTTTTCCTCCACCACGATGGGCTGCGCCAAGTTTGCCGGGAGTTGGCGCGACGCGAGCCTCTCGCGGACGGCGCTGTCGCGGAAATCACGAAAGAATTTTTGCAATTTGTCGGCGCCAAAGCCGGAGTTCAGTTCGCCCTGGTAGATATCGATGCGGATCCTGGCGGTTTCGCCGCGGGCGATCATGGCGTCGAAATCGGAGGGAAGTTCGACGGCCGCGCGGACTTTCTTGTCGACGATCTGCTGGGCGAAATCGGGCGTGGCGGGGACAACGCGCACGTCCGGGAGGGCCTGCAGAGCGGCCACAATTTGCGGGGAGTTTTCGGCTCCCACGATCATCACGGAGGGAACTTGCAGCATGGCCCTGCCGATGATGCGCGCGGAGAAAACTCCCACGAAAATGGTGAGCACCGGCATCAGCAGGATAGGCACAACGATCATGGAGACGACGGTGCGATGGTCGCGGAGCGCATCGGTGAGCTCCTTGCGATAGACCACGGCGATATCGCGCCAGCTCACGCGGCCACCACGCGCATGAAGATTTCCTCGAGATCGGTGTGGCCGAAACGATCCCGAAGGTGTTGCAACGACCCTTCGGCGAGAAGCCGGCCGTCATGGATGATGCCGATGGTGTCGCAGAGTTTTTCGGCTTCGCTCATGACGTGCGTGGAGAAAACCACCGTCTTGCCGTTGTTCCGGCACTCCCGAATAAAAGCGACGATGGTCCGGGCCGTGATGACATCCAATCCGGAGGTGGGCTCGTCGAAGATCATCACCGGTGGATCGTGGACCAGCATGCGGGCAATGGACACGCGCTGCTTCATGCCGGTGGAGAGATTCTCGCAGCGGCGGTCGAGGAAGGCGGTGGCGTCGAGGCGTTCGAAGAGGGCCAGGGCGCGGCGGCGAGCGGTGGGCTGATCGAGACCATACAAGCAGCCAAAGTATTCGACGATTTCGAGGGCGGTAAGCCGGCCGTAGAGCGCGGTGGCGGTGGAGAGGAAGCCCAAATTTTGGCGGGCTTTTTCGGGCTGGAGCCGGATATCGAAGCCGGCGATGGAAGCGGTACCCGAAGTGGGCGTCAGAATGGTGGCGAGCATGCGCAAGGCGGTGGTCTTGCCGGCGCCATTGGCGCCGAGCAGGCCGTAGACCGAGCCAGGAGCGCAGCGGAAGCTGAGCTTCTCTACGGCGTGAATCACCCCGCGCTTTTTGTCTCGAAATTCCTTACCCAGGTTCTCGGCTACGATCATCGGTCAGGATCCGAGCGGTTTGGACGCGGGGGCCTCAAGTGGCCCCGCGGGACGCGACCGGATGGCGGCCCCGTTCGGCGTCATTCGCCCAGTATCTTGATGAGGATGCGCTTCGGACGCTGGCCGTCAAGCTCGGCGTAGATGACCTGTTGCCAAGGTCCTAACTCCAGCTTTCCATTCGCCAGCGAGATGCAGGCTTGCCCGTTGAGCAAAAGGCTTTGCAGGTGGGCGCCGGCATTGCTCTCGCTGCGCTGGCTGTGATGGTAATTGGGGCCCAGGGGAGCGAGGCGATCGGCCCATTCGGAGATGTCCTGCAGGAGCCCGGACTCTTCGTCATTGACGAAGAGGGCGGAATTGGAGTGCAGCGGGGCGGCGAAGACGAGGCCGTCGCGAATGCCGCTTTTTTCCACCGCGGAAGTGATATTTGGGGTGATATTCAGGAACTCGCGCTTGTGGTCGGTCTGAACCGTCATGTATTCGCTATGAATGCGCATGCGTCTCCCTAGTAGCGGCCCGGAATTCTAGCCGATGTGGACGCGGAAATAAATTCCTTGGCGGGATCAACCCTTATGACAATTGGGGCACTGCTTGGCGTCAAAACGGTCCGGCGTGACGCGGAACATGTTATTGCACTGAATACAGACGCGGTGGATCACGCGCGGGGCATGGCGAAGGGCGGCGTTTTCTTCGGCATGGGGCGACGTGGCGGGATGCTCGCTCATGAAATGGATGATAGCACAAGATAGTGGAGTCGGCGGCTCAGGAACGCGCCACGTTGAGCATAGCCAACACGCGGGCCACGATCTGTTTCACCTGAACGGGCCTGAAGAGGAGTTGCGCGCCGGGCAGAGGCGAAGCCGGGTTCAGGCGAGAGTCGATTACTAAAAGAGGGACACGGGAGGCCAAGTTTTGCAAGGATCGGCGTGTTAGAGGATCATGCAAATACGCGCCATCCAAGATTACGAGATCGGGAGCGATCCCGCTGCCAATCGTTCCGGCCATATCGTCGACTGTCTCCATACCCATGGCAGCGATGCCCGCTTCGCGCAATTCGGCGCGTACAGAGCCGCGCAGGTTCCATTCACGGGAGACGATGAAGACGACCGGCATGCTTTATCCACCTGAAAGATTGCCGCCGGATATGGAAGATTCGGCGGGTCGGCAGCGGCGCGCGCAGAACGCGCAGCCGCAGGGTTTTGCTACAATTAAGCCACCCCGGTGAAAACTCGACGTCCTTGAAGGAGGATACAGCGAAGTGAGGACCACATGCGAACGCTGAGCAAACGGGTGTGGTTGCTGCTCGGCTTGGCGACGGTTTCGGCGGTGGTTCTCCTGTATCTGAATAGCCGAAGGCCTTCGGCGCGAGTGACGATCGTGCAAGCGACGCGAGAGACGTTTCGGTCCTCAATTTCGAGCAACGGCAAAGTGGAACCGATCACACCCTATTCGCTGCGGGCCAAGTTCGACGGCTTCGTGGAGCGGGTGGTGGCGTCGGAAGGGAAGAATGTCAAGAAGGGCGACCTCCTGGCGACCCTCAACGACCGCGACATTCGGGCGCAACTGGCGCAGGCGCGGGCGCAACTGGCGTCGCAGCAAAACGACCTTCGCACCGCCCAAAGCGGAGGCCGCGCCGACCAAGCCGCAAAATTGTCCGCCGATATCAAATCGGCCGCAGCGGAACAAAACCTTCTGCAGAAGCAGCAGGAGACGCTGACGAAGTTGGCCGCGCAGAATGCCGCCACCCCGGCAGAGGTGGAAAAGAACCACGCCGAACTGGAGCGCGCCGACGCAGCCGTGGACCAGGCCCGCAAGGCGAAGCAGGAGTTCGAGCGCCAGGTGGGCCTGGATCGAGAGCAGCTTGAACTGCAGGTAGAGCACTCCCAGGCGCTGGTGAATGACCTCCAAGAGAAAGCGGAGTCGGCGCGAGTGGTGGCGCCGGGGAGCGGGACGCTCTTTTCGCTTCCGGTGCATGCCGGCGACTACGTGCATACCGGCGATCTGCTGGCCGATGTGGCCGATTTGCGCAGCGTCCGGGTGCGGGCCTACGTGGACGAGCCAGAGCTCGGACAACTCGAGCCGGGCCAGACGGTGGTGGTTTCGTGGGACGCCTTGCCGGGGCGCACGTGGGTTGGCAAGACCGATGTGCTGCCGCGGCAAGTGGTGGCCCTGGGAACGCGCAACGTGGGCGAACTGCTGTCTACCATCGCGAACTCCGATATGGAGTTAATTCCAAACACGATCGTGGATGTGCGCATCGAAATTAACGAGCGCGCCGACGCATTGGTGGTGCCACGGGGAGCGGTGCAGATCGATGGATCGCATCGATACGTATACCGCTTCGACGGGAACCACTTGCATCGCACGGAGATCCGCGTGGGCTTATCGAACGCAACGGAGTTTCAGGTGATCTCGGGTCTCGAACAGGGGGATACGCTGGCGCTGCCCGGAGGCACGCCGCTGCGGGACAACATGGCGGTGCGGGTGGCCAATCCCGATTCGGAATGAAAAGCAAGCTTCTTTCCCTCGCCTATCTTTTCGCTGCGGCCCTTTCAGCCGGGTTGCTGCTGGGAGAGCCGATCAGCGCGCGCGCGGTCCGCGAATTACCACCCGACATCCAGCGGCTCTATAACGGGGGCCTCTACCGGCAGGCGATTGAAGCGCTGAATGCGGCGATTCAACGCGATCCGGAAGAGTCTTCGCTACGCTTTTGGCTGGGGCGCTGTTTTTATGAGTTGCGCGACTACAACCGGGCCATTTCGAGCATGGAACGAGCCAACGGCCTGGAACCGGAACGCTCCGAGTATCACGACTGGCTGGGCAAAGCCTATGGCCGCAAGGCGCAGGAGGGCAGCCGGTTTTCTCCCTTTTCGTCTCTATCCCTGGCGCACAAGGCTCGCCGTGAATTCGAGACCGCGGTGCGGCTCGAGCCCCAAAATCTGGAGGCTCAAAGAGACCTGATCCGGTACCTGATGACCGCGCCGGGCATCGTGGGCGGGAGTCAGGAGGCCGCCGAGCGGCAGATTCAGGAGCTGAGCGGCGTGGATGCGATGGAAGGAGAGCTGGCGCAAGCGGAGCTGTACGTGACACGCAGGAAGTTCGATCAGGCCGATGTGGAGTACCAGAAGATTTTGCAGATGAGTCCGAACCGCATCGGGATCTACTTCGAGATTGCCGAATATTATCGCGATCGCGGGAACGCGGCGCGAATGTCCGAGGCCATAGAGATGGGAGCGTCGCTGGCCCCTTCCGATCATCGTCTGGACTACTACCGGGGAATTGCGCTGGTCCTGGCGGACCGCGATGCGGCGCAAGCGGAGGCGCAGTTGCGGCATTACCTGGAAACCGTGCCGGACAATGAAAACGTGCCGTCGCATTCGACTGCGCACGAGTGGCTGGGCAGGCTGTACGAAAGAGAAGGACGACTGGATAAGGCAGCGCAGGAATTTCAGACCGCTTTGAGCCTAGACCCGCATAACAAGCAGGCCAGCGAATCGTTAAGAGCGCTGCAGAAACGATAGGCGGTCCCGGTATCAAGCGAGCTTGTGGCTAAGGAAGAAAGAGATGAGGGATTCTTCGGCTTCGTGACCGGGCGGCCCAGCGGACCGGGCCGAGAAACCGACGCGGCCACTGCGCTCAGAATGACACGAGCAGGATGAAGGTGGTGAGATGCTGGCGAGCGAAACCTGGCGCGTGGCTATCGAAGCGCTGTGGTCCAACAAGTTACGCGCCTTTTTGACCACGCTGGGCGTGGTCATAGGAAGCGCCTGCATCGTCCTGGTGGTGACCGTAGCGTTAACCGGCAGGGGATACGTCATCGGCCAGATCGAGAGCGTGGGAGCCAATCTGGTCTACGCGAACTATGAGGTGAATCCGCAGCAGGCGACGGTCAGAAGCAATGAGATCACGCTGGGGGACCTGGAGGCGGCGAAGACCACCCTTCCCAACGTGGTGGCGGTGGGAGCGACATCACTGCCGCTCTTGCGCAACGTGGTGACCGGCGGGACCGAACACGCGGTGACCCTGTTTGGGGCGACGGAAGGTTTCCAGGTTATCCGCAACCTTTTGATCCTCAGGGGCCGATTTCTCGACGACATCGACCAGGAGTCGCGGAGCAAGGTCTGCTTGATTACCGATGAACTGGCGAACCTGGTATTTCCCAACGAAGATCCCATCGGGAAAAACCTGCGGGTGGGCGAGATCAGCTTTACGATCGTGGGCGTCTTCCGGGAGCGGGTGGGGACGTTTGGGCTCTCGGAAATTCAGCGCTACACGGTGCTGGTGCCCTTCTCGCTGATGCAATACTACACAGGGGATAACGCCGTCGAGATTCTTTACGCCGCGGCGGACAGCCCACAGGACGTGCCGCTAGTCACCAGCCAAGTGGGAGACCTGCTGCGCAGCCGGCATTCGAGCAGCGCAACTTACGTGGTGCAAAATTTGAGCGCGATCCTGGATGCGGCGAGAAGCATCGGCACGGCGCTGACCATCGTGCTGCTGGTGATCGGATTCATCGCCCTGATGGTGAGCGGGATCGGGATCATGAACATCATGCTGGTGACGGTGACGGAGCGGACGCGGGAGATCGGAATCCGCAAGGCCATCGGCGCGCGGTATCGTGAAATTCTGTATCAATTTTTGATCGAGGCGATGCTGATCAGCGGAATTGGTTCACTTTTGGGCGTGGTGATCGCGCTGGCGATTCCGGTTCTGGTGCGGCCTCTGTTGCCGGGGAATCTGCGCGTTCCGGTGCCGTGGATGTCGGTGGTGCTGGCCTTCGTGGTGGCGTGCTCGACGGGCCTGTTCTTCGGCTATCTGCCGGCGAATAAAGCGGCGCGGCTACATCCCACAGAATCGCTTCGCTACGAATAGTTTCGATACATCCTCGGGATCGGGAGGGGAGTGCGCGATGCGGCGAGAAGAAAAATCCGTTCAAGGCTGCGAACACATCGGGGAAACGAAACGGAGGAACGCGCAAAGACGGCTGGCGCTCATCGCGCCATTGGCGCTCGCCGTGTCGGTTTGCCCCGCAATGGCGCAGAGCGGGCAACTGCCACCGCCCTTGCGGCTCACGCTAAAGCAGGCCGTGGCGAACTCCGTGCAAAAAAGCCGGGACGTATCCCTGGCGCGGCTGCAATATCAGACCTCACGCGAGCAATCGAGCGTGACGCGCGCACAGTTTCTGCCCAGTTTCTTCGCCGGCTCCGGCGTTGCTTACACCAGCGGTTTCCCGATTCTGGCCGCCGGGGGGGCGCCGGCCCTTTTCAACCTGACCTACAACCAGGAGCTTTTCAACCTGCCGGCGCGAGGGGACGTGCACGCGGACGAGCAGAAGGCGGAGCAGCAGCGGATACAGATGGACGCGGTACGGGACGGCGTGATCGAGCGCGCGGCCTCCGCTTATCTGCAACTGGCGAAGGTGCGGCAACAGCTTGGTCTGGTGCGCAGCGAGCGCGAGAGCGCCCAGAAAATTCTGGACTACACGCGGCAACGGATGGAGGCGGGTTATGAGCTGCCGATCGAAGTGACGCGGGCGCAATTGACGGCGGCGCAAGTGGAGGAGCGCATGGCGCAGCTCGAGGACCAGGAGGAGACCACAGCGGACCAGTTGCGATCTCTGCTGGGGCTCGAGCCGGACCAACCCATCGAGGTAACCGCCGAAGATATTCCCGCGGCCGTGGATCAAACGATCAACGATCTGGTGGCCACGGCGCTGCGCTACAACCCGGAGGTGAAAGAGGCGGACTCGGTGCGCATCGCCAGCGAACTGCGGCTACGAGGACAACGCGGAGGATACTGGCCGACCATCGGCTTGATCGGACAGTACAACCTGCTGGGAAAATTCAACAACTACGACCAGTTTTTCAACAAATTTCAGCGCAACAATTTTATCGCCGGGATCGACGTGAAGATTCCGGTTTTCGTATCGCATACCGGCGCGGCGGTGGCTTTCGCCCAAGCGGACCTGACCGCTTCGCAACTGCAGGCGGACAACAAGCGGGCAGAGGTCTCCCTGGACGTGCGCCACAAGGCGAGGCAGGCGAGGGAGACGGAAACAGCGCGGGAAGTGGCCCGCCTTGAGCTGCAATTGGCACAGCAGAACGTGGAGGTGCTGCAATCGCAATTCCAGCAGGGCCACGCCAGCACCCGCGATCTGGAAAGCGCGAGATTGGACGCGCAGGAAAAGTCCATCGCTCTTCTGGATGCAGGCTTCGCGCGGCAGCAGGCTGAACTGGCATTACTGCGCACCACGGGGCAACTGGTGCAGATTTTTCAATAGCGGTTCCCCACGTGGGAAGCTAGCGCCGTTCGTATTACAGCGGCGAAGGCGGCCCGATAGAATGGGCTGCCGCGATGAGGCCGAAGTCAGGTAAACTAGGAGCGGTGGTTTTCCGGGGTGTGACCGGTCTGGAAGTGTGAACGGGCATCCGGAAAGGACAGTCCGGAGTGAAGCATACCCTTTTTCTTAACCCGCCGAGCTATGAAGGGTTCGACGGCGGCGCCGGTTCGCGCTATCAGGCGCGGCGCGAGATTCGATCCTTTTGGTATCCGACGTGGCTGGCGCAGCCGGCGGCGATGGTGCCGGGAAGCAAGCTGATCGACGCTCCCCCCGATGGACTTAGCGTGGATCAGGTGGCCCCGCTGGCGCGCGACTATGAGTTGGCGGTGCTGCATACCAGCACGCCGTCGTTCGCCAATGACGCGCGGTTCGCCGCCCGGCTGAAGGAAGAGAATCCGAAAATCGAAATCGGCATGGTGGGCGCTCATGTGGGCGTTCTGCCCATGCAGTCCCTGAACGGGGCGCCGGCAGTGGATTGGGTGGCGCTGGGCGAATTCGACTACACCTGCGCGGATATTGCCTCGGGCAAACCGCTGCACGAGGTGCCTGGTATCGCTTATCGGGATGGCGGGCAGATTCGCATCACCGCGCAACGGCCGACGATCGAGAACATGGACGCGCTGCCGAATGTGGTGGAGGTGTACAAGCGCGATCTGACCATCGAGAACTACTTCATCGGCTATCTGCAGCATCCTTACGTTTCGCTCTATACGGGACGGGGCTGCCGCTCGAAGTGCACGTTTTGCCTGTGGCCGCAGACACTGGGCGGGCATCGCTATCGGGTGCGCAGCGCGGACAGCGTGGAAGCGGAGATGGCGGCGGCGAAAAAGTATTTCCCGCAGGTGAGGGAGTTCTTCTTCGACGACGACACGTTTACGGACGATTTGCCACGCGCGGAAGAGATTGCGCGGCGCCTGGGGAAGTTGGGAATCCGGTGGTCATGCAACGCCAAAGCAAACGTGCCGCGGAAGACGCTGGAGATCATGCGCGAGAACGGGCTGCGGCTGCTTCTGGTGGGATACGAATCGGGCAATCAGCAGATCCTGAACAACATCAAGAAGGGCACGCGGCTGGACATCGCGCGCGAATTCACGCGCAACTGCAGACAACTGGGAATCACGATTCACGGCACCTTTATTTTGGGATTGCCCGGAGAGACGCCGGAAACGATTCGAGAGACGATCCGGTTTGCCTGCGAGATCGAGCCGGAGACGATCCAGGTTTCGCTGGCGGCGCCCTATCCGGGCACGGAACTTTACCGGCAGGCGCAAGAGCAGGGCTGGCTGCAGATTCAAACCGGCGAATTGGTGGATACGCACGGCGTGCAGATCGCCGCGCTGAATTTTCCGACGCTCTCTTCCACGGTGATTTTCGATTCGGTGGAGGATTTCTACCGGAAGTTTTACTTCCGGCCGCGCAAGATCTTCTCGCTGGTGGGCGGCATGGTGCGCAGCCCCGAAGTGATGAAGCGGCGGTTGCGCGAGGGCGTGGAGTTTTTCCGCTTCTTGCACGAGCGCAAGAAGTCGGCGCAGGCTGCTCCTGCGGCCATGGGCAGCGCGACCACTTAGTGCCACACGCTTCGGATTCGATCTTCTCCCGCATATGGACCAGCTTGCTTCCTCAGCCAAAAGCCTGAAGGCGAAGACGTATTTTTTCCTGATTCTGATGATCGTGCTCGGATCAGGGGGGAATACGATTCTGGACAAAGGCATGAAAGGGCTGGAGACCATCGACTTCTCGAGCCGAGAGGCGATCTGGCGCGGAGTCGTCCACACATTCACCAGCGGCACGATTTGGGCGGGCATCGGCTGCATGCTTCTTTTCATGATCTGCCACATGCTCGTGCTTTCCTGGGCGGACTACAGCTTCGTCATGCCGTTTTCCGCGATCACTTACGCGCTGGTGCCCGCGCTGGGATACATTTGGCTGGGAGAACACGTGCCAGTGCCGCGCATCATCGGCATCCTGCTGATTGTGTTTGGCGTTTTTCTGGTAAGCCGCACGCCTCCTCGCACGACGGAGCCTCAAGCCGTTGCCAGCCGCTCCGTAAGCTGAACGAACCTCAATGCGCACGGCGCTAATCCTCACTTTCGTGGTGCTCACGGGGACCCTGGGCGAGATCAGCCTTACCCATGCGATGAAACAGATCGGCGAGGTGAGCGACTTTTCGCCTGCGGCGATCTATCGAGTTCTGCTTCGCTCGCTACGCCAGGTGTGGCTGTGGATCGCGGTGAGCCTGATGGCGCTGTCGTTTTACGCTTTCCTGACGATGCTGTCGTGGTACCCGGTGAGCTTCGTGGTTCCGGCAACGTCGCTCGCGTACGTGGCGGGCGCGCTGGGCGCGAAGTTCCTGCTGCGCGAACGGCTGAGCGCAGTACGCTGGGCCGGCGTGATTTTCATTTGCCTCGGGGTGGCGCTGTCGTGGGTAGACCAGACGCCAGTGCTTGCACGCGGCTTGGATTTATTTCGCGATCTTCGCGACGTCGTGTTCGTGGCGGCACTGGCGCCAATGGCGTTTTATCTTTTCAGCGCCTGGGCAGCGTGGCGTTTTTTTCGAGCTTCCCGGAATCGCGCCAGCGCGGCGGCTGGCGAGTACACGCCGGGAGTCAGCATCCTTAAACCGCTGAAAGGCCTCGATCGCGGCGCGTATGAGAACTTCGCCAGTTTTTGCCGGCAGGGCTATCCGAAGTACGAGATTCTTTTCGCCGTTAGCGACGAAGACGATCCGGCGGTGCCGGTGGTGCGGCGGCTGATGCGCGATTTTCCGGAGAGTTCCATTCGGCTGCTGGTGGGCGAAGAGACGAAGGGCACCAACAACAAAGTAGGGAAGCTTTGCCGGCTGGCCGAGGAGGCTCGCTATCCGCTGCTGGTGATTACCGACAGCGACGTGCGCGTCGCGCCGGACTATCTGCACAAGGTGGCCGCGCAATTCGCGGATCCGAATGTGGGAGCCGTTACCGCTCTCTACCGGGCGCTCGAGGCGCCCTCTTTCGGAGCGATCATGGACACGATGGGATCGCTTTCCTTCTCGGGATCGGCTCTGGCGGCACGCTCACTGGAAGGCCTGAAATTTACGATGGGATCGACGGCGGCATTTCCACGCGAACGGCTGGCCGAAATCGGCGGGTTTGCTCCGCTGCTGGATATGCACTCCGACGATTACGAATTGGGCCGGCGAATCGCGGAAAAAGGATATCGGGTGGAACTTGCTGGCGATCCAGTCGAAATGGAGTTCCCCTCGGAAAGCGTGCGCGACTATCTTCACCATGAACAGCGCTGGCTGGTGGGATTGCGGCACATCCGGCCGGGCGGACATTTCGGGCTGCTGATGACGCAGGGCGTGGCGTGGTCAGCGGCAGCCGCTATTCTGGCTCCTTCCTGGACGGCAGGTGCAGTCTGGATTTTTGCTTACCTCGCAACACGATGGTTCAGCGGCTACGTGGTGGGCGTCTGGGGACTTCGAGATCCAGTGGTTCGGCGCAAGCTATGGCTCCTGCCCTTGCACGACCTTTTCTGGTTCTTCCTCTGGCTGCGAAGCTTTACGGTCAACCGCATCGAATGGCGCGGGCTGGTCTTCACGCTGGAAAAAGGGCGAATGATTCCGGCGGCGTCCCGCCCGCAAGGCGCGTGAAAACGATTGCAGTTCTCGCGCTAGGCCGCGATAGCATCACTTCCTTGTGACTGCCGGCTGCGGATCCTTTTCAGCCGTGCCCGGAGATCGTCCGGGTCCAGTCCAGCCGATTGGCAGACCCGAGGAAAATCCGTGTCGTCATGGAACAGATATTGTTCCGCCTGAAGTTGCTGGCGGAGCGGCCCAGAAACCCACTCCTGAATCGTTCTTACCAGCACGGCTTGCCATAGACGCACTTCCCCCGCGATCTCCTGCTCACTGCCAAACTCCTGCTCGATGATGCTCTCTCCCATTGACCCTCTCCTTTTGCCCATGCGTTTACATCAACGCAGATACAGGGGCACGGGAGTAGCCAGAGGCATGCTGTTGGAACTCCTGAAAACAAGGGAGATAGCGTCAGGCGTTGCCAGCGAAATGCTAATGGCTTGTTCCGGAACGCGCTGGCCTGTTCCGGTGCGAAACACAGGCGATTGCGGCAAATGCTTCGCCGCGGACGCTTCGCTTCTCGCACACCGACGTCTGGGCGTGGGCAATGGCCGCATGGAATGGCGCGGCGGGCGATGTGATATAAATGCGAGAAGATCGCTTTGGTTGATGGATGAAATGATTCACACAGGCCGTCATTTTCTTCAGATTCCGGGGCCTACAAACGTTCCGGACCGCATCCTGCGGGCAATGGATCAGCCGGTGATCGATCACCGGGGACCGGAATTCGCCGAACTCGGCCTGCAGGTCCTTGGCGGCTTGCGCGACGTATTTCAGACCAAAGGACGCGTGATCGTCTATCCCTCGTCCGGAACGGGCGCGTGCGAGGCGGCGCTCGTCAATACGCTTTCCGCCGACGACCGGGTGATCATTTTCGAGACGGGTCAATTTTCTAATGCCTGGCGGCAGATCGGGGAACGGCTCGGCCTGGACGTGGATTACGTTCCAGGAAACTGGCGGCGGGGCGCTTCAGCGGCGGAACTCGAGCGCCGGTTGGTCTCCGATGGGAAACATGCGGTCAAAGCCGTGGTGGTGGTTCACAACGAAACTTCCACGGGCGTAGCCAGCCGCATTCCCGAAGTACGGCGCGTGATGAGCAGCCTGCGGCACCCCGCTTTGCTGATCGTGGATGCAATTTCGTCGCTGGCTTGCATCGATTACCGAATGGATGAATGGGAGGTCGACGTCACGGTCTGCGGCTCGCAGAAGGGATTGATGGTGCCTCCCGGGCTGGGGTTCAACGCCGTATCCGAGAAAGCGCTGCTCGCCAACAAGAACGCAAAACTGCCGCGCTCCTATTGGGATTGGCAGCCAATGCTGGCGCAGAACGAGTCCGGTTTCTTCCCCTTCACGCCGGCGACGAATCTTCTTTTCGCCCTGCGCGAGGCGCTGAAAATGATGCGCGAGGAGGGGCTCGCCAATATCTTTCGCCGCCACGCAAGGCACGCCGAAGCCACGCGCGCCGCAGTGCGCGCCTGGGGACTGGAAATCGTGTGCGAGGAGCCGCTGGAATATTCCAATTCCATGACGGCGATTTTCACGCCGGAAGGCCATGACGCGGACCGCCTGCGGAAGATCATTTTGGACAATTTCGATATGTCTCTGGGAGCTGGTTTAGGGAAACTGGCCGGAAAAGTTTTTCGCGTCGGGCACATGGGCGGATTCAATGACCTTATGCTGGCGGGAACTCTGAGCGGAATCGAGATGGGACTGCGGTTGGCGGGCGTACCGCACCGTGAGGGCGGGGTCATGGCCGCGCTGAATGTCCTCGCTCCAGCCCAAAAGACCGAGCCGGCCAAAGCGGCGCGATAGTTCCGCTTGGCGCGGGCGGCTGTTCTCTGGAGAGACAGTGCATACGAAACCAACGGAATCGCCGAATCGAACGGGCATTCCGGCCACGACCGTAGTGCTGACTTTGCTGTGCGCAATGTATGCGCTGAACTACATGGTCCGAGTGAACGTCAGCACTGCGGCCGGCGTCTTCAAAGACGAATTGCATCTCAGCAACACCGATTTAGGATGGATCTTCTCGGCGTTTGCTTATCCTTATCTGGCGTGCCAAATCATCAGCGGGTGGATCAGCGACCGTGTGGGAGCTCGGGTGGCTCTTACGGTATTCGCGGTGATCTGGTCCGCGGCAACCGTGTTCATGGGCTTGGCCAACGGAATGGGGGCGATGATCTTTGGCCGCGTGATGCTGGGCATCGGCGTGTCTGCCTTGCCGACAGCAACGCGAGCCATGTCCGCGTGGATGGGTCAAGGAAAACGCGCCTTCGCGCAAGGAATAACGCATTCGGCAGCACGGCTGGGCAACGCCCTCACGCCACCGGTGGTCGCGGGACTAATCGCCATTGTGGCGTGGCGAGGATCGTTCGTAGTTCTCGGAATCGTGAGCCTGGGTTGGGCCATCGCGTGGGCCTGGTACTTTCGCGACGATCCAGCCGAACATCCTTCTGCGCGGGCATCGATCACGGCGGCGGAAACGAAGCCAACTGCAAAGGCACGAGACCGCAGGGAGCGTGGGAACGGGCAGGTCCCCTTTCTCCGGCTGGCTCGCCGGATGACGCTGGTGACCGTGGTCTATTTTTGCTATGGCTGGACGCTGTGGTTTTTTCTGGCCTGGGTGCCGCAGTTTTTCCTGCACAACTATCGCTTGAACTTGAATCACAGCGCTCTTTTCTCAGCCGGCGTTTTTCTGGCGGGCGTGCTGGGGGATTTCTCGGGCGGGGTGGCGAGCGATCGCATCTTCGAGAGGACGGGCGACCGCAAGAAGGCGCGCCGAAACCTGATCATATTCGGGTTCCTTTGTTCTCTGGTGATGATGATTCCGGTCGTCCTGGTTCATAATTTGACCTCCGCCGCCATTTTCCTCAGCCTGGCGTTCTTTTTCGCGGAATTCACGGTCGGTCCAATATGGGCGATTCCGATGGATATCGCTCCGAACTTTTCCGGGTTTGCCAGCGGCTTTATGAATTCGGGATCGGCGCTGGCGGCGATCATCTCTCCCGTAATTGCCGGGAAGATCATCGATGCCACCGGCGACTGGGAATTGCCGTTTTACGGAAGCATCGGCCTGCTGTTGTTGGGCGCTATCCTCGCGGTTTGGATCAAGACCGAGGAGATGGACGTGGAACCGACGCCGAGCGCCGAGCCCGCCGTGCAACCGGCTGTCTGAGGGCGAAGCCCATATATCCGAGCCTCGAGACCCCTTGAAGACTCTTCTACCTTTACCGCAAAGTTCACACGCCAAGCCGGTGGATTCGTTTGCGCAAGCGGCCGAGCTGGAAAAGGACCTGCAAAAAACAGTAAAGGGAGAGGTCCGCTTCGACCGAGGCAGCCGCGCGCTCTACGCAGCCGACGCCTCGAATTACCGACAGGTCCCGATTGGCCTGGTCATTCCGCGAGACGAAGACGACGTCATCGCGACTGTGGCCGCATGCAGAAAGTATGACGCTCCGGTTTTGCCGCGCGGCGCGGGGACGAGCCTCGCCGGACAATGCTGCAATGTGGCCGTGGTTCTCGATTTCACCAAATACATGAACCGGATCCTGGAGATCGACGCGGAGGCCAGATCCGCGCGCGTCCAGCCGGGCGTGGTATTGGACCGGCTGCGTGAACGCGCCGAACTTCACCATCTGACGTTTGGCCCCGATCCCTCGACGCACAGCCGATGCACGCTGGGCGGAATGATCGGCAACAATTCCTGCGGAACGCATTCGTTGCTTGCGGGTAAGACCGTGGACAATGTGGAGGAGCTTCGTGTCCTGTTGTACGACGGGACGCAGCTGAGCGTTGGGCCAACATCGCAGGAGGAGTTAAGAGCGGTCATCGCCGCCGGCGGGCGGAAAGGCGAGATTTACTCCAAGCTTGCGGCGATCCGCGACGAATACGGCGATCTGATTCGCGCGCGGTATCCGAAGATTCCCCGGCGCGTTTCGGGCTACAACCTCGATCAACTGCTGCCCGAAAATGGCTTCCACGTCGCGCGCTCGCTGGTGGGCAGCGAAGGCACCTGCGTCACGGTGCTGGAAGCTAAGCTCCGACTGATCCAAAGTCCGCAACACCGAACTTTACTGGGAGTGGGCTATCCGGACGTCTTCATCGCCGCCGAACGGGTGCCGGAAATCTTGCCGTTTGGGCCGATCGGATTGGAAGGCTTTGAAGGCAGCATCGTCGATGGGCTGCGCAAGAAGGGCACGCCCAATCTGGAGGTGCTGCCCCAGGGACGGGGAATCCTGCTGGTTGAATTTGGATCGGACGATCCCCGGGAGGCGGACGCGCTGGCGAAGAGACTCAGCGAGCGGCTGAAGCAATCGCCCGCATCGCCGGATGTACGGCTCTACACGAGCGCCGAGGCGAAATGGGTGTGGAAGATACGCGAATCGGGCGCGCGCGCCGCGGCCGCAGCCCCCGGGGCGCCGCCCGAATGGGAAGGCTGGGACGATGCCGCGGTGGCGCCGGAAAAAGTGAGCGCGTATCTTCGCGACATCCGCAAGCTGCTTGACGAATACAACTATCACGCCGCCTTCTACGGCCATTTCGGGCACGGCTGCATTCATATGCGCGTCAGCTTCGATCTCGAAAGCGAGCCGGGCATTCGCAATTATGGCGAATTCGTGGAACGCGCCGCCGATCTGGTGGTGAGCTACGGCGGGTCGCTTTCGGGCGAGCATGGCGACGGACAGTCGCGAGGCGCGTTGCTGCCGAAGATGTTTGGGCCGGAGTTGGTGAAGGCGTTTGGCGAATTCAAGGCGGCCTGGGACCCCGCCAACAAGATGAATCCCCACAAAGTCGTGAACGCCTATCTTCCGACCGAAAATCTGCGGCTGGGGGCCGACTACAAGCCGGTGCCGGTGACGACCCATTTTCAGTTTCCGAACGACGGCGGCTCGTTCGCGAAAGCCACGGTGCGCTGCGTGGGACTGGGCGACTGCCGAAAGACGCTGGGCGGCGCAATGTGCCCGAGCTACATGGTGACGCTGGAAGAGAAACACAGCACGCGGGGCCGCGCGCATATGCTGTTTGAGCTGCTGCAAGGCGAAATCGTGCGGGACCGCTGGCGGGACGAGAACGTCAAAGAGGCGCTCGATCTGTGTCTTTCCTGCAAAGCGTGCAAATCGGAGTGTCCCACCAACGTCGATATCGCCACTTATCGCGCCGAGTTTTTTTCGCACTACTACGAAGGCAGGCGAAGGCCGTTGCACGCGGAATTTTTCGGAAGGATCGATCGCTGGGCGCGGCTGGCGTCCTTCTCCCCGGGGACGGCGAATCTGCTGAGTCACGCGCCCGGATTCGAGGAGCTGATGCGCCTTTTGCTTCGGCTGCCGCGCGAAAGGAAGCTGCCGCGATTCGCCAGCCGCACCTTCCAAAGCTGGGCGGGAAGCCGGAAACATTCCGCTGCGGAGAGCAGTGCGGTGCGGCCGCAAATCGTTCTGTGGCCGGATACGTTCACCAACTACTTTCATCCGGAGATCGGACGCGCGGCGGTGGAAGTTTTAGAGAGCGCCGGATTCCGGGTGAGCGTGCCCCAGAGGCATCTCTGCTGTGGACGGCCGCTTTACGATTTCGGAATGCTCGATGAGGCAAAAGAGTATCTCGTTCACACCATGAAGGCGTTAGGGAGTGAAATCGACGCGGGCCTTCCCATTATTTTTTTGGAGCCGAGCTGCGCTTCGGTGTTTCGCGACGAACTGTGGGCGCTATTTCCCAAGGACGCGCGGGCGGCGCGGCTGCGCGATCAGAGTTTTCTCTTCGGTGAGTTTTTGCAGTCGCAGGATGGGGCGTATCGGCCCTTCAGACTGGATCGAAAGGTGTTGTTGCACCGGCACTGCCATGACAAAGCGCTGATCAAGAGCAACGGAGAAGGCCTGCTGCGTGACATGGGAGCGGAGCTGCAGCCGCTCGATTCGGGTTGCTGCGGCATGGCCGGCGCTTTCGGGTTTGAGCGCGAGAAGTATGAAATTTCGAGGGCCATCGGGGAGAGGGTTCTTTTGCCGGCGGTGCGCGAAGCCTCGGCGGATACGCTTGTGGTTTCGGACGGCTTCAGCTGCCGGGAGCAGATCGCCCAGACGACCGGGCGAAGAGCTTTTCATTTGGCGGAAGTGCTGCAACTTGCGAGCCAGCAAACGGAGGGCGTTTAGGCGACGGAGTATTTAACCGGCGGCAGCGCCGGCTGCGGGAAGGTCGGATCTCACGCTAATCGCCGGGGCCGAGCCCGCCAGCCTCAATTTGGGCTCTTGATCGACAGCCTTCATGAGTTCTCGCGTCACGCGCTCGTCAATTTCCGCGGCGTGCCGCAAATCCACGGGAAAGAAAATTATGGCTTCGAGGCCGCCAGGCGTCAGGCGCAGATGAATTTTAGGCCGCAATCCATTCGGCGGAGCGCTAAGCAAGGTTCGCTCCATGGCGCGATTCTGCCGCTCGAGTTCGTCGTGATAGTCGGCGAGCACGCCCTCCACCGCGTGAAGCAGTCTTTCCCGGACCATCTTAAAATCGCTGTCCGCGACCACGGTTAGGGAAACCTGGTGCCAGACGAAGTTGGTTCCCGGGATTTGCCTGAAGATGCCGGCGGTGGGCTGAAAAACCACCGAGTTCGAGAAAGCCACCACGCGGCCGGTCGGGATGTCCGCCGCGCTGCCTCCCATTTCCATTACCTGCAGGCGCACCAGTCCGATATCCACCACCTCTCCGGTGACGCCGCTGATTTGCACACGGTCGCCTACGCGGATGCCATAGCGGCCGATCAAAAAGAAGTAACCGACCAGGGCGACAATCACGTTCTGGAGCGCCACCGCAATGCCTGCCGTAAGGAGGCCAGCGTAGGTCACGGCCGATTCCAAACGGCTGGCGAAGGCCAAGCCTACAATGGCCACAATGGCCACGGCCATGGCGATTTTGCGCAGCAATAAGAATTGATAGCGGCGATGGGGCTCGTGAACGTAACGATAGACGGTTCGCTTGGCGATCTCGGCCAAGACCAGCACGAACCCGATGAAAATGGCCAGGACCAGCAGGCGCGCGAGCAGCCGTTCCAATTGGCCCCTGACGTCGCCCCTGACTTCCGTGTGCCAATTCTCCAGGCTCTTATCAAAAAGCCCGAGGAGTATGGATACCTTGCCGAGCGGAACGGCAATGGAGGCGAGCTGCTTATACTCAGCCGTAGTGGCGTCGGCTTCCTGCTTCTGCTGCGTTATAGTGGCCAGGTCCTTGGCCGGCGGAGCGTTCGCGAGCTGGTCGCTTTGTTGCGATAGCTGCCGCAAACGAACGGAGAGCGGCGCCCTGAGGTCGCCGACGGTCTTGGTCAGCGCGTCGGTTTGATTGATGGCCCTGTCGATGGTGCGCAGCTTCTGAGCGATTCCGAAAAGGTCCGCGCCCAACTCCCAGATGCCGGCCGGCTGGCCTGCGGCTGCTTCGGTATTCGCGGTTGGCTGCGCGTTCGGTGGGGCATTCGGCTGATCCTTCGAGGGATTTTGGTTTGCACTGGCCGGCGCTGCCGCCAAGCTGGGGACCGAAGCCGCCAAAGCGTCGATTTGGGCGAGTATTCCCGAATTTTCGCCGGGGGTGCCGATGCCATTGACGAAGGCCACCATGCTTTGAATCGCGCTCTTGCGAGTTTTCGCGAGATCGATTTCACTTTGCGTCTCGGTGATCTGGTCCTGAAGCAGCTGGCGCTGCTTGCCAACGGCGGCAGGAAGCTTGGCATTCAAGGAACTTATCACCGATTGAAGATCGGCAATCTGCTTATCCATGCGTTGCTCGGCCTGCAGCATGGCTTGTTCCTGCGTCGCGGCTCCCCCTTGCGGAGGGGCTTGCCGCAGAGAACTGTTGATGGCCTCGGCTTCCGCGCGAGCGAAATCAAAAGCGGCGCGCACGATCTGATCGCCGAGCTGGCGATTGTCCGTTACCAGCACTTCTTCACTCGCATCGGAAGCCAACTGTTGGTCCGCAGTCATCTGCCGAAACCAGCCCAGAGTCTGATTGAGAAAGGGAACGATGCGGGAGGCATCCAAAGAGATCGGCGTCGCGTTTTGTGTTTGTGCCGAGAGGAAAGCGCAGCCCGCAGCGAAAACACAGAGAGCCCCGGCTACGACCGCGAGGACGAACGTATTTTTCAGCCGCGGCCTGAAGATGCGCGGCGATTTGCAATGAATGGCTGTTCCACGGAAAAGGGGCACGTTTCGACTCCGACTACGCCGACACAACAAACCGGGCATGGGA
>Ga0335077_10001919_pt1 | contig 24806 bp, 22 predicted proteins | sample Lox_Sample_31_FD_207151 | JGI IMG/M metagenome (GOLD analysis project Ga0335077, IMG submission 207151) | Soil microbial communities from Loxahatchee National Wildlife Refuge, Florida, United States - Lox_Sample_3.1 | ecosystem: Environmental > Terrestrial > Soil > Wetlands | place: USA... | reverse complement strand
GAAGTGTCCCACGCCATAGCCCAACCCGCCACTGATATTGGCCGAACGGCCAAAGAAGCCAAACGCATGAGTGTAGACAAAGTTCGGTACGTAGTATGTCCCGGTGGAGCCGTGTAGCGGCACAACCCCATTAAAGTTAATGGCGCCATCGTAGAAGGCCCACGTCAGTGTTACTGCATTGGAATGCACGGGAGCAATGATGTAGGCGCGGGGAGCCAAGTCTTGCGCCTGGACGGAATGGATGAATATCCCACCCAGCATCGGCAATAAGAACAGTCTTGAACGAGCTGCCATCTTTCCCCTGAGTTGGGCAGTACCTCGCTTCAATTCAAATCATCGTCTTTGTAATACCTCTTGCCCGGTGCCCCAGCTTCGCGCCCCGGTTTTGGGCGCTAAGCTGGGTGTGCCCCTTCAAAGACTCTGACACACCCGATCTATCCAATCCACCTATTCGTCTCCACGCTGTTCCTCGCGCGGCCGGTAGGCAATCTCCAGCTCGTCGCCGGTGATGGCGGTGTAGAGGCGCTCCAATTCGTAGAGATCGGCGAAGGGGATGCGGATGTGGCCCTGTCCGCCTCGCTCAATGATGACCACCTTAGCGGACAGGTCTCGGCCCAGGTCGCGCTCGGCCTCGAGCACCTTGGGACGCAGCCAGCGGCCCGGCTCGATGGTCGGGTCCGACTCGTCGGAGCGGAGGAAGCGGCGGATCCGCCGCTCGGTCTCGCGGACGGAAAGCGCGACGGCCTGCGAGGCGAAGTCCTGCACCAGGTCCTCGGGCTGTCCGTCCAGCGCCAGCAGCGCCCGCGCATGGCCGGCGCTGAGTTTGCCGCTGCGCACCATGTCCTGCACCCGGTCGGGGAGATGCAGCAGGCGCAGGCAGTTGCTGACGGCAGTGCGGCTCTTGCCGGTGCGCTCGGCGATCTGGTCGCAGGTGAATCCGAAGTCCTCCACCAGGCGCCGGAAGCCGTTCGCCTGGTCCATCGGGTTGACGTCCTCGCGCTGCAGGTTCTCGATGACGGTCATGGCTGCGGCCTGGCGGTCGGTGACCTCGCGCACCACGGCGGGAATTTTATGGACGCCGGCTATGTAGCAGGCTTTGACGCGGCGCTCGCCGGCAATGACCTGGTAGCGGCCGTTGCCGTTGGCGCGCACCACGATCGGCTCCAGCAGGCCGATGCCGCGGATGGAGTCGGCCAGTTCGTCCAGCGACTTTTCGTCGAGCGTGGTGCGCGTCTGGTAGGGATTGGCGTCAAGGGAGTCGAGCGGGATCTCCAGCAGGGCGTCGGATTTGGTCACGGGGCCGCCGGGGATGAGCGGCTCGTGGGCGAACTGGCGCGGCGGAAGTAACGTGGCCAGCCATTCGTCGGGTTGTTTGCGCTTGGACATGGGAGCCGTCAGCAATCAGCGGCACAAACCGGAATGTACGAAAATTTCGAGCGGTTGGCTGTGACGTGCGTCACTGTCGTGGCATTTTTGGCGTCACCAAAGTGGTATACACGCGGGACGAGTGTGCAATCCAGCCTACCGGTCTGGGAGTTCGCGAGCGCAGACGATTGTGGAAGGCCTACGGCCGCGGCCGCTGGCGAAAGATGAAGGGTGTCGCAAGGGTGAAGCTTGCGGCTGGCGTTCGCGTAATGGCGGAGTTACATTGGTATGAGGCGCATGGCATCGGCAGGAAAGAATTCAAGATCAAACGGCTCCTCGCGGAAGCAGAGTAACGGCTCCTCGGTGCAGCAGAGTAAGGCCAGGGCATTCGTTCTGTGCATTCGCAATGACGGCTACCCGGCGTCTCTGGAACGGAGAAAAATCTATCCCGTGATCCGCGATGCTTCTGCCGCCAGGCATAGCCTGATGCGGGTTATCGATGAGTCGGGAGAGGGCTATCTCTATCCCGCGAATTATTTCATCGCCCTGCGTCTGCCGGCGAACGTGAAGCTCGCGCTGCGGAAGGCATCATGAGCGAACCGCAACGTAACTTGACCGTCGATGCCCTGGAAGTCGTCGAGGGGCGCGACCACGAAAAGATTGAGGGCTGGGTCCCCGAGCTGGCCACCGAAGCCGAGCTGCGCGAGGCACTGGAGCAGGCCTTCGACTACCGCGGCGACGTGACCATCACTCGCAAAGATGGGTCGCGCGTGGAAGGCTACGTCTTCGACCGGCGGAGCGGCCCGTCGCTGGCCGAGTCCGTGGTAAGAATTATTCCAAACGACCCTTCTCAGTCTTCCCCGCAAGTCTCCTTGCAGAGGATTTCCATTCCTTATTCCGACATCGCCGCCCTGGCCTTCACCGGGCGCGACACCGCTGCCGGCAAGAGCTGGGAAGCCTGGGTCCGCAAGTACTGGGAGAAGAAGGCTGCCGGCGAGACCCACATCGCGCTGGAGCCGGAAAGGCTGGACTAGCATCGCCGCCTCGCGCTTGAGCCGCCGCATTTATAGTAGAGGATGCAGGTAAAACGCCTTGTTCGTGAGGAGTTTCAGCCTTGCTGTCCGAGGTCGTCATTGATCGGCGGGTGCTCGACCAGTTCAAGCGCAGGGCGCTTCGCGCCTATCCGAACGAGCATGCCGAGCAGTTGTGGGGAAAGGTGGAGGGCAAGGCTGCTCACATCTACCAGATTGAGCCGTTCGACAAAGTGCCTGCGCGAGAGCAGACCGTCCTGGGTGAAGGCGATATTGGAGAGCAGAAGAAAGATGAAGTTAACTTCGCCTTCGATCAGAAGGTGGGCACGTATCATGGCAAGCTCCGGTTGCTGGGCTCGATCCACACCCATCCCGGCGAGGAGTTCGGGACCGAACCCAGCGACGACGACATTCGCGAGGCCGTGCGTGGCGGCGAGATCGTCTGGGGCATCTACGCCATTCGTAAGACTGCCAAACGCCGGTTCATTTCCTGCCGGTTCTGGAGCACGGCGCGTGGACAGTTGGAGTTGGTCATCGCGGAATAGAGACAGATGAACGGCGAAATGCGGGTTCCTCGACGTTGGCCGCTCGGCATGACAGCTTGAGAGTTATTGACAACCTACTGGTTATACCGCTGCTTGTAGAACTCGATCTGCTGCTGGATCTGTTCCGGCGTCAGGCCCTGCGTCCACTTATGGTAGTCGCTCTTCATCACGTCAGCGGTCACGCCCGGCATTAAATGCTCGGCCTCGGGTATGAATTCGTTGTAGAAGCTCTTCGACACCTCATAGAAGCCGTGCCATTGGGTGTAGTCGGGTCCCATCATGGCCGTGCCCATGCGGGCGCGCCGGCCCTGGTGGTGCCATAGTTCGTAGTAAGTCCACTCGATCCTTTCGTCGAAGGGGGTCTTGGTCAGCTTGCCGCTGGCGTAGAGCTTGTCCATGATGCCCTTGGCCGGCTTGGCGAACTTCTCATTGTAAAGTTCCACGGTGGCGTCGTACTGCTTGTAGAAGTTGTCCACCCAGCCGGTGGCGTGGCAATTGCCGCAGACGTTCTGCATGGCGGCGCGGCGTTGCTGCCAGTTGTCAAGCTTGAAGCTGACCACCGGGCGCAGCGTCCAGCTGATGCGGTCGCCCACGTCGTGCGTCACCTTCTGGTCGCTGGTGGCGCTCATGTGGCAGGTGGCGCAGGTGGGCGCGGCGGAGTAGTCTTTACCGACGATCCAGGTCTTCGAGTCAAGGTTCATCTTGTTGATGTTGGCGCGGAACTGGATGCCGTGCTTGGACTCGGCGTAAATCTCGGCCTGGGGATGGTCGGGGCCGAGATGGCACTTGCCGCAGTTCTCTGGCTGGCGGGCCACGGCCGAGCTGAAGGAGTGCCGGCCGTGGCAAGCGGCGCAGGTCCCTTTGCTGCCGTCGCGGTTGACGCGTCCGATGCCGCTGTTGGGCCAGGTGGCGAAGTCGAACTTGCCGTCGCCAACGTACTTGACGGTGCTGCCGTGGCACTGGCGGCAGCCATTCATGGCGGCGGGGCCGCCCTCGACCACTTCGCCCAGCACATTATCCAGCGAGCCGATGAAATGTGCCGCGTCGGCATGGCGGCTCTTGAGGAACTGGTCGGCCTCGGACTTGTGGCAGCGAGCGCAATAATAAGGAGTGACGATCACAGCGATCTTCAGGCCGTAGTGCTCAAACGTCGCGGGGTCGTTCGGGTTCGCTTTGTGGCAGGAGTAGCAATCCACGCCCGCCTTGGCGTGGGCGCTGCCGCGCCACTGCTCCACCGCGCCGGGAGTGGTGCTGCTGTGACATTCCAGGCACTGCTGGCCCTCTTTGGAAATTTGCGGGGATGGCTGCGAAAAACTGCCGATGCAGAAGAGTACAACCCAGGCACAAATCCACAAACAACGCATTCCAGCCTCCTTGCGCATGAAGGCACTGGCGCCTGCCACCCCGCGCTCGGAACAAGTATCACGAGCCCGGCAAGGCCTGTCTGTGACATTAGTCTCACCCAGAAGTTCAACTACGGCGTTCCTGGGTGGTTGCGACTGGCGCGGCTGAATCGCAGCCGTTACGAGGATTGGACTTAGGTGGCTGGCGGCAGGAGCGCATTCCGAATAAACTGAACCAACCTCGGGGGAAATACCACAATCCAAGGAAGTGGAGCCGACACCAACTTGTTGCCGCCCATTGCTGTGCGAACAACCGGCCAGAAGCAAGCCAAACATCCGCATCGCCGAACGCCGCCGGCGCTGACGAAGTCTTGGCGAGTCTGGTTGCTCGCCGCAACTCTTCTCCTGTGCCAGTGCAGCGCCGCACAGCAACAGGATCAGCCGGGAGCCACACAGAATGCCCCCTCGACCAATCAGCAGCAGGAGACCAAGCCGGGGGGAGTTTTGATGAGCCCGGTGCAGGGCGGCGCGGAGATGTTCAATTTCCTGGCACGGAAATCGCTGGTGTTTCCCAATCTGGCCACCAGCGGCGGCCCGCTATCACCGGAGGAGAAGCTCAAACTTGCTGCCAACAACAGTGTGGCCCTCAGCTCGTGGATCGCGGCGGGAATGGGCGCCGGCATCAATCAGGCGTATGACTCGCCGGCCGGCTACGGACAGGGCGCCGAGGGCTATGGCAAGCGGTTCGGAGCGGCGATGGCGCGCCGGGCGTCCTCGCAAATGTTTGGGACTTTCCTGCTGGCTTCCGCACTGCACCAGGATCCGCGGTTCTTTGTGCGCAACGACCTTAACTTCGGCGGCTCCGTCAAGTACGCTGTACGTCGCGTCTTCATCACGCGCAGCGACTCCGGCAACCGCGTATTCAACTGGTCGGGCCTGCTAGGTATGTTGGCGTCGGAGTGCCTGGCCAATGTCTATTACCCCGACAATTTCCAGACGGCAGGGAACACTCTCAGCCGTTTTGGCTATGACATGTTGGGCAACGCCGGCGGCAACCTCCTGCGCCAGTATTGGCCGCGTATCAACCACAAGCTGCTGGTGCCGAAGCAAGGCAAAGCGGGGACCTCATCGGGCGCAGCAAAGCCCTAGGAGTGTTTCAACGGCGCGTTTGTCAGTGCGTACGAAAAAGCGTACGCTTATGGCATGAACACCATGAATGCCAGCGAGGCCCGGGAGAAGCTATACAGACTCTTGGATGAGACCGCCGAGGCCCACGAGCCAGTGCTCATTACTGGGCCGCGGTCCAATGCTGTATTGCTCGCGGAAGAGGATTGGAATTCGATCCAGGAAACTCTGTATCTGCTGTCGATTCCAGGCATGCGGGAATCCATCCGTGAAGGGCTGGCAACTCCACTTGACGAATGTCAGGATGAGCCTGGGTGGTAAGACCGTGGCGAGTTGTCTTCACCACGCAAGCTCAGAAGGATGCCCGGCGATTGGCATCCGCTGGCCTGCGACCGAAAGCGGAACGACTTCTCGCCGTTCTTGCGAACGATCCCTTCCAGAAGCCTCCGCCGTTTGAGAAACTTCTGGGCGACCTCAAGGGCGCGTACTCTCGCCGCATCAACATCCAACATAGGCTCGTCTATCAGGTCCTGCCGGAAGAGCACACAGTAAAGGTGCTTCGCATGTGGACCCATTACGAATAACCCTTAGGGGAGCAAGTCTGAACCAAACCGCAGAGGTGAGAAGGGTGCGAGATCGAAGTCTGTCTGTTGCCCAGTGAGCAACTGGGTCACGACTAGCGCGGTGATGGGCGCCAGCAGGATGCCGTCGCGATAGTGTCCGGTAGCGGCGTAGTATCCCGGCAGCGAAGTTGCGCCGAGAATGGGAAGGCCGTCGGGCGATCCGGGGCGCAAGCCAGCCCAGGCATCGTGGATGCGCATGTGGGCGATCTCGGGAACGGCCTTCGCGGCGGCCTGATGCAGGCGTTGTACAGTGGTGGCGTCAACCCGCTTGTCGAAGCCGGCTTCCTCAACCGTGGCTCCAATGACGATACGTCCATCACTACGCGGGATGATGTACACCTCGGGCGTGCGTACTGTGTGCTGAATCAGCGGGCCGGACTTCGGGTGCCCCGCCCAAGCGCCCTTTGCTTGCGTGGGAGGAGCCGGTACGACGCAGAGCATCTGGCCCTTCACCGGCCGCGTCGGGGCGCCGAAGGGCTTGATCTGAGCAGCCCACGCGCCGGCGCAGTTTACTACCGTGCCGGCAGCATAAAAGGACTTCGCTGTACGCACGCCGGTGGCGCGACCGCCAAGCACGGCGACTTCGGTCACGGCCGAGCCGGTGACGAAATCCACGCCGCGGTGGCGCGCGGCTTTTTCCAGAGCGCTGCCCAGCTTGCGCGGGTCGACGCTGCTTTCGGGGAGAAAATACGCCCGCCCGCGAAGGGCAAGAAGCGGCTCAAGGCGAGACAGCTCACCGTCATCGAGCGCGCGAGCGCCTTCGCAGTTCGGCGATTCCCCCGCTGCGAGGAAGGCGATGGTTCCCTGGTCGCGCAGGTCGGGCGATTCGAACGCCTCATCGCGCAGCTCCTGTACGAACTCGGGATACATGCTCGCGCTGGCCGCCATCATGCCCGCCAGCTCGGGCGGGTTGTGCGGATCACAGTACGCGATCATGCCTCCGGCCGCGTGAGTGGCCTCGCGCGACGGTTCGCCTTTCTCCACGACGAGTGCGGTCAGCCCGTTATGCCGCAAGCGCCAGGCGAGCGAGAGTCCGATGACGCCTCCGCCGATGATGACTACGTCCCAGGTCTTCACAGACTCGATTGTAGCGGCCCGAAGTTCCCTCCAAAACTCGCAACGCGAACCTGAGGCGACGGGCGAAGAAATCCGAGCGATTTCGGGTTGTTACTAACGCGAGACTCAGCAAAGGGGCGCATTGACACAGCTATCCTGCTCCCCCAGAATTGAAGAAGAAAGGAAGTATTGATGTCGTTATTTGAGCAACCTCAGAGCACTCCTACGGAAGTGCCTCCCGCCCCGTCCTCCAGACGGAGTGGAATCCTGCCCTACATATTGCTGGCGATTGCGGTCATTTACGTGGGCGCTTCGTCGTATCTGATGTTCGATATGCGCAAACGGATATTGGCCGTTGAACAGCAGCAGCAGCAGATGGAAACTGCGCAAAACGAACTTAACAACCGCATTCACGCCACCTCCACCGAGTTCAAGCAGGCGCTGAGTTCCGAAGTCGGCATGACGAAGGCGGAGATTGCCCAGCGCGCGGCTGAACTGGAACGCCAGCAGAAAGCATCCGCTGCCAAGCTGACCGCCGCGCAGAGTCAGCAGGGCCAGCAAATCGCCGCGGTTAACACCGAAGTCAGCGGGGTGAAGAGCGAGGTCGGCGCTGCCAAGACGGACATCCAAAAGACCCAGACCGACCTGGCAGCCACCAATGCCAAGCTGGAGCACGCCATCGGCGACCTGGGCGTGCAGAGCGGGCTCATCGCCCACAATTCCAGCGAACTGGAGATGCTGAAACGCAAGGGTGAGCGCAATTACTACGATTTCACTCTCGCCAAGAATGCGCGCACGCCGGTTTCGACCATCAGCCTGCAACTAAAGAAGGTTGACCCCAAGAAGAGCAAGTTCACCCTGAACGTGATCGCCGATGACAAGACCATTGAGAAGAAAGATCGCACTCTGCTGGAGCCGCTGCAGTTCTACACCGGACGTGACCGCATGCTGTACGAAGTGGTGGTCTTCAAGGCTGACAAGAACAGCATCAGCGGCTACCTGAGTACTCCGAAGGGCGCGCCCACGCCGGTAACGCCGTAAAGCTTGCGTGACGATTGTTAAGATACCGAGGGCCTGCGACAAACGGGCCCTTTGATTCTTGCGGCTACTTGGTGGGTGCAGTCTTCTCCCGCAGCACAATCGGGTTCTGATCATACGGTTCGATGGTCACGTTCAGGTCCTTGCGTGCGTCGAACTGTTCCTTCGTCACCGGGAATGACACCAGCACCGAGCCTTTCTGTTCTCCGCCGGGCGGAATCTTCATCTCGACGACCAGGGCCGACGTGGCGTGTTCCTTCAGGTCAGGGTAGGCCATGAAGTAACGGTCGTAGTCGGTGGGGGAAGCGGCGTCGTCGGAGAGCTCCTGATCGGTCTTCAGGTTGGCTTTAATGGCCTTGATGTAGAGCGTCTTGCTACCAACGTTGCGCAACGTGACCTGCAACAGCACCATTCCATTGGTCATGCCTTCCGGCTCGCTGAAGAAGACTGCGTCAATGCCACCCTGCGCTACAGGCTTGGCGCGAAAAGCGTAAGCGATGATGCCCACCACAATCGCAACCACAGCCAACGCAATAGCGACGGGCGCCGCCGGAGGCAGCATGCGCTTGGCGCTGTCAAACTCTTCCGTGATGGGGACGTGCCCGGCGTCGAATTGGGGCGAAGTTTTGTTGTCGGCCATAGATGCCTCCGGAAGTGGCTAGTGGTTAGTGGCCAGTGGCTAGAAAGCTCCGAGTGTCAGCGAATGTGCCGTTCCGAGAGACTAGCCACTGACCACTAGTCACTAGCCACCGCTTTCTTCATCGCCTTGCGAAATTCCTTCTCCGGCAAGGTATTCAGCACGTCCCTTGGCGCGAGCCACGCACGGCGCGCCTGAAGAATGCCGTACTTGATCTTCTCGAAGTGCGAGGTGTGGTGTGCATCGGTGTTGATGACAATCTTCACGCCACGCTCGCGAGCCATTCGCAGATGCACATCGTTGAGGTCGAGGCGATCAGGATAGGCGTTTAACTCCATGGCAACCTTGTTCTGCCATGCGGCCTTCAGCACCGCGTCCATGTCGAACGGATAGGCATCGCGACGCAAGAGCAGCCGCCCCGTGGGATGACCCAGGATGGACACATTCTCATTGCTCAGCGCGCGCAGAAGGCGGTCCGTCATGTGCTGCGGCTCCTGATTGAACGCCGAATGCACGCTGGCGACGACTACATCCATTTGCTCCAGCACTGCATCGCTGAGGTCGAGTTCGCCATCGGCCAGGATGTCCACCTCCACCCCGGCCAATACCGTGATGCCTTTGATTTTGTCGTTGGCGGCGCGGATGCGCGCGATGTGTTCGACGGCCCGCTTATCATCCAGGCCGTTGGCAAAGGCCAGGTTCTTCGAGTGATCCGTGATGGCGATGTACTTGTAGCCGCGCGCCTTGGCCGCCTCAGCCATCTCTTCGATGGTGCATTTGCCATCGGTTTCCACGGTGTGCATGTGCACTTCGCCGCGAATATCCGCGAGAGTAATCAGATTCGGCAGCTTGTGCTCGGCGGCCGCTTCGATCTCGCCGAAGTTTTCACGCAGTTCAGGAGGAATGGTGTCGAGCTTGAGCTTGGCGTAGATTTCGTCTTCCGTCACGCCAGCTACACGCTTGTTGTTGTCGAGGCGGAACAGACCGTATTCGCTGAGCGTGTAGCCCATCTTGAGCGCGCGCTGGCGCAGCGTGACATTGTGGTTCTTGGAGCCGGTGAAGTACTGCATGGCCGCGCCATACGACTCTGGCGGCAACGTGCGCACGTCCACTTGCATGCCGCTGCGCAGCTTGAAGCTGACTTTGTTGTCGCCGCGGGCGAGTACCTCCATAATGCCGGGGAAGCGCAGAATCTCTTCGATGAGATCACTGCGCTGCTGGTCGTCAACGCAGCACGGCCCGGTGATGAGCATGTCCAGATCGCCGACTGTCTCGCGCCCACGGCGCAGCGAGCCGGCGGGCGTAATCTTCTCGATGCCTTTGATGTGCTTCAGATGCTCGGCCAGCTTTTCCGCCGTGCGGTCGGCTTCGTCGAGTAGGAAGCGGCCGGTGATGCGGCGATAATTCTCAATCGCCTTCAGAATTTTCTGCTCGCTCTTTTCGCTCAGGCGCGGCAACTCGCGCAGCTTGCCTTCGCGCGCCAGCTTTTCCACGCCGGCGACGTCGCTCACCTGGAAGGCGCTCCACAGCAGCGCGATGGTCTTGGGGCCGAGTCCCTGGATCTTCAGCAGCTCCAGCATCGAAGGTCGATATTTTTCCAGCAGCTCTTGGTGGATCGCGAGCTTTCCGCCGCGGCACAGTTCCTGGATGTTGGTGGCCATGCCCTTGCCGATGCCGGGAATCTCCAGCAACTTCTTCGGTTCGTCGATCAGCCTGGAGACCTGCTCGGGCAACCCTTCCAGCGCCTCCGCGGCACGGCGATAGGAGCGGATGCGGAAAGAGTCATCGCCGTTGATCTCCATCAGATCAGCGGTTTGGTAGAAGACGTTGGCGATGGCCTTATTGTCCACCGAGAGCACCCGAGCAAAATTGTAACGTGCGCGGCGGTGCAGCGAGGACTATTCAGCGCGATAAGTCCTTCCCATATTCGTGCAGAGGCATTCCAAAGAAATCTGTGATCTTGCCGGAACGCCGGTAGCCGTGCCTTTCATAGAAGCGCATGGCGCGCTGCAACGGCTCCGTGGTGTCGAGAGTGATTCGCGAGCATATTCCGGCAGCCAGCTCGTCTTCGGCAACCCGCAACAGCCGTTCAGCCACCCCACGACCCTGCCACACCGGCAAAACCGCCATTCCGCGCACGTGGCCCTCGCCTTCGCCGATGATCGAGCAGGCGACTGTCCCGACGACATCTTTGTCTTCATTGATGGCAACAAAGACGCACATCGACGCGAGACGATGCTGAAGCGTCTCCGGTGTCAGAACGGTGTCCGCGAAAGCGTCCGCCGTGTAGTGGTCGCGATACGGTTCGAATGCGGCTCGTAGACAGACGAGGACGGCTGTTGCGTCGGCCTCCGTAGCTTTGCGAATCGTGAGGCGCTGCACGGAGGCTTCCTCAGATAAGGTTGGTCGTGGTATCGGGTCGGAATAGAAAAGCCCAGTCCTCCTCAGGCGCTGGGCTCTCCTAGAACAGTGGCGGAAAAGCTTACTGGACCCTGGTTACATTGCCTGCCTGAGGGCCCTTCTGACCGTCGACAATCTCGAACTCGACCGCATCACCCTCCTGCAAGCTCTTATACCCTTCGCTGCTGATCGCGCTGTAATGCACGAACACATCCGGATTGCCATCCTCACGTCCGATAAAGCCAAAGCCTTTTGCGTTATTGAACCACTTTACGGTTCCTTTCAGTCTCACTTTTTCTTCCTCCGGGCTAAGCCCCCAGCATCCCACCCCGAGAATGCTGCTCTAGGTTTGCGTCAATCAGGTCGGCCCAGCAGCCAAGATCCATCAGCACTCCTTGGCGAAACTGTGGCAGGCAGGAATGTGGCCTGTTGAACAGCGTGGTCTCAGTGTGCTCCCCGTTTTGTGCTGTTGTCAAGAAGGTATATAGGCTTGACAACCGCATTTTTAGCGGGTGCAGCTTCACAGTTGCGCTATATCTAAACTTTGGTTCTGGTATTGGAAATGTCACCCTTTGGTGTGTGGTCACCCAGACTTACGGCGACGAAACTCAACCAGCCAGAGCACGCCAGCGATGGTTTTCCCATCGCGAATTCTGCCGGACATGATCATCTGCACCACTTGTGACAGCGGCAGCAGAAAGCAGGCGATACGTTCGTCCGCTTCAGGATGCGCCTGGCCTGGCGTCAAGCCGCGCGCGAGATAGATGGTCATGGTCTCGTCCACGAATCCAGGTGTGGGATAAAAATGAAGGGCACGCGACCATTGCCTCGCGCGATATCCCGTCTCCTCGGATAATTCCCGCCGAGCGGCAGAGAGCAACGATTCGCCGGGATCAACGCTGCCGGCAGGCAGCTCCCAGAGGAAGTCGCTGGCCGCGTGGCGATACTGACGCTCCAGCAAAACGCGTGGCTCGGGGCCGGACTCGTCCACGGCGAGAATCACCACCGAAGGTCCGTGGCGAACGATGTCGCGCTGGGCGATGATTCCGCCGGGCTCGCGGACGCGCTCGGAAACAACGCTGAAGACACGGCCGCGGAAGAGCGTTTTCTTCGACAGAATTCGGGCCTTGCTCCTGGTGGGCGATTGTTTCTCAGACGAAGCCTTGCCCGACGGTTGGTCGCTGACAGTCTTCTTCGATGGCATGGTCTCAACACTATAAGACACGCGGTGCAGTTGTCGCATCGCAATGTCGTGGGATCATATCTGCTATCCTCCTGCCGTGCGAAGAAAATCGAATGCCAATGGCCCGCGCACAGTGAGCATTGTCGGTGCAGGAAATCTTGGGACTGCGCTGGCGTCAACGCTTCCGTTGGCAGGATACAGAGTAAAGTTCATTGCGGTGCGCCGTGCGAGCGGCAACCGCCACGCTAGCTCCCTCGCACGTCGGCTGAAGGTCCAGCTTGTCACGCTGGGCAAGCATGCCCTGGACACAGACATAGTATGGCTTGCTGTACCCGACGATTCGATTGCGCAGGTTGCACGCACACTGGCAGGCACGCAGAACTGGAAGGGGAGAATTGTCTTTCACTCGAGCGGAGCACTCAGCAGTGATGAGCTGGCTCCGCTGCGGGAAGCGGGCGCGAGGGTTGCATCGGTCCATCCCATGATGACCTTCGTGCGCGGCACGGTTCCCGAAATGAAGAACGTGGCCTTCGCGGTGGAAGGCGATCGGCACGCAACCCGGGCGGCCCGTGAGATCGTGGAGCGGCTCGGCGGCGAAGAGTTCCCTATTCGCAAGCAGAACAAGGTGCTCTATCACGCCTTTGGCGCCTTTGCCTCGCCGCTGGTCGTCGCCCTGCTGGCTTCCCTGGAGCAAGTGGGACGAGCGGCGGGTGTCAGGAAACGCCGCGTTAAGCGCGTTATCGTGCCGCTGCTGCTACAGACTCTCAGGAACTATCTGTACGGGGATGCAGCATCCGCGTTCAGCGGCCCGCTGATTCGCGGCGACGTCGCTACGGTTAAGAAGCACCTTGAGGCGTTGAAGGTCGTGCCGCATGCTCGGGAGGTCTATGTCGCGCTAGCAAGGTCGGCCGTGAAGAACTTGCCGGTGAGGAATCGGAAGGCGTTAGGAGCGGCGTTGACGCAGTCGGCTTGGATTGGCTCCATGAAGGATTCTATGGAGATTGTAGGAGACATCATTTCGCCGGCTAACGAAGAGGAGGAGTGGGAAGCGCTTCGCGATTGAGGCTACTCGACTCTCGTCTTTAGTGTTAAACTAGTATCAACTAGTTGAATCGGAGAGAACCAATGGTAACCGTCGGAGCTTTCGAGGCCAAAACCCACCTGTCCGAACTGCTGGATCGGGTCAGTAAGGGAGAGACGATCACGATTACGAGGCATGGCATTCCCGCGGCGGTGCTAGTTCCGGTTGGCGAAGCCGAAAAGAAGCTGACGCATCGGGAAATCGTCGAAGGTATGCGGGCACTGCGCAAGCGGATTAAGCCTGACAGTATCACAGTGCGTGAAATGGTGGAACAGGGGAGACGATTTTGACGGGGATTGTGGTGGATGCGTCCGTGGCTCTCGCCTGGTGCTTTCCCGACGAAGCGAGCGAGTATGCGGACGCGGTGCTGGTTGCATTGGAAGGGCAGGCGGTCTTGGTTCCGGCCGTGTGGCCGCTGGAAGTGGCAAATGCTGTGGTGGTGGCCCAGCGGCGGAAGCGGATCACCCAACCGGAGATCCGCCGTTTCGTTGAACTACTGGAAGGATTGACGATTCATCAGGACGCGCTGCCGGTCGCTGGAAGCGTGAGCAACATTCTGCCGCTCGCGCGGGAGTATGCTCTCTCAGCTTACGACGCGTCGTATTTGGAACTAGCAATCCGGCGGAATGCTCCGGTGGCGACAATGGACCGTGAACTGGAGAGAGCGGGCCGGAAGGCGGGAGTCGAAGTATTAGAAGTGCGGACACGGAAACTGAAGCGGGATGCCCCGCCCTCTACCACCCAGTGAACAAGTGCCCCATCTTCTCTTTCTTGGTTCGCAGGTAGGCCTCGGAGGTTTCGTAGGGCTCGACTTCGGCGGAGACGCGCTCCACCACTTTGATTCCTGCAGCCTCGACGGCTGCAACCTTGTCGGGATTATTGGAGACGAGCCGTACTTGCTTCACGCCTAGCTGGCGCAGGATCTCGGCCGGCAGCTTGTATTCACGATAGTCGTTGTCGTAGCCAAGCTCGACATTGGCTTCCACCGTGTCGAGACCCTTGTCCTGCAGCTCATAGGCCTGAAGCTTGGCCATCAGTCCGATACCGCGGCCTTCCTGCTGTTCGTAGATCAGCACACCGGCGCCTGAGTCTGCAATCATCGAGAGCGCCAGCTCGAGCTGCTGGCGGCAATCGCAGCGCATGGAGCCGAAGACGTCTCCGGTGAGGCATTGCGAATGAATACGCACCAGCGGCGCCGTGGAATGAATGTCGCCCATGACCAGCGCGACCGCACCTTCGCTGCGGCGCTCCAGCTTACCTTCGCGCGCCAGGCGGTCAGCCTCTTCCGGCGAGACGTTGGGCACGTCGTCAGCGTCGCTTTCAAAGCCGTAGATACGGAACTGTCCCCAGCGCGTGGGGAAGTTCGCCTCGGCCACTTTTCGTACGGTAATGCGGCTCACACTTCGATTATAAGCTGCTGGAATGGCGGACAATGTTCAGTCGTCACACCGCAATTGGTTGCAGGACACAGAAAAAGGCGGCCGTTTTCGGGCCGCCTTGCTGATTGCTCTCGTTGCAGGATTAGTGATGTCCGCCGCCGGAGTGTCCACCACCGCCACTCGAGTGCCCGCCGCCTCCACCCGATGAGTGATAGCCTCCGCTCGGGCTTCCGGAATAACGCGGGGCAGATTGAGCCGAGTACCGCGGCGCAGAGTACGATCCCGTCGCGCCGTAGCTGCGGGCAGTGTACGACGGACTCGATCCGTAGCTGCGGCCGGAGCCGTAAGACGGACTAGGCGAGTAACTCCGGCTTCCAGCGTAGGGGCTGACTCCCGAACGTCCTGCGGCGTACGACGAAGAGCCAGAGTACGCGGGCGCAGCGTGGTAGCTGTAGCCGGCTGGTGGCCGCGGCGTTGACCCATAGGCCCTCGACGTCGAAGCCGAACCGCTGTTCGAGCTGTTGCCGTGTGAACTTCCCTGCGGCGACGCGTGCTGCGACGGACTCGACTGATGCGACGGAGCGGATTGCTGCGTCGTACCGCTGGGAGCGTGATAGGTGTAGTTCGGCGGCGGCCTGTGCACAGTAGAGTTCTGTGCGGTCGAGCCTCCCGCATAGCTCGGCTGCGAGCCACTTGACGTCGTGTGATTGTTCATGCCGCTCGCATTGCTGCGGGCATAGCTGTCGTTGCTGGCAGGCGGACGAGGCATGGTGGGCGACGCCGGATTCGACGGAGCATTGGACTTCGCGACCTGGCTGCTCGTCGTCTGGTTGTTGATCGTTCCGCCAGCGGAAGGCGGACGCGGCACGTTGTGTGACGGACCACCAAGGTTGGCGGTCGATCCCGCGTTAGGCGTGCGCGTTCCATTTCCATTTCCATTGCCTTGCGTCGCAGGCGTGGAATTCATCCGCGGCGTCGCCGGCTGCGCTGCATCAAAACGGGCTGGGCCCTGCGGCGGCCGCATCTGCGTTACGACATTGCCTCTCGTCGCTGAGGCGGATGGGGCAACCCGCGTCGGGGTATTACCGCCCAGTACCGATTGACGAGTGGGGTGCACGTCGGCGGTCTGAATAGATTGGCCACTGTTCAGGGCAGACTTGGGCACAACCGTTCCTACCTTATTAATCGCAGCTCCTGAGGTGAACGCCGTCCGGGGCGCTGCCGTCACTGCGCCCGGAATATTCCGGTTCACGCCGACGCCTGCGAGATTGTTGTGGTAGTAGTTGTTGGTAATGTTCGTAATGTTGGTAATATGCGTGTTGGTTACGTTGACATTATGCAAATAGCCGGCGCTCACCCAGCCACCGCCGTGATACCAGCCTCCGTATCCCCATCCACAGTAGTGCGGATAGTAGGGAACGCCCCACCCTAGCGGGAACCAGCCAAAGCCGATGCCGATACCAAAGCCACCCCAGCCCCAGCCAAAGCCGACGCCGAAGCCGGCTCCGCCAATCCAGCCAACCAGCGCCGGCGCATAATAAGGATTCCAGTACCCAATGGGTCCCGGAGCCCAGGCCCACGCGCTGTTCCAGTACACCCAGCGGCCATAGTGGAAGGGAGCGAATCCCCAGGGCGCGTCGTCAACCCAGGTCCAGCCCCAGGGCGCAATCCACACCCAATGTCCGTAGCGGTAAGGAGCCCAGCCGGGAGGCACTGAATATGGCGTCCAGATCGGGCCGTAAGGAGCGACGGTTTGCCACCTTCCATAGGCGTCCAGGTCCTGATAGCCAATTACGCCCGGCGAAACGTAGCGCGCCGACAGCGAACTATCCAACCGCTTGTCGCGCACCTGCGCCCAGTCATCAAAGCCATCGGGAGCGGGTGCATTGATGGCGGTGTGCTGCAAAGTCTGATCGTTCGAGAAGCGCGCCTGCTGGCCCGAGTTCACGCGAACAGCCGGCCCCTTGCCGGTAGCCTCGCCGTAGCCGCTGCGCACCGTTATCCAGCTCTCATCTCCGTGGGGGAAGACGTCGAAGCGGTAAACGCCCGTCTTCATGATGGTGAAGGCGTAGTTGGGCGTGTCAATCTCGTAGATCTCACCCTTCTCGAGGTGCTTCACGGTCACCTCGAGCGTGCCCTGGTCCAGCTCAATCTGCACGGTGCTGTCGCTAACGTTGGTTAGCGTGACGCTGGTCTCCGAGTTCATGCGGAGGAAGCCATCGCCGACATTCAGCTCGGCCTTAGAGTTCTTATCGGTCCAGACGCGGTCGGAGGTGGTCAGCGGCCGGTTCAGACTGGCCGCGATCCAGTCGTTCACGCCGCCCGGCTGCATGGAAACTTCGCCCGACGTGTATTGCAGGCGCGCCACGCGTCCGGAAGGATCCTGCTGCGCGTTCTGACCCGGATTGCCTCCGTTCGGGTACTGCTGCGAATTCGGGTATTGCTGCGGGTACTGCGGGGTTGGGGTGTTGCTTCCCTGATCCGGATTTGCCTGTGGAGGCAGATTGTTCGCCGCCTCCGGATATTGCATCACAGGAGCGTTGTCCACGCGCTCGTCCTGAGCGAGGGCGCTTCCCGCCGGGATTCCTACCGCCAGCAGCGCCGCCATCAACCATCCAAACCGCCGCTGAACCTTCATACTTTGTCCTCTCGCCCCGGACCTGAGCAACCTTCTCGACTCCGGAGGCGCAACCATCGCAGCTCTGGGAGACATCTGCGACTGGCAACAATGTAAACCCGCTCAGCGCCAACGTGTTGCGGGCCGCTACGGCTGCCGCTATGCGCTGCCGCAGGAACAGCTTACATGGAACGAACGCGCACGGAGACCTTGCAAAGAGATTCCAAACGGCTTGCCGCCACCTCGCGGTTGGCGAACGCAGGACGTGTTGCAATCCTTATTAATTAGTATTCGATGCGAGAAGCAGTGATTTTCTACCGCTAATTCCTAAGTATCGCGGGTCGGAGGAGGAACCGCCTTCCCAAACATCCTCCTAAGATATTGAAAACAAAGGGGTGGGATTTTTTCTTCCTCGTAAAATATTGCATTCAAAGAAATTACAGGCAAAATATTGTTTCAAAAGGACTTATTGGATCGCTGGGTTCGTCCTCAGGCATAGAGTCGGCCGCCCAACCATTCTGATCCCGAAAGCTGGCTGGGTCGCACCAAGTGGATATCAAGAAAATCTGGCTTCTCCGATTAGCAAGTGCTTCACCAAACACTTGTTGGGTGGAGCGTTGTTTGGATTGGGCAGGCTTGAGCCTTGCCTGTAGCTTAATGAATTGCCGCCTCCACGCCGAATTTACTTGGAAAGAACTCCCGCAGCAGGTAGTACTCGTTGACCGGCCGGTCGTCCTGCAGGGCGGGGGTGTCCGGCGAGCGCTCGATTAATTGCGCCGGAGGATGCGGGTTGACGAGCATCAGATTGAACTGCTCGGTGGGCGTCGTCGCCGGCCCCCACTCCATCATGTCCGCGAGAGCGCCGGGGGGCATGAGGGCCATCATCTGCGGGGCGCTACGCTCGGGAATGGGACTCATGCTGGCGAGGAAGTGCAGTCCATCGTGGAAGACCGAACCGTAAATCCGAACGTAAGGAAAGACGTCCATGAGGGCGCGCGCGATGGCGGCCTGGTCAGCGGCGTCGCCTTCCGGCGGCAGCCATTGCTGGAGAATGCCGCCGGGTCGCAGCCGTTGCTTTGCCACTCGATAGAAGTCGCGTGAATACAGCAGGCTGGAACCGGCCGCCGGCACCGGCGGAGGCGGGTCGATGATGATGGCGTCATATTGATCAGGGACGCGCTCCAGGTAGCGGCGGCCATCGTCAATGACAACATGGCCGAGCGGCGAGGCCAACACCCGGTCGGCATCAGCGTGGTAGTAGTTGAACAGCTTGGGTACGCTGGGAACCAGCTCCACCACGGTCGCGGGTACGTTCCATGAGATGACCGAGCGGAAGGTGGTGCCCATTCCGAAACAGATGATGAGGATGTTGCTCGGGGGCTGGGGCAGGGAAGCCAGGGTCATGTGCGCCATCATTTTTGTGATAGGAGTGAGCGAGGTCATTCCAACGCCGTTGACATAAAGCATCTTTTCCATGCCGGTACCGGTGGCAATCACCGTAGCGGTAGCGTCGCGCAGTTCCCTGTGGTCGGAAAGGTAGGCTTTGTAGTCTTTGGTCATGAAGAAGAGGCAAAGAGCAGCAGCTATGAGGCCACCGGCCAGCGCGGTTTGCCAAATCCGCCGCGGGGCGCGAACCGCGGCCGGTATCGCCATGCCAAACCAGGGCAGGCACAGCAACAACGCGGAGTTCCGCTCACCAAACGTTGGCAAAAGAAAGAATCCGGCCAACAGCGGTCCGAGGATGCATCCAACGACATTGACGGCATAGGCCCGCCCCGCGCGATCCGGATCGCCGGCCGACCAGCGGTCCACAAGCATGGGCGTCAGGAAGCCGATTACGCCGGCGAATGGCGCGACCCCGAGCAGCACACGCAAAGTGCCCCTCATCACAATCCCGCCATCGGCCGCGAATAAGACAAGGAGGCCGAAAAAGGCTAATGAAACCCAGAGCAAGGGGCTCTCGCGGTCATGGCGCCGGCTCCAGAAGCGATAAACCTGCGAGCCCGCGAACGTGGCAAGCAGATAGGCAGCCAGGATTCTGCCAAATGAGTAAACTACCGGACCGATGTATATGGAAAAGAGTCGAATCCAGATGACCTCCATGGCCATGGTCGTCAGGCCGGTGGTGAAGAGCAACAGGAGGATGGCAGCACTGCTTTGTACCGAGCCGGACGGTCTCTGCTCAGGCTCCGGCGTTGCTACTCGGGAGGGTTGAGGCGCTGTGAGCGTTACGGCGAAAGCCAGGACAAAAATCAGCGTGTTGAGAACGGCGCCGACCCGCAACGTTCCGTGAAAGCCGTAGAGCTCGATAAGAAAGAGCGGAATGATGGAGCCGGCGACCGCTCCCAGGACGTTGGCCAAATAAAGGAAGCTGAAGGAGCGGCGCGAGTCCTCACCTGCACCACGACGGATGGCGAACATGGCCAGCGGAATGGTGGCGCCCATGCTGGCGCACCACGGCACCACAGTCAAGGCCAGCCACGCGCCGGACATGAGGTGGTACGCGCCGGACGAAATCGGGACGCGGTCAGCCATCCGCCCGAGCAGATGGTTGCCCCACGACAATTCCAACGGTACAGTCAGGGCTGAAACCGCGATCAGCAGCTCACTGACGGCATAGAGACGAAGCGGGTGAAAGCGAACGCGCTCGCCGTAGCGGCGGACCAGGGCGCCTGCGATCCACGATCCGGCGCCCAATCCACCCATAAAAACGGAGAGCACCATCGACACCAGGGCCGTTGTGACTCCGAACGCCGCCATAGACAACCGCAGCCAAACCAGCTCGTAGAGAATGCTGCAAAATCCCGAGATGAAGAAAAAACAAAAGAACCAGATCACTTATCGCACTATACGAACGGGTGATGCAGAGCGTCAACGCAGGTTGCCGGAGGAAACTCGGCGGTTGCTAAGCTCGAGGGCAGATCAAAGACCAAATCGGCACTGCGTCCAAGACGGGAACTTACACAGCCCTTTCTGCGAATTAGGGCGGCACGCATTCACAAAACGCGAGATCATGAGGTAGGATACGTGCAACGTTGCTGTTACCCAGGAAGCTTGCAGACTGCGGGTAGAAAATAGCGGTTTTCGAGCCGCAGCGTAAAAGCAGGTCCACCTTGCGTTGTAACGTATGCCGCTACTATGTCGAAAAGACATGAGGCGATCTTGCTGGTCGCCACCAAAAATACGCACGATCTTCCGATCAATGTTGTTACTGAAGCGACTCAGGAGCCGATATGCAAATATCCCGTTGTGTGTTGTTGTGTACCCTTGCGCTCATTTTCCTCGCCGCACCGCTGGTCAGCAGTGGGCAAAGTCCTTTGCAATTCATCCCTATAACACCGTGCCGGATCGTGGACACCCGGGGGAGCGGCACTCCCATCCAGGGTGGTACGTTTCAGACTTTTGCGATTCAAGGCAGTCAAGGTAGCTGCAAGAGTATTCCCGGCTCCCCGGCTGCCTATTCGCTGAACGTTACCGTAGTGCCCCATGGAGCGTTGGGGTACCTGACAGTCTGGCCGGCTGGACAGCAGCAGCCAGTGGTTTCTACGTTGAACTCGCTGGATGGACGCACTAAAGCCAACGCCGCAATTATTCCTGCCGGCAGCGGCGGAGCAGTCAGCGTCTATGCCAGCAACACAACCGATCTGGTCCTGGACCTTAACGGATATTTTGTGCCGGCGACCGGATCAAGTTTCGCCTTCTACCCCCTTCCACCCTGTCGAGTGCTGGATTCGCGCGGCGGACATTTCCTGGTGGGTCAGCAGACGTATTCGTACCCCGTGACGGGCCTCTGCAACGTCCCATCCACCGCCATGGGGTACGCACTGAACTTTACAGTGGTGCCCCGCGGTCCGCTGGGCTATTTGACGGCATGGCCGGCGGGCCAGAGCCAGCCGAATGCCTCTATCCTGAACGCCCCTACCGGCACGATCACCGCCAATGCGGCCACGATACAGGCGGGAACGGACATGAGTGGAAACAACATCGAAGTGTTCGCCAGCAATGACACTGATCTGGTAATCGATGTTGACGGCTATTTCGCACCGGCAAATTCCACACCCGGAGGTCTGTCTCTGTTTACGCTACCGCCCTGCCGTCTCATTGACACGCGGCCGAACGGGCAGTTCAACGGAACTCTTTCCGTTAACGCGGACGTAGGCTCCTGCGGGCTTCCGAACACAGCCCAGGCGGTGGTGGTGAACGCGACGGTCGTGCCGCCTGCCCCACTGGGATACTTGACAACGTGGGCCAACGGGCAGCAGCAGCCAACCGCCTCGACGCTCAACGCCCTTGACGGGCAAGTTACGTCGAATATGGCCTTCGTGCCCACCAGCAACGGGTACATCAACGCCTTTGCCTCCAACCCAACGCAGCTGGTTGTGGACCTGTTCAACTACTTCGCAATTCCCAGCGGATTGAACGGGAACTACACGTTCAACATCGAGGGCTACAACATGTCGAACAGCGGAGTCCCATATCCGTGTTCGGGCGGAGGCCAGGTGCTAGTAGCGGGCAGCTTCATGGCGGATGGCAGCGGTCACGTTCCCAGCGGTGTGTTCGATTTGAATTGCTCCGGTGGAACTCCATTAAAAGCTGTACCTTTCACGGGTACGTATTCAATACAGCCCAATGGTTTGGGGACAGTGACCATCACGTTATCCCTTCCGAAGAGTCCCCATTTGGATCTTTCAATCGCCATTTCCAGCACCGGCAATGGGAGACTTATCTTCAACAGCGAAAGCAACAGCTATCTGCCGAACGCCTGGGGAGCGGGCGCCATCAACGTGCAAAATCCGGCAGATTTGCAGCAGTTCCCGGTGGGTAACTTTGCCTCAGGATTTTCGGGAGTCGATCCTACGCTCAATCGTTATGCCGGCGCTGGAGCGTACCAGATTGACCAAAGCCAAAAAGTGAACAGCACCGATGCCTTTGTCATCGATAACGGTACGGAAAAGCCTCTCCTCGTGAACGGCAGCTTAACCAGTGCCCCAGATCCCACTACGGGACGGGGCGGAGCGTCGCTCATCCTGAATGGAGCGTTGACCCACTGGATCTACTACGTAACCAGTGCGAATCAGCTGACGTTCCTAAGCAGCGATCCCATTACCAGCCCCACCAACCTGGTCTTGCAAACCATGCTGCTGCAATCGACCTCCGCGTTCGACGCCACCTATCTGAAAGGCACGAGCGTGATCAGGACCAGCGGACTGGCTCAATCGAGTAAGAAGAAGCAGGGGCCGCAAGGCGGAGGTAGCACGGATGTCGTTCTTGGCCTGTTCACAGGTGACGGGGTGAGCGGCTACAGCGTCAGTCTCGATGAGAACGACGGCGGGACTCTCGCACAGCAGCAAACTTCCCAGGGTACCTACAGCGTCGCCTCCGACGGACTGGTGACCCTGAATGGCAACCCTCTTCCACTGTTCTACCTGGTAGACAAGAACGAGGCTTTCGAGCTCGGCTCCGTGCTCGGCTCGGTGGCCGGCCAGGACAATTCGGTTGCTTCGGGTTTCCTGGCGCCGCAATCGGGCGGGCCATTCTCCAACGGTTCGGCGATTGGAATCTACTGGGGAGGCAACTCCATGCCGGTCACCATGGACGTGACAGATTCAATTGTCACGATGTTTGCCGACGGCAACAGCAACCTGAACGGGACGAATGTGACCAGCGGGTCTGGTGGCGTAGTTCCCAGTAGCTTCAGCGGCACTTACTCTGTGGATTCGACGGGCAGGATGACGCTCAACGAGAGTGGAAAGCTGGCGGCCATCGTGTATGTGATTTCGCCCACTAGGGTGGCGGTGCTCCCGGCAGGGGCAGCGGATACCGACCCGTCAGTTTCCGTGTACGGTTCAACCAACTAACGCTTCCGTGTAAGCACTCCGCACTCAGTCCTTCGACTGGCGCCTCAGGGCGCCGGTCGAAGGGCTTTTTCATCCGGCGCAATGTGAAGCTAGAACTATGGGAGCGCGGTGTTGGGATCAGCTATCCACTTATCAAGGCGCCCGACGATGTCGGTACCGGAGTTGGTTCCTGGTTTGGCCGTTCCGACCTCAGTACGGATCTTTTCCATGTCAATGGTTTCTTTGGGATGAAAGATTTGCGCGGGGCAGTGGGGGAAGGCGCGCAGCACGGAGTTGAGGATGACACCAAGGTCACTTCTGATGCGGCCTTCCGCTTCATAGCGCCAGCCCAGGGCCAGGGTCGCGAGCACGGCGTTAGCCACGCCCTCGAACTTCGGGCTCTGCCACTCCACCAGGGCCCGCTTGGTCATGATGTCGGCCAGGACAAACGGCGCCCACTCGCGGACGTACTCGCACAGCCCGGGGTTCCAGTTGGAAACGCTGTCGGGAGCGGCCATGCCGCTTTCGGTGAGCATCTGCTTGGGGTAGTTCACCATCAAGCAAATGGCTTCGCGCTGAATGTCCTGCGAATCCTGCTGCAGCGCCTGTTCGATCACTTCGCAGGCGGTGCTCCCTCCGATCATCTCGCGGCGCAGCAGATCCGCGGTAAGGAGGATGGCAAGGCTATGCTGGCCGAGGCTTGAAAGCGTCAGCAAGCCGCCGGCGATTTGGGTCGAAGGCGCATCTTTTCCGTCACTGGTCACGAACAACTGAATGACCTTGGTGGCAGCTTCGAGCTTCAGGCGCTTCGCCGCATCTAACTGTGTCGCCGCGGTGCGGTCGGAGTCGAGCTGGAGTCGTCTCTCGGCCCTGTCTTGCATAGCGGCGGAGCGCCGCGAATCAATCGTCAGCCGGGCCTCGGTTTGGCGGTCAATCGAATATTTGAGCAGGATGCCCACGATGGAGACGATAGCGCCAACCAGGCCGCCGACAAATGTCAGTGCCTGGGCCACGACTTTGGAGCTGGGGTCCGTTCCGGTAAAGGTGAAGAAGCCGGCGCTCCATAGTGCGAAGGTGAAAACGCTGAATACCACGACAATAGCGGCAATGGCGATCCCGACGGTGCGGTTGGCTGTGCTGGCGACGTTGACTTGATCGCTGGCCGCCTTGATTGGATCAGGTTGGTTGGTCACAGATACCTGCCGGGGTGTTGTCTGTGAAACACTGCGGCGATGATACCTCGGGTCGGAGAGCTTGTCTAAGAACCATGCGGTGAAGGCTGCGGGAAGTCCAAAGGAGGGCGCGGCGGTTGTTATAATTAACAAGGCCGAACCGGATTTTCAACCCCGCGCGGTTCCGGTCGTCACACCCTACGTGGGGCTATAGCTCAGCTGGGAGAGCGCATCGTTCGCAACGATGAGGTCGTCGGTTCGATCCCGACTAGCTCCACCAAGTTTTCAATCACTTGCGAGCACTCGGAACGTCCCTCACGTCCCATTTCGTCCCAATTGCTGACGTTACCCGCAAGCATTTCACTGAGCTTGGC
>Ga0335077_10001918_pt1 | contig 24806 bp, 21 predicted proteins | sample Lox_Sample_31_FD_207151 | JGI IMG/M metagenome (GOLD analysis project Ga0335077, IMG submission 207151) | Soil microbial communities from Loxahatchee National Wildlife Refuge, Florida, United States - Lox_Sample_3.1 | ecosystem: Environmental > Terrestrial > Soil > Wetlands | place: USA... | reverse complement strand
GCGCCGCAGCTACTGCAGCAGGCGCGCCGCACCGGACGCTCACCCGCGATGCCGCACGTGAGCTTCGACACCAATCTCAAGCCCTATCCGCTCGTCGGCGTCATCGGGCCGTGGAATGCGCCCCTCATGCTCTCGACACTGCACGTCATTCCAGCGCTGTTTGCCGGCTGCGCCGTCATTGTCAAGCCGAGCGAGGTGGCGCCGCGCTTCGTGCAGCCGCTGATGCAGACGATCGCCGAGGTGCCCGAGCTCGCGGCGGTGCTTACCTTCGTGCTGGGAGCGGCGCAGACCGGCCAGGCGCTGATAGAGCACGTCGACCTGGTGAATTTCACCGGCAGCGTGCCGAACGGGCGTAAGGTGGCCGAGGCCTGTGCGCGCCGCTTCATTCCGGCGCTGCTGGAGCTCGGGGGCAAGGATCCCGTCATCATCACCGAGCATGCCGATCTGGAGCGGGCTGCCACCGCGGTGCTGCGCGGCGCGGTGACCAGCACCGGCCAGGTGTGCTTCTCCATCGAGCGCATCTATGTGCATCATTCCGTCCACGACCGCTTCGTCGAGCTGTTGATCGCGCAGGCCGCGCGCGTCGAGCTCAACTATCCCGATCCGCGACGCGGGCAGATCGGCCCGTTCATCTTTGCCCGCCAGGCACAGATCGTCGATGAGCACATCGACGATGCGCTGACGAAGGGCGCCCGCTTGCGAGCGGGAGGCAAGTCGGTGAGCCTCGGCGGCGGGCTGTACATGTATCCGACGGTGCTCACCGAGGTGAGCCACGACATGAAGATCATGCAGGACGAGACCTTCGGGCCGGTGATGCCGGTGATGCGCTATCGCAGCGAGGAGGAGGCGGTGGCCCTCGCGAATGACACTTATTATGGCCTGTCGGCGGCCGTCATCGGCGGCAGCGAGGAGGAGGCGCGGCGCATTGCCGATCGCATCGAGGCGGGCGTGGTGAGCGTTCAGGACACCTTTCTCACCTTTGCCGGCTTCGGTGTCGCCGAATGGGAATCCTTCAAGCTCTCCGGCATGGGCGGACGCGGGTCAAACATCATGGCCTTCATGCGCAAGCAGGCCGTGCTCACCAATACGGGCGAGGCGGCGTGCATGGTTGCGACGCCTCTCAAGGCCACGGCGTAGCGCCGTCGGCGGCGTTGCTTTGTCAAGTGAACGCACGCGCAAGGGCTGCTTCGCTGTGGTCATGGCGGTGCCACGGGGCACGCCGCGCTGGGGCGGTGTATCATCGGGGTGCCTGCCTCGCAGGGGGATCATTGGATCCGCAGGCAGCTTGGTGCAGGATCAGGTATGGAGCTCGGCGGATGATGCCTCGGACCTTGCGTATGAAGGCGCTCTGTGCCGCGTGCACGGGCGCGCTCTTGCTCGCCGCGCAGAGCGCAGCGGCGCACCATTCCTATGCCATGTTCGATCGCGAGAAGAAGGTCGCGCTCGTCGGCACGGTCAAGGAATTCAAGTGGTCCAATCCCCACGCGTGGATGGAGGTCTACGTGCCGAATGACAAGGGAGGCAGCGACATGTGGGGTGTCGAGATGAACAGCCCCAACAACCTCGCGCGCATGGGCTGGAAGTCCACGATCGTGAAGCCCGGCGACAAGGTCACCGTCGTCATCCATCCGCTGCGCAGCGGCGAGAAGGGCGGCTCGTTCCTGTCGCTCACGCTGCCGAACGGACAGACTCTCAGCGATTCGCCACGCACGCAGCGGTCCGCCAAGGGACCCGACAGCGAAAAGTCCCCCTACTGATGCGCACCTCGCACGCAGCGGTCGCCCTCACCGCACTGGCGCTTGCGCTCGCAACTGCAGGGGCGCGCGCGGATTCCACCCTCAAGTGCAAGATGACGTTCACCCTCAAGGGCTGGTCGGCCTTCTATCAAACAGCGACCGGCAACGGTGTCGTGCGCTGTGACAACGGGCAGTCGGTGCGCGTCAAGCTCAGCGCCAAGGGCGGTGGTCTCACGGTGGGCAAGTCGGTGGAGGATGGGCACGGCGAGTTCTCCAGCGTTGCTCATATCGATGACGTGCTCGGCGCGTACGCAGCCGCTCAGGCGCACGCCGGCGCGATCAATTCCGCACAGGCTCAGGCGATGACGAAGGGCGAGGTATCGCTGGCGCTCACAGGCAAGGGACACGGCTGGGAGCTCGGTATCGCATTCGGGGAGCTCAAGATCGAGCGCCAGTGAGCGGCGCGCGAGCGGCTGACCGCGGATGAGTTCCGACGCCCGTCACTCGCGGACCCAAGTGGTCATCATCGGTGCCGGTCCATCGGGCCTGCTCCTGGGTCAGCTGCTCTCTCAGACCGGGATCGACTCCATCGTGCTCGAAGCGCGCAGTCGCGAATACGTCGAGCAGCGCGTGCGCGCGGGCGTGCTCGAGCATCAGAGCGTTGAGATACTGGATGCGGCTGGCGTGGGCGCGCGCATGCGGCGCGAAGGCCTGTTACACCAGGGGATAGAGCTGCAGTTCTCGGGCGCGGCGCATCGGATCGATTTTGCCGCGCTCACCGGTCGCGGCGTGATGATCTACGGCCAGCAGGAAGTGATCAAAGATCTGGTGGCTGCGCGGCTCGCAAGCGGCCAGGCATTGCACTTCGATGCGGCTCACGTGGCAGTGCGCGACGTGGCGAGCGATGCGCCGTCGGTTGAGTTCACCGCGGCTGGCCTCACGCACCGCGTGCGCTGTGACTTCATCGCCGGGTGCGACGGTTTCCACGGAATCTGCCGCCCGAGTATCCCCGCCTCCGCGCTGACTTGTTACGAGCGCAGCTATCCGTTCGCCTGGCTCGGCATCCTCGCCGAGGCGCCGCCCGCCTCTCCCGAGCTCGTATACGCACGCCACCAGCGCGGATTTGCGCTGCTCAGCATGCGCTCGCCGCACACCACGCGCCTGTATCTGCAATGCGCGCCCGAGGAGCCGCTCGCGCAGTGGCCCGATGAGCGCATCTGGGGCGAGCTGCAGACACGGCTCTCGCGCAGCGATGGCTTTCGCCTCAACGAAGGGCCGATTCAACAGAAGTCCGTCACCCCGATGCGCAGCTTCGTGGTCGAGCCCATGCAGTACGGGCGGCTGTATCTGGCCGGGGACGCGGCTCACATCGTGCCCCCCACGGGCGCCAAGGGCATGAATCTGGCCATCGCCGACGTACGCGTTCTGGCCCGGGCGCTCGCGCAGTTCTATCGCACAGGCAGCACCGAGGCGCTTGCCGGGTACTCCCAGGCGTGCTTGCGGCGCGTCTGGAAGGTGCAGCGATTCTCCTGGTGGATGACGATGCTGCTACACCGCCTGGAGGAGGCCGGTGGGTTCGACGAGCGCCGTCAGATCGCCGAGCTCGACTACATCAGCTCATCACGCGCCGCAGCACAGTCGCTGGCCGAGAACTACGTCGGGCTGCCGCTCGAGTGAAAAGGACCCCCTTGGACCCCCAGGAAAGGCCGAGGTTTACGCACCCGAATGGGTGCCGTAGAATGCGCGCCCTCGGTGGGGGGTTGAAGACGTAGACCCTCCCGGCGGGTCCTCCGGACCGGCCGCACAGCTTGACGTTGGAGAGCCCCCCGAGGGGCTTTTCTTTTTTCCGGGATCCCCGACGGGGAGGAACGTGGACAGTGGGCCTTATGGCCCATTTTTATTTGTCGTAACGGGAGCTGACTCATGGCGGCGGCCTTGCGTGAGCGGCTCTTCGCCCTCATGGAGCCACTCTTGGCTCGTCTGGGCTACGAGCTCGTGGAGCTGGAATACGCCCCCGCCCGCGGGCGCGGGGTGTTGCGGATTTTCATCGACAAGCCGGGCGGTGTCGGCCTGGACGACTGTGAGCAGGTGAGCCGCGAGGTTTCGGCGCTGCTCGATGTGGAGGATCCCATCCCCGCCGCGTACATGCTCGAGGTGTCCTCGCCGGGCGAGGACCGGGTGCTGCGTACGCGCGCGCACTTCGATCGCTTCGTGGGAGCGCGGGTGTTCGTCGAGCTCGTGAGCCCGCGTGACGGCAGGCGCCGGTACACGGGAACGCTGCAGTCGGTTGCCGATGCAGGTGTGGCTCTGGAGGTGGATCGCGAGGTCGTGAATGTGCCCTTCACGGAGATCAGCAAGGCGCGCTTGGCGCCGCTGCCCGGCTCCGGGGAGTGAGGGCTGACTGTCCATGAGGTATCTGTGAACAAGGAAATTCTGATGGTCGTCGATGCCGTCTCGAACGAGAAGGGCGTCGACAAAGAGGTCATCTTCGAGGCGCTCGAAGCCGCTCTCGCGTCCGCCACGCGCAAGAAGCATGGCGAGGAGTGGGACGTGCGCGTCGCCATCGATCGCAAGAGCGGGGATTACGAGACCTTTCGCCGTTGGAAGGTGTTCGCGGACGATTCCACCGAGCTCGAGGCGCCGGAGCGCGAGCTGCGCCTCGATGATGCACACGAGCTGGACCCCAAGGCACCGATCGGCGCCTTCGTGGAGCAGTCAATCGAGTCGGTGGCCTTCGGTCGCATCGCCGCGCAGCAGGCTAAGCAGGTCATCGTGCAGAAGGTGCGCGAGGCCGAGCGCGCGCAGGTGGTGGATGCCTACAAGGATCGCGTCGGCCAACTGGTCGGTGGCGTCGTGAAGCGCGTCGACCGCAACGGCATCTATGTCGATCTCGGGGGCAACGCCGAGGGCTTTGTGCCGCGCACGGACATGATCCCGCGCGAGCAGGCGAAACCGCAGGATCGCATCAAGGCCTACCTCAAGGAAGTGCGCTCGGAGCCGCGCGGGCCGCAACTGTTTCTCACGCGTACGGCGCCGGAGTTCCTCATCGAGCTTTTCAAGCTCGAGGTCCCGGAGGTCGGTCAGGGTCTCATTCAGATCCTGGGGGCGGCGCGCGATCCGGGTGTGCGTGCCAAGATCGCCGTGCGCAGCAATGACCCGCGCATCGATCCCGTCGGCGCCTGCGTCGGGATGCGCGGCTCGCGCGTCCAGGCGGTCTCCAACGAGATCGCCGGCGAGCGCGTGGACATCATTCCGCATGACGACAATCCCGCGCAGTTCGTGATCAATGCGATGTCCCCGGCAGAGGTGGTCTCGATCGTGGTCGATGAGGATTCGCACAGCATCGACATCGCCGTCGCCGAGGACAAGCTGTCCCAGGCGATCGGCCGCGGCGGCCAGAACATTCGCCTCGCAAGTCAGCTCACGGGCTGGGATCTCAACGTCATGACCGAGTCGGACGCCGAGGCCAAGAGCGACACCGAGGCCCGCGAGCTCGTGCAAACGTTCATGAAGCAGCTCGACGTCGACGAGGACGTGGCGACGATTCTGGTGCAGGAGGGCTTCTCCACGGTCGAAGAGGTTGCCTACGTGCCGCAGGCCGAGCTCATAGCGATCGAGGAGTTCGATGAGGAGATCGTCAAGGAGCTGCGCAACCGCGCGCGCGATGTGCTGCTGACGCAGGCGATCGCCAGCGAGGAAAGCCTCGATCAGTCCATGCCGGCCGACGATCTGCTGCTGCTCGAGGGCATGAGTCCGGATCTCGCACTGGCGCTGGCACGCCGCGGCGTACGTACGCGCGAGGATCTGGCCGAGCAGTCGGTCGATGACCTCTCCGACATCGAGGGGCTGGCCGCCGAGGAGGCGGGCCGGTTGATCATGAAGGCGCGCGCCCACTGGTTCGAAGCGGGACACTGACGCAGTGACCGCGAGGTTCTAGCTCATGGCCGATGTAACAGTCTCGCAATTCGCCCAAGTCCTCAAGGTGCCGGTCGATCGGCTGCTGGTGCAGCTCGATCAGGCAGGCATCAAGGTCGCGGGTCCCGAGGACCGCATCAGCGACGAAGCGAAGCTCGAGCTGCTGACGCATCTGCGGCGCAGTCACGGCAGTGAGGAGGATGGGGGTGCGCCGCGCAAGATCACCCTTGCGCGCAAGACCCGCAGCGAGCTGAAGCTGGCCAGTGCCCAGGGGCGGGCACGCACCGTGAATGTCGAGGTGCGGCGCAGCCGCACGTATATCAACCGCGATGTGCTCGAGGAGCGCGCGCGTCTGCAGCAGGAGGACCTGGAGCAGAAGCGACGCGAAGCCGAGGAGGCGGCACGCCGCGAGAATGAGCGCATCGAGGCCGAACGGCGCGAGCGCGAGCGCATCGAGGCCGAGAACCGCCGCCGCATCGAGGAAGAGCAGACGCGCAAGCGTGCACAGGAGGACGCGCGCAGGGTCGCCGAGGTGCAGGCGCGCGAGGAGGCGGAGCGGCGCGAGCGCGAGCAGCGCCGGCCGAGCACCGAGCCGGCGCGCGAGCGCGTGCACACGATTGAGGAAGAGGAGCCGGAGCCGGCCGCAGAGGAGACCGAGGACAAGCAGCAGACGCGCTACGGCCGCGAAGAGCTGCACGTCACCGGCGATGTCAGCTCGCGCTACAAGAAGAAGAAAAAGACGCGGAGCCGCTCGGTGGCCGTGGGCGGCGATACGCGCCACGCCTTCGAGATGCCGACCATGCCGGTCAAGCGTGAGGTATCGGTCGGCGAGACCATTACCGTCGCCGAGCTCGCGCAGAAGATGGCCATAAAGGCGACCGAAGTGATCAAGGTGCTGATGAACATGGGGATGATGGCCACCATCAATCAGCCGATCGATCAGGACACGGCCGTGCTCGTCGTGGAAGAGCTCGGTCACACCGCCAAGGTCCAGAAGGAGAACCAGATCGAGGCGGACCTGCAGGGAGCTGCGAGCGAGGAGGAGGCGCTCGAGCCGCGGCCCCCGGTCGTCACCGTCATGGGTCACGTCGATCACGGCAAGACCTCGCTGCTCGACTACATTCGCCGCACCAAAGTGGCCGCGGGCGAGGCCGGTGGCATCACGCAGCACATCGGCGCCTACCACGTCGAGACGCCGAAGGGGATGATCACCTTTCTCGATACGCCGGGGCACGCCGCGTTCACCGCCATGCGTGCACGGGGCGCGAAGGTGACCGACGTCGTGGTGCTGGTGGTGGCGGCGGACGATGGCGTCATGCCGCAAACGAGCGAGGCGGTGCAGCACGCGCGCGCGGCGGGCGTGCCGATCGTGGTGGCCGTCAACAAGATCGACAAGAGCGACGCGGACCCGGATCGCGTGCGCACCGAGCTTGCCAAGCAGGAAGTCATTGCCGAGGAGTGGGGTGGGCAGAACATATTTGTGAACGTCTCGGCGCGCACCGGCCAGGGCGTTGATCAACTGCTCGAGGCGATCCTGCTGCAGGCGGAGGTCCTGGAGCTGAGCGCGCCGCGCTCGGGGCTCGCGAGCGGTGTCGTCATCGAGTCGAGCATCGAGAAGGGCCGCGGCGCCGTGGCTACCGTGCTCGTCAAGAAAGGAACGCTGCGCATGGGCGACTCGGTGCTCGCCGGCACCGAGTACGGGCGTGTGCGGGCGCTGTTCGACGAGAGCGGTGCCGCCGTGCAGGAGGCTCCGCCCTCGATGCCCGTGGCCGTGCTCGGGCTCTCGGGCGCGCCGAATGCCGGCGATGAGCTGCTCGCGGTCGAGAACGAGCGCAAGGCGCGCGAGGTCGCGCTGTACCGCCAGGGCAAGTTCCGCGACGTGAAGCTCGCGCGTCAGGCGACGCGCGCCGAGGATGTGTTCTCGCAGCTCGAGTCGGAGAAGGCCGGCACGATCGCGATCCTGCTCAAGGCGGACGTGCAGGGCAGCGTCGAGGCGCTGCGCGATGCGCTCATGAAGCTTTCCACTTCGGAGGTGGAGGTGAAGGTCATCGCGAGCGGTGTCGGCGGCCTCACGGTGTCTGACGTACAGCTTGCGGCGGCCTCGAAGGCCCACATGATTGGCTTCAACGTGCGCGCCGACGCCGGTGCGCGCGATGCGCTGAAGGATACCGGGCTCGACGTGCGCTACTACAGCATCATCTACGAAGCGATCGACGACGTGAAGCAGATGATGAGCGGCATGCTGCAGCCGGAGATCAAGGAGCAGATCGTCGGCATCGCGCAGGTGCGCGAGGTGTTCCGCTCCAGCAAGTTCGGCGTGGTCGCCGGCTGTCTGGTGACGGAGGGCTATGTCCGCCGCAACAATCCGATTCGCGTGCTGCGCGACAACGTCGTCATCTTCGAAGGTGCGCTCGAGTCGTTGCGCCGCTTCAAGGACGATGTGAACGAGGTGCGTGCCGGCACCGAGTGCGGCATCGGTGTCAAGAACTATCAGGATGTGCGCGTCGGCGATCAGATCGAGTGCTTTGCACGCATCGAGGTCGCGCGTACCGTGCAGTAATGGCGGAAGCCCGACACAAGCGGATCGAGGTGGAAATACAGCGCGCGCTCGCCGCGCTCGTGCGCTCGGAGCTCAAGGATCCGCGGGTCGGCAACGTGACCATCACGCAGGTCTCCGTGGCACCTGATCTGAAGTCGGCGCGCGTGTTTTTCGTGCCGTTCGCGGCGAGCCATGCCCCCGCCGAAGTGCGCGCGGGCCTGACGCATGCGGCGGGCTTTCTGCGCGGTGAGGTCGGGCGGCGGCTCGGCCTGCGCTACGCCCCGCGGCTCGAGTTCCGCTTCGATGAGAGCCTCGATCGTGCCCAACGGCTCTCGGAGCTGATCGAGCAGGCCGCCCCGCGCGAGCGCGCCGGGCACGCCGATGATTCCACGCACTGACGCGCGCTCATGACCAGCGGCATCCTGCTGCTCGACAAGCCGGCGGGTCTCTCCTCGAACGCGGCTTTGCAGCGGGTTCGCCGCCTGTTCGGCGCGCCCAAGGCGGGACACGTCGGCAGTCTCGATCCGCTCGCAACCGGCATGCTGCCCGTGTGCCTGGGAGAGGCGACGAAGGTCGCCGGTGAGCTCGTGGGTGGACGTAAGCGCTATCGCTTCGCGGTGGCGCTCGGCGCGGCGACCGACACGGGAGACCGTGAGGGAGCGGTGATCGAGACCGCCCCGGTGCCTGCCTGCGATGCGCAGACCTTGCAGGTGACACTCGCGCGTTTCACGGGCCGGCAGCAGCAGGTTCCGCCGATGTACTCGGCGCTGAAGCACCAGGGGCGACCGCTGTATCGGCTCGCGCGCGCAGGCATCGAGATCGAGCGCGCCGCGCGCGAGATCGAGATCAGCGAGCTCACGTTGCGTGGCTGCGAGGGAGATGTGCTCGACCTCGAGGCCCTGTGCTCCAAGGGAACTTACGTACGCGCGCTGGCCCAGGATATCGCCCGTGCGCTCGGCACCTGCGGGCACGTCGTGCGCTTGCGGCGGCTGTATGTGGAGCCCTTCGATGACGAGCCGATGCACTCGCTCGATGCGCTCGCGAGCCTCGCAGCGACGGCTGGCGAGCCGCTCGCCGCGCTGATCGCGGCCGATCGAGCACTCGCCCGCTTGCCCTCCGTGACGCTGTCGCAGGCGGCGGCCGCGCGCCTCGGTTGCGGTCAGACGGTCGCGGAGCCGCAGTGCCGCTGGGCGGGGCGCGTGCGCCTCTACGATGACCGTGGGCGCTTCATGGGCCTGGGTGATGCGGACGGAGCGGGAGCGGTGCGGCCGCGGCGCTTGTTTGCCTTGTGACAGGGCTGTACCAGCGAGTAGAATGCCGCGCTTCCTAAAGGGTACAGACAGAAGCTTGCAGGATTATTGCGCAATGGTATTAAGCAGCGAAAAGAAGGACGGAATCGTCGCGCAGTTCCGTCGCGGTCCTACGGATACCGGCTCACCCGAGGTGCAGATCGCGCTTCTCTCCGAGCGGATCAACGGACTGGGAGAGCATTTCAACGCCCACAAGCGCGACCACTCGTCGCGGCGGGGCCTCGTGAAGCTCGTCAATCAGCGCCGCAAGCTGCTCGACTACCTGAAATCGACGCAGCCGCAGAAGTACCAGGAGCTCGTCGAGCGCCTGGGGCTGCGCCGCTGATCGCTTTGCAAGGCCGCTCGCGCGGCCTTGCGAGCTTTCCACGGCCTTATTTGCGAGGAATCAAAGCGTGAGTGCGTTCAGCAAATCCTTTGCTTACGGTTCCCATACCGTAACGCTGGAGACCGGCGAGCTTGCCCGGCAAGCCGATGCGGCGGTCAAAGCGGCGATGGGTGATACCGTGGTGCTGGTGACGGCAGTGGCGCAGCAACAGGCTGCCGCGGGACGGGATTTCCTGCCCCTCACCGTCAACTATGTGGAGAAGACCTACGCTGCAGGGCGCATCCCCGGCGGCTTCTTCAAGCGTGAGGGACGGCCGACCGAGAAGGAGACGCTGACTTCACGATTGATTGATCGACCCATCCGCCCACTGTTCCCCGATGGCTTCTACAACGAGGTGCAGGTAGTCGCCACGGTGCTGTCGGTCGATCCCGACATCGATCCGGATATCCCCTCCATGCTCGGCGCTTCCGCCGCGCTGTCACTTGCGGGCGTGCCCTTCAGCGGACCGATCGGCGCGACGCGCGTCGGCTACAAGGGTGGCAAGTACCTGCTCAATCCGACGGCCGCGGAGCTCACCGACTCGCAGCTCGAGCTGGTGGTGGCGGGCACCGAGCACGCGGTGCTGATGGTGGAGTCCGAGGCGCAGAGCCTGTCCGAGGAAGTGATGCTCGGGGCAGTCGTCTTCGGCCACCGCGAGATGCAAATCGCGATCCGCGCGATCCGCGAACTGGTGAGCGAGACCGGTAAGCCGCGCTGGAACTGGCAGCCTCCCGCCGAGCACGCCGAGCTCGTGAGCGGAGTCGCACTGCACGCGCAGGCCGCGCTGTCGCAGGCGTACACCATCACGGAGAAGCCGCAGCGGCGCACGCGCATTCAGGAGATCAAAGGACAGACGCTTGCGGCGCTCACGAGCGCTGAGGGCGCGAAGTGGACCGGCGAGCAGGTGGAGGCACAAATCTTCAAGCTCGAGAGCAACATCGTGCGCCAGCGCATTCTGAATGGTGAGCCGCGCATCGATGGACGCGATGCCAAGACTGTGCGTCCCATCAGCGTCAAGGTAGGACTGCTGCCGCGCACCCACGGCTCGGCGCTGTTCACTCGCGGGGAGACGCAGGCGCTGGTCACCACCACGCTCGGCACCACGCGCGATGCCCAGATCATCGACGGTCTGGAAGGCGAGCGGCGCGAACCCTTCATGCTGCACTACAACTTCCCGCCGTTCTCCGTCGGCGAGACGGGAATGATGGGCTCACCCAAGCGACGCGAGATCGGGCACGGCAATCTGGCCCGGCGCGGCGTGAGCGCCGTGATGCCCGACATGGCCAAGTTCCCCTACGTCATTCGTGTGGTCTCCGAGATCCTCGAATCGAACGGCTCGAGCTCCATGGCGAGCGTGTGTGGGACGAGCCTCTCGCTCATGGATGCGGGGGTGCCCATCAAGGCGCCCGTCGCGGGCGTCGCCATGGGTTTGGTGCTCGAGGGCAGCCGCTTTAAGGTGCTCACCGACATTCTCGGCGACGAGGATCACCTCGGCGACATGGATTTCAAAGTCGCCGGCACGCAAAACGGCGTCACGGCGCTGCAGATGGACATCAAGGTAGAGGGGGTTACCCCTGAGATCATGCGCGTGGCACTCGACCAGGCGCGTGAGGGTCGCCTGCACATCCTCGGCGAGATGAATGCCGTGCTGAGCGCGCCGCGCGCGGAGATGTCCGAGTGGGCACCTTCGATCATCACTTTGAAGATCGATCCGGAGAAGATCCGGGACGTGATCGGCAAGGGCGGCGCGGTGATTCGCCAGATCACCGAGGAGACGGGCACCACGATCGATATCGAGAGCGATGGCACGGTGAAGATCGCTTCGGTCAACGGCACCGCGGGGCGCGAGGCGCAGCGGCGCATCGAGCTCATCACCGCTGATGTGGAAGTGGGTCGCATCTACGAGGGACGGGTCGCACGGCTGATGGACTTCGGCGCGTTCGTCACGATCCTGCCCGGTCGCGATGGGCTCGTACACATCTCGCAGATCTCCGATGAGCGCGTCGAGCGCGTCAGCGACAAGCTCAAGGAGGGCGATGTGATTCGCGTGAAGGTGCTCGAGGTCGACCGTCAGGGACGCATTCGCCTGTCCATGCGCAACGTCGACGCGGCGTAACACCGCGTAACGCAGCACGACGGGGCGCCGCTACGCGGCGCAACGCGACCGCCGGCGGGCGGCGAAATGCCTCGGCCGCGCGTGCGGCCGATCCCATCGTTCAAGCGTGCGGACTGAGGCTCTTGTCCTCGTCATCGCCGCGCGCCCGCGCCGTCGCGCCCATGAGCGCGCGAAAGATCTCGTCCTGCACAGAGCGCCAGCGCTGATAGTTTTTCTGCGTGACCGCGGCGATCGCATCGTGCGGATCGGAGCCGACGATGTTCTTGGCGCGCTCGCGCACGTCGCGCTGCTCGGTGGCAAAAAGCTTAAGGCTCTGCTCAAGGTAGCAGCCGATGACGCCTTGCATCGCACCACCGCCGTAGGAGCGGATTACCTGAGACAGGAAGTCGCGGCTCATCAAGGGCTCGCCACTGTGCTCCTGCTCGGCGATGACCTGCAGCAGGATGCTGCGGGTGATGTCCTCTTGCGTCTTCTTGTCGATCACGACGAAGTCGATGCGCTCGCACACGAGCTTGCGTACATCCGCGAGCGTGATGTATCGGCTCTCGACCGTATCGTACAGGCGTCGGTTGGGATATTTCTTGATGACCCTCGGTTCGCTCATTGCAAGCCCCCGTCGTTATATAGCGGTGCAGCAACCCAACCCTCCGGCGGGCCGGCGCCTCATGTCCCTCGCCGCATACCTTAGTACAACCACCTAGTGGGACCAAATCAGCATTTGGTCCCATATGCCCCGCATAGCTCAGGGTCGAAGGGTCGTCATTCCCCGGAGCTTGGATACGTCCCAGTGCGCCACGGCCCAGGCAAGGAGGGTCTGGGCGGGGGCGCCCGACAGCTCCGGGGGCGGTCGATGCTGGAGTAAGTCCAAGGCCTGCTCCATCAAGGCGCGGGCCCGGGCCGGCTCGAGGGGTACCGAGCGCCGGGACTTTGCCAGCTTGCTTCCGTCGGGCTCGACGACCAAAGGCAGGTGGGCATGCAGGGGTTGCGGCAGACCGAGGGCGCTGCGCAGTGCGATCTGCCACGCCGTGCTGGGAAGCAGGTCAGCGCCGCGCACGATGTGCGTGACATTCTGGGCGGCATCGTCGACGACCACGGCCAGCTGATAGGCGTGGAATCCGTCGCGACGGCGCAGGATGACATCACCGAGCCGGCCCAGGCAGAAGCTGCAGCGGCCCTGGATGCCATCCTCGAACTCGATGCTGGGCGTGTCCGCGACCCGAAATCGAATCGCTGTCGGTCCAGCACGCGTGGGGCCGCGTCGACAGGTGCCCGGGTAAGCAGACTCTTCCATCCCGGCGTGCTCGCGTCGGGAGCAGCTGCATTCGAAAGTAAGGCCCTGCGCAGAGAGCAGGGATAGGGCGGCCGCATAGAGCTCGGTGCGGCGGCTCTGATATTCGATCGGTCCATCCCATTCGAGACCAAACGACTCGAGGGTACGCAGCATGACATCCGCGCATCCCGGAATGGTGCGCCGGGGATCCAGATCCTCCATGCGCAGCAGCCAGCGGCCACCGTGGTGACGGGCCTCGAGATAGCTGCCGAGCGCGGCGAGGAGCGAGCCCAGGTGCAGCGGGCCGGTGGGCGAGGGGGCGAAGCGGCCGATATACGGCTCAGCGGTAGCGGTCGTCGCGATCCCCGTATTGACGCTCGCGGCGCTCGCGGCGTTCCTGAGCCTCGATGCTCAAGGTGGCCACCGGACGAGCCTCGAGGCGCTTGATGCCGATCTCCTCGCCCGTCTCGAGACAGTAACCGTAGGTGCCGTCCTCGATGCGCTTGAGCGCCTCGTCGATCTTGCGAATCAGCTTGCGCTCCCGATCGCGCGTGCGCAGCTCCAAGCTGAACTCCTCTTCCTGAGTCGCGCGGTCATTGGGATCGGGAAAGTTGGCGGCCTCATCTTTCATATGCGTGACGGTTCGATCCACCTCTTCCATGAGGTCGCGCTTCCAGTTGTGGAGGATTTGCCGGAAGTGCTCCGTCTGCTCCTTGCTCATGTACTGCTCGCCGCGCTTGGCGATGTACGGCTTGACGTTGCGCGGGCCTGCGAGAAGGCTGCCCGGCTCGGCGGCGTCCGCATCATCACCGTCGATGGCGCCTGCGGCCTGACTCGGCCGTACGGCTACTGCATGAGGCGCCTGCGGCGCAGGCGGGGGCGATGGGGGCGGGGGCTGCAAGGCGGGTGCGGCGACACTGTCCGGGGTCTTGCGCGCGGGGCTCGATGTTGCGCTGGTGCTCTCGGAGGGGTGTGACGCAGCCGCGGGCTTGCGTGCCGGTACCGCGGCCGCCTTGGCGCGCGGGTGGGCCACGATCTTCGCGCGCTCGACCGGCTTGCGCGGTGCCGCCTTGCGGGCCACGGCCCGGGGTGCGGGCTTCTTGCTCCTGCCGGGCTTCGGCGCGGGTTTCTTGGCCGGCATCAGTCACTCCAGAAAGGGGGCTTTCGCAGGACGCGCGATTATACCGGCGCACCTGTGACTGTACAGGGCCGCCCCGGGCGCTCGGTATTACTCGGGCAGGACGACCGGCGGTGGTGCCTGCCAGCCGCTCTGTCGGTGCTCGACGACAACGCTGGTGTGAATGCCGCCGCGCACGTTGAAGCGCGCGCTGAGCCGCAGGAAGCGCGGACTCAAGGTAGCGACCAGATGTGCGGCGATCTCATTGGTCACCGCTTCATGGAAGGCGCCGCGATCGCGGAAGGACCACAGATACAGCTTCAGCGACTTGAGTTCGACGCACAGCCGCTCCGGGACGTACTCGAGTTCGAGCGTTGCGAAATCGGGCTGGCCGGTACGCGGGCACAGGCAGGTGAATTCCGGCAGCAGCATGCGGATCGTGTAGTCGTGATCGGCCGCTGGATTGGCGAAAGTCTCCAGATGACTACGCGGGGATGAAGGCATGATTTGAGATATTACTTTAAACTATGCGCGCAGGCGGCGGCCAAAGGGGTCAGGGAGTTCGAGAATTCACGATGCGGCTCACCAGAATCAAGCTCGCAGGCTTCAAATCTTTCGTCGATCCCACCAACATCAACTTTCCCGGAAATCTCACCGGCGTCGTCGGACCCAACGGCTGCGGTAAATCGAACGTCATCGATGCCGTGCGCTGGGTCATGGGCGAGCTGTCCGCGCGTCACCTGCGCGGGGACTCCATGGCGGACGTGGTCTTCAACGGCTCGGTCGGCCGCAAGCCGGTCGGCGCCGCCTCGGTGGAGCTGATCTTCGACAACAGCGACGGCAAGCTGAGCGGCCCCTACGCCGCGTACAACGAAGTCTCGCTCAAGCGCCTGGTGTCGCGTGATGGCAGCTCGAGCTACTTCATCAACGGGGCGCGCTGCCGGCGCAAAGACATCACCCACCTGTTCCTCGGCACCGGGCTCGGCTCGCGCAGCTACGCCATCATCGAGCAGGGGATGATCTCCCGCGTGATCGACGCCAAGCCCGAGGACATGCGGGCGCTGCTCGAGGAGGCCGCGGGCATCTCGCGCTATAAAGAGCGTCGCCGCGAGACCGAGACGCGCATGGCGGAGACGCGCGAGAACCTCGAGCGGCTGCAGGACCTGCGCGATGAGGTCGAAAAGCAGATCCGCCATCTGCAGCGCCAGGCGGCCGGCGCCCGGCGCTACCAGACCCTCAAGGAGGAGGAGCGCCGCACCGCCGCGGAGCTGCTCGCACTGAAGCTGCGCGATCTGTCGAGCGGCGCTCGCGTGCACGACAGTGCCATGCGCGAGCGCGACCTCGCGATGCAGGCGGCCCTCGCAGACCAGCGCGCGGCCGAAGCGGCGCTCGAGAAGCAGCGCGCCTACCACACCGAGCGCAGCGAGCGGGTCGCACGCACACAGGGCAGCTACTATGAGGTCGGCGCCGATATCAGCCGCACCGAGCAGACGATCCAGCACACACGCGAGCTGCGCGAACGCCAGCGCAGCGATCTGATACAGGCCCGGGCAGCGCTCGCGGAGCTCGCGGCGCATATCGAGCGCGACGAGCAGGAGCTGGCGGGCTTGCGCGCTGAGATCACGGGGCTCGTACCGGAGCTGGCCGCGGCGCAGCGTACGGAGGAGTCAACCAATCTATCCCTTGCGGTTGCCGAGCAGAACATGGCTGCCTGGCAGCAACGCTGGGAGGAGTTCAACCGCGAGCTCGGCGCCGCGAGTCAGACCACCCAGGTCGAGCGCGCCCGCATCGAGCAGCTCGAGAGCGAGCTGCACCGGTTGAGCGCGCGGGCCGATCGCCTGAGCGTCGAGCGCGAGGCGCTCGTCGCGCAGGAGGCGGACGCTCAGCTCGCCTCGCTCGCCGAGCGCGAGACGCTCGCCCGCAAGCGCAGCGGGGAGGTGGCTGCGGCCCACACGGCCGCGCTCGAGAGCGTGCAGTCGCTGCGCGCGGCGCAGCTCGATGCTGAAACCCGCGTCGAGACCGCGCGCGCTGCGCGCGAGCGCACGCGCGGGGAGCTGCTGGCGCTCGAGGCGCTGCAGAAGGCGGCACTCACTCACAATGCCGGCCACGCCGGGGAGTGGCTGGCCGAGCGAGGTCTCGCGGGACGCTCGCGCGTCGCCGAGCAGCTCGAGGTCGAGCCCGGTTGGGAGCGAGCCGTCGAGACGACGCTCGGCGACTACCTCGAGGCGGTCTGCGTGGAGCGCCTTGATGACCTTGCGGATGCGCTCGGAGGTTTCGCGAGCGGCCGGCTGGCTCTGCTGGAGGGTGTGGACGCGCGGCGCACGGCCCCGGTCCAGGGTCTGAGCGCGGCGCCCGCGGCGCTGCATCCGGAGCGCGTTCCGCCCGACACGGACTCGGCGGTCGTGCCCGAGGGCACGCTCGCGGCGAAGGTGCTGCGTGCGCCCCCGGCCGTGCTGCGCCAGCTCGCCCGCGTGCTGACCGCCGACTCCCTCTCGCTCGCGTTGCAGAAACGCGCGGCGCTCACTCACGGACACTCGATCGTCACCCGCGGCGGCGAGTGGGTCGGCAAGGAGTGGCTGCGCATCAGCCGCGGCCACGACCAGCATGCCGGCATCATCGAGCGCGAGCAGCGCCTGAAGGCCTTGCGCGCCGAGTCTCACGAGAGCGAGCTGCGCGTGCGCGAGATCGAGGCGCAGCTGGCCACCGCGCGCCAGGCACAGGCCGCTACCGAGACCGAGCGCGATCGCCTGCAGGCGCACATGCAGAGCACGCATCGCGAGCATGCCGATCTTTTGGCGCAGCTCGAGGCCATGCGCGCGCGGGCCGACGAGTCCACCTTGCGGCGCAATCGGCTGCATGAGGAGTCCGCGGCCACGGCGCGCGAGGTGGGCGGTGCGCGGGAGGCGCTCGCCCGCTCGCGCCTCGCGTTCGAGCGCGGCCTCGAGGCGCTCGCCAGGCTCGACTCGCGCCAACCAGAGCTCGCGGGCGAGCGCGAAGAGCATCGCGATGGCGTGGCACGCGCCCGCGAGCTCGTCGATGCGGCTCGGCTCGCCTCGCGTGACCTGCTGATCCGCATGGAATCGCGCCGCTCGACCGAGACCTCGATGGCGCAGAACTTCACCCGCATGCTCGAGCAGCGCGAGCAGCTCGTGCGCCGCTGCGACGAGCTCGACGGAGAGCTCGCTGGCGGTGATGCGCCGGTGCGTGAGCTCGAGACGCGGCTCGATGAGCTGCTGGTCAAGCGGCTGGATGTGGAGGCCGAGCTCGCCGCCGAGCGTCGCGCCCTCGAGGAGGCGGACGCAGCGCTGCGTACGCTCGATGAGCAGCGCGCGAGCGCTGAGCAGCGCGTCGCCGAGACCCGCGAGGCGATGGAGCAGGCGCGCTTCGCCGCCCAGGAGACGCGTGTCCGCAGCGAGGCCCTCGCGGAGCAATTCGCTGCCACGCACTTCGATCTGGCGGAGATTCAGCAAAGTCTGGCGGCCGATGCGGAGCTGCCGCAGTGGGAGTTGCGGCTCACCGAGCTCGCCGCGGATCTCGACAAGCTCGGCCAGGTGAACCTTGCCGCCATCGACGAGCTCAAGGAGCACACCGAGCGCAAGGAATATCTCGATCGCCAGTACACCGATCTCACCGATGCGCTTACGACGCTCGACGAGGCGATGCGGCGCATCGACAAGGAGACGCGCACGCGCTTCGAGGAGACCTTCGCGCGCATCAATACAGGACTCAAAGAGAAGTTCCCGCGCCTCTTCGGCGGCGGACACGCCTACCTGGAGCTGGTTGGCGATGATGCGCTCGCGGCGGGCGTTACGGTGATGGCGAGGCCGCCGGGCAAGCGTATCAGCACCATCCATCTGCTGTCGGGCGGCGAGAAGGCGCTCACCGCCGTCGCGCTCGTGTTCTCGATCTTCGATCTCAATCCGGCGCCCTTCTGTCTGCTCGACGAGGTGGACGCGCCGCTCGATGAGTACAATATCGGCCGCTTCTGCGACATCGTCCGGGAAATGTCGGCGCGGGTGCAGTTCGTCTTCATCACGCACAACAAGGCCACCATGGAGCTCGCCTCGCAGCTCATCGGAGTGACCATGAACGAGCCCGGCGTGTCGCGGCTCGTGGCCGTGGACGTCGACGAGGCCATGCGGCTCGCCGCGGTGTAGCGCGCATGCAGGAGTTGCGCTGGACGCTGCTGGTTCTGGGCGTGCTCTTCGTCGCCGGGCTCGCCTGGTGGGAGCTGCGCCGCGGTCGCCAGGCGCGTGTCGGTGAGCTGCCGCTGTCGCGCACCGCACCCGAGTTGCCGCAGCCGCTCGGGACCGCGCTGCCGCACGAGCTGCCGTTCGCACTGCCCGAGATCCATGTCGGGGAGAGCCTTGCCGAGCTTCCCGTGCTCCACGTGGCCGACGATTCGATGATCGGTCTGCGCATCGACGGCGAGCCCGAGGAAGTCGCACCGAGCAGCGCGGAGCCCGAGCCGCCCATCGTGCCGGCCGCCGAGGAGCCGGTTCGGCATCGAGGCGTGGTGGAGGTGCTCAACAATCCCGAGACTCTGCCGGATCCCATCGTTGAGTGGCCGGACGAGGCACAGCGGCGCGTCGTCGCGTTGCGGCTCGTGGCTCAGGGCGAGCGCTTCCAAGGCCGCGCGATTCGCCAGGCACTCGCCGCCGAGGGCTTCGTGCTCGGCAAGTTCTCGATATTTCATCGCTCCGGTCCGGACGGCCGCGCCGTCGTGAGCGCGGCGAGCCTCAACAAGCCCGGCACCTTCGATCGCGAGGCGATCGACCTGCAGCGCTACGGCGGTCTCAATCTCTTCGCGGTGCTGCCCGGACCCCTGCCTGCGCCGCGCGCCTTCGATGAGCTGATGGCCGCCGCGCGCAACCTCAATGACCGCCTGCACGGGGCCCTGCAGGACGAGCGCGGCGAGCCGCTCACCCCGACCCGTGCTGCGACCATTCGCCACACACTCGCCGCCGAGGCGCGCCCCGCATCCACCGGCAGCGGCTGATGAGGCGCTACGCCCGAGGCGCCTGACCGATGAAGAACGATGCGGCCGCGCGCATCGCCGAGCTGCGCCGCCAGATCACGCACCATGACCAGCGCTACTACCAGCTCGACAGCCCCGAGATCTCCGACGCTGCATACGATGCGCTGATGCGCGAGCTGCGGGCACTCGAGGAGCAGCACCCCGAGCTCGTGACCGCCGACTCTCCCAGCCAGCGCGTCGCCGGGGCGCCCGCCGGCAAGTTCCCCAAAGTGCGCCACGCCGTGCCGATGCTGTCGCTCGCCAACGCGCTGAGCGCGCAGGACGTGCGCGATTTCGTCGACCGCATCCGTCGCTTTCTCAAGCTCGATGCCGGGACGGAGATCGACTTCATGGCCGAGCCGAAGATCGACGGCCTGTCGCTGTCGCTGCGCTACGAGCAAGGCGTGCTCGTGATGGGCGCAACACGCGGCGATGGCACCCAAGGCGAGGATGTGACGGCGAACGTGCGCACGCTGCGTGACATTCCCCAGCATCTGCCGCGCGGGGCGCCCAAGGTCTGCGAGATTCGCGGTGAGGTCTACATGACCCGTTCGGCATTTCTCGTTCTGAACCAGCAGCAATCCGCAGCGGGTAAGCCGTCGTTCGCCAACCCGCGCAACTCCGCCGCCGGCTCGCTGCGTCAGCTCGACGCGTCCATCACCGCGGGCCGGCCGTTGGGGTTCTTCGCCTATGCATGGGGCGAGATGGCCTCCCTGCCCGAGAAGACCCAATCGGAGATGCTGCGCTGGTTTGCAACCCAGGGCTTCAAGACCAACCCGTTCGCCAAGCTCTGTCATACGGTGGAGGAGCTGCTCGCCTTCCATCGCCAGATGGAGCTCAATCGCGCCACCCTGGATTACGACATCGACGGCGTCGTCTACAAGGTCGAGCGGCTCGATTGGCAACGGCGCCTCGGCTTCGTCTCGCGCGATCCGCGCTGGGCCGTCGCCCACAAGTTCACGGCGGAGAAGGTCGCCACCGAGGTCAAGTCCATCGAGGTCCAGGTCGGTCGTACCGGAGCGCTGACCCCGGTCGCAAAGCTCGCCGCCGTGAACGTCGGGGGTGTCGTCGTGCAAAACGCGACCCTCCACAATGCCGACTACATCCGCACGCTCGATGTGCGCGTGGGTGACACGGTCACCATTCAGCGCGCCGGGGACGTGATACCTCAGGTGCTGGCGGTGGTGAAAGAAAAGCGCCCGCCGGACGCCCAGCCCTACCGCTTCCCCGAGCGTTGTCCGTGTCCTTTGCAGACGGAGATCGTGCGCGAGCAGACGGCGAGTGGGGAGCAGGGCGCCGTCGCGCGCTGCTCGGGCGAGCTCGCATGTCCGTACCAGCGCATCGAGCACTTGCGGCATTTCGTCTCGCGCCATGCCTTCGATATCGAAGGGCTCGGGGAGAAGCAGATCACGCTCTTCTACGAACGTGGCTGGATCAAGGAACCCGCGGACATCTTCACGCTCGAGACGCGTAACGACGCCATCAAGCTCGAGGAGGAGGAGGGATTCGGGGAGGTCTCGGTGCGCAAGCTCTTTGCGGCAATCCGCGCGCGCCGGCAGATCGCCCTCGAGCGCTTCATCTACGCCCTCGGCGTGCGCCACGTCGGAGAGACGACGGCGGGTGCGCTCGCGCGCGGCTACGGCAGCTGGAAGTCGCTGCACCACGCATGCCTGCGCCTCGCGGCGGGGGATGCCGAGGCACGCCAGGAGTTCGATGCGATGGATCAGATCGGCGCAAGTGTCATCGAGAGCCTGAGCGCTTACTTTTCCGACCCGCACAGCGCCGGCGCTGTGGAGCGCCTCGCTGAGCACGTGCGCGTTCTCGATGCGCAGCAGCCGGCGCGCGACTCGCCCATCGCGGGCCAGTCGATCGTCTTCACGGGCACTCTGGAACAGATGACCCGCGAGGAAGCCAAGGCGCTCGCCGAGCGCCTGGGTGCGAAAGTCACCGGCAGCGTCTCCAAGAGCACGAATCTCGTCGTGGCGGGCGCGGAGGCCGGCTCGAAGCTGCGCAAGGCTCGTGAGCTGGGAGTAAGAGTCCTCGACGAGCGGGGGTTTTTGGAGTTAGTCGGGAAGTTATGAGTTATGAGTTATGAGTAAGAGCGCCGCTTCTCTGACTCACAACTCACAACTCACAACTCACAACTCACAACTTTCAATCTCACCCCGTCTTCTCCACTTTCGCGGCCTTCATCAACTGATCCGTATACGCCTTGAACTTCTTCGTCAGCACCACCTGCGCCAGGCGGTCGCGGACGCTGTCGAACGAGGGCGGTGACAGATCGCGCGTGCCCTCGAGCTGGATGATGTGCCAGCCGTACTCGGTCTGCACGGGCTGGTGCGTGTACTCCCCCGGCTTCAAGGCGACGACCGCCTCGGCAAAGGGCTTCACCATGTGATCCGGGGTGAACCAGCCGAGATCCCCGCCGTTGTCCTTGGAGCTGTCCATCGACTCGCGCTTGGCCAGGTCGACGAAGTTGGCTCCCTTGTCGAGCTCCTGGATGAGTTTCTGCGCGAATGGCTGCGTCGCCACGAGAATGTGCCGGGCGTGATATTCCTGACGGGGGAGCGCCCCGAGCTGCGTCTCATACTCGGCACGCAGCTCCTGCTCGGTGGGTTTCTTGTCCTTGAGATAGTTCTCCGAGACGGTCTGCTCGATCACGTTCAGGCGTGCCAGCTCCACGGCATCCTGCGTCTGCGGGTCCCTCGTGATGCCGTCCTTCTCCGCCTGCTGCACGACGAGCTCGGCGCGTATGAGGTTGTCGAGCGCGCGCTCGCGCTGATCGGGCGGCAGGTCTTTGGAGGGCCTGCCGGCGATCCGCATGACGTAGAACTCGAAGAAGTCACGGCTGATCGGGGTGCCGTTGACCACCGCGACGGGTGCGCCCGCGGTCGCGGCCGTGGCGGGACCCGCGCCCTTCTGTTGACATCCGCACAAGACCCCGACTCCAGTCAGCAAGGCAGTCATTAAATATTTCATTTAATTCTCAGTAAGTTACCATCTATTTATGAGGTATTTTATGCATCACCGCTGCGCGCCGCCTCCTCGGGAGTCTGCGCATGAATAGCGAGCGCGTGAATGCCACGACCCATGAGCGCGCCGACGGCCTCGTACACCAGACGGTGCCGCGCGAGCTGCGAGCACCCACGGAAGTGTTCGGACACAACGCGCACACGAAAGTGCCCGCCCTCGCGTGCGCCCGCATGACCTACGTGGGCGCTGCTCTCATCCACCACCTGCACCTCGGCGGGGGAGAGCCGCTGCTCGAGAGCACGGCGGATATCCGCGATCATTGTTCGGCCTCCGAGGCGTGAGCGCGGCTCACGTGGCTGCCGAGGAGTCGCTGGTTACGGCCGCGGCCCGGCGCGCAAGCCACGCGACTTGCAGCGCGATGAACAGGAACATCGCGAGCGTCAGTCCAAACACCTTGAAGTTGACCCACGCGCGCTGGCTCGCATTGAAGGCCACGACCAGGTTCAGCACACCGAGCGCGGCACAGTAGCTTACCCAGACCCAGGTGAGCCGGCGCCACACCGCCCCCGGAACCTGCAGCGTCGATCCCAGCGATTTGCTGAGCAAGCGCTCTACAAGCGGCCGCTCGCCGATCCACAGACTCAAGAGAAATGCGGCGCTCACGAGCCAGAAGAAGATCGTGGGCTTCCACTGAATGTAGCGCTGGTCGTGCAGCGCCAATGTGGCGCCCCCGAAGGCGAACACGAGCGCCGCGCTCAGGCCATGCATCGGCGGGATACGCCGCTCGCGCGCGAGGTCGACGAGCAGCAGCAGGCCCATTGCGACCATGAGCGCGCCGGTAGCGAAGTACAGGCCGCGCACGTAATAGGCGACCAGGAAGACGGCGAGCGGTGCGAGCTCGAGCAAGGCTTGCATGTCAACGTTGCGGCGCGCAGCCGGTCGGCAAAAGGGCCGCGTATGATAGCCGAAATGAATTGCCGCCCGCCGCCTTGAGCCAATATTTCGAGCTTCATTCGCAGAATCCGCAGCCGAGACTGATCCGCAGGGCCGTCGAGATCATCCGCAACGGCGGGGTCATCGCCTATCCGACCGACTCCTGCTACGCCCTGGGTTGCCATATCGGCGACAAGGCGGCGCTCGAGCGCCTGCGGCGCATTCGTCACGCCGATCGCCACCACCATTTCACGCTGGTATGCCGCAACGTCGGTGAGAGTGCGCGCTTCGCCCGCATCGACACGCCGCAGTTTCGGTTGCTGAAGGCGTGTACGCCGGGACCGTACACATTTCTTCTGCCGGCCACGCGCGAGACGCCCCGCAGACTGCAGCACGAGCGCCGGCGCACCATTGGGATCCGCGTGCCGGATCATCCCGTGCCGCAGCTGCTGCTCGCCGAGCTCGGCGAGCCGATCATGAGCTCGACGCTGATCATCCCCGGTGATCCGCTGCCGCTCACCGACGCACGCGAGATCCGCGCGCGGCTGGAGCACGACATCGATGCCGTCCTCGACGGCGGTAACTGCGGCGTCGAGCCGACCACGGTCGTGGATCTCGCCGTGTCCCCGCCACAGGTCGTGCGCCGCGGCAAGGGCGACCTCGCTGTTCTCGGGCTGTGAAAGCGGCCGCCAGGTGTCAGACTCGCGTCGTGCCCTATAATCGGCGTCGCTTGCATGAGCTCCAATCCACAAACGCGGCGCGTGCTCTCGGGAATGCGTCCGACCGGGCCGCTGCATCTCGGCAACTATCACGGCGCGCTGCGCAACTGGGTCGAGCTGCAGTACCAGTACCAGTGCTTCTTCTTTATCGCGGACTGGCATGCGCTCACGACCGGATATGAGGATACCGGTCAACTGCAGGAGCACGTGCACGCCGTGCTGGTCGACTGGCTCGCCGCGGGTCTCAATCCCGGCGTGGCCACACTGTTCATTCAGTCGCACGTTCCCGAGCACGCCGAGCTGCACCTGCTGCTGTCCATGATCACGCCGCTCGGCTGGCTGGAGCGCATTCCCACCTACAAGGAGCAGCAGAGCGAGCTCAAGGAGCTCGATCTCGCCACCTACGGCTTTCTGGGTTACCCGCTGCTGCAGGGCGCCGACATCCTGCTGTACCGGGCGGCCTTCGTGCCCGTCGGCGAGGATCAGGTGGCGCACGTGGAGACCACGCGCGAGATCGCGCGCCGCTTCAACCATCTGTACGGGCGCGAGCCGGATTTCCAGGAGAAGGCGGAAAAAGCAGCCAAGAGCCTCGGGGGCCGCAACAGCACGCTGTACCGACAGTTGCGCCGCAAGTTTCAGGAGGCCGGCGATGCCGAGGCGCTCGCGCGCGCGCGCGCCCTGGTGCAGGCCAATAACCGCATCACGGTTGCCGATCGCGAGCGGCTGCTGGGCTATCTCGAGGGCTCGAGCGTCAGCATCCTGCCCGAACCCCAGGCGCTGCTCACGGCGACCCCGCG
>Ga0335077_10001917_pt1 | contig 24808 bp, 20 predicted proteins | sample Lox_Sample_31_FD_207151 | JGI IMG/M metagenome (GOLD analysis project Ga0335077, IMG submission 207151) | Soil microbial communities from Loxahatchee National Wildlife Refuge, Florida, United States - Lox_Sample_3.1 | ecosystem: Environmental > Terrestrial > Soil > Wetlands | place: USA... | reverse complement strand
GCACGATCGGCAAAGCCGCGTACGGCGGCAGATTGAGACCGGCCGTCAGAAGGAAGAGCCCGAACATGCCGGCGACGATCATCGAGCCGTGCGTCAGATTGACCACGTCCATGACGCCCCAGATGAGCGTCAGGCCCATCGCAGCCAAGCCATAAACCGAGCCCACCAGGAGGCCGTCGATGATCGAGGCTACGATGCCCGACATGGCAGCGGGCTCAATCGCGATGCGTCACGGCCGGCGTCGCACCGGCCATGACCATCGACTTGAAACGATCGACCACAACGACGCGCTAGCGAACGCTCAATGCGACGGGATGGGAAAGAGCAGATCGGCGCTCGCCGCGGCCTTCGGCCACACCACGTTGCGCACGAGGTTGCCGTCCTTCATCTGCCACTGCGCCAGCACCATGTCGTGCGCGACCTGAAGGCCATGGTGGCCGGGATCGGTCGCGAACTTGATGTGGCCGAAGAAGGTGGTGACGTCCATCTTGTTAAGCGCCGCCGTGACCTTCTCGGGATCGACCGAGGCCGCTTGCTCGATCGCGTGCTGCAGCACCATGCCGGCGGTGTAGCCCGAAGCCGAATGATAGTCGGCGTCGATGTTGTACTTGTCTTTGAACGCCTTGGCGAACTCGGCACCGGACGGGCCGAATTGCGGCGTGAACTTGACCGACAGCTCCCATTGCGAGCCCGTGCTGACGCCCAAGGCCGCCGGGCCGAGCGTCGCGAATTTGGAATCGCCCGGTGCCACCAGGAGCGACTCCCACTTCAAGTTCGCCTTCTGGTCATAGAGCTGGCGCGCGAGCGTGGCGCTGTCGGGATAATGGCCGCCGCCCATGAACGCGTCGGCGCCCGACGAGATCACCTTATTGATGACGGGCCCGAAATCGGTCGTGCTCGGCCCGTAAGATTCGTTCATGACGACTTCGAACCCGGCCTCCTTCGACTGACCTTCGGCCGCCTCAATCACGGCCTTGGAGAACGGATCGTCGGAATAGACGAACGCGACCTTGGCGTGCGGGTCCTTGCTGTGCAGCGCATCGACCGCGCCTTTGAGATAGCCATCGGCCGGGGTGATCGCCTGGAATAGGTACTTGTTACCGAGCTCGTAGGTCTTGGGCTCGGCGCCGCCGGTGATGACCATGAGCTTGCCGTACTGCTCGCTGATGACGGCGGCAGTGGCGACGAGGCCCGAGGAATATGGGCCGAACAGGAATTGCGCATGGTCCTGGACGATAAGGCGCGTGTAGAGCTGCTGCACGCGGCTCCCTTGCGACTGGTCGTCATAGGTTACGAACTTCACCGTATAGCTCTTGCCGCCGACCTTGATGCCGCCCGCGGCGTTAACCTGATCGCGCCACATGTCGGCGCCGCGCTGCTGCGCCAACGAATCGACGTTGAGCGAGCCGGTCTGGGACAACGTCATTCCGACGACAATGTTGTCCTCGGCGAATGCCGCCGGCGCAACGAGCAGAACTGCCGCAGTTGCAGCGAGACCAAGCCTTTTCATGCGTTCCCTCCACGTACGGGGATCGTCGTCCCCTGCCCGGCGCGATAATAGCAGCAACCTAACGATCGGCTAGAGGCGATTTCGATCAAAGCCCTAGCGCTTGTGGCCATGCCGATGGGCGATCATCTGGACTTTCGTCGGCCGGCGCGGCACAAAAAGTCATCGGCTGGCACGGCAGGGAGCATCGATCATGGCTCTGAAACGGATCATTGTCGCCGCGAGCGGCGGTACAGCGAGCGACGGCGCTATCGAGACGGCGTGCCGTATCGCCAAGCGCGTCGGCGCGGGACTTGAAGCATTCCACGTCAAGCTCGACCCGGCCCAGATCATCGGACTTGCGGCCGACGGCTACAACATGCCGATCTCCGGCGATTGGATCGAGAAGATGATCGCCGATACCGATAAGCTTGCCGAGACGACGAAGTCGGCCTTCGCGGCAGCGGCCGGGCGGCACGGGCTCGCTGTTCCGGGTGATGCATCTTTCCGTGCCGAGACGGGCTATGCGCCGGTGCTGGTCGCGCACCGCGCTCGCTACTTCGATCTCGTCGTGCTCGGCCGTTCGGAGCGCGTCGTGGAGCGGCCGCACACCGACACCATCGAGGAGACGCTGGTGCGTTCGGGCCGTCCGGTGCTCCTGGCGCCGGCCTCCGCACCCGACAAGATCGGCACGCGCATCGCCGTCGGCTGGAATGGATCAGCCGAAGCAGTACACGCGGTCACGTTCGCGCTGCCGCTTCTCGAGAAGGCCGAGAGCGTCACGGTCGTGACCGTCGGCGAAGCGCCTGACGATGATCCCACCGCGCTCATGGAATATTTGAAAGCGCACGGGGTCGCGGCGACGCACCGCCAAGTGGCGCCGGTCGCGGGTGTCGGGGCTGGCGAGCAGGTGCTAGCCGAGGCGCGCGATGCGGATGCCGATCTCCTCGTGATCGGCGCCTATGGACACGCAACGTGGCGCGAGCTTCTGTTCGGTGGCGCAACACGGCATGTCATCGGCGCGAGCCTTTTGCCCGTGCTCCTCGCCCATTAGGCGCAGCGGCATACCGGCGCCACTCTCATTTTTGGGAACCTTTTCGAATTTCGTGGGTTTCAGCCCTCGAAATTGTGTTTTGAGGTGAGCGATGGCGACGGAATTCGACAAGGGTTTTGCAGCAGGATGGCTCGCGGCGAGCCGCGGCCTCGCCGAAGCGTTGAACCGCGCACCGCTGACGCTGGCGATGGCCGGGAGCAAGCCCGGCATGGAGCTGCCGCGCCGGCGCGGCCGGCCCCCGAAAGCGCTCGCGATGTTGCAGTCGCCGGCCCCTGCAAAGCGCGGCCGCGGTCGCCCGCGCAAATCGGGCTGACTCGAGAACGACAATACTACCGCAGCGTCATGGCCGGGCTCGTCCCGGCCATTGCGTTTGCACACCGGCGCCAGAGCCGGACGCGGCGTCCAAGAGGCTCAGCTCTTCAGCGGCGGATAGTCGCGGGTATAGACCGGCTGGGCGAGATACTTCTTCTCGTCGTAGGTCCAGAACTGGCTCACATTCTCATAGGTTTTGATCGTGGTGTTGACGAGCTTGCCGCCTTTCTTTTCGATGCGGCGGATATAGACGTTGCCGACAACGTTGCCGAAATGGTCGAAGTGCATCGGGCCGCGCGGCGTCTCCGTGAATTTGAGGGCACGCATCACCTTGATGAACTCTTCCTTGTCGTCGGTTTTGCCGCCAGTTTCCTTGAGCGCTGCTTCGATGATCTGACCGTTGATATAAAAAGTGAGCGCAGTGAAGCCTGCGACCGTGTCGTATTCCTTCTCGAAGGCGGCAACGAAGCGGCGATTTGACTCGTACGGCAGATCGCTTGAATAGGGGCATGCAGTGATGAGACCGATCGCCTCGTCGCCGAAGCGCGGCAACAACGAATCGTCGGCCGTGCCCTCGCCACCGATGAGCGGGACCTTGATACCGGCGTCTTTGTACTGCTTGACGAACTTGATCGGATTCGAGCCGGTGATTCCCGTTGCAACGCCGTCGACATCCGAGATCTGGGCGAGGAACGGCGTGTAGTCGCCGGTCACGAGCGGCGGCCACAATTTCTTGACGACGCGCCCGCCCTCATCCTCGAACACTTGCTGAAAGCCGCCGATGTTCTCGTAACCAAATGCGAAATCCTCGGACAGCGCGGCGACGCGGCTGAGCTTCATTTCCTTGCGTGCGTAATCGCCCAGAGGATGCATCGCCTGCGAGGAGGTGGCCGAGGAGCGCAGGAAATAGGGATTGGGCCGGCGCTGCGTTACGTCGTCGGCGCCGGCGAGCGCCAGCGTCGGGATCTTGTGGTCCTGAACATAGTCCGTGATGGCCAGCATCTCGAACGCCGCGAACGGCCCGCAGATGATGTCGACTTTGTCACGCTCGACGAGCTCCTGCGCCTTGTTCTTGGCGCCCGCCGGGTTCCCGCCAGTGTCCGCGACCGTCAGCTCGATCTTACGCCCGGCGAGAGTGTAGTTGCGCTCTTTGAGGTACAGGGTGAGCCCCTGCTGCATCTGTTTGCCGCCCTCGGCGAGCGGCCCGGTTCCGATCATGAGCATCCCGACGCGCAACGGCGCGCCCTGCGCAAAGGACACGCGCGGCAACACTGATGCGGCGGCCGATCCAATCAGGAACTCGCGACGGCCAAGCTTTGCCTTCATATCGATCCTCCCTCGTCCGCACCGTCTCGCGCGGCGCGTTGGACGCATAGCATTTCATGCCAGTCCGCGGCCCGCAAGCGGCAACAGGGCGCGTTGCCGCCTCGCCGCGGATCGGGTTTAATTGCGCCATGAGCGATGCCATGGCCGAAGTGCAATCCGTCGCCGAATTCGCGGCTGCACCCGCCGAATTCCAGGAGGCGGTGCGCAAGATCGTGCGCAGTCACGCCGTCAACGAGCTTTACGGCGCGCGCGTCTTCGACGAGCCTGCGATCGCGCTCGCGCCCACGCCTTATGCGAAGTGGCTTTCCTGCCGCATCGCGATGGAGGAATACGGACATCATGTGCGCTTTCGCCAGCTCGGCGAAGAAATCGGCATCCCGGCCGAGGAGATGACGCCAGAAGGACACCAGCCGCTGTCGATCTTCGATTTCGAGCTCGCTACGTGGGAGGAATTCTGCGTCACCAAATGCATCGGCGACCTCGCGGAAATTCTTCAGGTCGAGGACCTCATTGCCTCGACATTCCTGCCGCTCCGGAATCTCGCGCGTCTCATCATGCCCGAGGAAGTCTTCCATTCCTCATTCGGTGTCGATTTCTGCAAGGAGCTGTGCGCCACGGCTGAGGGCAAGGCCGCGGTTCAAGCGGCAATCGACCGCTTCTTTCCCTTCATTCCGGCCTTCTTCGGGCGCGCGGGGTCGCGCAACAACGAGATGTTCCGGCGCTGGGGCATCAAGAAACGCAAGAATGAGGAGATGCGTGCCGATTACGTCGCGCGCGCCCAGGCGATCGTGACGAAGCTAGGGCTCCGCCTGCCGGAGGCCGCAACCTAAACGCATGGAGCTCGACCGCCTCCGCTTTCCCCCTCCGTCGCGGCAGCACATCGAAGCGGTGCAAAACGCGCGCAAGCGTCTCGCCTTCGAGCGCGCTCTGCGCTCGCCCTACTACCGCGGCCGGCTCGACCACATTGTTCCCGACCGGCTCGACGATCCCGAGGAATGGAGCCGCATTCCCGTCCTGACCAAGGACGAACTGAGGCTTATCCCGCCCGAGGATTTCGCCGCCCGCTTTTCGAGCGACGCGGCGAGGGGCGACGTTATCGACTACTGGCGCTCCGGCGGCAGCACGGGCAAGCCGCTTTTTTACGGGCGCTCGGCCGAAGATCTGCGCGCCTCGTTCGAGGGCTATCGCCGCATCCTGCACGTCGCCGGCTGCCGCGCCGGCGACGTGGCGCACGTGTCATTCCCCATCGGCATTCATCCGCTCGGCCGCCTCATCGCGCGAGCGGCCGAAAGCATGGGCGTGGCCGCAATCTGCGCCGGATCGGGCAATAACACGCCATCGGAGATGCAGCTCGAGCTGATCCGCACAATGCGCCCCGCGATCTGGCTCGGTATGCCGAGCTACGGCTTGCAGCTTGCCGCCATGGCGGAGGCGCAGGGGTTCGACCTTGCGGCGGCGGGCGTGCGCCGGCTCGTCTCCGCCGCCGAGCTGCTGACGGCGGCCAAGCGCCGCAAGCTCGAAACGCTGTGGGGCGCTGAAGTCTATGACCATTTCGGCTGCGCCGAAGGCGGGCCGCTCGGGAGCGAGAGCAGCGTGCATGACGGCTTCCACCTGTTCGACGATCTGTTCTTCTTCGAAGTCGTCGACGAGACGAGCCATGTGCCGCTGCCGGCGGGCGAGACCGGCCTCCTGCTGATGACGCCGCTTTACACGAACAGTGTCACGCCGTTTCTGCGCTGGAACATGGGCGATCTCGGCACGCTCATGCCTGCGGGCGCAGGGGGCGACGAGCTCGCGCTCTTTCCGGTCTTCCGCCATGCCGGACGCACGACCGGCTTCTTCAAGGTGCGCGGCGTGAACATCAACCACGCCGATTTCGAGGAGTTCATGCACCGCCGCGCCGCCATCCTCGATTTTCGTGTCGCGGCCGCGGCGAGCGAAACCCTCGACGAACTGCGGGTCGAGGTCGAGCTGCGCCGCGATTGCGACCGCGCGGCCGAGCTTGGGGCGCTCGCGCGCGCGATCCGCGCGACCTTCGAGGTGACGCCCACGGTGACGCTGGTCGAGGACGGTGCGCTTGCCCGCGCCTTTGCCGAGGACGTGAAGGCCAAACGCTTCGTCGACCAGCGTTGAGCCTCAGGCATAACGCGAGAAGCGCTTGCCTTCCTTCACCACGAACTCGACGAGCGCCGGCTCCTTCGATTGCGTCACCTCGATCGCCTGCTTGAGCGTTGAAGCGATCGCCGCGGGCTCGACAACGCGGCGCGACCACGAACCCAGGGCCTTGGCCACGTCGGCATAGTTGCCGCCCAGATCGAGCGTGTTGTGGCGCTCGATCCCGACCGGCATCGAATCGCGCTCGCCCGCCATGAGGCCGTTGTTGAACACGATCGTGAGGATCCCGATCCGGTTTCGCACGGCCGTCTCGAGATCCATTCCAACCATGCCGATCGACGCATCGCCCATGACGTTGATGCAGAGCTTCTCCGGGTTGGCGAGCTTCGCCCCCATGATGAGCCCAAGCCCGTGCCCCAGCTGGGTCGACTTGCCCCAGCCGAGATATCCCCGAGGCACGGGCGTCTCCCAGAACGGCACGAGCTGTTCGCGCGGGCCGCCCGAATCATGCGTGATGATGGTGTTCTCGCGATCGGCGATGTGCATCAGCTCGTGGATCACGCGATACTGGTTGATCGGCGTCTCGGACGAAGTAAGCTCGCCATTCCATTCCTTGAGCCATTCGTCCTTCACCGCGCGTACCTCTTTCGCGGCGCCGTTGGCGCGCTTGCGGTTGCCGATCTCGGCGATCAAGGCTTCGAGCACAAGCTTCGCATCGCCGATCGCGGCGGCCTCGGCGGCAAATTCCTTGCCGATATCCGCGGGATCGTTGGTGAGGTGCACGATCTTTTTCCCGTTCGGCACCTTGGGGCCCCACGGTGTGCGCGTGAGGCTCGAGCCCACAGCGATCACGCGGTCGGCCTTGTTGAGAAAATGCGTCACCATTTTGGGCGCAGATACGACCGCGGCGCCGAGCGCGAGCGGATGGTTCTCCGGAAAAGCGCTCTTGCCGGTGTTGGTGGTAAGGACAGGCGCATCGAGGAGCTCTGCGAGCTTCACCAGTTCCTTCGTCGCCTCGGCATAGAGCACGCCCTGCCCCGCATGAATGACGGGCGCCGATGATTTCAGCAGCACTTCCGCCACGGCCTTCACGTCGGCAGGATCCGGCGCCTCGCGATAGCGCCGCTGCGGCGCGTATTCGAGCGCGCCCGCCTCGGCGTCCGTCATGTCGCCCGGCACCTCGATCAGCACGGGGCCGGGCTTGCCGTTGCGCATCAGGTGAAAGGCGCGGCGCATCAGTTCCGAAACGCGGCCCGGCTGATTGACGCTCGCCGCCCATTTCGTGACGGTGCGGTAACTGTCGACGGCGCTGAAGGTCGGCGGCGTGTAGGCGCGGTTGAGATTGGCTCCGCCCGGCAGCAGCAGGACGGGTACGTTGTCGCCAAAAAGTTGCGCGGCGCCCGGAAAAGAATTTTCGATGCCCGGGCCGCCCTGCATCGAGAAGATGCCGGTCTTGGCACCGTTGGTCGAGCGGCTGATGCCGTCGGCAATACCGACGCCGACGCGCTCCTGGCGGCAGATTATGGGCTCAAGCCCGGCCTCGATGCAGGGATCGATAAGGAGCTGGCGCGGGTAGCAGACGAGGTACTGCACGCCTTCGGCCACGAGCACGCGCGCGATCGCTTCGGCGACTTTCATGCCATTCCCCCGTTGGTATAGGGCACGGACCTTAAGGGCCATCCGCGAGTTTCGTCTAGGCTCTCTATGGGGCCGCACCTGTGCAACCGAGGCAGGAAATTCGCCGGCATCGCTCGCGCGAGCGACAACTTTCCAACCAGATGGGCCGTTGATCCCCGGCAGCGATTGCGGGATTTTGCGCGGATGGCGGCGAGCACGCGAGTCTGGCCAGGTCTTCCCTACCCGCTCGGCGCGACGTGGGACGGGGTCGGCGTCAATTTTGCACTGTTCTCGGAGAATGCCGACGCGGTCGACCTGTGCTTGTTTGACCCGAGCGGGCAGCACGAGACGGCACGCATCCGGCTGCCCGAATATACGGACGAGGTTTGGCACGGCTATCTGCCCGATGCGCGACCCAACCTTCTCTACGGCTATCGCGTCTATGGCCCCTATCGGCCGCGCGACGGGCACCGCTTCAATCCCCACAAGCTATTGCTCGATCCTTACGCAAAGGCGCTTCAAGGCACGATCCGGTGGAGCGATTCGCATTTCGGCTACCGCGTCGGCACGCGACGCGAGCGCCAGGATCTGACCTTTGATCGGCGCGACAGCGCGCGCCTCACGCCGAAATGCCGCGTCGTCGATACGGCCTTCACCTGGGGCGACGACCGCCGCCCCAATGTTCCGTGGGAAGAGACGATCGTGCTCGAGGCGCATGTGCGCGGCATGACGATGCGTCATCCCGGTGTCGATCCTGAACGGCGCGGCACGTTCGCGGGCCTCGTCTCGCCGGCCGTCATCGACTATCTCGTCACGCTCGGCGTGACCTCGATCGAGCTGCTGCCGGTGCAGGCTTATGTCAACGACCGTTGGCTCACCTCGAGCGGCTTGCGCAACTACTGGGGCTACAACACGATCGGCTTCTTCACGCCCGAGCCGCGCTACCTTTCCGACTCGCTCATCACCGACTTCAAGGTCGCGGTGAAGCGGCTGCACGATGCCGGCATCGAGGTCTTACTCGACGTCGTCTACAACCACACCGGCGAAGGTAATCACCTCGGACCGACGCTGTGCTTCCGCGGCATCGACAATGCCGCCTACTACCGGCTTGCCGACGACAAGCGCTTCTATTTCGAGACAACCGGCACAGGCAACGCGCTCAATTTCGACCACCCGCGCGTTCTGCAGCTCGTCATGGATAGCCTGCGCTATTGGGCCGAGGACATGCATGTCGATGGCTTCCGCTTCGACCTCGCGCCAACGCTCGCGCGCGCGGACGGCACGTTCCGGCAGGACGGACCGTTCCTCAGCGCGGTGCGGCAGGACCCCGTCCTGTCGCGCCGCAAGCTCATCGCGGAACCGTGGGACACGGGCGCCGACGGCTACCAGCTCGGCAATTTCCCGCCGGGATGGGCGGAATGGAACGGACGCTATCGCGATACCGTGCGGCGTTTCTGGAAGGGCGACAACGGCGTCACCGCGGACATGGCCTCGCGCCTCGCGGGCTCATCCGACATTTTCGGCCGCGCCGGCCGCCGCCCGTGGGCGAGCGTCAATTTCGTGACCTGCCACGACGGCTTCACTCTCGAAGACCTCGTCAGCTACAACGCCAAGCACAACGACGCCAATGGCGAGAACAATCGCGATGGCGCCGACGCGAACTTCAGTTGGAACTGCGGCGTCGAGGGACCGTCGGATGATCCTGAAATCCTGAAGCTGCGCGCGCGCCAGAAGCGCAACCTACTCGCGACGCTGTTCCTGTCGCTGGGCGTGCCGATGCTGCTCATGGGCGACGAGATCGGGCGCAGCCAGGATGGCAACAACAACGCCTATTGTCAGGACAATCCCATCTCCTGGACGAAATGGGAGAAGATCGGCCCCGACGATGAGATGCTCGGTGCGTTCGTGCGCCGCCTCATCGCACTCCGAAGAGAGCACCGCGTATTCTCGCGCCCGCGATTCTTCCGTGGCGCCGTGGTCTCGGCCGCAGGCTTGAAGGACATCACCTGGTTCACGCCAGAAGGACGCGAGGCCAGCAGCGCCGACTGGAGCAATCCGTTCGCTCTCTGCCTCGGCTTCGTCTTGGGCGGTGGCGCCGGCGAATTTTATACGGCCGGCGGGCAGCGCGACATCGACGCGAGCTTCCTTATCATGCTCAACGCCTATCACGGCGACATCAATTTCCACATCCCGCAGCTTCCTGTGACGATGGAATGGGAACCCTTGCTCGACACGGCACTGCCGACCGGCATCGCCGGTGACGGCCGGCGGTTTCTGTCGGGCGAGACATTCCCGCTCAAAGGCCGCTCATTCGCACTCTTCATCAACCGGGCGCCCGAGAAGCCCGCGCCCGCGCATTCGGGCGTGATCGAGGCGGAAGCTCCGCCGCCCGCACCCGAAGTCTCGCCGATCATCGATGAGGTCGCGCCCGACGCGGAAGAAGTCGCCGAGTCCGAAGAAGTCGCGGAGTCCGAGGACGCGTCAGGCTGAACGATACCGCGCGGCAACTAGTCCCTTCTCGCCCCCATTTTCCGCCTTTAGACTCCGCGACACGGAAGAAGGGGGCAGTCGCTTCATGGAACAACTCTCATTGCGTCGAACGCTCGGGCTCGCGCTTGCGCTCGCAATCTCCGCCGCGGCAGGAGGTACCTTTGCACCAACGGCCAGGGCCGAGGACACCACGACCTACACCATGAAGCTCGGCTCGCTCACCGTTAACGACGAGGTGCAGCAATTCTGGAGGACATTCGCAGCCGGGACCGAACAGAAGTCAGGCGGCAGGCTCAAGGGCGAGCTATTCCCCTCGGGCCAGCTCGGCAGTGCGCCGCGCGAGATCGAAGGCGCGCAATTCGGCTCGATCCAAGGGATCGCCTTTCCGCCAGATTTCTTTGCCGGCGTCGACGAGCGCTTTGAGGTGGGAAGCGCGCCAGGCACCTTCACGAGCGTCGAGCAGGTGATGCGCGTCGTCAACGACACCCAATTCCGCAAGGCGTTCCTGTCGCTTGGCGCGAACAAAGGACTCGTCGGTCTCGCGGTCTTTGTCAACGCGCCCGTGACGATCCTGACGCGCAATCCGGTGCGGAAGCTCGCCGATTTCAAGGGCCTCAAGATCCGCATCCTGGCATCCGACTTCCAGATCGAGCAGATCAAGCGGCTCGACGCCAACCCGGTGGCGATGTCGCTCGGCGACGTGCTGCCGGCGCTGCAGCAGGGTGCGATCGACGGGGCGCTCGCCTCCGTTCCCGCTTTCACGCCGCTCCATTTCTACGAGGCGGCGAAATACATGACCGAGACGAGCCAGTACTACGTGCTGATCGTTGCCGAGTTGAGCAAGAAATGGTTCGATGCTCTGCCCGCCGACCTGCAGAAGATCGTGCTCGAGGAAGGCGACGACGCGGCGCGCGCCGCCGTCGCGTGGGAGCACGACGACCTCGCCAACCAGCGCAAGACCTGGACCGAACACGGCGGCGAGCTGATCCAGCTTCCGCCGGCCGACGAGGCCGAGCTCATGCGGCGCATGTCCACCATCGCCGACGATGTCGGAGCCAAGCGCCCGGCCATCAAGGAGATGTACGATCAGCTCAAGGCGGCGGTGCAGCGCAATCCGTAATCGTCGGAGCGCTCACCGCGACCGCACGGTGTCGAGGTCGGGCGCCGCGCCTCTGATGTCGAAGCCGCCCGACTGCCGACGCCACAGCCGCGCGTAAGTTCCCCCGCGCGCCAGCAGCTCGGCGTGAGACCCGGTTTCGACGATGTGCCCGTGATTCATCACGACGAGACGATCCATGCGCGAGATGGTCGAAAGGCGATGCGCGATGGCGACGACGGTGCGTCCCTTCATGAGATCGTCAAGCTGCTCCTGGATCGCCGCCTCGACTTCGGAATCGAGCGCCGAGGTCGCTTCGTCGAGGATCAGGATCGGCGCGTTCTTGATGATGACGCGGGCGAGCGCGATACGCTGGCGCTGACCGCCCGACAGCTTGACACCGCGCTCGCCGACATGCGCGTCCATGCCGCAGCGGCCCTGCCAATCCTCAAGCCCCTCGATGAACTCGAGCGCGTGGGCGCGCGCGGCCGCCTCGCGTATCTCCTCCTCGCTCGCCTCGGGCCGGCCGTAGCGGATGTTGTCGCGGATCGAGCGGTGCAGAAGCGAGGTATCCTGCGTCACCATGGCGATCCGGGAGCGGAGACTCTCCTGCGTGACGTGGGCGATGTCCTGGCCGTCGATCAGGATGCGCCCGCGCTCGAGCTCGTAAAAGCGCAACAGCAGATTGACGAGCGTTGACTTGCCGGCGCCGGAGGGCCCGACGAGGCCGACCCGCTCGCCCGGCTCGATCGTGAGGTCGATCCCATGCAGGACGCCGCGGACCGTGCCATAGCCGAAGCGGACGGAGTCGAAACGCACGGCGCCGCGCTCGACCCGCAGCATTGTCGCGTCCGCGCTGTCCTGCATCTGGCGCGGCACCGCGATCGAGCGCATGCCGTCCTGAACGGTGCCGACATTCTCGAAGATCGAGGTCACGTTCTGCGCCACCCAGCCGGCGATGTTGGAGATCTGCCAAGCGAGCGGCAGCGCTGTGGCGAGCGCGCCGACGCCGATCCGCCCGTCGATCCAGAGCCATACGCCGATCGTGCCGGTGCCGACGAGCAGGACGGCGTTGAAAATCGAAAGCGTCATGCCGAAGAGCGTGATGATGCGCAACTGTTGGCGGTAGGCCTCGGTGTGATCGTCGACCGAGGCGCGCACGAACGCATCCTCGTCGCGCGGCCGGGCGAAAAGCTTCACCGTCAGGATGTTGGTATAGCTGTCGACGATGCGGCCCGTGAGGTTCGAGCGCGCCTCCGACACGCGGCGGGAGCGTACGCGCACGCGTGGCACGAAATAGCGCAAGGTGAGCGCGTAGCCGCCGAACCATATCAGCACCGGCACCGCGAGCCGCACGTCGCTGGAGGCAAGAAGCGCGATCGCTGTCGTGCCGTAGATCAGGATGTACCAGACCGCGTTCGTCGCTGCGACCACGCTCTCGCGCAAGGACGGGCCCGTCTGCATGACACGGTTGGCGATGCGGCCGGCGAAATCGTTCTGGAAGAAGGTCCAGCTCTGGCGCACCACGTGCCAATGATTCTGCCAGCGGATGAGATTGCTGAAGCCGGGATTGATCGCGAGGTTCGTGACAAGCTGCTGGAACGCGTTGGCGACCGGCCGGGCGATCAGCAGCACGAACGCCATGAGGGCGAGCTGCGGCCCCGCTTCGCGCAGCAGGCTGCCGGGCTCGTGGTGTGAAACGAGCGCGACGAGACGCCCGATGAAGACCGGTACCGTCGTATCGAGCAGCGCCACGACCGAGCCGGCAATGAAGAGCACGACGACGAGATGGCGCACCTGGCGTACGTAATGCCAATAAAATGCGCCGAGCCCGCTCGGCGGCGGCGCATCGGGCGGAAGCGACGTGGGCTCGAGCAGGCTCTCGAACAGGCGGAAGAAGGACATGGGCGGCTCTGCCGCCCTTTATGGAGGATTGCGGCCCATCGCGCCATCGATGATAGGGCGTGTGGCGTTCACGTTTGCTTTGCCACATACTTGCCCCGGCAGAACGGAGGAGCGGATGGCGCGCATACCGAACAGCGTGGCAGACATTCTTAAGTCGCAAACGACGCGGGGGCTGCCGCGCCCCGTCGATTACGGGACCGCCGACGTCGCCAGCCACATCCAAGGCAACGACAATTTCCACCGCGTGTTTGCGATCCGGCCCGGCGAGCATGTCGTGATGCTGACCGATCCGCTTCTGGATCCGCGCGTCATCCAGGCGGTCTATGGGCTCGCGAAGGCGCGCGGCGCCACCTTCACATCCTATATGGGGCCTTCGACTCGGCCGATGGTGGTGCCGGACGAGGCGCGCGCGCTCGTCGAACGCGCGGATTTCGTGGTCTCGACCTGGTTCGCCTCCGTCATCGACCCGTTCTGCATCGGGCTGAGGAGCGGCAAGGGCCAGCGCTGGATCAAGATCACCTTCTTTCGCAACCTCGACCTCTTGCAGACGCCACAGGCGCGCTTCCCGCTCGATGTGCTCGGCGAGATCATCCGTGCCTCGTCGCGGGCATATCCCGACGAAGGCGCCTTCGATCTGCGCTTCCGCGACTCGCGTGGCACCGACGTGGTCGTCAATTTCACGGAGGCGATGCGCAAGAGCATGAAGGCCGACAACCGCTGGCGCGGCCACAACGTCGCCGACGAGCCCGGCTGCTATATCCATTTCCTGCCGACGCACGGGCCCAACCTTTACGAAGTGAAGATGGTGGGAGGGATCCACACGAACCCCTATATGCCGGTCAACGGCATCCTCTATCCCCAGTGGGCGGTGGGGTTCGAGCGCCCGTTCGAGGAGCGGATCGGCGTCGAGTTCAAGGACGGGCGGGTCGCGGCCATCCACGGCAACAGCGAAGAGGCGCATATCCTTCGCTTCATCATCGGCGGCGATCTCGACGAGCTCGGCTGCGGCCACAATCCCAAGGCGCCGCGCTTTGACATCTATCCCGCGGGACCCAATTCCCCGGGCGCCCTTCATTTCGGCGTCAACGCGCTCGCCCCGTCCGATTATCTGCAGCGCGTTATGCCGAACTGGGAAGAGCCGCACGTCCACATGGATCTCGTGACTTTCGACACGACGGTCACGGCCGGAAACCGCGTGGTCATCGACGAGGGATTCCTGATGGCGCTCCGCGATCCGGCGGTCGTCGAAGCGGCGCGACGCTATGGCGACCCCGCCGATCTTCTGGAGAATTTCCCGGTTTAGGGACGCGCACAAAAAAAATAGCTGCCGCTATCAATCTGGCGCTTTTGGGCGGCCCGGGTTATTTTCCGTGCCGGCGAGCGCGGGCGGGCCGCCGTCCGCGCGCCGCGAGAAGCAATGGTCGGCGAGGCAAATCGCCGCGAAGGGAGGAATAAGATGGCGGGTGCGCAGCACTTCCGGCTGAGTCGGTCCTTGGCCTTTTGCACCGTGGCCGCGGCGGGCGCGATCTTCGGCTCGCCTGCGATTGCCGCGGACCAGACCTACACGATGAAGTTGAGCCTCGCCACGATCAACGAGGCGCAGCACGAATGGTGCAAGGAGTTCGCAGCCGCGGTCGAGAAGGATTCCGGCGGCCGCATCAAAAGCGAGATCTACCCGGCGAGCCAGCTCGGCGCCATCCCACGCCAGATCGAGGGCGTGCAGTTCGGCTCGATCCAGATATATGTGGGACCGCCGGAGTTCATGACCGGCCTTGACGGCCGCTACGAGATCATGTCGGCCCCGGGTCTCGTCAAGGACATGGCGCAGGGCGTCCGTGTCGCCGAGACGCCGTCGATCGAGCGCATGACCCTCGGTCTCGGCGCCGACAAGGGGCTCCACGGAATAGCGATGTTCGTGTCGCAGCCCTCATCGGTCATCTCGCGTACCCCTATTCGCCAGATCGAGGATTTCAAGGGGAAGAAGCTGCGCGTTCTCGCCGCGCAGATGCAGCAGGAAGCGTTGCAGCGGCTCGGCGCGACACCGGTCGCCATGACTTTGGGCGATGTGCTTCCCGCGATCCAACAAGGCACGATCGACGGCGCGCTCGCCGCCGTCACCGTTTACACGACGATGCAGTATTACGACGCAGCGAAATACGTGACCGAAAGCAGCGGCCTGCCCTTCATCTTCTCGATCGCGGTCATGAGCTCGAAATGGTACGACACCTTGCCCAAGGACCTGCAGAAGGTCGTCGACGAAGACGGGCCAAAGGCGGCGAAATCGGTCGATGCTTGGGAGCAGGATTTCTTCGCCAAACAGCGTGCGCAGTGGCGCGACAAGGGCGGCGAGCTCATCAGCCTGCCGGCGGATCAGCAGACGAAGCTCATGACCTCGCTGTCGAGCGTCGGCGCCGACCTCGTGAAGCAGAAGCCGGCTTTGGCGCAGGATTACGACACCTTCGTTTCGGTCGCAAAGGCAACGCAGTGACGCCGCGGCAGGTACGGCGAAGAACACGCCCCGTGAAGGCGCGCGGCTTCGCTTGGACCCTCGGCACACCAGCACTGATGATCCTCGCGCTCGGCGCTCCGCCGGCCACGGCCGCCGATCCCGCGACAATGGAGCAAGCGCGGCTCGCCATTCCCGCCGTCAACCTCGCCTTCATCGACACCTACATTGCCGAGGACGAGGGCATCTGGAAGAAGGAAGGCCTCGAGGTATCGGTGCAGACGATCCAGGGTATCGGCGCGACCAATGCCGTCATCTCTGGCTCGATCGATTTTGCCTTCGCCTCCGGACCGACCGTCACGCGCGCCAACGCGCGCGGCCAGAAGCTCGTGGCACTTGCGACCACGATCGACCAGTCGGACGAGAGCATCCTCGTCCGTAAAGATCTCGCGTCGGCCGCGCATTTCGATCCCGCCGCGCCGCTTGCCACGCGTGGCAAGGTCCTCAAGGGCCTCACCATTGCCACGGGCGGTGCCGCGACTATCCCCGATGTCGTGTTGAAGGTGGTGGCGCAAGAGGCCGGGATCGCCGCGCATGACGTGACCACGGCGCCGATGGCGCCGACCGAGTTCCTCGCCGCGTTTCAGCAAAAGGCGATCGGCGGCTTCGTGAGCGGCCCGCCCTTTGCCCAGATCGTCGCACTCGACGGCAGCGGCGTCGTGGTCTCCGATACGACGAAGGGCGAACCCGTCAATTACTCGCCGGTCGCGTCCGCGCTTCTGCTGACGCGCGCGTCGTTCTGTCCGGAGCACCGCTCGATCTGCGCGAAATTCGTGCACGGGATCGCGGAGGCGTCGCGCTTCGTGCACGAACATCGGGACGAGACGCTCGCGGTGATGAAGCGGCATTTCGGCACCTACGGCGACAAGGTGCTGGAAGCCTCGTACGAGTCCCTGCTGCCGATGATGCCGGTGCCGCCCGTTACCACTCCCAAGGAGCTCGAGAACGCCGACCGCCTCGACATAGCGGCCGGGTTCCTGAAGCCCGAAGACAAGCTTGCCGACTATGCTGCCGTGATCGACAACGAATTCACGAAATAAACGGCCCGCGGCCGCGGGCGAAAAGAGAGGAGCGAACATGCCCAAGACGATGCCCCACAAACTGATCCTTGCCGCGGCGACTTTTGCACTCTCGACCATCGCATCCGGATCGCCCGCCCTTGCGGACACGGCGCTCACCGTCGGCAAGGCCGCGGCCAACGCCGATCCGATCATTCCGGTCAATGTCGGCGACAAGCTCGGCATCTTCAAAAAGCACGGGCTCGACCTCAAAATTGTGGACTTCACCGGCGGCAGCAAGATGACGCAAGCCATGACCGCCGGCGCTATCGACATCGGCGACGGTGCCGGCACCGAGATGGCGCTCGTTGCCAAGGGCGTGCCGATGGTGGCCGTTTGTGAATCCGCCACCACCTTTCCATTTCTCGCGGTTGGCGTGCCGGCGGATTCTCCGCTCAAATCGCTCGATGACCTCAAGGGCAAAAAGATCGGCATCTCGAGCTCGGGATCGCTCACCGATTGGCTGTCGCGGGAGCTTTCGCGTGTGAAAGGTTGGGGACCTGACGGCGTCACGGCCGTCGCAATCGGCAACGGTGCCTCGGCCATCGTTTCCGCAATGCGCGACCATCTGGTCGACGCCGACATCGGCGAGACCGGGCTCTTCCTCAACATGGAAGAGAAGAAGACCGGACGCTTGCTCGCCCCGGTCTCCGACTTCGAAGGCGCCGCTGCCTCGGGCACGCTTTATGCCTCGCGTCACCTCGTCGAGACCAATCCCGCCGCAATCCGCACCTTCATCGTCGCTTGGCTCGAGACGATGGATTATATCCGCGGGCACCGTGAGGAGACGGCAAAGATCGAATCCGAGATCACCGGCAATCCCGAGAGCGTGATGCTAAGGGACTATGACGTGACGAAGAGCATGTATACGAAGAACTGCAAGTTCGACAAGGAATCGCTTGCGACGCTGAAGCGAACCTTCGTCGATCTGAAGCTGCTCGATCATGTACCCGATATGTCGACGCTCTACACCGAGGCATACCTACCGAAGTAAGCGCGGCGGCCCCCTCACGCGACGGGCGGCGGCGCGAAGGCTCTGACCGGCGGCGCCGCCTCGGCGCGCTCGATCTCGACGAGCGTCGTCGCCGAGGTCGGGCCTTGGCCGAGACGCGAAGTGCCTTTGTCGCGCGTCAGCAGATTGGCATTGCCGTGGGCGCAGGCGGCGTCCTCGCGGTCATGCTCGGGATCGTACCAGGCCCCACACGACAGACGTACCACGCCCGGCGCCACGGCATCGGAGAGCACGGCCCCGGCATAGCAGGCGCCGCGGTCGTTGAAGACACGGACCGTATCGCCCGCGGCGATCCCGCGCACGCGCGCATCGTTGGGGTGGATCGCGATCGCCTCGCGCCCGCCGACCTTGCCAAGCGCGCTCACCGGGCCGTGGTCCATCTGGCTGTGGAGCTTGTAGCGCGGCTGGCTCGAGACGAGATGAAGGGGATAGTCCGTTGCCGCACGCGCGCCGAGCCATTCCGCGGGTTCGATCCACGCGGGATGCGGCGGACAATCGTCATAGCCGAAACCGGCGATACGCTCGGAATAAAGCTCGATGCGGCCCGATGCGGTCTTGAGACGGTGCGTCTCGGGATCGGCGCGAAATCCGGCGAAAAGGACGTGCTCTTCGCTCTCGCGCGGTATTTCGTACCAGCCCTTCTGCCAGAAACTATCGAAATCCGGTAGCTCGTTGCTCTCCGCGTTGCGGCGGAACTCATCCCAGATATGGCGAAGCCATTGGCTCTCGTCGCGCCCGCCGGTGAAGGCTGCTTCCGCGCCAAGGCGGCGCGCAAGATCGACGAATATGGCGAAATCGTCGCGCGCTTCGCCTTGCGGCGGGATCGCCCGCTTCATCGCCATGACGAAGCGGTCGCGCGCGGCGCAGCCGATGTCGTTGCGCTCGAGCGAAGTCGTCGCCGGCAGCACGATGTCCGCGTGCCGCGCGGTCGCCGTCCACCACGGCTCGTGCACGATCACGGTCTCCGGCCGCTCCCACGCGCGGCGCAGACGGTTCAGGTCCTGGTGATGATGGAACGGATTGCCGCCGGCCCAATAGACGAGCCTGATGTCGGGATATGTCGCGCTGTGGCCGTTATAGTCGTAGCGCGCTCCCGGCTGGAGCAGACAGTCGGCGATGCGCGCGGCAGGGATCGACAGTCCGGCGGGGTTGTGGCCGAGGGTCATCGCGGGCCCCGGATAGAGGATCGGCGGCTCGGCGATATTGGCGGACGAGCCATAGCCGAAGCCGACCCCTCCGCCCGGCAGGCCGATCTGGCCGAGCACCGCGGCGAGCAGCACAAGCGCCCAATAAGGCTGCTCGCCATGATCGGCGCGCTGCAACGACCACGAAGCGGTCAGCATTGTCCGCGTCTCGACCATTCCCAACGCGAGCGCACGGATCGTTTCGGTAGCGACACCGGTAATGCGCGCGGCCCAGGCTGCGTCCTTCACGACGCCGTCAGTCTCGCCCATGAGATAGGGCAGCACGCGATTGAACCCGATGCAGTGGCGGACAAGGAAATCACCGTCGTGCCGGCCCGCGGCGATGATCGTGTGCGCCAGCGCCAGGATCATGGCGGTATCAGCATTTGGACGGATCGCGATCCATTCCGACGCCGTGCCCGGCCCGTCCTCGCGCACCGGGCTTACGCTGACGATACGAACGCCGGCCTCCTCGAGCTTCTCGATCCAGCCGCTGATGGCGTGGTAGGCGGCGCCGCCCTTCGCCACTTGTGTGTTCTTGGGATTGGCGCCGCCGAACATCACAAAGAGCCTGCTGTGGCGCGCGATCGACGACCACGAGGTGAGCGGGCCAGTCACCGCTTGCGGCGTGCCTAGAATATGCGGCAGGAATGTGAGCGCCGTGCCGAAGCTGTAGTTGCTCGCCTGATCGACGAAGCCGCCGCACGCGCCGAGGAAGCGCCGCACCTGCACCCGCGCTTCGTGGAAGAGCCCGGCCGAGGACCAGCCCTGCGAGCCGCCCATGATGCCGGAGGGGCCGTGCGCGCGGCGCACGCGGTCAATCTCGCCGGCAACCAACTCGAGCGCGCGTTCCCACGATATTGGCACAAAGGGCTCGCGTCCGCGCCCCGCCCCGCTCGTTCCGCCGCCAGCGCGCCAGCCCTGCCGCACCATCGGTTGCGCGATACGGAGCGGCGAATGCACCGCGGCAGGGATCGCCTCGATGAGCTGTGACGGATCGGGGTCGAGCTCGAACGGCTTCACGCCGACGACACGGCCGCCCTCGACGATGGCGCTGAAGGCGCCCCAATGCGAATGATGCCGGACGAGTTCGGCCATGACGTTCTCCCGGATCGGGAGCCTACCACCCAGGCCAAAGCGCCGGAACAACGTCGCGCTTCCCTGCCCCACGCCAAAGCGGCATACTCCCGCCCTGAAACGATCCGGCGGGAGGCCACCATGGCAAAGAGCCGCACGGTCAACGTCTCGCACATCATCGACAGCAGCCGGTTTGGCGCGTTCCAATGGTCGATCGCCATCTGGTGCGCGCTGCTCGTGACGCTCGACGGCTTCGACAATGCCGCGATCAATTTCGTGGCGCCCACGATCATCAAGGAATGGGGCATCGCCGCACCCGCCTTCGGGCCAATCTTCGGCGCCGGACTGTTCGGACTGATGCTGGGCGCGCTCGGGTCGGGGCCGATCGCCGACCGCCGCGGCCGCAAAATCGTGATCCTCGCCTCGACCCTCATCTTCGCCGTCTTCGCGCTCGCGACCATCTTCGCGCGCTCCGTCGACCAGCTTTACGTGCTGCGCTTCCTGACTGGCGTCGGCGTCGGCGGTCTCATGCCGAACTCGATCGCGCTCACCGCCGAATACGCGCCAAAACGCATACGCGCGACCGTCGTCGCGATCATGTTCCTCGGATTTCCGTTGGGCGCAGGCGCCGGCGGCTTCATCGGCGCGGCGCTCATTCCTGCGTTCGGCTGGCAGGCGATGTTCGTGCTGGGGGGCATACTGCCCCTCGTGCTGACGCCGGTCGTCTATTTCGCGCTGCCGGAATCGATCCGCTTCCTCGTCAATCGGGAGGGCCACGCGGCCGAGGCGGCGTCACTCCTCAACCGCATCACGCGCACGCCTGCCTTCGACGGCAGCGAAACCTTCGCCACGCCCGAAAGCAAACCACTCCCCGGCTTCACTGCGAAGCATCTCCTGACCGAAGGACGCGCGCTCAACACAGCGCTGCTGTGGCTCACCTTTTTCTGCAACCTCCTGGTCATCTACTCGCTCGCGAGCTGGCTGCCGTTGCTGCTGCACGACAGGGGCGTGCCGCTCGCTGCGTCCTTGCGCCTCGGCGGCATGGTGCCGTGGGCCGGCATCGTCAGCACCGTGGTGCTCGGCCCGCTCGTCGACCGGCTCGGCGCGACCGGCGTCGTGACGGTGCTTTACAGCCTCGCATCAGCCTTCATCTTCGCTATCGGGCTCGTCGGGGCCGATATCTCGCTTCTCGCGCTGACGATCATCGGGTGCGGCATGTGCGTCATCGGCGGGCAGAGCTTCATCAATGTGCTCTCCGCCATCCTCTATCCGACGGCAGTACGCTCGACCGGCGTCGGCTGGGCTCTGGGCGTGGGCCGCGTCGGCGCGATCGTGGGACCGGTGATCGGCGGACTCCTCCTGGCGGCGCATATCAGCTCGCGCAATCTCTTCTTCACGATCGCAGTGCCATCGCTGGTGGCGGCACTCGCCATGCTGATTCTCGGGATCCGCCTGCGCGCCATGGCCCCAGCGACGGACACGAGCGCCGCGACTGCCGGCTAGGTCCGGACTCCGCCGCCGCCGTTGGCGGACGGAACCCGACCTCGCGACGCGCTGTCGCAACGCTACGAGCCGCCGACCGCGATCGGCGCCATGATCATGGCGACCGGCATCTTCATCGCGGCCTCCCTGCAGCATCTGCCGAGCGGCTCGGCCCTGACCCGTCCGATCGCGATCGTGCTGCTTTTGTCGTGGCTGGCTATGACAGCGCTGCTACTGCTCTCCGTCCGGCGCCGCGGATTTTCTTTCCATACGAGCCCAGTCGTCGCGAGCTTTGCCGTCGGCACCTGGGTCGCTGGCACCGCGATCGCCGCGCGCGTGACGATGTACGCAGCACCCGGATCGTGGTGGCTGCCGCGCGTATTCTTCTTCCTCGCACTCGTTCTGTGGCTTGGGTTCATCCCACTGTGGCTGCTGGGGCGCTCGCTTCGGTCGTTTGCGCGCACCAGCGGCACAGCTTAACGTAGCGGCAGCCGCGCCTTACGGGAGGACAGGGTGCAGGAATTTGCCGGAAAAGTCGCCTTCGTGACAGGTGCCGCGAACGGCATCGGACTCGGCATTGCGCGGGCGCTGGCCAAGAAAGGCGCGCACATCGCCATGGCCGACATCGAGCGCGATACGGTCGAGCGCGCGGCGGCCGAGGTCGCTGCCTTGGGGGTGCGCACGCTGCCGCTCCCGCTCGACGTCTCGGACCGGGACGCAGTTGAAGATGCGGCGCACCGGGTCGAGGAGCGGTTCGGCCGCGTCCATATCTGCATCAACAATGCCGGTGTCTCGCTGCAGCGCGGGCCCACGCACGAGATCGAGCCACGGCAATGGGAATGGCTCCTGGGCGTCAACGTCTTTGGCGCGGTGAATGGCGTGCGCGCGTTCCTGCCGCTTCTGCAGCGCCATGGAGAGGAGGGCCACATCGTCAACACCGCGTCGATCGCCGGCCTGCAGGTCCATCCGGTGCTGCGCAACGGCTCCTATGCCATGACGAAATACGCGGTCGTCGCATTTTCCGAGGCACTCGAGGCCGAGCTCAAGGGGAGCCCGATCGGCGTATCCGTCCTCTGCCCCGCGTTGGTCACGACGACAATTAACAATTCCTCGCATCGCCGGCCGGGTCGGTTCGGCGGCCCATTCACAGAGGGGCGCGTCGACATCGCCGCGCTGGTCGCCGCAGAGCAGGCCGCGTGGACGCCGGACGAGGTCGGTGACCGCGTTATCCATGCCATCCGCGATTCCGAGTTCTTCATCTTCACCCACGGGGTCATGCGCGACGGCTTGCAGCGCCGCCACGAGCGCATCATGGCGGCGTTCGAAGACCTCGCGCGTTACGAGGCGCAAAAGAAAGGAAGATCACGATGAGCGAACAGCCGCAACGGCCGACCATCCACTATCCGGTGGACGAGCGCTGGCTCGCGACGCTCGTCGAGGAGGCGATCGAGCCAGAGCGGCCGATCGTCGACCCGCATCATCATCTGTGGGACCGGCAGTCGCGCTATCTCTTCGACGAGTTGCTCAAGGACCTCAACACCGGCCACAACATATTGTCGACCGTCTATCTCCAGTGCGGCTCGATGTATCGGGCGGACGGCGACCCCGCCTATGCCTCCGTCGGCGAGACGGAATTCGTCAACGGCGTCGCCGCCATGTCGGCGAGCGGCTTTTATGGCAAGGCCCGGGCATGCGCCGGCATCGTCAGCCATGCCGAACTCCAGCGCCTCGGGGCCGGCGTCGAGCCGGTGCTCGAAGCGCACGTGCGCGCCGGCGGCGGGCGGCTTCGCGGCATCCGCAATTCCTCGGTCTGGGACGCCGATCCGACGATCGTCACCGTGCCGACGCCGCCACCGCGCGGACTTTTGGGCGACGCGCGTTTCCGCGAAGGCTTCGCGAAGCTCGCGAAATTCGGCCTGTCGTTCGACGCCTGGCTTTACCATACGCAGATCGGCGAGCTTGCGGCGCTCGCGCGCGCATTCCCCGATACGACGATCGTGCTCGACCATGTCGGCGGGCCGATCGGCATCGGCGTCTATAAGGGGCGGCGCGCCGAAGTGTTCGAGACGTGGCGCGACGCGATCCGCGACATCGCGCGCTGCCCCAACGTCAACGTCAAACTCGGCGGACTCGGCATGAAGGTGATGGGCTTCGGCTTCGAGGAACGGGACCGGCCGCCTGGCTCCGAAGAGCTTGCGCGCGAGTGGCGGCCCTATCTCGAGACTTGTCTCGAGGCTTTCGGCGTCGGGCGCGCCATGTTCGAAAGCAATTTTCCGGTCGACAAGCAGTCCTGCAGCTATGCAGTGCTGTGGAACGCTTTCAAGCGCTTCGCGGCGGCGTTTTCCGAGGCGGAAAAGCACGCACTCTTCGTCGCCACGGCGTGCCGCATCTACCGCATAGCACCGGGGGCGTCGGCATAAGGGATGCGAAGACCGAGCCCCGCCGCCTGGATGGGCGGCGCCTTCTGCGCAGCACTCGGCATGGGTCTTGCCGTGCTTGCCGTCCTCGGCCGCGGCGGACAGGGCGTGACCATCGCGACGGAATCCGTTGCACGGGTGGCCTTCATCTTCTTTTGGCTGGCTTATACGGGAGGTGCGCTCGCTCACCTGTTTGGCCGGCGCTTCGAAAGCCTCGCGCGGCGGCGTCGCGAATTCGGCTTGGCATTCGCGACAGCGCTCCTCGTGCATCTCGCCTTCGTGGCCTGGCTTTTTCACATCTCCTTCCGGCCGCCGGTTTCCGACGCGGTGATCTTTTACTTCGGCATCGGCGCGCTCTGGACCTATGCGCTAGTACTCATGTCGCTACCCGGCCTTCGCGAACGGATGGGAGCAACATGGTCCCTATTCAGTGCCGCGGGCATCGAATATGTCGCGCTCCTGTTCCTCCGCGATTTCGTTCTCCTGCCGCTCCAGTCCGGCACGAGACACCCGCTCTACTACCTGCCGTTTGCCGTTCTGAGCGTCGCGGGTCCAGCGCTCCGCTGGTCATCGTTGCTCCTGCGCCACGCGCTCCCGCAGAAAACCCTTTAGTCGCAGCACAGGGCTTGCCGGCGCGACCGTACCGAGCAAGCCCTTCGACTTAGGCGGGC
>Ga0335077_10001916_pt1 | contig 24811 bp, 28 predicted proteins | sample Lox_Sample_31_FD_207151 | JGI IMG/M metagenome (GOLD analysis project Ga0335077, IMG submission 207151) | Soil microbial communities from Loxahatchee National Wildlife Refuge, Florida, United States - Lox_Sample_3.1 | ecosystem: Environmental > Terrestrial > Soil > Wetlands | place: USA... | reverse complement strand
GACGACCAGGCTGCCGTTGTACGCGATGAGATCGCCGATCTTGTCGGGTGGTACGCGGTAGGCGACCGTCTGCTCGAGGATGTCGTGGTGGGCCTTGGGAAAGTTGTGCAGCGGACCCTCCTTGTACAGCGTCGTTCGCTTCCACGGCGCATTGTCATACCAGGTGAGCCGCTGGGCCGTGGACTCGTTCGGCCGCCCATAGCGTGAGACGAGCTGTGCGGCAAGTATCCGGCTCGACTCGGGCCAACTGGACAGCTGGCTGCGCACCCAGCTCTGGGCGCTCGCGCTCGCGGCGGGTGGCTGCGCACCCCCATTCGGGTCGGCGCGAGCCAGGTTGAAGGAGGCGCAGGCGGCAACGCCGGCCAGAACGAACGTTCTCATGCTCATGGGAGTTACCTTCTCAGGGTGTCGTTTCGAGCGAGTGAGCGTTACTGTAACGCCAATGGCCTGCGCCTCGAGCCCAAGCGGCGGCGGGCCATGGCGAAGCACCGGGCGCGTGTCTTGCTTCTGACATGCTTTGATGGGCGGCGGTCATCTCGAGAGCCAACGTGAAAGCCCCTGCTCGGTTCCGCGACCGTGCCGACGCTGGTCGCCAGCTGGCCCAGCAAGTCGCCGCGGAAATCGCTGATCAGGATGTCCTCGTGCTCGGACTGCCGCGTGGCGGCGTGCCCGTCGCGCACGAAGTCGCGCAGAAGCTCGGCGCTCAGCTCGACGTATTCCTGGTGAGAAAGCTCGGCGTGCCCGGACACGAGGAGCTGGCGATGGGCGCCATCGCCGCGGACGGCGTCCGTGTGCTCAACGAGGACATCGTGCGCACTTTGCAGATTCCCTGCTCGACGATCGAGGCGGTCGCTGCCGCCGAGGAGGCCGTGCTCGCGGCTCGCGAGCGCCAGTACCGAGGTCACGGACAGCGTGCCGCGGTACGCGAGCGCACGGTCGTGCTCGTCGATGACGGACTCGCGACGGGCGCCTCCATGCGGGCAGCCATTCTGGCGCTGCGCGCGTTGCGGCCGCGAACCATCATCGTCGCCGTTCCCGTCGCCCCGGCGGACACTTGCGCGGCCCTCGAGTGCGTGGCCGACCGCGTCATCTGCTTGAGCACACCCGCGGAATTTCACGGCGTCGGTCAATGGTACGAGGACTTCTCGCAGACGACGGACGATGAGGTTCGACAGCTGCTCACCCGCAGCGAGAGCCAGCACGCGCAGCGCTCCGGTCTAGATTCATCTCGCGGGCAGCGTCAGGCGTAGGGACACGCGAGCCGCCAGATGCGCCCCGCCCACCGATCCTCGCACGGTGCATTTCGAGTGACCGCGACGCGCGTGGGCAGCCGTCGGCCGCAGGTAGATTTCGAGCCCACCCCACGCCACATCGTCACGGCAATGCTCGAGCTCGCCGGCGTGCGTCGCAATGATGTGGTCTATGACCTCGGATCCGGTGACGGTCGCATACCGATTGCGGCGGCTCGCGATTTCGGGGCGAGCGCGGTCGGAGTGGAGCTGCATGCGGCGCGCATCGACGAAGCGCGGCGCAAGGCCGCGGAGGCACGCGTCACGCGCAAGGTGCGCTTCGTCAATCAGGATCTGTTCGAGGCCGAAATCAAGCCGGCCACGGTATTGACGCTGTTTCTGTTGCCTGAGGCTAATCTCGTGCTGCGTCCCCGGCTGCTGCGCGACCTCGCACCGGGCGCGCGCGTGGTCTCATACATCCACGACATGGGCAGCTGGAAGCCGGACACGGCGCGCTACACGGTCGACCGCCTGGGCTGGTACCACCGGCTCTATCTGTGGACCATCCCGACGCCGGCTCAGCGCGCGCCGGCGTGACTCAGCCCCCAGACGTATGCGGAGAGCGCAGCCACCTGCTCCTGCGAGAGTTGGGCACCGCCGAGCGGCGGCATCGGAGCACGATAGTTCTTGGGCTTGGACACGCCTTCGGTGATCGACTTTGAGATGCCCTCGACGCTGCCATCACTCCAAAGCCACTTGTGTGTGTTGAGAGGCGGTCCGAGGGTAGAGCCTGCGCCGCTCTCGCCATGACAGCCGGTGCAGGTCGCGCCGCCGATCTCGCCTCGATAGATGCGACTGCCTTCCGCTACCATCGCGCTCGTGGCTCCCGGAGGTACCGGCAGATTCGCTGCCGCTCCCGCGTTCGCGTTAGTACCCTCCGGCGGCCCGGCGCTTGTCGCGACGACAGGTCCGGCCGGGGCCGACGGGCCCGGACAGTAACTGACATCCGCTGTGCCAGCGGCAGATGAGCCGCCGACGTAAGTGACCCGATAGATTCGACCGCTCACGTCGTCCGAGACATAGAGCGCACCATCGGGCGCGACCGCGAGACCACTCGGGCGATGCAGCGCGCGCGCAGGATCCTCGTGTGCTCCGGCGAAGCCGTCCGCGAACACCTCACAGCGGCCTGCTGCCTTGCCGTCGGATAGCGGCTGGAAGGCGACGTTGTAGCCTCCCTGCGCGTAGGGCGAGCGATTCCATGAGCCGTGGAACGCGATGAAGGCGCCGTTGCGGTAATGCTCCGGGAAACTGTGACCGTGGTAGAGCACGACATCATTCGGCGCCCAGTGCGCCTGGAAGGCAGCAACGGGACCGAGCTTCTTCCCGCACACACCGACGCTCTTACCGCCATCGCCACCGTATTCGGGCGCCAGCACCAGCTTTCCCTGCTCGGCATCGTAGTAGCACTCGGGCCAGCCGTAGTCGCCATCCCGCTTGACGCGCAGCAGTTCTTCCGCCGGCAGCACGGCACCCTGCTCGGGCATATACAGCTTCGGCCAGTTCTGCGCGAGTTGATCACGCCCATGCTGGGTCGCGTAGAGACCGTGGCCGCTCGAGTCGAGCGCAATGCCATCGGCGTTGCGAATGCCGGTGGCGTAACGCCTTGCGGTGGAGAATTTCTGATCGGTCTTGCGCGCGTTATAACGCCAGATCCCGGCGCGCGTCTGCAGCTCGGTGCAAGGCTTGATGCCCGGGGACTCGAGCATGCGGTTACGCTCCTGACATGCATTGGTCGCCGAGGCTACATCGACGTACATCCAGCCATCCGCATCGATCACGAACGGGTGCATCGGGTGATCACCCGTGAGCGGCAGGCCGGAGACGATCACCGCCGGCTTGCCCCGCGGGACGACGGAGCCTTGGGGCAACTTATAGCGCACGATCCTGTCGTTGATCTCGGCGTAGATGGATCCCTCGAAGAGCGCGATTCCGGTACCACCATGTCCGCCGGTCGCCACGGAGTCGCCGAAGCGCTCGTTGACATTCGCCTTGCCATTGCCGGTAGTGTCCTGCAGGGCGACGAGGAAGCCGCCCGCATGCGGGGTGTCGTTGCCGTAGTAGCGCCCGCTCCACGTGTTGACGTAGACGACCCCATTGGGGGCAACGACGAGATGACGCGCATGGCCGATCTCATCGGCGAATACGCTGGCGCAGAAGCCGGGCGGCAGTTTGAGTCCGCTTTGCTCGGAGCACCCGCCCGCCGCAGCGCCATGACCCGAATCCGCGCTTGCTTGCGCGCGAGCCGCCGAAGTGCTTGCAAGGAGCGCTGCAAGAGCAAAGGAGGCCGCACCGAGTGGCGGAAGCGTGTAGCGAATGCGCATGAGCCTGACCTCGATCGCCGCCGTGTAGCGATGCCAGGAACGCGTCGCTGGCGGCTGAATGGCGCGCAAAGATAGCATCTCGCGCCGTCGCGCCGCGAACTCAGCCGATCGCCGAAGACCACACGATGCCGACGGCGAGCAGGGCAAGCAGCGCGAGCAGCTTGAGAATGACTTCCCACCAGCTCGCCCAGACCGAGGGGACGTGCGTAGAGAGTTTGGCCAGCATCATCGTGGTTGCTCCTACCGGTGCTCCTGCCGGTGCTGGAAGCATTTCGCCATGGCATCCTCGCGCGACCTGGGATGCGATGCTGGCGGTCCGATGAACAATTGTGGCGGAAAGAGGCGGCCTCGCCGTCGATGACGCACGATGGGAGAAGATCCATGAATCCTTCGTCACTGAGCGAGCTGGCCGCCGTGCTCCGGAAGTTCGCGGCCGAGCGCGACTGGGATCAGTTTCACTCCCCCAAGAATCTCGCCATGGCGCTGGTCGGCGAGGCGGGTGAGCTCGCGGCCGAATTCCAGTGGCTGACCGAGGCGCAGAGCCGGGCGCCAAGCCCCGACCAGCTGGCGCGCATCCGTGCGGAGGCCGCCGACGTGCTCAACTATCTGGTGCGGCTCGCAGATAAGCTGGGCTTTGATCTCATTGCGGCGGCTCACGACAAGGTCGCGCAGAATGCGCAGCGCTATCCCGCCCATACCGTCCGCGGTAGCGCCCGCAAGTACACCGAGTACGACTGAGCGGACGGCTCGATTGTGCCGCGCCAGCCGACTACGAGCGCTGGCGGCGCACCTCCTCGATCACCACAGGGAAATCGATTTGCGCGGACGGACCCGTGAGGATGTGATCACCGACGACGAAGCCTGGTGTTTGAAAGATCCGCAGGCCGCGTGCGAGATTGAAGTTCGCGAGCAGCTCAGTGTCGATGCTGTGTGCGGCCATGTCGTGTCGCAGGCGGTCGATGTTCAGGCCCACGCGTCTGGCCGTGGAGTAGATTGCCTCCTCCTCCCATGGTCCGCGGTAGGCCATGAGAGCCTCGTGAAACTCCCGATACTTGTGCTGGCGCCTCGAGGCGAGCGAGGCTCGAGCGGCGACCATCGATTCCGGAGTAAGGATCGGGAACTCCTTGAGGATCAGTCGCACGTGCGGATCGTTGCGCAATGCGCTCTCCAGCCGTGGCTGGATCGCCTTGCAGTAGGAACACGCGTAATCGAAGAATTCCACGATCGTCACATCGCCGTGCGGATCGCCGATCACGGGCGAATCGCGATCGCTTTGCAGGGCCTCCAGATGAGCGATGACCGTTTGATCCGCGACCGGTGGCGGTGGATCGGCAGCGCGGCCCAGCGGTGCTGCGAGACCAAGGCCGGCTGCCACGGTCAGGCTGAGCGCCAGCAGCGTCGCAGCTCTGCCGATGATCATGCTGTTGTTGCGCATCGAGTGCCGTCGCCGGTTTCAGTGGGTGGAGTCAGTATATGCGACCATTTCGACCGATGGCGCATCTATGAAATCACAGCGTCGGCTTCACGAGCGTGTCTGCATGACACATCGGTACGCATGACCGCTGCCCGTCATATCCCTGTTGCGGTGGCGGTGGGAACGGCGGGTGCCTCTGACCCGCCGGTTTCCATGGAGGCTGCGCGGTAGGCCCGATCACCGCACGAGTCACGTCCCGTTCGGCGGCTCCTGCGGCTCGGGCAATCGCGCGGGATCGCCTTGCGGGAGCGCATCACGAGCCCACTCCATCCGCTTCCAAGGCGGAACGGGTGTGGAAACCGATGCACGCGGCACGAACTTCGAGCGCTCGAGGAGCTGCATCTTGTGTATGTATCGCGGGCAATTTGGAAATACCTGCCGCACCGTAATCCGCACGATGAACTGAGCTTCCGGATAGGGCGGCTGTATGGAATCGGCGGGCGCGATGTGCGCGATGCCATTGACTCGTAGGCGCTTCTGGTTCTCGAAATCTATGAACAGCAGGCCCACATGCGCATTCTCGCTGGCATTTCCCATTGAGACGTACATGCCATTGCCGTCATAGTTGGGGAACACGAGGGTTTGCTCGTCGAGCACCCGCACGAAGCCCGGGTCGCCACCTTTGTACGAGCAGTTCGGATGACCGGCGCTGTCGGCCGTAGCCAGAAAGAACATATACATCCGCCCGATGAATTCCTGGTCCTCGCTCGTGAGCCGCTCTCGAAACAAGCGCTGCTCGATGCGATCGGCGAGCCGCTCCGTGTCGAACTGCCGCTGCAGGCGACGATGACTTGCGCCAAATAGCTTTGACATCCGCTTTCCCTCCCGCAAGGCGCGACTGGTGGAACTCACGGTGCCGCCGGTCTGGATTGAACAGACGACCTGCCGCTTACAAGGCGGCTGCTCTACCACTGAGCTACGGCGGCGTGCCGACAGTTTACCGTGAAACGGCTTCGGGCCTTGACGCTCGACCCGCGGCGGTCAGCCGTCTGTCGGGCGTCGGACACTCTTTGACCTCGAGCCGCTCACCCGGACGCTGCAGTGACAGCAGTGCCTCGGTTGGCAGCGTCTCGAGGCTCGCCGTGATGTCGACGTCGACCCAGCGGGCCGCATCCGTTCCCGCGCGCGGCTCGATCTGGGCATCGAGGCCCAGATTGCGCACGGCACGCGCACGGCGCTCCGCACCGGTGCGCTCGCTGAACAGACCCACCGACACGCGCCGTCCCTGGTCCGAGCCGGGCATCGCCTGAGCGTCGGCGAGACCACTGCTTTGCAGGCGCTTGAGCACCTGAGTCTCCTCGGAAGCGCTCTTCATGCCACCGACGTATACCCAGTAGCCTTTCGCGGTGGCCGCATCGTCGCTGCGCTCGTGCGGACGAAAACCGCGTGACTGCAACACCTCGACCGCGCGTGCGGCCCGCGGTCCGTCATTGAAGGGACCAACGGTGATACAGCGACCCGCAGGCGCCGGGGCTGCGGTAGACGAGGAGGTCGACGATCCGGCACCAGACGCCGCGAGCGCGCTAGCCGCCCCAGCAGGTGTGGCCGCAGCACTGGCAGCGCCGGAAGCCGTCTCGCTACGAGCGCCGGCATCGCCGGTCGAGGGCGGACCCCCGGCGGCGCCGTGCGGTGCGCTGCGAGAGGCAGGATCGGGAGCGCCCTGTGCGGGCGTCGATGCCGCCTCGCTGGCGAGCTTGAGCCGCGGCAGGCGGTTCAAGGCGTCCGGGTGCGGGAGCTCGGGAGAGACATCGACCAGATTGGCCCACGCGAGAAAGATCAGATTCGCGAGGAGCAGCAGGAAGAATGTGGCGCGCAAGCTCACGCGCGCAATCTTACCAGCGGCAACCCGGCATGGACGGCGATGCCACGCAGAACGAGATCAGGCACCGTGACATGGCGCGAACGTATGAGCGGCTCGATGCACACCGCCGCACCGCCGCTCAGAAGTACGAGGGGGTGTGCATGCAGCACCCGCCCTGCCTCGTCGACCGCACGATCGATCACCGCGGCCACCGCGCACGCCGCTCCCTGCTCGATTGCCGCTCGGGTGCTGCGGGCGAACAGCGAGATCCGCGCAGCACGTGCCGAGTTGTCACCCGACGCACGCGCATCCCGCGCGGCCGTCCGCCGCTCGGAAGCGCGGCGTTCGATCCCCTCCGTGCTACTCAGAAGACTGCGCACCATGAGCTCCGGGCCGGGCACGATCGCGCCGCCACGATGCACGCCACGGCTATCGATCAGATCGATCGTGACCGCGGTGCCTACGTCGACGACGCAGGCCGGGCGGCGGCCCGCCAGCCGGTGCGCGCCGATAGCGCCCACGAAGCGATCCACCCCGAGTCTCCAGGGATCCAGGTACCGTGTGGTGACGCCGGCGGCCTGGCGCGCGGTGCTCAGGAGCTCCGGCTCGATGTGCAGAGCGCGCCACGCCGCGCGGATGAGCGCCCGCTCGATGTGCGGTCCCGCCACACTGGCGACGATGATGCGGGCGGGGCGCGACTTGGCGGCGAAGAGCCGCCGCACGAAATCCTGTTGGCCCCATCCCGCATGAGGCTCTGCCTGCAGCCTGCCCAGGCGTCCATTCGACCAGGTCGCCCACTTGATGCGGGTATTGCCGACATCGACGAGCAGCACTCGCGGATGGCGGCGCTCGTTGATCGGTCGTGAACGATGAGGCGCTGTCAACGGTCCGGCCTTACGCTGACTTCGCCCGAGATGAGCCTCTTGAGGCCGTCGGCGGTCTCGAGGACCAGCGCGCCGTTGCCATCGATGCCGCGCGCGATGCCGCGTGTGCTCTGCTCGGCTCCCAGTACGCTGATCGAGCGTCCGCGCAGCGCATCCGACCGTTGCCATTCTTCTGCAAAAGGCTTGAGTCCCTCGAGCTCAAAGACCAGCAGCCCGGAGATGATATCCCGCACGAGCGCGGCGATGAGCGCGTTGCGCGGCCCCGGCTCCACGCCGGCCGCGGCAAGATCCGCCGCCTGAGTTCCGGTTGCAGCAATCTGCGAGCGCAGTGCGGCGGCGAGCGCGACGTTGATGCCCACGCCGATGACGACGTAGGCGGGTCCGCCCGACTCGGCGCGCATCTCGATGAGAATGCCACCGAGCTTGCCCTGCTCGAGCACCAGATCATTGGGCCATTTGAGTCGCACGCCCTGCGCACCGCATGCGCGCAATGCGCGCAGCGCACACACGCCCACCGCTAGCCCGAGGGCACCGAGATCGCGCGGTAGCTGCGCAAAATTCCAGCTGAGCGAGAGGCAGATTGCGCCGCCCGGCGGAGCGAGCCACACGCGGCCGCGCCGGCCGCGACCTGCGGATTGATGCTCGGCAGTCAGCACATCCGAGTGGCCCAGTGGCAGATCGGTACGCTCGAGGAGCGCTGCATTGGTCGATGGGAGGGCCCAGAGGGTATCGAGGCGACGCAGCCGCGCGCGGGTCTCCTCGGGCATTGACGCACGAATTTTGGCGGCATCGAGCGGCTCGCAGAGCAGCGGCAGCCGATAGCCACGATTGCGCACCGCGTGCACGCTCACGCCCAATCCCCGCAGCGACACCACCGACTTCCAGATGGCTGTGCGGCTTACTCCCAGCTGTCGGGCGAGCTCGGCGCCTGATTGGAATCCGCCGAGCGCGAGCTGCCGATAGACGCGCGCCGGCAGCGGTGTCCGTGCGGTCGGCTGAATGCTCGCGCCCATCGAGCGGGTGGTACTGGGGGTAGTGCTGCGCGTGGGGCCTCCTATGCGGCACGCCGCCCGAACAGCCAAAAACGCTGCGCGCGCGGCTCGCGCCCTGCCCACATCCGCAGGATGTTCGCGCGATGGGTGAATGTGATGAGCGCGGCTGCGAAGAAGCCGAACACCAGCAAGGGTGTGTACCAGCCGAGATCTGCCCAGACCACGGCGAGGGGCAGTACCGCGGTCGCCACGATGGAAGCCAGTCCGACGAAACCCGTGAGCACGAGCACGCCGAGCCATGCAAACACCAAGGTCAGCGCCACGCGCGGGGCGATACCGAGCACCGCGCCGAGGCAGGTCGCGACCGCCTTGCCGCCACGAAAGCCGAACCACAGGGGATAGACGTGTCCCAGCATGGCCGCGGCGCCGCAGGCGACGGGAAGCCAGTTGTGCGCGAGCGCCGCCGGCGGCAGCAGCGGCAGCTCCAGCCGTGGAATCCAGCGCGTCGCGAGCCAGCCCTTGCCCACGTCGATGACGGCAACACCGAGCGCGAACAGCTTGCCCTGAGTGCGCAGGGCATTCGTGGCACCGGCACTGCCGCTGCCCAGCGCGCGAATATCCACGCCACCGCGCAGGCGCGCGAGTACCAGACTGCCGAGCAGCGATCCCAGCAGATAGCTGACCGCAACCTTCACGATGAAGTCGGTCACGGAGGCAAGAATACTTCGGTCAGCATGCAGCGCACGCTGCCACCGCCGAGTCTCTCGATCGTCGGTACCGGAACTGCGAGCACCGCATCGGTGCACGCCGACAAACGCGTGAATGCCTCGGGGCCCAGGGCCTCGCGCGCGTGCGCCGACATGACCAGCACCGTGGAGTCACCGAGTGCCTCATCCCAGGTAGCGAGCTCGAGCATGTTGCCCGCAAAGCCCTCGATCGCCTCATGGGAGATTTCGATGATCTCGCGACCGCCGGCGGCGAGACGCTGGAGCACGCGCGCGCGGTCCCCCGCCGCGATGGCCGCCGCACCGATGACGATCGCGCGTGCACCGATGCACATCATGACGTTGGTGTGATAAACGGGTAGTCCATGACGATCCCGAGCATCGAACATGACCGGCTCGTAACCCATCACGCGGCACCACTGCGCGAGCGGCTCGGCGTGTGTGCGCGGCGAGCGGCAGGCATAGGCAACGCGTCCGACATGATCGAGCACCAGACTGCCCGTTCCCTCGAGAAAGTGTCCGTCGTGCTCGTGATGGGTCAAATCGAGCGTGCGTCGCACGACGAAGCCGAGCTCGGCGCTCACCTGCGCGGCGATCTCGAGCCGCCGCTCGCGGCGACGGCTCTCCGATTGCATGGGATAGAGCACGAGCGTGCCGTCCGGGTGGAAGCTCAGCCAGTTGTTGCTGAACACGGCGTCGGGCTTGGCCGGCTCCGGCGTGTCCTCAGCCACGCAAACCTCGATGCCTTCGCTCCTCAGACTCGCGGCCAGCGCTGCGAATTCGCGGCGCGCCAGCTCGGCGGCATTCTCGAGCGAGCTCTCCCGCGGGCGCTGCATGCCGTTCGTCGCTGCGGTTTCCGCGTTGTAGTCGAAGCGCGCCGGCCTGATCATCAGCACCGCGCCGGCGCATTGTTGCTGTTGCACTCAGCCTCCTCGCGCGGCGGCGCTCCGGCAATGCGCTGCGCCTCCAGATCATGACGGCAACCCCCGAACCGCTCGTTGTCTGCACCCACCGCGGCCTCTACTGCCCCGAGGGTGGCTTCTACATCGATCCTTGCCGTCCGGTGCAAACCGCCGTCATCACGCACGCGCATGCAGATCATTTGATCCGCGGCCACGCACGCTACATTCTCGCACGTCCGGGAGCGGCCATTGCCCGCACGCGGTTGCAGGGCGAGCCCGATGTGCTGGCACTCGAGTACGGCGCAGCGCTCGCTCTCGGCCGAACGACGATATCACTACATCCTGCGGGCCACATCCTCGGCTCGGCACAGGTGCGTATCCAGCTGGAAGAGCGAGTGTGGGTCATCTCCGGCGACTACAAGCGTCAATACGATCCGACCTGCGCGGCGTTTCAGCCACTGCCCTGCGACGTGTTCGTGAGCGAAGCGACGTTCGCGCGGCCAGCCTATCGCTGGCCGGGGACGGCCGCCGAGGTCGACGAGGTGCTGCGCTGGTGGCGCGCCAATCGGGAGCGCGGCATCACCTCGGTCCTGTTTTGCTACGCGCTCGGCAAGGCCCAGCGCCTGCTCGCAGAGCTCGTTCCCTTTATCGATGAGCCCGTGTACGTGCACGACACGATGGGACAGCTCATCCAGGACTATCGGGATGCAGGGGTGGCGCTGCCGCCCACACTCCCCGCCTTCAGCCAGGGCACGGCCTCCTATCGCGGGGCTCTAGTGCTCGCTCCACCCGGTGCGGCGCGCACGTCCTGGGTGCGTCGGCTGGGTGAGCACGCGAGCGGCTTCTGTTCCGGATGGATGCGCTCGGAGAGCGAGCGGCGCCGGCGTGGCTACGACCGCGGCTTCGTGATCTCCGATCACGCGGACTGGCCGGCGCTGGTAGCCACGTGCCTGCAGACCGGCGCGCGCAGAGTGCTGCTTACGCACGGTCGCGCGGAGGATCTGGCGCAGCACCTTGCGACGCGCGGTGTGGCGACGAGCGCTCTCGCCCCTCACCCCTGATCGGTTTCTGCGCCTATCAGGTGCCGGTCGCGCTGAGGTCGTTCGGTCCGACCTTCACACGCCGGTGCAGATCGTTCATGAGCACGTCGGTGTCCGTGAGGTCGATCGGCTCGCCGCGCAGGAGCTTGCGCACCTGAGCGGCGGGCGCGGGCTTGGCGAACAGGTAGCCCTGCGCGAGACCGCAACCGAGCTGACGCAACTTCTCCAGCTGCTGCCAGCCCTCGATGCCCTCGGCCACCACCTTCACGTTCAGGTGGCGCGCGATGGCGACGATCGCACCCACGATCGCGAGATCACTCATGTCGGTGACCAGATCGCGCACGAAGCTGCGATCGATCTTCAAGTAATCGACGTGCCACTGCTTCAAGTAACTCAGGCTCGAGTAGCCCGTGCCGAAGTCGTCGATGGCGATGCGCACTCCGAGGTCGCGCAGCTGTGAGATGGCGTCGTGGCGCGACTCCCCGCCGCGGGACTCGCGCCGCTCGAACATGGCGCTCTCCGTCAGCTCGAGCTGCAGCAGGCTCGGGCTCACGCCGTGCGCGCTCGTCAGAGCTACGATCTTGTCGCGCAGGTTGGAGCGTTGCAGCTGCACGGCGGAGATGTTCACTGCGATGGGCACCAGAGTCGCACCCGATGCGCGCCAGCGGCTGACATCCTCCACGGCCTTCTGCAGCACGAACTCGCCGACCGGCACGATGAGTCCGGTTTCCTCGGCGATGTCGATGAAGCGCCCGGGCAGGATGTAGCCCTGTGTCGGATGCTTCCAGCGCAAGAGCGCTTCGAGCGCCATGACCTTGTTGGATGCGATGTCGATGATCGGCTGATAGTGCACGTCGAGCTGCCCGCGCTGGATGGCCTCGCGCAGGCTCGTCTCGATCGCAACGCGCTCGCGCAGCTTGCGTGCCATGATCGGGCTGAAGAGCTGGAAGTTGTTGCGGCCCCGGTCCTTCGCCTGGTACATCGCGGTGTCCGAATGCCGCAGCAGCTCGCCCATGTCGGCGCCGTCGCGCGGAAAGAGACTGACACCGATGCTCACCGTGCTCACCAGCGGCCGGCCGTCGACGATCACCGGCGCGCTCAGCGCCTCGTTGATGCGCGCCGCCATCTCGCTGATGAAATCGGCGTTGCGGATCGACTGCAGCACGACGATGAACTCGTCGCCTCCCATGCGCACCACGATGTCTTCCTGGCGCACCGTCGCGCGCACGCGCTCGGCGACGGTCTTCAAGAGCTTGTCACCGGTCTCGTGACCGCGCGAGTCATTGATGTGCTTGAAGCGGTCGAGATCGAGAAACAGCACCGCGAGCATGGTTCCGGTGCGCTTCGCTTCGCCGATCGCGCCCGGCAGCCGATGCGCGAGATAGAGTCTGTTGGGTAGCCCCGTCAGCTGATCGTGGTGTGCGAGATGATCGAGGTGCTGCTGCTTCTCGAGGAGTTGCACCTCGATCTTGCGGCGCAACGCCACATCGCATGCCGTCAATGCGAGCACCGTGCGCCCATCAAGGCTCATGCGGTGCCCGCTCACTTCCACCTCGATGATCGTTCCGTCCTTGCAGCGCTGGTGGGCGTGAATCGGCAGCTGCGGATCGGGGTTCGTCAGCTTGTCGAACAGCTCGCCGTCCTCGCTGTCATCGACGAACAGCTCGCCGAGCGTGAGCAGCGCGAGCTCCTCGAGCGAGTAGCCGAGCGACTGCTGGAAGGCCGGGTTGGCGTCGACGACGCGAAAGGTCGCGGCGTCGGCGATCAGCATGCCGTTCGGCGACTGCTCGAGCACCGCGCGATAGCGAGCGTCACGGACAGTACCGCTGCGGCGGGCGACGAGCCACAGCGCGAGCAGTCCGCCTACGGCGAGCGCCAGCAAGCCGCCGAGCGCACCGCTCACCCAGAGCATGGTATCAGCGGCGTCGTGCGCATTGAGGCTACCGGAGCCGACCAGCTCCAGGCGCCGTGACCACATGTGATGCCAGCCGATGAACAACAGAATGAAAAGGCTGACGGCGAGCGCGGAGCAGATCAGCACCGGACCGTTTGTGAAGAATCGCTGAGCGTCTGTTCGCTGCGGTTCGCGCATAGTCCGAGTCGGCGCCGCGCAAGCATCCGCTGGGCATCAATCGAGTGCACGCCGCGGATGCAAACTCATCCGTAGCGTCTCCCTCGCACTGCCTTGCAGGCGCGCGCTAGCGCACTGTGATCGTGTTCACGCCTTTCTAAAGCTGCAATTGCTGGGCAGTCTCGCTGAAGGCGTGACCTAACGACATGGCGCAATGCACACTTTCTCGTGTGTGTCATCTCTATCAGATAGATCCGTCTCGGCTTCGCGGGCGATGCAGCACGGCCCTGCAGTGAAACGGCGGTGTTTGTTTTGCTTAATCCATTTTGCTTAATCTGCGCGCCGCTCTGCGGCCGCGGCCGTTTCTCAATCAGCGCCCGCTTCCAGCTGCACCGTGCAGCGCGCGCCACGCGTGATCGTTTGGCCGACGCCCGCTGCGACCACGGCATTCTCCCCGAATGCGACGCCCAGCAGCTCGCGATTGAAACGGAACTTGCGCAGCACCGGCAGCGGATTGGTGGAACGCTGCCCGGTCTGTTGATCGGTAGACGTGATGACGCAGCGCAGGCATGGCTTCACCAGACGCAGGGTCACGGTCTCGATGGAGAGGGCAGCGATTCGATCTTCCTCGAAGGCGGGCAGCCCTTCGAGGACGATGTTGGGCCTGAAACGCGTCATCGGCACGGGCGTCGTCATGCGTGCGTTGAGCTCGTCCAGGGACGCGCTATTGCAGACGAGAATCGGGTAGCCGTCGACGAAGGTTACGGGAGTCGTCTCCGGCCCCACGAACTTTGCATCGGCGCGCCGCTGCATCTCGGGGGCGACGCGCACGAGGCGTAAGGTGTCTCCAACCACGCTGCTCAGCCACTCGGCGGCTTCATCTCCCTGATCGCGTGCCGGGCAGGTATCCCTCCAGACCTGCACGTTGAGTGGCGCGCCAACGATCTCGAGCGGCACGCGCAGCGCAGGAAAGCCCTCCGCACGCAGAGTCAGCGACTCGGCGTCCAGCGACGGTTGAATGCGCGCGAGTTGCGGGTGCGTGCGCTGCGTGACGAAGGACTCGGTGGCATCGATGGTCATCCACTGTCGATCCCAGGCGAAGCCCGTCGCGGACAGCTCCACGCTTTGCATCGGAACGCCGCGCATCGATTTGACGGGATAGACGTTGAGCTCTTTGACCGTCGTCACGCTCGCACCCTCATTAGCTCAAACGAGCTCAAGCTCGAAACAAGCTCAGCGACTGCTCGGGGGGCTGCGGGGCTTGTTGTCCGGATATCGCCGGCCGTCCTCGTGCACGAAGCCACCGCGTCCGGGCAGGGCCCGCATGTCGATACCGGGATAGAACACCTCGTCCTGCTCGGTGCGACGGCTTCCGACCTCGAGCACGACGGCATCCCGATTCGAGCGATTCTGCAGATGATGTCCGTCGGCTGCTCCCGCCTTGAATCCTGCGCTGTCACCCGCCCGCAGGATCTCCTCTCCGGCATCGGTCACGAGAACGACCTCGCCCTCGATCACGAAGATGAATTCGTCCTCGGCGGTGTGCCAGTGGCGCTGACTCGACCACTGCCCCGGCGGCAGTCGCAGCAGATTCACACCGAACTGCGTAATGCCCGATGCATCCCCGAGCCGCCAGCGCTTGCGGTTGCGGCACGGCTCGTCGTGCGGCGCGGGGTAGCGCGAGCCGACCGTGCTCGGAGCGGACTCGGCAGTGATCTTCTTGCTCATGGCTGCGTCTCCGTCGGTGCAGACCCTATTGTGCAACATCGCCCGCGGTCGGCGCGCCCTCCGTTCCGCTGACCGGCGGCGCTTATACTGCGTGCCAGCTTCGCGTCACCAGCGATTCGCATGAAGAAACGCCGCGACTGGATCGTCGACAGCATCGGAGAGCAGACCTTCGAGCAGCTCACGACCGCATTGCCGGGTTCACTGCTGCAATCCGTTCTGCTGGAGGTGCTGCACGCCCGGGCGCGAGCGCGCACACCGGCCGCGCTCGAGCGGCAATATCAGCGGGACGGCTTCTGCAGACCCTGCGCGATTGATCAACGTACCTGCGTTGCGATCGACGCGGAGCTGCTCGCAGCCGCGGAGGGCTTTGAGGCCCTCGAGCTCTCGCCCCTCACCCCGCTCGGCACGTGCTCGACCGTTGCGCTGACCGATCAGCATCGCGTGGTCTCCGCGGTGCGCTCCACTGAGGTCGTCGCGGACCCGACCAATGTGCTGGCGCTCGAGTGCGCGCGGCGTTTACGCGCCGATCCCGCGGCGAACATTGATCTGGCGACGAGTCAGCGCGTCGTACGCGCGCAACCGGTACCGGACGTGCCCGGCTACGCGCAGCATTTCCGCATATTCGTGCTGGCAAGCGCCGGCCCAGAGACCGCCGATCATGGCTTCTCCGTGGCCGCTGCCCTGCGCCACATTCATGCGATGCTCGGCGCTCTCACGCGACTCGAGCAGCGCGGCTACTCATTCGGTGAGCGCCGCGTCGATGTGCTCGCGACCAGCGAGCGCGCGGCGCTCGGCGACCGGATCGCCGCAGGACTCGGTGCCATCGCAGTTCGCAAGCCGCTCGGGCACGCCTACTACTCCGGCGGCTTGCGCTACATGCTCTGGGTCTCCTCGCGCGATGGCCGCCAGATCCCGCTGGGCGACGGGGGCACCTTCGACTGGCTGTCCAAGCTCGGCTTGGGGCGCCGTGCCGTGTACCTCGCAAGCGGACTCGGCGCGCAGCTCATCGCATCCGAGTTCGCCAATCCGTAGCCGGCACTCTGACGGTCTCAAATTGGCTTTTTCTGCCCGATATCGGGCAAAATGAGGTTGATTCATCGACAGAATAGGGCAGACTCCGTCCATGGTGGATCCGGGAGAGCTCCGCGAGCTCGTCACGTATCTGGCAAGCACGACACGGTTGTCGGCCGCTGAGGCACGACATGTGGTCGAGGAGGTGCTGAGCTTCCTCGGCGAGACGCCGGAGGCCTTCGTCCGTCGGCGTCACCTCGCGCTGCAGGCTGAAGGGCTCGCGAACTCCGAAATCTTTGCGCGTCTGAGCAGCGAGCTCGAGCGCTGGAGGTTTCGCGCTCCCACGTACAGCGAGCGCCAGATCCGCCGAATCATCTACGGCTGAGAGCCGGAGGGAGACTGCATGTGCGGAATCGTGGGCTACGTCGGCCGGCAGAATGCCGTGCCCATCCTCGTCGAGGGATTGCACCGGCTCGAGTATCGCGGCTATGACTCAGCCGGCCTGGCGGTCGTGCGCAACGGGGACCTGCGCGTGTTCAAGAGCAAGGGCAAGGTGCGCGAGCTCGAGCGTCTGCTGCCGGCCAACCTGAGCGGCACTCCCGGCATCGCGCATACGCGCTGGGCCACCCACGGTGAGCCGAGCGATCGCAATGCGCACCCGCACTGCGATGCGCGCAACCGTTTCGCGATCGTGCACAACGGCATCATCGAGAACGCCGCGGAGCTGCGCGCGCGGCTGCAGCAGCAAGGCGTCACGCTGCAATCCGAGACCGACTCAGAGGTGCTTGCGCATCTCATCGCCGCTGTGTCCGCCGACAGTCTCGAGGAGCGGGTGCGCGCCGCGCTGCGGCTCGTGACGGGTGCCTACGGAATCGCCGTGCTCGATGCCGAGCATCCGGAGGCCATCGTGGTGGCGCGCAACGGCAGCCCCGTCATTCTCGGCATCGGCGCGCGCGAGATGTTCGTAGCCTCGGACATCGCGGCACTCGTGCGCCACACCCAGAGCATCGTGCACCTGGACGACGGTGAGCTCGCCGTGGTGCGCGCCGATCGCTACGAGACCTCGATGCTCGATGGTGGCGTCACGGCAAAGACGCCTCTGGCCGTCGACTGGACCAGCGAAGCGCTGAGCAAGGGCGAGTTCGAACACTACATGCGCAAGGAGATCGCAGAGCAGCCGGAGGCGATCCGCCGCACCTTGAGTGGGCGGCTCGAGCGGCGCTTCCACACCACGCATCTGGGCGGCGTCGAGATGGCCGCACGTGAGCTGCTGGAAATCAGACGCGTGAAGATTCTCGGATGTGGCTCCGCCTACATCGCCGGCTGCATCGGCGCGCACCTGATCGAGCAGCTGGCGCGCGTGCCGGCGCACGCGGAACCGGCCTCGGAGTTTCGCTATCGCAACCCAGTGATTGAAGCCGACACGCTCTACGTTGCGGTGAGCCAGTCAGGTGAGACCTTCGACACGCTGGCCGCCGTTCAGGAAGTCTCGCGTAAGGGCGGTCGGCTGCTCGGCATCGTGAACGTGGTCGGCAGCACGATCGCGCGCGAGTGCGGGCGCGGAATCTACCTGCACGCAGGTCCCGAGGTAGCGGTGGTCGCAACCAAGACGTTCACGTGCACCGTGGTTGCGTTGGCGCTGCTTGCGGTGCACCTGGGGCGGCTGCGCGATCTCTCGGCGGCCCGCGGCGCGCGCCTCATCGATGCCCTCGCCGCTCTCCCGGATCAGATCGCGGCGATTCTGCAACGCGAACAACAGATCGCGAAGCTCGCAGGCCTGATCGCTCCCGCCCGCGACGTGTACTTCGTGGGCCGCGCGGCGGGATACGGTATCGCGATGGAGGGCGCGCTGAAGCTCAAGGAGGTGAGCTATCTGCATGCAGAGGCTTATCCGGCCTCGGAGCTCAAGCATGGTCCGCTGGCACTGATTGGACCCGAGACACCCACAGTGGTCGTGTTGCCCAGGGATGAGCTGTTCGCGAAGAACGTCTCAACACTCGAGGAGATCCGCGCACGTCGCGGCCCGGTCTATTGCGTCACGCAGCCGGGAACCATTTCCGTGCCGGTGAACGGCGCGATCGAAGTGCCGGCTTCCGAGCCCGAGCTCGACCCGATCCTTCTCAACATTCCGCTGCAGCTCCTGGCCTACCACGTCGCGCTCGCGAGGGGCACCGACATCGACCAGCCGCGCAATCTCGCGAAGTCCGTGACGGTCGAGTAGCTGAAAAGGGGCTACATCTCCGTTACCTTGGGATCGGTCGCACCGCGCCAAGCTGCGCGAAACTGCTGCTGCGCCGTGGCAGCTTCACCCTCACGGCCCTGAGCGCGAAGTGCCTCGCACAGCCCGAGCAGCAGACGCGGATTGTTGGGTGAGCGGCGCAGTCCAGCGCGCAAGGTTGCCTCGGCGTCAGCTGCCGCATGCTGCTTGAGCAAGAGCGCACCGAGGCTCTCCCGCACCGGGTACGGCCAGGTCGGCGGCTCACTGTAGGGGGTGGCGTCTTGAATCTGCACGGCCTCGCGCAGCAGCGCAGTTGCCTGCGCCGGCTGCTCGCGCGCCTCGGCGATCCGGGCGCGCAGGATTGCTGCACTGATCTTCAGTGAATCCGCATCGCCTGCCTGAACCAAGCGCGCCGTCGAGTGCTCGAGATCGAGTGCTGCAGCCGCAGTAGGCGCCGGCGGTGCGAGCGCAGCTTCCGCCAGCAGCTCGCGCAGCTCGCTCTCGGCGCTTTCCGTGCGCGCCTTGGCCGCGAACGCGAGTCCGCGGCCGTAGTGCCACAGGCCGCGCACGGCGTGGATGTTGCGATCCCATAATTTCAGCTCTGAATCCGGCTCCGGAAAGCTCAAGAGCTCGTCCCATTCGTGAAAGCGCACGAGCACCGCGATCGCATTGCTCGGATCTCTGCTCAGTTGCTGATAGTCGCGCGCAGAGTCGCGTGCGCGCACTTCGTCTCCGTTCATCATGTAGGCATAGCTCAGGAAGTCGACACAGTGACCGCAGGCGCGTTCCTGCTGCGGATTGCTGCTCAGCCGGTACTCGAGCGCATGATGAATCGAATGCACATTCGCATCGATCGCCGACTGCCAATCGCCCACGCGCAAGTAGATGTGTGCGGGCATGTGCACCAGATGGGCGGCCGCGGGCTCCATCGGCAACGACCCGAGACGGCGCGCAACCGCCAGTGCACGACCGGGATCGTCGCTCGCCTCCACGGCATGAATGTAGTAATGCATGAGACCGACGTGCCCGGGATGGCGATTGAGTGCCTGCTCGAGCAGCGTGACGAGCTCAGCCGTGTCAGGACCTGGTTTGCCATCCGCGCTCCAGAGTCTCCAGGGATGCAGGTCCATGAGGGACTCAGCGTAGAGGGCACTGGCGTCGGCATCGTCCGGATGTCTGTGGACGAGCGAGCGCATCGCCTCGCGATAGGCGACGGCCAGCTGGTCGAAATCCGGCTTGGCATCGCTGCTGTAACGGGCGCTCAGGGCATCGATATACTCCCGCTCGTTCGGCGTCGCCCGGGTTGCTGCAAGCAGTTTGGCGCGGGCAAGCGCCTCGGCGGCAATCAGAGTGCTCTTGGGCTCCGGGTCGTTATTGATGTTCGGCCCGACCGCGAGCGCGATGCCCCACCAGGCCATGGCGAGCTCGGGATCGAGGCGGGCCGCCTCACGGAAGGCGCGCTCGGCTTCTTCGGGGTCATAGGCGAAGACCAGAGTGAGTCCCCGGTCGAAGGCGAACTGCGCTGCCGGCACGGCCGTGCTGACAGGATGATGGATGTAGGTGTACGGGGCCGGCGCCGGATCTCGGGCCGGTGCCGAGCTTGCGATTGCCGCACTCCCCAGCGCACTGACCGCAAGCAGAGCGCTTCCAAATAGACACAGCACCCGACGTATGAAGTGCATCTTCTTCATCCTAGTCCTCGCGATGGGGCCATCGACAAGGCTTCACGCCCGTGGGCACCTCAGTCCTCGGCGCGCGAAGCGCGCAACCCCGCAGTCAAATGAGCTCAGTGTGCGAGCGCTCTTAGATGGCCGAGCTGCCGGAACATGCCGAGATCATCGCGCACCGCAAAATGCTCGATGATCCGCCCGTCCTTCAAACGAAACCGATGAATGTGCTTGACTTTGAAGGCCCTGCCATTTGGAGGCAGGCTCGGCCCCTTGAGCGGGGGAATGAGCGGAAACTCTCCGAGATGGGTTCCCTGGAACGACACCTCGCACATTACCAGGTCGTCCACGGCAAGCATCAGATCCACGTTGAAGTGCAGATCGGGGAATGCGGTGCGCCACACCCGCACGATGTGCTTCACCATCTCGCACGCATCGGGGTATTGAGAGCCGAAGTTGGTGAAGTCCTTGGCGAAGAACTCGCTGGCTCTATCGAGCTGACCGTCGTTCCACAGCTCCTCGAACTGACGACGTACACAAGTCTTGTTGTCTTCGACCGACATAGACCACCTCCATAGAGTCTCAGGGTCCCACGGATGCCACGCGTGGTGCGCAGGTCCGAAGAATCTCGCGCGCGAAGTGCTCGGCGGACCCCTGGCTGTAATCGAAGAAGAGCGACGGCTCGGTCAGCTCGAGCTCGAGCAGGCGTGGCTGATCGGCCGAGTCGCGGATCAGATCGACGCGTGCGTACAGCAGCGGCGCGCAAGGACTCACGGCGAGCGCGAGGCTCGCGACGCGACGCTCAGCGTCGCTCGCGACGCGGACAGTAATCTCCTCCGTCGCGAACAACGCCTTGGTCGGCGCCTCGCCTGAGCGCAGCAACGGGCCTTTGCGGACGGCATGACTAAAGCGTCCCGCGAAGTACATGAGCGCCGTCTCCCCGTGTACGTTCACGCGTTCGAGATAGGGCTGCAGTAAGGCGCTGCGTCCGCTCGCGGTCAGACGTTCGACATGCCCGCGAAGCTGCTCATGGTTGGCACGTGGATGCCGCTGAGCATCACGCGAGCCCGATCCGATCGCCGGCTTCACCACGAATTCCGCGGATGAGTGCCGGCCGATGAATTCCTCGATCTTATCGGCGGCGACCTCCCCTGGCTCGATGAAGGCGGTCGGCACGATCGGCACGCCCGCCGCGGCGAGTTCCCCGAGGTAGTGCTTGTCGGTGTTCCAGAGAACGACGGCGAGCGGGTTCAGCAGCTTCGTCTGGCGGGCGACGCTCTCCGCCCACGCGCGAAACTCCCGCGGCCTCAGCGAGTAGTCCCAGGCGGAGCGCAGCAGGACGAGATCAAAGCTCTGCCAGTGGACTCCCGAATCGTCCCACTCGACGATCTCGCTGCGCGCTCCGGCCGCGAGCAGCGCGCGCTGCAGGGGTGGCATGTCCTCGTCCAAGGCTCTGGCAGCCTTCGCGGTCACGAGCGCTACGCGTGCGGTATTCATTGCAGCGCAAGCTTACAGGCATTTCCGCTCCCGGAGTGCTGCCCAGACACCTACCGCTTGTTGCTCAGGTCTGCTGCTCGGGCGATGGTGTCTGTCCACCGCGGCAGCGCCGGCGCATTTCCTCGCGAAAGCGCTCGCGCTCCTCGGGCGACATGTGCCGGAAGCGACCGTGCATCCACGGGCCGCCGCGACTACGAAAGCCGCCGAAAAGCAGCCGGCAGAGCACGAGCAGGCCAATCGCCTGAACGAAGGTGATGCTGCGCCAACCGGCGAGCGAGGGAATCAGCCAGTTCCACAATGTCATGACGAGGAAACCGGCGACGATGATCGCGACTACTACCAGCGTCACTATCTTCAGTACTCTCGAGGTTCTGAACCTTCTCATAAGCCCATTCCTATTGATCGAAGTCTTCGTACGCATCGCGCAAGCGCCGCCGCAGGTACAGCACCGCTGCATGCTTGCGACCCAGAAGGGTGTTGATTCCGGTGTTCGTCGCGGTGGCGAGCTCCTTGAAGCTGCGGCCCTCGAGCTCGTGCGCGATGAACACCTCGCGTTGCTCGCGCGGTAGCTCCGCGATTGCCTGCTCGAGCTCATCCGCGAGCAATGTCCGGATATAGTCCGTCTCGGGACCGGTGTCGTCGGGGAGCTCGAGCCGCTCCAGTATGTGCTCGGCGTCGGCGGGCTCGCCCTCGGCGGATGCACGGCTCACCACCACCTTGCGCTCCGTCGCACGGGCACGGAAGCGATCGATGATCCGATTGCGCGCGATACGCAACATCCAGGCGGTGAGGTGCTCGATCGGCTGCAGCAGACGGTATGCGAGGACGAGCTCGTAGAAGACGTCCTGGACGATCTCGTCGGCATCTCGCACGTCATCGACCTGGCGGCGAACGAACGCGCGCAGCCGGCCCTGGTGGTCGGAGAATGCCTGTGCGATGCGCTCGTTCTGCGAGCGGCTCGCCCGCGGGTTCGTCAGCGCCTCTTCCATGGAGGAGGAGACGGCCGGTGCCAACGGATATTGGGCGGAGCGCTCATTCCATGACGCGCAGATCCGTCACGAAGTACCCCGTCTCGCCGAAGCAGGTGCTCGGTATCCACTTGTGCTGCTCGTAGTGCAGCGCCATGCGCTTGCCGACGCTGGCGTTGAGTTTTGTCGCCACGGATTCATCAGGCACCGTAAAATAGAACTTCTCGGCAATGGTGCCCGGCATCGTCACCATCGCCATCTCGCCTTCCCATGTCTTGCAGATCCACCCCTTCCTGGAGAACTTCTGCACGTAGCCGGCGCGGTCGCCTTCGGCATAGCTCCAGTGCAAGGTGAACCAAGTAAAGGCCACGAGACCAAGTGTGGCCACGACCAGCATGACGACCAGCGCTTTTATCATTTGTTGAGGCTCCCCGCTGTCCTTGAATCCTAAGTAGCGGCATCACGGTCGCGACGTGAATTGTCCGCTCATTTGTTGGATGGCATCTACCACGCACCACCTCGCGACTCAATGGGCATCTGGACCTACGTGATGCCTGAAACTGCCTACGCCCGTGCGTTCCGGCCCCCGGGCCTCGGCAACCTGCTCCGCGCTCCGACTCCGGGTCCGACTCCGGGCTGCCAGCTGCCGGCCAAGCACGATCTCGCCGGCGAGGGTGGCCGCGCAGTGTCCTGACGGTCGGGACGCAGCGGCCTGGAGCGCGGAATACAGGATTACGTTCAATCACGAGTTCGATGTGCGGTGCAGTTACTGCGAGCCGTTGCCGCTGTACGCCACACTCGCGACAATGAGCAGAATGATCCAATGAGAGGTCACGAAGATGGCCACCTCGGTATCGCTCTCGGAATTGTGGACACTCTGTCAGCCCGCACTCGTGGCGGTCGATGCGAGCCCCGCGCAGCGGGAATTCGCGCGTCGGGCTTTCTACAGCGGCGCGGTGGCGATTCTCGGCGCGCTGGCCGAAGCTTCTCGAGATGGGAACATGGAGCGCGTGAAACTTGTTCTCGAGCGGGTGCGGCGCGAGATTCCGATAGAGCCCGAGCGGCGCTTGGGCCTACCGCCGCGGCACTGATATGCGTAAAGCGTGCTCTAGGCGCGCGCAGTTCCGCGCCGTGCCGCTTCGATGGCTGCAATGTCGATCTTTCTCATTGTCATCATCGCCTCGAACGCGCGCTTCGCAGCCGCACGGTCGGAGTCGGTCACCGCGTCGAGCAGCGCTCGCGGGGTGATCTGCCAGGACAAACCCCATTTGTCTTTGCACCACCCGCACGCGCTCTCGGTGCCGCCGTTATTGATGATCGCGTTCCAGTAGCGGTCCGTCTCGGCCTGGTTGTCGGTGACGATCTGAAATGAGAAGGCCTCGGAGTGCTTGAACGCCGGCCCGCCGTTGAGGCCGACGCAGGGCACTCCAAGTACGGTGAACTCAACCGTGAGCACGCGCCCCTGTTTGCCGCTCGGGTAGTCGCCCGGGGCGAGATGGACCGCAGTCACCGCGCTGTCTGGGAAGGTCTGAGCGTAGAACCTGGCAGCATCCTCTGCTGTGCCGTCATACCAAAGACAAATAATGTTTCTGGCCATCGTCTTGCCTCCGTTCGTTCGTGCAGAGATCAGCGCCGTGCTCCGCAAAGCAAACGCCCCTGGAGCCTTGCGACTCCAGGGGCGTTCGGGTTTAGAGCCTGGCAGTGACCTACTCTGGCATGGCTTGCGGCCACACTACCATCGGCGCTGAGCGTTTTCACTTCCGAGTTCGGAATGGGATCGGGTGGTTCCCGCTCGCTATTGCCGCCAGGCAAGCTGTTTGAGACCCATGCAGCCGGACCTCGCAGTCCGGCTGCACGCGCCTCCAATCCGGTCGTTTTCTGCTTCGACGCTGTCGCGTTCGCGATGGATCGCTCCATCGAGGCATCGTCCTCTACAGCACTAGCCGCTGTAGCAGACACCTTGAAGTTATATGGTCAAGCCTCACGGGCAATTAGTACTGGTTAGCTCAAGCCATTACTGGCCTTACACACCCAGCCTATCAACCACGTAGTCTTCGTGGGCCCTTCAGGGGAGTCGAGCTCCCAGGGAGATCTAGTCTTGGGGGGGGCTTCCCGCTTAGATGCTTTCAGCGGTTATCCCGTCCGCACATAGCTACCCGGCAGTGCCACTGGCGTGACAACCGGAACACCAGAGGTGCGTCCATCCCGGTCCTCTCGTACTAA
>Ga0335077_10001912_pt1 | contig 24826 bp, 14 predicted proteins | sample Lox_Sample_31_FD_207151 | JGI IMG/M metagenome (GOLD analysis project Ga0335077, IMG submission 207151) | Soil microbial communities from Loxahatchee National Wildlife Refuge, Florida, United States - Lox_Sample_3.1 | ecosystem: Environmental > Terrestrial > Soil > Wetlands | place: USA... | reverse complement strand
CGGGTGATCACGAGCGGATTGATCTCGATAAGGGAAGCGCTTTTTTCCATGAAAAGACGGTAAAGGCTCCCCATCATCTGATTAAACGGGACTTGAACTTCTCTTTCGAGGCCCAAGCGATAAGCCAGCATCCGGCCGTGAAAGGCCTGGTAACCGGATGAGGGATCGATCGCGGCTTTATAAATTTTCTCCGGTGAATGCGCCGCGACTTCCTCGATTTCCATTCCTCCCGCACGGCTTGCAATAAAAACCGGCCAGCCGGAGGTCCGGTCCACCAGAAGGCTTACGTAAAGTTCAGTCGCGATGTCGGCGCCTTCCTCGATCAGGAGACGCTGCACCTTCCGGCCTTCCGGACCGGTTTGATGTGTGACAAGGACCTTCCCCAATAGTTGTCGTGCCAGGATCCCAACTTGGGCGCGATCCTTGGTCAGTTTCACTCCGCCGGCCTTGCCCCGTCCGCCGGCATGGATCTGAGCTTTGACGACATATACGGGGGACCGGAGTTCATCGGCCCACGTTCTTGCCTCTTCCGCCGAAGCGACGCTTCGGCCGCGGGGCACCGGGATGTTGTATTGGGCGAACAACTGTTTGGCCTGAAATTCGTGGATGTTCATCGGATGATATCCTGGGATTAATCCTGATTGTTTATGTTAACGGGACGGCATTCTATCAGAGGATAAGGGCCGAAAGCAACTGGGATTCTCGGGCGGATTCGAAACGCGATTTTTTTCTTTCCATCGCTCCTTACAGTAACTTACAACGATAAAAAGGGATGATGATCCCAATGTGATTTCGGGTTTGCGACAAACCATGGCCGTTTGGATTTCCGCCCCGCCGGTGCTCACCAAACCGAATCGGCCGGCCTCCGCTTAGATGCCCTTGTGGATATCTTTGACCTTCAGATAAGGAACCGCTTTGGCATGAAAGAAAATCCCATATCGATACCCCTGCGCTCGCCTATTCTAAAGGTCCGGACGACGCAGTTCACCGCCGGCGCGTTCGCCGGAGGTCTGGTCGGCTGGCTTCATAACGGAACGGCGTACCCGACGGCCATGACCATCGCGGGTGTCAGCCCGGCCGGCGGGCTTCGCCTGCTGGTGTCTTCCTGGCTGTTGGCAAGTGTTTGCCGTCGATTGTTATTTCAACCTCAAAATCCTCCTTCGAAAACCCATTAAATTCAACACGAACCACCATTGAAAATATAATAATTTTCCACTCAAACATTTCTCTTGACTTGGGAAATAGCCTGTGATGTAATGCATTTATTTTGCACACAAAATAATTTCCCTCCTGATCCAATGCGTCATTGCCGGCACGGCGGGGTCTTCATGCAAACGTGCCTCGGGGCATGGATCCGTAAGGTTTATCCGGGAAAAGCGCCATGAAAGATATTCTGTCCCTTTGCATCGCTCTGACAGTGGCAGTGGGGACTGTCGGATCTCACGCCCTGGCTTATGAAGAAACACCTGTAAAAAACGGCGGGACCATCACGGGCCAGGCGATCCTCAAAGGTCCCGTTCCCTCCCCTCGCATTTTCCTGTTGTCCCTCTCCCCGTTCGGATCCTATTGTCAAAAGATTTCGGACGGCCACGGCCGGATCGTTCTGGAGGAATACGCCGTCGGACCGGATGGGGGAATGCGGGATGTCATCATCGCCGTTCAGGATGTCAAGGCCGGAAAACCTTTCCCGCCCATCACCGGTCGGTTTGAAGCGACCGATTGTATGTTCCACCCTGCGGACGTTCCCACCAACGAGCTCTACACCACGGATGAACACGGTCATACCCAACATATTCATCCCATGGTCGGCGTGATCGAGAATCATCGACCGATCTCGGTCGTCAACAAGGACCCTATCTTTCACAACGGGCAATTCTTTCAGAGGGAGCGGGGCAATATCCTGCTGAACTTTCCGCTCCCCGTCTCCGGTAAGCCCCGGGGAGGAGTTTTGAATTTCGGCCCCGGCATGAGGATCGGCCAGATGATCTGCGGGATGCATGAATTTATGCAGACCTGGGGTTTTGTCGTGGACAATCCATATTACGATAAAACGAGCACCGATGGAAGATTCAGCATTGATCAATTGCCTCCGGGAACCTACCGGGTCCTGGCCTGGCACCCGCATTTCAAGCCGATTGAAAAGATTGTGCAGGTGCCGGCCAACGCCGCGGTCACGGTCGATTTCGAGTTTGATGCCGCCCAAATCAAACGTCGGACCTTTGAAACCGATCAAGGGCTCCGTGTTCATTAAACAGCGCAATGCCGATTTACTCAGGGCCAATATGTCATTATGAAAGGAGCATGTATGCTAGGGGCATGGGTTAGGGTCGCGAAAGGGGTCTCTGCGCTTTTATTCGTTTTTCTCCTTCAACAAATCGCCATTGGGGCGGAAGACATGCCGAATACATCCGAGCCACCGCCGGATCAGAGCCAGACCAATCCGGCATGGATGCAACGGCTGAAGGCGCAGTTCATGGTCGAGGACGCCATCGAAGGGCGACCGGACAGCATGACGCAGATGGACACGCTCGAAAAGATGGACATGCAACAATCCGGGCACGACCCCCTTGGAAAAACCAAAGGGGCCTTTACGGCGATGGAAGGTCCAGGCCACCAACTCGACATGTTCACCGGCATGTTGAAACAGGGCGTGCTGCTGGGTCCGACCGGAAATAACGAGGAGACCGTTACGCCCGGCGGCCGCTGTCCCGAAACGGCTCCGGTGAAGACCTTCAACATCTCAGCGATCAATGTCGAAATCACGTTGAATCAATGGCTGGATTATTATCCCGGCTACATGTACGTCCTCGATGAAAACCTGCCCAAAGTTCGCGAGGAAGAGGCCCGGAACAAGGCCGCGCGAGAAAAGGAAAACGATCACGGGGCCGTGTCCAACGGGCTTCAGGGCGATGTGATCCAGCCTCTGACGATACGCGCCAATCAAGGCGACTGCGTCATCATCACTCTTAAAAATCAAACCACCGGCGGAGATCCCGTGGGACTGCACATACACGGCTCCAGCACGATCATCCAAAAAACCGGGAAACCGGCCATCGCGACCAATCCAGACACATCGGTTCCTCCGGGTAAGAGCCAGACTTATGAATGGTACATTCCTCCCGACTTCCAGGAAGGCGCCCTCACCTTTCACAGCCACGGAAACCGGGAACAGACCGGCCTCGGTATGGTCGGCGTTCTGGTTGTGGAGCTGGCCGGCTCGACTTATCTTGATCCGTTTACGGGTGAGCCGCTCAAGAGCGGGTGGGAAGCCATGATCGCGAACTCGAGGATTCACGATTTCCGGGAATACATGATTATGTACCATGAAGTCGGAGACGAGGCTTTCCGGCCGCTGAGCAAAAACGGCGAGATGATTCCGCAGCGCGACCCGATCACGGATGCCTATCGACCCGCCGCCCGCGCATTGAACTACCGCAGCGAGCCGTTCGGGACCAACAACCTGGCCAATCAGAAGGCGCGCTTCGGATTTGAAGATGAGGCCGAGGCCTATAGCGCCTACGTTTTCGGAGATCCCGCCACACCCATCCCGAGGGCTTATCTGGGCGATCCGACCAAATTCCGCCTGGTTCATGGCGGCTCGGACATTTTTCATTCCCACCATCCGCACGGCGGCACGATCCGATGGCCGCGGGATCCGAAGGCGGAACAGAGCGAATTTGATTACGGTCGAATGGGACCGATAAAATTTCCACGAATGCGCGGAAAGAGCGAGCTGGTGGATGTCCAGGTCATCGGACCTCAAACGGTCTTCAATCTGGAGCCCGAATGCGGCGCCGGGCTTTGCCAGCATCTCGCGGCCGATTTTCTGTACCACTGTCACGTCGCGCATCATTATGTCGCCGGGATGTGGGGATTCTGGCGGGTCTACAATACCCTGCAGACCGCAGGATACCAGCAGGACATCATGCCGCCGCTTCAGGAGCTGCCGGACCGAAAAGGAAAGGTGAAACCTGCGGTGGATTCCATCCAACTGATTGGAAAAACCGTCGATTGGTTCGGGAAGAAATACACGATTACGCAGGATCGGACGGACTGGTCCAGCGATCCGGTTGAGGTTTCCATCCGTGACTGGGTCACGGCGATGCTGCCCACCCAGGGTCAGCCCGGCCATGTCTCGGATGAACGGGGTCAGATTCTCGCCCATGATGCGACGGTCTTGGATTGGGCCTGGAGCGAGACGGCTAAAGGTCTCCTGGCGATGACCGAGCCTGAAACGACCCAAGTATGGCCGAAGTACCGCCCGCCAACTGAACACATGGGCATCAAGGTCGGCCCGGGCCAGCGGAGAAAGATCGCGTTTGATCCGGTCACCGGGAAGATCGCGTGGCCGGCTCTGCAGCCGCATTTTGGAAAACGGCCGCCGTTTGCCCGAAATCACGGACCGGCCCCGTGGCTGGAGCCCTTCCATGTCAAAAGCGGCGGGATGGTCGAAAAGGACGATGTGTTCAACCCCTACGCCGATCCCGGGGGCCCCAAGGGCGCGGGCGGCGTCGGCGGCATCGAGACGACCCGGCCTGCACGGCCGGGTGAGCAAGGTCCGTGGAGCCTCTGTCCGATTCAAAGCGATAATATGGCCCAACGAAAGCTTTATCGGATCAATGTCATCGGACAACTCCCGATCACACTGGCAAAGGGCGACGGAAAGAATCCTCCGGTCGTGGACAACGACGGCTTGCTCTACGTATTAAAAGAGGAGGAGGCGGCCATCCGGGCCGATGAGAAACTCCGGGTTCCGCTGGTGTATCGAGCCAACGTCTACGATTGCATCGATGTGATCCTGACGAACGGCGGCTGGAAAGACAACGAGGAAAACGGCTATGCCAGCAAGCTCAATATCCATCCGCATTTCTGGCAGTTTGACAACCAAGCATCGGACGGAGTTATTACCGGCTTCTCCTATGAACAGGCGGTTCGGCCGTACAAAGATGAGTTGATCGATGGGAAAAAGGGCCTTCCGCCGGCGATGAATGGAAACCTGGCGGATCGGGTCAAGCCAGGGGCGAGTTCCGTCGTTCTCACAAGCGAGAAGGCGGCGGCGCGCTATCATGTGGGAACCGATCTCGGTGTCGGAATGGATCAGGTGACGACGTTCGAAATTCGAAGGATCAAGTCGATTTCAGGGAAAAAGATCACCTTTACGGCTCCCCTATCCTACACTCATGCCAAGGGCGAAATCGTCAGCGTGGAATTCGTCCGCTATCGGTATTACCCCGATGCCGATTTTGGGACGACCTACTGGCACGACCACGCCTTCGGGGCCATCACGTGGCAACATGGAGGATTCGGGAGCACGATTATCGAGCCTCCGGGATCGACCTATCACGACCCGGTCACCGGAAAACTCAAGCGAAGCGGTTATGTGGTGGACATTCACACCAACGAACCTCACTCAACCGACGCCATCGGCAGCTTCCGCGAGATGGTCCTACACATCCAGGACACCGTGTTTTCCACGGCCAACACCGTCAGCACCGGGAGTCCCCCGGAACTCTTGAAACAGGCGGCCGCCGCCGCGAACACCCTGCTCTATCCGATAGAAAAACAGAAAAACATCAAACTCACCCCGAATATCTATATCAACGGCGGTTCGCACACCACGGGCAGCGCCTTGAACATGCGGGTGGCGCCCATCAGCCGACGATTAGCGGTCAATCCGGACCCGTCCCTGCTTTTTTCCAGTCGCGTGCATGGAGACCCGGATACCCCGCTACTGCGGGCCTATTTGGGCGATCCGATCATGATCCGGGCCTTGGTCACGGCGACCAATGAAACCCATACGCTTCACGTCACGGGTCATTGGTTCCGTTTCCAGCGGTATAATTCCGATTCCCAACCGCGAAGCGCAATCCATATCGGGATTGCGGAACGGCACGACCTTTCCATTCCGGAAGCCGGCGGCCCGCAACATTTGCCCGGAGACTACCTCTATTACAACGGTCGGATTTCCCACCTGACAGAGGGAAGTTGGGGAATTATTCGGGTCCTGGACAAGGAGAGGAAAGACCTTCAGCTGCTGCCCGGGCACGAAGATATTCCCCCGGCCGCCAAATCGGTCTGTCCGGATAAGGCCCCGGTGAAGAAATTCGAGGTGCTTGCTATCGACAAAGGACTTGTCTATAACCCGCGAGCGCAGGACCCGATCGAGGTTGACTTCGACCGCAAAGAACAAGTCTCCAATCCGAATGGTAAAATCTTCGTCCTTGCCAATGAAAAAACCAAGGTCGCCGCGGCCGGATTCCAACCCATGCCGCTCACGCTGCACGTCAACATCGGTGACTGTGTGCAGGTGACGTTGAAGAACGAACTCAAGCGGGGCAAGGTCTCGTTTCATGCCGATAACCTGGCTTACGACCCTCTCGACTCTCAGGGAATCAACATCGGTTTCAATCCGGGCGACCAGACCGTGGCTCCGGGAGCTTCCAAAGTTTACACGTTCTACGCCCCTCCCGAACTGGGGGAAAATGCGGCCTTGGTCCAGGACTGGGCGGACGGCACGATGGCCCAGCAACGCGACGGGCTTTTCGGCGCGATCGTTATCGGCCCGAAAGGATCCGTCTACCGCGATCCGGAAACCGGAACGGATATCTCCATGGAAAACAGCTGGAGGGCCGATGTGATCGTGGACAGGTCCATCCCGGAAAATCGCAATCGACCGAACTACCGCGACTTCGCCCTGTTCTTCCAGGACGAGGACAACATCCTGGGAACAAGCTTTATGCCTTATCTTGAAAAGGCCGCCGGCCTTGTGGGGATCAATTATAGAGCGGAGCCCTACGAGTTGCGTTTGGACAACGGTTGTGACCAGACCAATTTATTCACCTGTGTTTCCGACGGAAAAACGGGAGATCCTGTGACGCCCATTCTTGAGGCCCATGCGGGTGATCCAATCGCCATCCACGTTTTCGGAGCGTTTAACGAGCAGAACGGCGTCTTCGGAGTGGAGGGCCATCAATGGCCGGAGGAACCGTTCATGCCCAACGCCTCGATGGTCAGCAACAACGAGTTCGGCGGCGGGGAACTTCTCAACGCCTATTTCAACGCCGGAGGACCTTACCGTCTTCCCGGGGATTACCTCTATATGAATCACCGGATGGCTTACATGGAAGGTGGGGAATGGGGTTTCCTTCGGGTCTTGCAGTCCGGGGACCCGCGGATCCTTCCGTTGAACGGAGGGGTTAAACCCGGCCCTCCAACGGCCGAACTTAAACTAAATTAACGGCTTGAAAGACAACAGGGTGGGCGCTGCATTTCTCGCGCTCACCCTGTTTTATTATCCGCACCAATCATCCGCCGGTGAAAAACTCAACATGGCTTTCAGGAGCTTTCCGCCAGGCCCGTTCTCTACATCCGTTCTCCGCGCCGGATGGTCCAAAAATCATCCGAAAGATCCCGATCCGCCACGTATTCGTACGGCAAGGTAAAATACCCCTTCATTCCCCAGTCGGCGCCCCAGGAATTGCGAATGAGAAGCCTCCTTTTGGTATCGTCGTATCCCACCGCAAGCACCGCATGTCCGCCGATCGCACGTTCCCCGGATATCGGCATGTTCACGAGGCCGGTGTGCGCCACGGCGGTGGATTCGAAGCTTTCATAAACCGTAAAACCGAATACAAACGGAAATCCTTCGGCCAGGCAAGCCCGCATATCGTTCACGGTGAGGAGACGATGGTAAGAGGTAATTTGATGATCCACCGCTTCTTTATAGCAGACGGGGCTCGGCTTCACGGCGAATTTTGAAATAATGTACGGCCATTTCTTCTCCGAACAGACCCCTTGTCTCTTAAGGGTTTTGATCCCGTCCCGGATCATCGCCCCGGAGTCCGATTTCGTCGAATGCTCGATCCGGCGCTCGTTGTAGTAAATAAAAAGCCGACTCAGGTTCACAAAGAAGACCTTGTCTTTTTTCTCCAAGAACTCCAGCGCACCGGCCAGGGCGTTGCCGGTGCAACTGCCTAATGCGCCCTGATTTTCGACAGGCGAACAGGCATGCCGTAAATCGACGACCGGAGGGAGGACCGCCGGTGCCACACGAATCGCATTGAAGAGATAGTCGCGGTGGTCCGGCAGATCGGGCATCCAGCCGTAGCCGAGATCTTGTGTTTTGACTTTGGTTGTTGGAAGCGCTTTCCTTTCTTTGGCCATGGAAACCCTCCTTTAAGTCGTGAAGACAAACCGGATAGAACAATACCTGTTGATGGTATGAAGCGGAAACATGAAATCATATGCGCAGCAGAAATCGTATCCGCCTTTTATCATCGCGGATGAACGGCTCAATCGGAAGGGAGAATCAAAAAGGGTGTTCCACGCGAGTATTTTAGAACAGCGGCAAGAAAGGTGACGGGCCATGAGGCTCTCCTCTCCGTTCGGCGGATGGGATCGTGTTTGTTCTGGAAGGCAGGACGACCCGCGCCGGGGGAACGATTTACGAAGAATTATACCGATTTTATTTGAACCGGTCAATATGCTTCATTAACGTCGACCGGGCTCGGACAAAAGTGCCCGGAACTATTTTAATGAAAAGGAGTTCAAGGAATGGAAGGGCGGATGGATCGCGTCAACCGAAGGTGCTTCTTGCCGGGCCGACTTTCAGGCGGGCATCGACCGCGGGCTGCCGGCGGTTCCGTCTTTAAGCCGTTTTAAATGAAAATCAAACCGGATCAAGCCGTTCTTGCCAGGACGGGTCCGGCATGGTGGCAAAGGCTTCCCGCAGACCTTCGCCCCAGAGCCGTTTGATCTCGTTGAAGTACGGATCCTGTTGATCGATGCAGCGTCGGAAATCCACCCGAAGCCGATCGCGCTCGTAGCAGAGCAAATCGATCGGGAGGCCGACCGAAATGTTGCTCCGAATGGTGGAATCAAACGACAGCAGCGCACATTTGGCCCCCTCCGTCAGAGTACTCTGACGGGTGATGAGCCGATCGATGATCGGCTTACCGTACTTGATCTCGCCGATCTGGAAGTAACAGGTTTCCGGCGTGGATTCGATGAAGTTTCCGGCCGAATAAATATGGAACAGGCGCGGCGCTTCGGCCCGGATCTGGCCGCCCAGGATGATCGCGGCATTGAAATCCTCGCCGTGCTGTTTCAGATGGCTTCCGTCCACGTCGTACACTTTCCGCAGGGCCCCGCCGATGATTCGAGCTACGTGGAACAGGGAGGTCGCGGTCCAAATCGTCTCCTGGCCGTTGGAGACATGGGCGTCTTCGCTCAAGATGTTGATCACGCCTTGGGTCACGGACAGATTGCCGGCGGTCAGCATCACGAGCACACGGTCCCCCGGTTTTTCGTAGACCGTCATTTTCCGAAAGGTGGCGACGTGGTCCACACCACCGTTGGTACGCGAGTCCGAAGCGAAAACCAGACCCGACTCAAGCCACATCCCGATACAATAGGTCATGCGATTTCCTTTCTATTTTTATAGGGGCGGAGCCTTTCCTTCTCGCCCACCGGAGGAATCGTCGCCCATTTACTGCTGCGCCGTCGCCACATGAACACGGACTTCCATCCGTTCGTCCCCGCCGCCGAACCGGACTCCTCTCACGGGACACGCGTCCAGATAGTCCCGTCCGATCGCGAGACGAAGATGCATTTCGCCTGCCGGTCGTCCGTTCGAAACATCGAAACTGAGCCAGCCCATGCCATCGACCCACGCTTCGGCCCAGGCATGCATCGCCACTTCCGGGTGATGATCGGGATCGGAGTAGACATACCCGCTTACGTACCGCGCCGGAACCCCGAGAGCCCTGCAACAGGCGATAAAAAGATGGCTATGGTCCTGACAGACTCCGCTTCCCTGCGATAAAACATCGGCCGCGGTCGTCTGAACATGCGTGGTTCCTTTCACGTAGCGGACGCGGCTTCGGATCCGTTCCATCAGGGTCTGGAGAGCGGCGAAGGGATTCGAACCGATTTCGTTCCGGTGTTGATCGGCAAAATTTCTCAGCGGCTCGTCAACCGCCGTCAACGGTGTTTCCGTCAGAAATATTTCCGGCGGAAAGCGCTGATCCACGGCCGAAGGAAAGGTGACGTTTCCGGACGTCTCGACCAGACCTTCAACGCCGATTTTGATCTCGTCATGCCGTCCCTCCATGATGAGCAGCCGGGTCACGTTTCCATACGCGTCAAAATATTCCGGCGCGTCGGCGGGCAGACTGAGCCTCCATTCCTGAACCCGCTGCCGCCGGTCCGAATGCGGAATCAAACGGAGAAGCTGAATGCTGCGTGTGAGCGGAGCGCTGTAACGATAAATGGTCTGGTGACGGATCATCAGACGCACGGCGTCCCCTGAAACCACCGGTCGATTTCGCCCGCCAGCCCATGGAGCTTCCGGGCGACCTCGGCCAGATGGACGCTCAGCTCCTGCCCGAAGAGGTCGGTGTCCCGGGTTTCATGAAACAGGATGTGCAGATCCGTCGCGACGTCCGCCGCTTTCCCGCCCGTCCCGTTTGAATACCCGCAGAGGAAGGTGTTGATCCGCTCCAGGCAGGCATGCAGGGAACACTGGGTCTCTTCATTTAAGACCAGCAGTTCGATCACCTGCCGCGGCGTGACCCCGTTGCGATACAATTTCCGGTAGGCGTCCACGGCCCCGGCCCACCGGAGAAGAGCCATCGATGAATAATAGGCCGCGTCCCCCTTGGCGCTTTTGAACAGAAACGGATATCGCGCGTGCAGGATCCGGGTGAGGTAATCGGCGCGCTCCAGAAAAATCCCCAAGCCGATCCATTGGAACACTTCGTCGCGATCGAGCTTGGTCTGGATCACGCTCCGGAATAGCTGGGTCCCTTCATTCACGCGAGCCAGAAGGGGCAGGGTCCCGTTCGATATCAGACGCGACGGATCGATCTCGCTCAGGTCGAGCCAGAGGGCGTTCAGGCTTTCCCATGCCTCGAGGGAGATCGTTCCGCATGTGGCGCGGCCGTTTTCCCGGGCCGATCGGAGGGACGACAGAATGCTGGATGGATTTTCAAGATCGAGGATCACGAACCGTAATAGTTCGAGCGTGGAGGCGGAACCGCAGGGTTCCGGAAACCGGTCGCGCTGGCCCAGCATTTCCAGCAGGCTTTCCCATTCCTCAAGGGCATATCCCTTGGGAAGGAGAGCGGCGTGGTAAGCCCCCTCCACGGCCCGCGCGGTATCTTCCGCCCTCTCGATATAGCGTCCCATCCAGTAAAGGTGATCGGCTATCCGGAGGAGCATGGCTCAGTCCTCCAGCACCCAGGTGTCTTTCGTGCCCCCGCCCTGGGAAGAATTCACAACAAGGGAGCCCTCTCGCAAGGCGACGCGGGTGAGACCCCCGGGCACCATCTGAATTGTGCGGCCGCTCAGGATGAATGGGCGGAGATCGATATGGCGCGGGGCGATTCCGGATTCCACGAAGGTGGGACAGGTTGAAAGCGCCAGGGTCGGCTGGGCGATGTAGTTCTCGGGATTTCGAAGGATCCGTTGGCGAAAAACCTCTCTCTCCTTGACCGAGCTGGCCGGTCCGACCAGCATACCGTATCCTCCCGAACCGTGAACTTCCTTCACGACCAGTGCATCCAGATGGGCCAGCACGTAGGCGCGCTCCTCCGGATCGCGCAGCTGATACGTCGGCACGTTTTTCAAAATGGGCTCCTCTCCCAGATAAAAACGAATCATCTCCGGGACGAAAATGTAAACCGCTTTATCGTCGGCCACGCCGGTTCCAACGGCGTTGACCAGGGTCACGCCACCGGAACGATAGACCGAGAGAAGCCCCGGCACACCCAAAATTGAATCGGGTCGGAAAACAAGGGGATCCAGAAAATCGTCATCGACCCTCCGGTAGAGGACATGAACCCGAGCCGGCCCTTCCGTCGTCCGCATATAGACCGCGTTTCCCTTGACGAAGAGATCCTGCGCCTCGACCACTTCGATTCCCATTTGCTGCGCCAAAAACGTGTGCTCAAAATAGGCGCTGTTGAAGGGACCCGGCGTGAGGAGCGCCGCACGAGGATCCCGAACCCCTTCCGGCGCGACCGAGCGGAGAGTCTCGAGCAGGAGGTTGGGGTAATGTTCCACCGGCGCGATCGGCTGGCGCGCGAAGAGATCCGGCAAGAGCCGCATCATGATGCGACGGTTGGCCAGCATATACGAGACGCCGGAAGGGGTCCGGAGATTGTCTTCCAGGACATAAAACTCGTTCTCACCCGTGTGAACCAAGTCGACGCCAGCGATATGAATGTAGAGGTCGCGCGGCACGTCGATGCCGTACATTTCAACCCGGTATTGCGGGTTGCGGAACACCATCTCGGGCGGGATCCGCCCCGATTTGATGATCTCCTGCTGATGGTACACGTCGTGTAGAAAGGCGTTGAGGGCGCAAACCCTCTGACGGAGGCCGGCCGCGAGAATCTTCCACTGTTTCGCCGGAATGATCCGCGGAATGATGTCGAACGGGATGAGCCGTTCGGCGCCGGCGGATTCGCCATATACCGAGAAAGTAATTCCTTGACGGTGAAAAAAACGATCCGCTTCCCGCCGTTTCTGCGTCCGCTGCGATGCGGAGAGCGCCCGGAGGCTCTCATCCAAAAGACGATAATGATCTCGAACCGAACCGTCCGGCGCATGCATCTCGTCGAAAGGACGCGACGGCGAGGTGGATTTCCTCGAACGAGGTTCCGCCTTCATTTTTCCCACGAGCACGGTCGTTTGCTCCGGGTTCATCGCATCCTCCCTGGCTCCAAATTATGCCGCGCAGCTGACCACTACTATTAAGAGCAAAAGTCATGCCCTGATTTGCCTCGAATAGAATCGCGAAAACGGCTCCTGAGCGACAAAACTGTCGCGGGCAAGACAAATTTGAATGGAGAGGGACAGGTATTGTATTGGTTAATGCAAGGGAGGAATATGCCGGTTTAGACCGAACGGGCAGGAAATCGGTCGGGAGGGATTACGGCTTGACGGCCGCGGCGGGGGCGGTTTCTTCCCGACGGACGTAATCGGGAAGGATGATCGGCGCCACCCGGGTCGGTTTGATGTTATTCTTCTCCAGTTCCTTGCGGAACCGCGTCACATGGGACAGCGTCAGCGTTCCGGCCGGCATCTTATTGGCGCGCTTTACGGCCGCCAGACCCGCCCGCTTTCCAAAGACGATCAGGTCGAGCAGTGAATTTCCCATCAAACGGTTTCGTCCGTGCAGCCCGCCGGAGGCCTCCCCGGCGACGAACAGGCCCGGAACCTGGGACTGCCCGTCCACGTCGATCGCAACGCCGCCGTTCTGATAATGCAGCGTGGGATAGACCAGGACCGGTTCTTTCCGGATATCGATTCCGTAGCGCTGGAACTGTCGCACCATCGCCGGGAAGCGTTTGGAAATGCTTCCCTCGCCCATGAGCATATCGATCATCGGCACGTCCAGCCAGACACCGACGCGTCCGGCCGGGGTCTTCACCCCCCGGCCCTCGGCGCATTCCCGAATGATCGCGGCGGCGACGACATCACGGGTGTCCAGTTCGTTGATAAACCGCCGGCCGTCCCGGTTGACGAGATGCCCGCCATCGGAGCGGATCCCTTCCGTCACCAGCGCCCCGGCCAACTGCTCCGGATAGACCGAACCGGTGGGATGGTACTGAAAGGTATCCATATGGCTGAGCCGTGCGCCGAGCCGGTAGGCCAGAACGAGCGCGTCGCCCGTCGCGCCGAAATGGTTGCTCGTCGGAAAACCCTCGATATGGAGACGTCCGCTTCCGCCGGTCGCCAGAATGACCGATCGGGCCGCGACCACGATGAGCTGTCCATTGTCCATATTCTTGAGCACCGCGCCGGTGCAATTTCCATCGGCATCCGAGAGCAATTCGACGACGGGCGAAAACTCCAAAACCGGGATCTGCCGATTCAAAACCTCGTCCTTCAGCACGCGCATGATCTCGAGACCGGTATAATCACTGCAGGTCAAAAGACGGGGTTTGGTGCTGCCGCCGCCCTTCTTCGTTCTGAGATTTCCGTTTTCGTCCCGGTCGAACAGCACCCCAAGCTGGATCAGCCATTGGGCGGCCATCGGGCCTTCTTCCACCAAAACCTTGAGCAGGTTGGGATCGTTTTTATGATGCCCGCCGCGAAGGGTATCGAAGAAATGCGTGACGGGCGAGTCGTCGTCCGTGATTGCAACCTGCATCCCTCCTTGAGCCATGACCGTGTTGGAGTCGCCCAGTCGCAATTTGGTCACGAGCATCACCTCCGAGCCCTGCGCCTTGGCGGTCAGGGCCGCGGTCGCCCCGGCCCCGCCTCCGCCAACGACGAGAACATCGACCCGATACCGGGGCGTCAGCTCCAGATCGTCCGGAAGGAGGCTGTCCGATTCCAGAAGCTCGGCCACCTCCCGTACGGTCCGCTCGCCCGCGTTGGGGCCGATTCGGATGCGGTGATACTCTTCCTTTTTATAATCCGGGTGGAAGGCATGGACCAGCCGGTCCTTTTCTTCCGGTGTTTGGCTCGTGATCGTCTGCTTCCGGCGCTCATCGCGTCCCTGGAACACTCGATCCTTCGATTCGGCGATCATCTCAGTCATGCGCTGGCTTTCTCTTACTTTGAGGGTTGAGCGGCGGCTTTGAGGTCTTCTTCGTTCATCGAAAGGATCCGTTTCCACTCCGGGGCATACTTCCCGGTCTGAATTTCGGTAACCCGTTTGGAGAGGTTTTCCGGCGGCTTGGTCAGCAGGGCGCCCTGCACCCGGCTGGCATAAAGAGCGACATGATTGGGCGCGATATCGGCAATGCAAACCGGAATGCATTGTCCGCACATCACGCAGTCCATGAACATTTCCGAGACCTTCTCGAAATCGCCGAAGACCGATTTCCAGACGCCGTCCCGGACGTCGATGCCCTGCGGGCAGGCCTCGGTGCAGGCGTTGCAGTTCCGGCAGAGCGTCGCCTCGGGATAAATTTTGAAAAGGTCCTGTTTGGGATCCTTGAGTTGATCGAGATCGTAAAGCGCCTTGCGGCCGGGATAATAGGAAAAATTCAGATAGAAGGACATCCCGTCCTCGACCACCGTCTGGCAGGCCAGGCCGTTGCGGAGGCGGACATCATCCCGCGTCCGGTACGTCACGGCGCAGGCGCCGCAAAAACCGCCGAGGCACCCCGCGCCGCGGACGACCTCGTGGCCGGTGTACCACATCGCCCGCAGCATGGTCAGCCCCTCCGGCACGGAGTAGGGCCGTCCCATGATTTCCACCGTGATCGTCCGCCCGTGGGCGCCGATCGTGCTTTCATTCACGCGTTCAGCCATGATTCCTTCCGATCCGCAAGCGGCCACAATTCCCGGTCGTGAGGCGGCGCGTCCTTAACTTAATGCATTCAATGCCGATCCGGCCTTGAACCAGTTGATCTGTTGCTCCGTCAGACTGTGGTTGGCCTTAATCTTTACATCTTTTCCGTCCGCATTGTGAATGATCACGTCCACCGGTTTTGCCGGCGCGAGACCGGTCAATCCAATGACGCTGACCCGATCGTTCTGCATGAATTTATCGTAATCCTTCGGATCGGCAAAAGTAAGCGGCAGGATGCCCTGTTTCTTCAAGTTGGTCTCGTGAATTCGGGCGAAGCTCTTGACCAGCACGGCCAGCACGCCCAGAAACCTTGGAGACATCGCGGCATGCTCGCGGCTGGAACCCTCGCCGTAGTTTTCATCTCCGACCACGATCGAGCCTATCCCCTTCGCCTTGTACCGCCGGGCGATCGCGGCGATGGTGAGATTGGATTCCCCCGTCAGAACGTCCGCACCCCTGCCGGGCTCGGTGCCGAAGGCGTTGTTCGCGCCCAGGAACATGTTGTCGCTGATCTTGTCCAGGTGGCCGCGGTACTTGAGCCACGGCCCGGCGGGCGAAATATGATCCGTCGTGCATTTTCCCTTGGCCTTGATCAGGATCGGAAGCTTTGCGAAATCCTTCCCGTCCCAACGGGGAAAAGGCTTGAGCAGTTGGAGCCGCTCGCTCGTGGGAGGAACCTCGATCTGAAGCTTGTCGCCGTTTTCGGCCGGGGCTTCGTAGCCCTCCTCGCCCTTCGCGAATCCCTTGGCCGGCAACTCCTCACCGCGAGGCGGCTCGAATTTGATCTTCGTCCCGTCCTTCGCCGTCAGCGTGCCGCTGACCGGATTGAAGTCGAGCGTTCCCGCAAAGGCCAGCGCCGTCACGATTTCGGGACTGGAAAGGAAGGAGAGCGTCTCGGCGTTTCCGTCGTTGCGCCCGGGGAAATTGCGGTTGTACGAACTGATGATCGAATTCGACTCCTTGGGCTGTATATCGGAACGCTTCCACTGTCCGATGCAGGGCCCGCAGGCGTTGGCCAGCACCGTCGCACCCATCTCTTCAAAAGTTTTCATAAAGCCGTCTCGGATCATCGTATGGTAAATCCGCTCCGATCCGGGGGTGACAAGGAAACTTGTCTTGGCCTTCAGTCCGGCCTTGAGTCCCTGCTGCGCGATATGCGCCGAACGGCTGATGTCCTCGTACGAGGAGTTCGTGCAGCTCCCGATCAACGCGGCCTTCAATTGGACCGGATAGCCTTTCTCTTTGGCCTCGGTCATCAGCTTGGAGATCGGCCGGGCCAGATCCGGGGTGTGTGGACCGACGACATGTGGCTCCAGTTCGGACAGGTTGATCTCGACAATCTGGTCGTAATATTTTTCGGGGGATTTGAAGACTTCAGGATCGGCCGTGAGACTATCGCGGTGGGCTTGTGCCAGCTTGGCCCATTCGGCCCGTTCGGTCAGATTCAGATAAGCCGCCATCTTGTCGTCGAACGGGAAGATCGAGGTGGTCGCGCCGAGCTCGGCGCCCATGTTCGTGATCGTCCCCTTCCCGGTGCAGGAGATCGTTTCTGCGCCCGGCCCGAAATATTCCAGGATCTTGTTCGTACCGCCCTTCACCGTCAAGAGGCCGCAGAGATACAGGATGACGTCCTTCGGGGAACTCCAGCCCTGCAACCGTCCCGTCAATCGGACACCGATCAACTTCGGATGCAATACCTCCCACGGCAACCCCGCCATCACCTCGCCGGCGTCCGCCCCGCCGACGCCGATCGCCAGCATGCCGAGGCCGCCGCCGTTCGGGGTGTGGGAGTCCGTTCCGATCAGAAGCGCGCCCGGAAAGGCATAATTCTCAAGAACGACCTGATGAATAATTCCGGCCCCGGGTTTCCAGAACCCGATTCCGAATTTTCGCGAGGCCGAGCGAAGGAAATTGTAGACCTCTTTATTCTCGTCAATCGCCCGCTGAACGTCCTCCTTCGCACCGCTCTGGGCCCGGATGAGATGATCGCAATGAACCGTGCTGGAAACAGCCACCTTTTTCTTTCCGGCTTGAATGAACTGGAGCAGCGCCATCTGGGCCGTCGCATCCTGCATGGCGACGCGGTCCGGTCTTAACAAAAGCTGGGCCTTGCCCCGTTCCCAGGCCTGCGTCTCAAGATTATCGGCATGCGCGACCAAAATTTTCTCGGTCAGCGTCAATGGACGGCCGAATTTCTTCCGGGCCTTCGTCAGCTTATCCGGCATGGAGGCATAAAGTTTTTTGATGACTTCAAGCGACATGAAAAGATCCTCCCTCGTCGTTATGTGGAAGCTTCATTTTACGGTCCGCCGCGGCGCTAGTCAAGCCGTTTGAGAAACGGCTCCGTCGATGGAATCAGACTTCCAGAGACGCTATTTGAGCGGCGGGACTTCCTTCTTTTTCGGGGCTGCATAGTTTACCAGATAATCAAACAACCGGATCAGGCGGCTGCCCTGCTGTTTCTGATCGATCCAGTGTCCGATAAGGCCAATCGTTCGCGCCAAAATAAAAAAACCGTTTAGGCTTTCGACCGGGAAACCGAGGTCGACCAAAACGGCCGCGATCGTCCCATCGACGTTCAGGATCAGGGTGTCCTTCTTGGCCGTGGTGACCTTTTCGACCTCCAGAGCAAAATCCAGATGCGGCGTGAAGAGATTCTGACTCTTCACGTAATTCACGAGCTCTTTGACCCTTTTATCAGGATTCTTTACACTTTTTACACGGTGACCTATCCCGGGAACGGGGCCCACGTTGGATTTCATATAGTTTAAAAAATCGTCGACCGAAAGCTTGTTTTCGACGGCGTACTTGAACCATTTGCCCGCATCCGTAACGGCGCCGCCGAATCGCGGCCCGATCATGATCAGGCCGGCCGCCACCGCCTGGGACATTGAAATCCCGGCGCAGGCCGCGATGATCGTCGTGAGCGCTCCGGAAACAGCCGGTCCATGGTCGGCCGACAGCATGACGATCCGCTTGACGATCTCGGCCTCCTGCGGGCTGATCAGTTTTTTATTCCAGAGCAGGCCGATGACGTGGGGAATCTGGTAGCCCTTGTTGATCAGCTCGGAGGCGGCGTACCCGTAATAGAGCGGCTCCTCGCCGCGATCATCCGAGATCGTGGTTTTGACGAGCGGTTCCACAAAAACCTCGCCGCTCTTGCGGGATTCCTCGATCGTCTTGGGAAGCTTGGGCAGGGCCTCCGGCTCCGCGGCGGGAGCTTCTTTGACAACGCCTTTTGCGATGAGTTCCTGATAGACTTCCTTGATCGCGGGACCGAGCCCTCCGAAAGTGGCCGGCACGATCGCCCCGGCCTCCCGCAGTCGGTCGGCTTTGTTCCGCGCGCCGCCCTCGCCCTTCATCCCTTCCTTGGCGCCGGCATGGCCGAACTTCATTCCCTTCGGCAGCACTTCCTGACAGAAGCCCGAGATGACCGCCATCAGCTTGATCCTGCGCTTCTTCGCCCCATACCAGTCGGCCGCGCGCTCTTCCAGGTCTCCCCCCATCTCGCCCACGATCACAACGGCATGGGTTTTCGGGTCCTTCTCGAACATCTCGAGGTAAGTCACGTAATCCGACCCCGGATAGGCGTCCCCGCCGATTCCGATCGCGGTCGTGATCCCATCGGCGAACTGGCTGCAGATCCAGATGATCTCGTTGGACAGGCCTCCGGATTTTGTGATCACCCCGAAGGAGCCGGGCCGGTAAAGCTTGCTCAGCACCAAATTGTCGAACGCGCCGCCGATCACGCCGAGGCGGCATTCGCCGGCCGAGATGATCCCGATGGCGGACGGTCCGTTGAAAACCTTTCCTTTTTCCCGGGCCGCGCGCGAAAGAAGCTTGGTGTCCTTCTCGGGAACCCCTTCCGTGATCATTGAAACCAGACGGATCGAATCGATGTTCAGCGCCTCACGGGCCGCGCCGAAAGCCCGGTCGGGACCGACATAAACCAAGCTGGTGTTAATGTCCGGATGATCGGCAACCGCATCGGCCACGGTCTTGTAAACAGGGATCGAGACGATCTCGCTTCCGAAAGGGACTTCGTTGATCTTTCCGGCATCCGGAGGAAAAACGAAGGCCTGGACCGTCAGCGGGGCCTTGGCCAGATGACAGAACTCGGCCATCCGGCGGGCCGCATTCACACCGGCCGGTCCGCCTTGGATCACCACGCGCGTCGTGCGATCGGCTATGATGCTCATTGTCGCGCCTCCCCGGCCTTCGCGCTTCGCACGGCCGTCGATCCGGCTTTTTTATGGGGGGAGGAGCCGGACGTCGTCGCTTCTTTCTTCAACGACATGTCCACGATGTCCGTCAGGGGCGTATTGCGATCAAAGACATGGATCAAAAATCCCTCGACCTCCAGTGCCTTCATGGCCGCCAATCCCTCTTTTTCAAAGGGACCTCCACGGCGAACCCAGATCTCGACGCCGTCAAGCTTTCCATCGGCCTTCGCTTTTCGGAATCCGGCGATGATGCCGGCAAAAGTCTTTTTGACGTTGGTGAAATTGGCGATCGCGCCGCCCACGATGATCCGCTTGATGTTGGGTAGAGCGCAGACCTTCTCGGTCAGAACCTCGACGGCCCAATCGGGAGGATCGCCGGAGTACTCGGAATAATTCGCCGGTTTTCCACCCAGGGCCACGACCGCGTCGGTGTAGAAGACGCTGGCGCCGCCTCCGGCCGGAAGCAGGGCCGTATCACCGCCTGGGATCTCGATGAATTTGACCGAGCCCTTGATCTTGGAATCCACTTCCATCACCGCCCGCTCATTCTCGGAATAAGGCCGGCCGAACTCGGCCGCGAACGCAAAGTCCCAGTCCGGATGACGGAACCGGGCATCCGCGTCCAACAAGGTCACCGCATCGAGCGCCACGAGCTCTTGGTCGTTCGAACGCAGTACGAGCGGATTGATCTCAAGGTACTGAGCGTCCTCATGGTCATAGCATTGGTATAGCTTGGCGGAAAACTCCGCAATCTTCGGGGCCAGATCTTTGCCGAACCCGGCCCGCTTGGCCAAATCCGCCAGCGCTTCTTTGGAGGGATTCTCCCCGATCGGGATGGGGAGTTTCTGGATCCGTTCCCAATTTGACTCGATCTCGATTCCGCCCACGTTGGCCAGGAGCAGTTCCGCCCCTTCCCGCGTCGACTTGACCGAGATATAATATTCGTCCTTGTGAGGAATCATTTCCGAGACGATGACCTGAGAAACGGTCATCCCCCCGCCGAGGCCCTTCCCCAGCATTTCCTTGGCCGCCTGCTTCGCTCCCGACCAATCCAGGTCCACCTTCACCAGGCCCTGCTTCATCCGGGATCCGATCGCCTCATGGGCCTTCACAACCAAACGGGACTCTGTAAGCCATGTTCCGTTGGAAGCCGCCTGGTCGAGTTGGTTCGTGGAGGTGACAACCACATAGCCCGGAACGGTCATCCCCCACTTCTTCAACAAACCCATTCCCGGGCCTTCAAGCACCTTTGCCATCTATTGTCTCCTCACGCTTTAAGCTTTTCATGAGTTTTGATCGATCGGTTCGGAAGCTCGGTATCTTTGAAAAAAGTGATTTATTATAACCAGTTTTGTTTATTTCCTCAACAGAAAAAAAGACCTAGAGGTTAGGACGGGGATAGGTCTTTAGACCCATTGAACAGGAAGGATTTTTCATTGGATGATGAGACAAAATCCGACAGTTGTTTCGCCAAGCGGGCCAACGTTTCATCCAAGGACTCCCGGACCAGTGCTGCGGGAAGTTCCCAAGTCTTCAGCATCCGATCGATGCCGTCCTCCGCCTGCCCCTTCCATATGACTTTTCCGCTTTGGGTCTCGATGAGTTCAACATCCTCGAACCGGACCAGGGCCGTCGCTTTAAAGAGCCGCGGATACCCCATTCCTCCGCTCCAAATGGGGAAGGGCCGTTCGTCACGCGGCGGAATTACCAACGCGAATAAACGGGTCAAGCGGCTTGTCAGAACGGCATCGAGTCCCTCCTCGGACCATTTCCGCAACGCCTCGGATCCTGCCCCGCGGTCATGAACGCTCACGACCTCTCCAAAAATTTGCAGATCCCTGAGGTTTTTCGCCCATTGGTTGGGCACCTCATCAAGCATTTGAACTCCGCCGGCCGGATCGTTGTACAACGCATAGTTCTGATCGCCCTTGAGTTTTCGATCACGGCCGTCCTTTTCCTCCGGCGGCCGGGCATCTTCGGGCCGCGGCACCCCGACGCGCCAGTGTCGCATCTCGGGCCGATCGGATAAAGACGTTTGGGCGTCGGAAAATGCTTGGGCCGCCAGTTGCATGGCCAACTGATTGATCGCCCCGCGAAGCGCCTCGGCGGCGTAATCCCTTGCCAGGCGCGGTTGCTTTTCCTGTCGCCGCAACAACTTATCCGACGTTCCTTCCCAGAGAAGTTGTCCGGATCGCGTGCCGAGCAGCCTCAGGTTTACGAACTGGACATGCCCCTCGATCCGACCGTTCGAATCGGTCTGGCCATAGAAATGAACCAACTCACCGAACAGAACGGCGTCGATCCCCTGCGAACCGAGGTCACGAATGCGATCGGATGAGGACGGGTTAATCGGTCCGGACGCCTCTTGGATTTGGCTAAAGACGTGCGAGACCCGAAGATGTTCAAGCATCCGTTCCGTCACGATTTCGGTGAGATTGGAAGGCAGGTTCCGTTGGGCGGCCCAGGCTTTCTCTTCCGCGGAACGCCGGTCTTCCAGCACCGCGACGGCGACATTCAAGAAGTGCGTGTGGGACGCGATGAAGATTTCGCCGTCTTGCAGCGAATAAGACGCGGGCTGAACCGACGCGCAGCCTCCCACGACGAAGGCGGACCAAACGGCGGCCAGCATCCCGCCCAGCATCAAACGGCGACGAATTGAACCCTCCCCCGACCGGTCAATGCTACTTGAGCGACGCGATGAACTCATCGATCGGGATCGCCGGCATGGTCAGGAATTGGACCGAGCCTCGTGAGCCTAACTCCACCGAAATCTTGGCAATGGCCTTGTTGTCCTTGGCTTCGATGATGTTGACAAAGTCATACGGGCCCAGAAGGGCGTACTGGGCGATCACTTTGGCCCCCATCGACTCAATTTCTTTGTTCACCTGGTTGATGCGGCTGGGTTTGGCCTTGATGGTCTTCCGGCCCTGATCGGTCAACGTGCTGAGCAAGACATAGGTCGGCATCGTGAATCCTCCTGATGGTTTAACGCCGGTGGAAGGAATGAACGGACGGGTTTAGATTACTCCGTTCGGGAAAGTTTTTCAAGATGGGAGGATCGCAAGAATCTTTGGAGGCTTGCGAGAACTCCCCCCGGAGGTTGACACCCCCGGGGGAGTTTGAAAATATTTAGCGGAGGTGCGATGATGATGCCGTGCGTTGGTCCTTTATGCGATCGCATCCACGATCGCATTGAAGGTTGAGCTCGGACGCATGGCCTTGGTCGTTTTATTTCTATCGGGATGGTAATAGCCGCCGAGATCAACCGGTTTTCCCTGTGCGCCAAGAAGTTCGGCATTGATCTTGGCCTCGTTCTGGGCAAGCTGTTGGGCGACTCTGGCAAAACGCGCTTGAAGGTTCTTGTCTTCCGTCTGCTCGGCCAAGGCCTGCGCCCAGTACAACGCGAGATAAAAATGGCTTCCTCGATTATCGATCTCCCCGACCTTGCGGGCCGGCGACTTGTTGCTCTCCAGGAACTTGGCGGTCGCCCGATCCAGCGTATCCGCCAAAATTTTTGCGGTCGGATTGTTGGACGCTTTGCTCAGATGATCCAACGAAGCGGCCAGCGCCAAGAATTCGCCGAGAGAATCCCACCGTAAATACCCTTCTTCCTGAAGCTGTTGGACGTGTTTGGGCGCGGAACCGCCTGCTCCGGTCTCAAACAGACCGCCGCCGTTCATCAAGGGGACGATCGAGAGCATTTTTGCGCTGGTCCCAATTTCAAGAATCGGGAAAAGGTCCGTGAGGTAGTCGCGCAGAACGTTGCCTGTCACGGAGATCGTATCCATCCCCTCCTTCATCCGTTGCAGCGAGAACCGCGTGGCTTCGGCCGGAGACATGATGCGGATGTCCAGACCTTGGGTATCGTAATTCGGCAGATAGCGATTGACCTTTTTGATCAGCTCCGCATCGTGGGCTCTGTTTTTATCCAGCCAGAACACTGCGGGGGCTCCGGTGGCTTTTGCACGAGTAACGGCCAGCTTGACCCAATCCTGGATCGCCGCATCCTTCACCTGGCACATCCGCCAGATATCCCCCTCTTCCACCGCGTGTTCCAGCAAGGTCTGTCCTGATGCGGTCACCACGCGAATCGTTCCGCTTCCCGGAACTTTAAAGGTCTTGTCGTGCGATCCGTATTCCTCCGCCGCCTGCGCCATGAGACCCACATTGGGGACACTCCCCATGGTTTTCGGATCGAAGGCGCCGTTCTTTTTGCAGAATTCGATGACTTCCTGATAGACGGGGGCGTAACTGCTGTCGGGGATGACCGCCTTTGTGTCTTGAAGCTTGCCGTCGGGCCCCCACATTTTTCCCGAGTCGCGAATCACAGGCGGCATGGAGGCATCGATAATCACGTCACTCGGGACATGCAGATTCGTGATCCCTTTATCGGAGTTCACCATCGCCAGTTCGGGCCGGGTCTTGTAACAGGCCTGGATGTCCGCCTCAATCGCGGCGCGTTGATCCTCCGGCAAGGACTTGATTTTTGCATACAGGTCGCCCAAGCCGTTGTCGGGATCAACGCCCAGTTTTGCAAACGTGGCTTTGTGTTTTTCAAACACGTCTTTAAAATAGACGGACACGGCATGACCAAAAATCTTGGGGTCCGATACCTTCATCATCGTGGCTTTAAGATGGATCGAAAACAACAGGCCGCGCTTTTTTGCGTCCTGGATCTGCGCTTCTAGGAATTCACGCAGGGCGCGGCGGCTCATGAACGTGCCGTCGATGACCTCGCCGACCTTCAGGGATATCTTGGGCTTCAGAACCGTGGTCTTTCCGGATGGATCCACAAACTCAATTCGCGCGTCCGTCGCCTCAGTGATCGTGACCGCTTTCTCATTCGAACGGAAGTCTCCTTGCGTCATATGCGCGACATGGGTCCTGGAGTCGGGCGTCCACGCGCCCATTTTATGCGGATGTTTTTTAGCGTATTGTTTGACCGAGAGCGGCGCCCGGCGATCCGAGTTGCCTTCCCGCAGCACGGGGTTGACGGCGCTGCCCTTGATTTTGTCATAACGCGCCTTGATCTCCTTTTCCTTGTCGTTTTTCGGATCCTCCGGATAGTCGGGGATCTTGTAGCCCTGGGCCTGCAACTCCTTTATGGCCGCCTTCATCTGGGGGAGTGACGCGCTGATATTGGGCAGTTTGATGATATTGGCCTCCGGGGTCTTGGCGAGCTCTCCCAATTCGGCCAGATCATCCGAGTGTTTCTGACTCTCCGTGAGATATTCAGGGAAGTTGGCGATAATTCTGCCGGCGAGCGAAATGTCCCGTTCTTCAACCGCTACAC
>Ga0335077_10001909_pt1 | contig 24848 bp, 18 predicted proteins | sample Lox_Sample_31_FD_207151 | JGI IMG/M metagenome (GOLD analysis project Ga0335077, IMG submission 207151) | Soil microbial communities from Loxahatchee National Wildlife Refuge, Florida, United States - Lox_Sample_3.1 | ecosystem: Environmental > Terrestrial > Soil > Wetlands | place: USA... | reverse complement strand
TAGGAAGGATGTCGCGGCATACGGACGGTCGTTTACGTAATCATCTAGCGCTCGAGCATTTCCTCTCGGCCCTCTGCGATTTCGAACGAGACCGACAGGATCAATCTCGAGTAGTAAAGCGGCCGTGCAGCGCTCAGCTGTCGCCTCGGGGTAAAACACGTGGGCATTTCCAAATGCCTGCTCGAGCGTGTGCACACGGGTGGGATTCTTGTGCAGCAAATACCCCAAGTCCGTTGCGGGCATTCCGGTATATGTGATCTTCAACAGCATCTGATTTCGCTTCGAGACCTGTAGTTTCCGAACTCAGTCGCCTGATACTTGATTTGCGCCCCGTCGTGTGCCGAGAGACTCGGCCAGTTACTTTCTTCGAAGGACGAATTTTATTGTACCGCGTCATGCAAGTGCGACCGGATTTCTCAACCCCACAAGCAAACCTTGCTGGCGTCACTCCACTCCCTGTTGTACTCTCCCAATTCCTTTGTAGGAGGAAATCTCATGCGGCGCGCCACCATTGTTCTTTTTGCGGTTCTTTTCGTTTGTCTTCTGGCTTCCGCGCAGAGCCCGCAGCCCGCCTATCGCAATCCCAGTCTTCCCATCCAGGAGCGCGTCGCCGATCTCCTCAAGCGCATGACTCTCGAGCAAAAGGTCGAGCAGATCACCGGTGGCAATCCCCAAAATATTCTGGACTCCACCGGAACCTTCTCCCCGGATCGCGCTCATGAACTCTTCCACGATCTGTATGAAGTGGACTCTCGAATTTCTCCGCGCGATGCCGCCATCCTGAGAAACGCCGCACAGCGCTACCGCCTGGAAAAAACTCCTCTCGGCATTCCCGATCTCTTCATGGGCGAAGCTCTTCACGGCTATATGGCCTACGGCAGCACCAGCTTCCCGATTCCACTTGCTCTCGCAAGTACCTGGGATCCCGCTCTCGTCAAACAGGTCTTCACCGCCGCCTCCGACGAAATGTCTGCCGCCGGAACCCGCGATGCTTTCACTCCTGTTCTCGGTCTTGCGCGCGATCCGCGCTGGGGCCGCACGGAAGAAACTTACGGCGAAGATCCTTATCTCGTTTCGCGGATGGCCGTCGCCGCTGTCGAAGGCCTTCAAGGAGCTTCCGAAATGATCGGACCTCACCACGTTCTCGCCACCATGAAGCATTTTGCCGCGCATAGTCAGCCGCAAGGTGGCGTAAACACCGCTCCGGGAAATTTTTCCGAGCGCACTCTGCGCGAAAACTTTTTTGTTCCGTTCCAGGCTGCCGTCGAAGAAGCGCACGTCGGCAGCGTCATGGCCTCTTACAACGAAATCAACGGCGTTCCTTCCCACATCAATCAGTGGCTGCTCGATACGGTCCTCAGAAAAGAGTGGGGATTCAACGGCTTTGTCACCTCCGATGGAGGCGGGCTGCAAATGCTCTACGAGGTGCACCATGTTGCAGCAGGCCGCGAAGACGCGGCGCGAGAAGCGCTCGCCGCCGGAGTGGACTACGATCTTTCGGACGGCTCCGTCTATCGCACTCTGATCCAGCAAGTGAAAGACGGAAAAGTTTCCGAGAGCGAAGTGGATCGGGCCGCGGGCCGCATTCTCGCCGCGAAATTCCGCCTCGGTCTCTTCGAGCATCCCTACGTGGATCCCGATTACGCGGCGCAAACGATCAATAGTCTCGAGCATCGCAAGCTCGCCCTTCGCGCCGCCGAAGAAGCCATCATTCTGCTGAAGAATGAAAACCATTTGCTTCCGCTCGACGCAAAAAAATTGAAAACCGTCGCGGTGATCGGACCCGATGCCGCGGACTTGCATTTTGGCGGCTACGCGCGCGATCCCGGTCCCGGCGTGGGTGTCACCATTCTCGACGGCATTCGCAAGCGCCTCGAACCTTCCGTCAAAGTCGTTTACGCCGAGGGCTGCAAAATCACGCAGGGCAAGCAGGGCGTGGATGGCTGGTACGAAAACAACACGCTGCCTGCGGAGCGTTCCGAACTCGCAATCGAACGTGCCGCGGCCGTCGCCAAATCCGCCGACGTTGCGATTCTCGTCGTTGGCGAAACCGAAGCCACCAACCGCGAAGCCTGGTCCGACGAGCATCGCGGCGACCGCGACTCTCTCGATCTTCTCGGCGCGCAAAAAGATTTGATTCGCGCAGTGCTGAAAACCGGAACGCCCACCGTCGTTTTTCTAATTAATGGACGGCCGCTTTCGATCCGCATGGTCAAAGAGCAGGTTCCTGCGATTCTGGAAGGCTGGTCTCTCGGCGAAGAAGGAGGAACTGCCGCTGCGGAGGTTTTGTTCGGCGACGTGAATCCGAGCGGGAAACTTCCCCTCACCGTTCCGAAATCGGTGGGGCAGCTTCCCATCTACTACAATCACAAACCGTCGTCGCTGCGAAATTATATTTTTTCCGACCGCGAGCCGCTTTTCCCGTTCGGCTATGGTTTGAGTTACACCACCTTTCGTTACGACAATCTCCGCGTCGAACCGGAAACGATCAAACCCGATGGACGCGCGACCGTCCGCGTGGATATTACGAACACGGGAGATCGCGAGGGCGACGAAATCGCGCAGATGTATGTGCACCAGCGCGTGAGCGACGTGACGCGGGCGGTCCTCGAGCTGAAAGGATTCCGGCGCGTGCATCTGAAACCGGGAGAAAAGACCACGGTGGAATTCGAAGTGACGCCGAAGGCTCTTTCCCTGTGGAACCTGGAGATGAAATTTGTTGTGGAACCGGGGATGTTCGATCTTAGAGTGGGGCCGAACTCGGAGGATTTACAGAGTGTTCCGCTCAAAGTCAGCGAGCCCTGAGAATTTAAACAAATCGGAATTTTATTCAGGGACAAAACTGCCGGGGCGCTCCGCTGAGGGGCCGAGGCACCCCGGCTTATCCTGCCCGCCTCCGCAGTGAGCGAGCAAGAAGCTGGTGGCCGCCGGAAGGGGTCCGGCGAAAGGTCTGCTATTTCTCGTCTTCGCCGCGGAGAAACTCGTAACGTTCGATCGCAGCGACCACACCCAGGGAGCCTTCGTCGCGGGCTTCGGTGCGCTGTACGCGCCCGAGGCAGCGAACGCGGACGGGGCCAGCCAGGGTGATCTCGTTGGGAAGGGTCAGAAGAATCTCGACGGGAGAACCTTCTTTCACGTCCTTGGACAGGAAGAAATAGACTCCTCGCGAGCTGACATCGCGGGACTCGGTGCTGGTTTCGCCCACTGCGGAGCCCGTTGTCCAACGGACAGTCAGCGGGAGGCGCATCTGGAATCGCTGGGTCGTACGGCGTTCTGAGCCGGACAAGGTGCAACCTCCTCGATTGAAGGAGTGAGTGTAGCCGGGAAGGGTCCAGGGAACAATAGGACTGCGGGTTCAAAATGCGGCGGCTCGGAAAAAGTACGAAGGTACTAGCCGGACACGAGGAAACGGTACGGATTGGGGGTTGAGCGGAGGGTGAAGAACTGTGTGGACAATTCGGCGTAGGTGATCGGTGAGCTGGAGAGAGAGAGGCGGGCGTTCCCGATTCGGGAATGGAAGCCCCACCCCCGGTGTTTTTGTGCAAGAGTGCGCAAGGGGTTGAAAGGAAAGCGGTTGGATAAAATTTTCGATTTGCAAGAGCGAGCAAAGAGTTCGGAAATAGTTGCAAGGAAAGGGGTTGCGGTCTCGGATCGGTGAGAAGCAGGGAGAAAGAGGAGTTGGGCAGTCGAGGGTGGCTGAAGGCAGAAGAGTTGGCATGACCCGTTGTTTTGGCAAGTGTGCGCAAATGGTTGAAGCGAAAGGGGATGGAGAGTTTTCTTGGGTTTCGCTTTGTGCGCAGTGTTCCCAGGTGGCTGAATCGAAAGGGATTGACCGTGGTGGAAGGTGACAGGTTGCGGCGCGCGGCGGGTGGTCGTACGCAAGCGCTCGGATAATTGAGCCGAAACAACATACACTATTATAACATGGATGTCAATAGAGATTGTGCATAACATAATGGCAGGAAAATGAAGGGGTTGCAGATGGAGAACGCGGATTGATCGCTATCGATTCACTGGGGGAATAAGGAACTCAGGAGAATATCCACAACCTCAATAAACCAAGGGGAAGCGGCGCCCCGTCAACATTCTATGCTCCTCCCACCCTACGGGTAATCAAATTAACGGGAACTTCCCTACCGGGTTTTGCCTGTGAAAAGATTTCGTTCTCAAAAAGCGCCGGAGGAAGGATTCAGAGCTGGGACCTTGCTCGGGATTGGGGAGGAATGAGGAAGTAGGCGGTGAGGAAAAGGATGCCGAGGAGCAAGTCGGTTCCGGCAAAGACCATATCGGAGGGATGCATGCGGTGCTGGAGGACGAGGGCGAAGACGGCGCAGCTGTAGGAGAATTTTTCGACGATGGAAGGGATGATCAGGGGCCGGAAACGGACGGGATTGGTGGCGATGATCAGGAAAGCGATCTGCCAGGCGAAGGCGGCGCCGACGAAGCCATAGAAGAAGCCGGGATGGGTGACGGGAGGGGGATCCTGGCGGCCAATGAGATCGAACATGAAATAAAGGGGAGTGATGACCAGCAAGCCCCAGATGGCGGCGATCCAGAAAACGATTTTGGCGAATTTCATGGGAGCCTCCATAGCAGGCTGAGATTCAGCGACACTGACAAGAATAAAGAGCAAGATCATAGCGCAGGGAAAGGGGCGCGGAGTTTACGGAGGCGTCGAGAGGGAACCGGGATTTGCGGACGGCTGGGAGCTGAGATGAAGGTCAGGAGGCGAAGGACCAGCCGAGCATGGTTACGGTGAGGAGAACGACCAGGGCGCTTAGGCTGAGGGCGCTTAGTACGCGACCCTTGCCGAGGAGGGCGAGACGCGATTCAGCGTTGACGCACAAAAGAATGACGACGAAGAGGACGGCGCACCAGGCCAAGCCGATGGGCAGGCCGGGATAGCGGGAGATGAGGCTCATGAAGTTCTGCGGCGGCTGGCCGGCGGGAACCCACCAGGGGATGAACGGAGTGATTCCAGCGACGAGGACGAAGGTGAGCAGTTTGCGGGTGAGCCAGCCTTTGATTTTGGGGCGCGATTTGCGCCAGACGAAATAATCCCATAAAAGCAGGCCGATGGCGGCGGGAGCCCAGCCGTACATGGCGGCCTTTTCCGAGAGCCAAAGCCAAGTGTGGAAGTAAAAGGCGTGGCGGCCGTTTTCGAAATGCGGCAGGAGGAACCAGGCGACGAGAGTGTTGCCGAGCACGGCGACGAAAAGCGTGAGCAGGCTGGTCAGCTGGAGAAGCTGCAGCGTGGGCGCATGTCCGCAGCGCGTGCAGACCGGATGCTTCGGGAAGATTTGAAGGCCGCAGGATTCACAGTACATGACACGTCTCCCCTGGGTCGGGAGTACCGACTGGAGAGACAAGGGTAGCCGTGAGGGACACTGAAAAACTACTGGCCGAAAGGACGGATTTGGGGAACTGGCCGGAAGGGGGAGCAGAGCAAGCGGAGGCCAGTAGGGAAGTCCGATGCGTCCCAGAGTTAGAATTGAAAGCCAGAATGTGGGGTGGTCGCTATGCGGAAGATGAGATTTGGTTTGTTGGCGGTGATCCCGGCGCTTATCTTCGTCCTCCTTTCCAAATGCGATCAGGTTAGGGCGCAAAACACACCGCAAGCGGCGGGCGCGGAGGAAGTAACGTTTCCAAGCGGCGGGCTGACGTTACATGGGTTTATTTACCGGCCTGCAGGCGACGGGCGCTTTCCGATCGTGGTGTGGAATCACGGGAGCGAGCGCCTGCCGGGATGGCTGCCGGAACTTGGCCAATTTTTCGTGAGGAGAGGGTACGTTTTTTTTGTGCCGCATCGCCGTGGGCAAGGACGTTCGGCGAGTGCTGGACCTTACATCATGGATGCGCTTAGGCAAGAAGGGAGCGAACGAGGAGCACAAGCTAGAAGCGCCAAGCTGGTCGAGATGATGGAGGTGCATCTTCAAGATCAACTCGCGGCGCTGGAGTTCGCCCGAACGCTGCCGTATGTGGACGCGGATCGAATCGCGGTGATGGGATGTTCGTTCGGGGGGATTCAGACGCTGCTGGCGGCAGAGAGTGCACCAGGCATTCGCGTGGCGGTGGATTTTGCGGGAGGAGCTGAGAGTTGGGAAAGCTCGCCTGATTTGAGAAACCGGATGCTCGTTGCGGCACGGAGAGCAAAGGTACCGGTGCTTTTCGTGCAGGCACAAGGGGATTACGACTTATCGCCGAGCAAAGAACTGGCGAAGGAGATGGATCGCGAGGGAAAGCAGCACGAAATGCGAATCTATCCTGCGGTTGGGAAAACGCATCAGGAGAATCACGAATTTTGCATTCACGGTTCGGCGATATGGGGTTCTGATGTTATGGAGTTTGTCGAGAAAGAGTTCAAGACGGCAGAGACAGTGCAGTAATCAAATGTGGACGAACGGTTGCGAAGCAACTGCCGAACAGAGGATGTACCTGGCGCCTCGAGAATCCGCCCATGTGGGACTACTCCTTGAAGAAGAGCTGATGATTCGCACTGAAAAGGTCAGCGACGCGTTGAAATATAAAAAACACCTGCGGGCGCGGACTTGTGTGGGTTAGTCGGGGGCCAGTAGAATGAGCGGTCCTGAGGTGGGGTAAGTCTTCTGAATTCAAGCGGGGTTTTGAGGGATGGGGCAGATGTACGACGCAATTGTGATTGGAGGCGGGCACAACGGCCTGACAAACGCCGCGTATCTGGCGAAGGCGGGGAAGAAAGTGCTGGTGGTGGAGCGGCGGCACGTGCTGGGCGGAGCGGCGGTGACGGAAGAGATCGTGCCGGGATTTTTGTTTTCGGAATGCTCGTACGTGGTGTCGCTGCTGCGGCCGGAGATCATCCGCGAGCTGGATTTGCCGAGGCACGGGCTGGAAATTTTGCCGCTGGACGGAACGTTCACGCCGATGCCGAACGGAAATTATTTGTGGCGGATGAACGACCATGCCAAGGCGCTGCGGGAGATTCGACGGCATTCGCGGGTGGATGCGGAGGCGTACGAAGAATTTTCGAAGATGATGACGCCGATGTGCCGGTTCGTGAAACCGATTTTGAGCATGGTGCCGCCGGACCCGACGACTCTGCGGCCGAAGGATTTGAAGCAACTCCATTTTCTGGTGCAGCGGTTTCGCGAGCTTTCGAGCGACGAGCGGTACACGCTGGTGCAGTTGATGACCATGAGCGCGGCGGATTTTCTCGACCAGTGGTTCGAGACGGACGTGCTGAAGGCGACGATGTCGGCTTCCGGGATTATCGGGACTTTCTTGGGGATTCGATCGCCGGGAACGGCGTACGTGTTGCTGCACCACTACATGGGAGAGATTGACGGAGCGTTCCGTTCGTGGGGATTCAGCCGGGGCGGAACGGGAGCGATTTCCAACGCGATTGCGGCGGCGGCGCGGGAAGCGGGAGCGGAAATCCGCACGAAGGCGGGCGTGGCGAAAATTCTGGTGAAGAACGGACGCGCGCGAGGAGTGGTATTGGAGAGTGGGGAAGAAATTGCGGCGAAAGTGGTGTCGTCGAGCGTGGACCCGCATTTGACGTTCGAGCGATTTCTGGAGCCGAGGGAACTGCCGGAAGACTTTCTTGAGGAAGTGAAGCGGTACAAATTCAGAGGGTCGTCAGGAAAAGTGAACATGGCGCTGGATGCGCTGCCGGAGTTCAAATGCATGCCCGGAGATGGAGCGCATATGCGGGGAGCGCTTTCGATTTCGCCGAGCGTGGAGTACATGGAGCGGGCGTACGATGATGCGAAATATGGGAGATTTTCGCGGCGGCCGTACGTGGACATGGTGATACCGAGCTTGACCGATCCTTCGGTGGCGCCGCCGGGCAAGCATGTGCTTTCGTGCTTCGTGCAATACGCGCCGTACAAACTGGCGCAGGGAACGTGGGACGATCAGCGCGAGGCGTTCGGCGACAACGTGATCGAAACGCTGAGCGAGTACATTCCGAACTTGAAGAAAATCATTATTCAGCGGCAAGTACTGACGCCACTCGACCTGGAACGCGAATTCGGGCTGACGCAGGGAAACATTTTTCAGGGCGAACTTTCGCTGGAACAACTTTTCTTTTTGCGGCCGGTGCCGGGATGGGCGTATTACCGGACGCCGGTGGACAATTTATATATGTGCGGGTCGGCGACGCATCCGGGCGGAGGAATCATGGCGGCACCGGGAAGAATTGCTAGCCAAGTCATCCTGAAAGAATGGAAGAGAGCGAGCTGATGCCGCTGGGACAAAAAGTGGCGGTGATCGGCGGCGGGCACAACGCGTTGGTGTGCGCGTTTTATCTGGCGAAGGGCGGATTCAAACCGGTGGTGCTGGAAGCGAGAGAAACAGTGGGCGGAGGAGCGACGACGGAGGAGTTTCATCCGGGATTTTTTGCTTCAACGCTGGCGCACACGATGGGGCCACTGCGGGAAGACGTGGCGGAGGAAATGGGGGCGGAGAAATTCGACTGCAAGATTTTTCATCCCGATCCGCGAATGTTCGCGCCGGCGCCGGATGGGCGCGCGATTTTGTTTTATGAGGATGCGGCGAAGACGGCGGGAGGCATTGCACGGCTTTCGGCGAAAGACGCAGAGCAGTATCCGAAGTTTGCGGCGGCACTCGAGGAAGTGGCTGAAGTTGTGAAGCAGCTTGCGGCGATGACGCCGCCGGCGATTGACAAGCCGACAGCAGAGGATTTGTGGAATTTGTTGAAGGCAGGGCGAGGCGTGCGGGCGCTCGGAAAAAAACGGATGTTCGACCTGATTCGCTGGGGCCCGATGGCGGTGGCGGATTTTGTGGCGGAATTTTTCGAAACGGAGCTGCTGCGCGCGGCGATTGCGGCGCGAGGGATTTTTGGGACGGCAATGGGGCCGTGGTCGGCGGGATCCACGGCCGTGCTGCTGATGCGGTCGGCGGCGGATGCGCATCCGGTGGGATCGGCGGCATTTTCGCGAGGAGGATTGGGCACGTTTGGGCGTGCCTTGGGCGAAGCGGCGAGACAAGCGGGCGTGGAAATTCGCACGAATGCTCGAGTCGAGCACATTCGTGTGAAAGATGGAACGGTGGCGGGAGTCGTGCTTGCCGACGGCGAAGAGATCGCGGCGGAAGCGGTGGTTTCCGGAGTGGATCCGAAAAGGACGTTTTTCAAGCTGCTGGATCCAGCGCAACTCGATCCAACGTTTGCGACGAGGATGAAGAATTTCCGGATGAAAGGGACGGTCGCGAAAGTGCAGCTGGCCCTGGGAGAGTTGCCATCGTTTACCGCACTGGCGGAGACAGTTGCGCCCGACGGATTTCTGCAGGCGCTTTCGGGAAGAATTCACATCGGGCCGGAGATTGATTATCTGGAAAAAGCGTTCGACGCTTCGAAATATGGGGAATTTTCCGAGACGCCTTATTTGGACGTGACGATACCGACGATTCTGGATGAAACGATGGCGCCGGGAGGGAAGCACGTGCTTTCGGCGTGCGTGCAATATGCGCCGTATACATTGAAGGAAGGAAGCTGGAACGCGCGCCGGCGGGAGCTAGGCGACACCGTAGTAAAAACGCTTGCGGAATACGCGCCAAACTTGCCGAATGCGATTGAGGGGATGCAAGTAATCACGCCGCGAGATTTGGAAAGCGAGTACGGCTACACGGGCGGACAGATTTTTCACGGGGAACTGGCGCTGGATCAATTGTTCACGATGAGGCCGGTGCTGGACTGGGCGAGATACAAAACACCGGTGCGCGGGTTGTTTTTGTGCGGATGCGGAACGCATCCGGGGAACGGTTTGACGGGAGCGAACGGGGCGAACGCGGCCAGAGAAATCATCCACGAACTGCGGTAAGCGTAATCGAGCCGGGCGGGATCAGGCTTTGAAGAGCATGGCTGAAGCGCGCGCGAAGAGTCGGCGAGCTTCACGGATGCCAAAGACGAAAGCAAGGCCAAAGTAGATCGCGCCGTAAGGCAGGAGAACGACGATAGCGAGCAGGATGTGCCCGCGGATGCTGACGTAGTGGTGAATGGTCCAGCCCGCGAATGATGCCATCATAGCGGCGGCCCAGAGCTTTAGAAGAAAGCCCGCCGGGGCGCCGGATGGACCGATGCGGCGATTGAGCGTGCGGCGGAGCAGCAGGAATTCCACCCATGAGGCGACTCCAGCAGAAATGGTGAGGCCCGCAACGCCCCAGCGCTGCGCAATGCCGAGCGCGGGCGGGAGCGGAACGGCAGCAAGATAGCCGAGGATGGTGGTCAGGGTGACTCTGACGATGGCATAGCGCAAGGGCGTGCGCGTGTCGCGGAGGGCGTAATAGGTCGAGGAGTACAGGCGGCCAAAGGTGGAGGCGAGAAGACCGAACGTCGCGCCCGCAAGAATTCCCCACACATAAATCACATCGCCGTGCACGAATTTGCCGGACTGGTAGATGGCAGAGACGATGACATCGCCGAGGATCAAAAACGCGGTGATGGAAGGCACGACAAAAAAGGAGATTTGGCGGAGGCCGGAATTCAGGCGGCCGCGGAGAATTTCTGCTACTTCTCTTTCTTCTCCGATGGTACCGGACATGACTGGCAATTCCGCGGCGGAAACGGACATGCCGAATAGGCTCACGGGAAGGGTGTAAAGGGTCTGCGCGTAAGAAAGAGCGGCGACGGCGCCGGTCGGGAGCAAGCTGGCAAGCAAGGCGTCAATGTATGCGCTGATTTGCAAAACGCCGCGGCCAACAAACACAGGAATGAAATTGCTAACGACGGTCTTGACGTTGCCGAAAGGGTCGCGGAGCGTCAGTCGCAGGCCGTTCAAGAGGCGAAGGACCGAGGGCAACTGGACTGCCACCTGGAGGGCGCTGCCGACGACGGAACCCCATGCCAGGATAGACGCCAGGGGATATTGTGCACGGCCGGGACCGAATCCCAGGAGGGTCGCGATCATGGCCACGTTCCAGATGACCGGCGCTACGTACGGCAGGAAAAAGCGGCGGTGGCTGTTGAGAATGCCCAGACACCATGCGGAAAAAACGAGCAAGCCGGCGCCGGGGAACAGAATGCGCACCAATTGGATGGTCAACTGGCGCTTTTCGCCGGAAAAACCTGGCGCGATGGCGTCAATGAGATATGGCGTGGCCAGAACGCCGATAAGGACAAGGAGCGAAGTGGTGAGGGCGAGAAGAGCGGCGACGGCGCCCGCGGTGCGGCGGGCTTCCTCATCGTCCTTTTCCGCGAGCAACTTGGCGTAAACGGGAATGAAAGAAGCGGAAAGGACGCCCTCGCCGAAAAGATTTTGCAGGAAGTTGGGGATGCGAAAAGCGGCCTTGAAGGCGTCGGCGGCGTCGGAGTTGCCGAAGAAATGGGCAAAGACGCGGTCGCGAACGAGGCCGAAGATCCTGCTGAGAAAAATTCCCGCAGCGACCAGGAAGGCGAAGCGTTTGGGTACGGCGTGCTTGACGCCGTTCTTTTCAGAGGTTGTCACGAGCAGCGCGAATCATGCATGAAATAGATTCGGAAGATTCGATTAAATGTGCTGCCCAAAGAAATGTCAATTTGGATTGCGGGGGGTGTTGCCAAGGCCAGTGCCGGAGGATTTGATCTGATGATCGTCTGATTCCCGGAGAGTCTCGCTCTGAACCGACCCCGGATCGTTCAGGAAACTCGCGACGATGGGCCCCACAGAGATACATGAAAGACTTAGGTGCCCACAGGGCGAATCAAGAGTGACGACAGGGGCTTGAATCGAGGCAGCGAAGATTTCCGCGGGAACTGGATTCACCATGTGATCCTGGCTCGCGACAATAGCCAAGAGCTTGGCGCGTACGCTCTTCGCCGCCTGGTTCAAGGAAATGTGAAATTCGTCCGGAGTGCTGAAGCCGATGATGGCCTGTCTCTGGCGAATCTGATCCCAAGCGGTGCCAGCGTTGCCCTGGGCATTTTCGCGGACAATTTTGAAAAACAAATCAAATTGATCGGGCGCGGTATGGCTAACGCGATACTCCGGACTCGTCTCATTCATCTCATGAATTTCCCGCGAGAGCGCCAAGCCAGGGCCGAAAGTTTTTGAAGGATTTTCATGATTCCACGCCGGATCGAGTTCGATAGCGTCAATTTCCGAGGTCCAAAGAAGCTTATCATAGGACGTGGACATCGGCGATCCAAGCATGGGGATGACTTCATCCATGAAATCGGGATAGGCCACCGCCCAATCGAAGGTTTGCATGCCGCCCATGGAAATACCCATGACGGCATGAAGATGAGTGATATGGAGCACATCAACCAACAGCCGGCGTTGGGACTCAATCATGTCGCGAATCGTGAATTCCGGAAAATTCATCAGGTGCTGCCGCCTGCTGTTGGAAGGAGAGGTGGAAACACCATTTCCGATCGCATCCACTAGAATGACGAAATACTTTGTGTCGTCCACAACCTTCCCCGGGCCAACAAACTCCAACAAATCCTTCGATTGTCCACCCAGCCAGGTCGGCCAGAGCACCGCGTTTGATTTGTCGCCCTTCAGCTTGCCGAGTGTCCGATAGCCCAGCCGAAAATCACGGATTTCTCCGCCATTCTGAAGCTTGAGTGTGCCAAGCTCCGCAAACTGCTGTTTACCTCCACGCGTGACGGACTGTCCAAAACATGTCAGGTTTATCAACAGAGGCAGGGAGAGAAGCGGCAGCCTTGCGCATAGGATCTTCAATTTCATGGAACAAAGTCTACCCCGCGCGAGGGTCGGCGCGCCAACTGCAAGGCGGCTTCCGCATTGCTCTGGCGAGGGAGTGAGCCTCGAATGCGGAAGCCGCCGTCAGGCGCCAATGGGAAGGACGGCGCCGGCTGGAAATGAGTTAAAGCGAGTTCAGGAACGCAAGAAGCCGAGCGCGATCCTGGCTCGTGAGACTGTGAAAGTTGCGCACCGCCCCCGAGGCTTCGCCGGCGTGGCGGTTGATGGCGTCCGTGAAGGTCATGGACAATCCATCGTGCATGAAGCGGCCATGGAGCCGAACGCCCCAAAGCGGCGGCGTCCTCAGCTTCATTGCCGTTTGGGGTCCGCCATTCTGCACGATCCCATCACCCGTTCCGACGTTGTGGAGCAGAAAGTCACTATACGGGTGTATGGTTTTATTGCCGAGCGCGTCCGGGACCGCGAAAGCCCCGCCGTTGATCACCGAGCCTGCCGGCGCAGTGGTGATGGAAGAAACGTGGCAAGTGTCGCAGCCGATACGGGAGAAGACCTCCGCACCCAGCTGCGCATCTACGGTGGTGGCGAGAGTTTCATCGCGCGCCGGCGCTTTGGAGGCGCGAATGAACCGGGCAAAGTGGTCAATGTCCGCGAGGCCGTCGGAGTCTACCTGATCTTCCGGATCCGTCGTCGTCTTGCAGACCGATGTAATATCCTGCGTGAGCAGAGGGTTGGTAACTCCCATTTCGTTCAAATAGGCGTCGGCCGCGAAAGAGAGCAGGCTGGCGTGCTGATTTTTCCAGCCAAAGCGCGCTACGCGCGTTTGGCCAGGCGCCTCGAGAACCGGGACCGAAATCACTTGACCGCAGATCTGTCCGCCGGAAGTTTTGCACTGGTTTGCGGCGATGTTGGCAATGGTGGCGTCCGCGATCGCCTCAACAAAACCATCACCCAAGAGATTTAGCGAAGCGCGCAATGCGCGGACGTTGGTATTGTCCGGTACGTGCTCCTGGACCTGGGTCGCGGGAAATGCTCCACTTGGGCAAATGGCCCGGTCGTTGATCAGCGAGCGCGCCTGGATGACGGCAGTGCCGTCAGCGATCGTTACATTGGGATTGATGAATTGGCCTGAAGAATTAAGCGTGCCCGCGCGAACCTCGTTAATTTGGCTGGTCGCGCCATCCACCGGGCTTTGGTGGCACGCATTGCAGGATTCCGCGTTATACACAGGTCCTAGGCCTTTCGAGGGGTCTTCAACCTCATCGAAGACCATCTGATCCGATTGATGCGTCAGGCCATCCACAAGATTGTTGGTTGCGCCATCGAAACCGGTCGGGGCTTCCTCGGGAGACGAGTTGGTCGAAGCGATTTGATCCGAGTTTTTGAAGGGAGTGGGACTGGGAGTGGGAGGACGGCGCACAAAATGGTTGTTCTGACCGGGATGGTCCGATGCCATGGCCAAGGTCAGGCTTGCGGAAAGAAAAACAAAACACAGGAACGTCACCGCGCCGGAAGAAATTCCGGAACGATTACTTCGAGAGAAAAATGATGGATATTTCATGAGACACGCTTGCCGCGTTACCGCGGCACCCTCCGTGGTTTCGGGCGACGACTAATCAAGCATCGCTAAGAGCGAATCCGGCTGGCAGAACTGCTTTCGCGTGAGCGAAACGCCGTGGGCTGGATAACCCGTAGCGCGGACAGTACGCGTATGAAATGTGGCGCGCAACGTCCCAACGGCCAGAAATCAAATGCCCGAATGGTCAGGACAGAATGTGCTCAACGACTTGTACTTCAAGCGCCAAAGTTCGCCTGATTTTTGCCCGGCATCTTTCGCGCCTTGAGGGCGGTTTGTGAGAAGCAGTAGAATATGCTGTTCACGCGCGCAGGAGGAGACACGCCATGGCTACGGCTGAAACGAAACTCCGGGTGCCGGAGTTCACGAACGAACCGTTTATTGATTTCTCCAGGCCGGAAAACCGCAAGGAGATGGAAGAAGCGCTGAAAAAAGTCGCTTCTGAATTTGGGCATGAATATCCCATGTGGCTCGCTGGGAAAAAAGTCACCACGGCAGAGAAACGCAGTTCGACGAATCCTTCGCATCCTTCGCAGGTGATCGGCGTGTTCCAGAGCGCAACGGCGGAACTGGCAAACCAGGCGGTGGAGGCGGCGCACAAATATTTCGATACCTGGAAGCGTGTGCCCGCGGAGGCGCGCGCGCAATGCATTCTCCGGGCGGCCAAGATCGTGCGCGAGCGGAAGTTCGAGCTTGCGGCGCTGGTCTGCTATGAAGTGGGCAAAACCTGGCCCGAGGCGGACGCGGACATTGCGGAGACGATTGACTTTTGCGAGTTCTACGCGCGGGAAATGCTGCGCCTTGCCGAGCCGCAGAAACTGACTCCGATGCGCGGCGAACGGAATTACCTGGTTTATATTCCCCTGGGAGTGGGAGGGATCATTCCGCCGTGGAATTTTCCGTGCGCGATCATGGCCGGACTTGTGGTGGCGTCGCTGGTGACGGGAAACACGGTAGTGCTGAAGCCTGCCGGAGATTCCCCGGCGATTGCAGCCAAGTTCGTGGACATTCTGTACGAAGCAGGCATTCCGAAGGAGGCAGTGAATTTCCTTACGGGCTCCGGCAACGTGGTGGGCGACGCGGTGGTCCGACATCCGAAGACGCGCTACATCGGATTTACAGGCTCGAAGGAAGTAGGGTTGCGGATCAGCGAGTTGGCCGGCAAAGCCGTGCCCGGACAGATCTGGATCAAGCGCACGGTTCTGGAGATGGGCGGGAAAGATGCGATCGTGGTGGATGACGAAGCGGACATAGATGCCGCGGTGGAAGGGACGGCGCAAGCGGCGTTCGGTTATCAGGGGCAGAAATGCTCAGCGTGTTCGCGGGCGATCGTTTCGGAAAGGGTTTACGACAGCTTCGTGCAGAAACTCGTGGAACGGACCAAGAAAATCACGGTGGGTCCGAGCGAGGATCCCGGCAATTACATGGGACCGGTGGTGAGCCAGTCCGCGATGAAAACGATTCTGGAGTTCATCGAAGTGGGCAAGAAAGAAGGAAAACTGTTGACTGGAGGAGGACGAGCGGCGGGCGACGGCTACTTTATTGAGCCGACGATCATTGCCGACGTGGATCCGAAGGCGCGCATCGCGCAGGAGGAGATCTTCGGGCCGGTGCTTGCCGTGATCAAAGCGAAGAACTTCGATCACGCGCTCGAGATCGCCAACGACACGGAATTCGGATTGACCGGAGCACTGTACTCGAAAAATCCGGAGAAAACCCGGAAGGCCGAGGAACTATTCCACGTGGGAAATCTGTACATCAACCGGAAGTGCACCGGGGCGATGGTGGGGGCGCATCCGTTTGGCGGGTTCAATATGTCCGGAACGGACTCAAAGACCGGCGGCAAAGATTACCTGTTGCTTTTTTTGCAAGCCAAGTCCGTGGCAGAAAAAGTTAGTTAGCCCATTCGCGAGAACTTTTTGGCAACCACTCACCGGCACGTTGCGCCGGCGTCGCGAAGTCAACTGAAATTGCTTTACGACGGGTTGGCTGGGACGCGGCGTGACACCCACCTCAAAATCAGGAAGACCGGATAGCTGATGACAAGAAGCCCGAAGGCGAGCGGCGCGTTGCTGCGATCCGCCCACAGGGAAGCAACGAGAAACACCGCGGATGCCGCCAGGGCAATTCCCGCCGTCCAGGGATAGCCCCACGCGCGATAGGGTCGCGGCATGTCCGGTTCGCGCTTGCGCAAGACGAATAGCGACGTGTAGGAGAGCGTGTAGTTGGCGACGAAAAAGAACGAGAGCATGGCGATGACGCGCTCGAACGAGCCGAGGACGAAGACAATCCCCACGAACGTACTGAGCAACAGCGCAAGCACGGGAGTGCCTCCGGCATTTACGCGCGCGGCGCGGCGAAAGAAGAGACGGTCGCAGCTCATGGCGTAAAGAACGCGGGTTGAAAACATCTGGCAGGCATTGATGCAACTGAGCAGAGAAACGATCATGATGATGCGAATGATGGGATCGCCGAGCCAGCCGAAAATGCGGTTTGCGGCAGTACCGAGAGCAAAAATATTGCCGGATATTTCGCCAATGGGAAGGACGTAGAGCACCGCGGCATTGAGGAGAAGATAGATGGCCATAATCGAAAAAACGCTGCCGAAGATCGCGCGCGGAACATCGCGGCCCGGATCTTTCACCTCCTCGCCGAAATAGATCACGCCGTCCCAGCCGTCCACCGTATAGATGACCGATTGCAGCCCGACAAGAAACGCGATCAGCAAAGGCCAACCGGATCCGAGGGGCGGAGCGGGATGGGCTGCAGCGGCGGCGGCGCGCAAGTGGCCGCCGAGCAGAAAACAAGCGATCACCAGGATGACGAAAGCGCCGGTTTTCAATGCCGCTGTGACGAGTTGCGTCCCACTGCCCCATTTGACTCCGCGCCATTGAAGCACGGCGAACAACAGAAGAATGGTTACCGCGATGATTTTGATCAGGAAGAATCTCTCATGGGCATCCAGCGAGGGAACAAACGCAGTGCTGTATTCGCCGATCACAATCGCGACCGCAGCATTCGTACCGCAAGTCGAGAGCCAATCGCTCCAACCGACAATGAACCCGCCATAATCGCCGAGCGCGCGCTGCGAATAGTTGTATTGGCCGCCGCTGCGCGGGATCGCCGCGCCGAGTTCGGCGAGGGCCGAAGCTCCCAGCAGCGCGTATGCGCCACCCAAAACCCAAACGAAAAGGAAGAGCCATGCATTGGGAAGAAGACCGGCGATGTCTCCGGGCGTCCGAACAATTCCCGCGGCAATGGTGTTGCCAATCGCGGCGGCGATGCCGAACCAGACACCAAGAACCTTCAGCAAGCGCCCCTGGGCACTTGCAAACGGTGTGCCGGGATTGGAAGATGCTCCTGCGGTGTCGGACAATGAATGTCTCTGGGGCTTCTCGGAAGCCGCCATCATACTGGGGACAATAGAAAATGCAAGCTGGAAGCGGGCTGCCGCGCGGTTACGTCAAGTTAACGTGACCGCGAAGTTTGAGGGTGAAAAGTGAAGACGCAGCAGATGCCATCAGGGGTTGCGGAGGCGACGCAGACGACCCCTGCGATGACAGACTCGACCCACAGAGAAGTCTCCGTGGTGATTCCTTGCCTGAATGAAGCGAACTCCATCGGCATTTGCGTCACAAAAGCGCGGGAAGCAATCTGCCGCGCAGGAATGAACGGCGAAATTCTGGTGGCCGACAACGGCTCGACGGACGGTTCGGTCGCGATCGCAGAGAAGGCCGGGGCGCAAATTGTTCGCGTCGCGCAAAAAGGATACGGCTCGGCTTTGCGCGCCGGGATCTGCGCTTCACGCGGCGAATTCATCGTGATGGCGGATGCGGACGACAGCTATGATTTTGGCGAGGTGCCGCGTTTCGTCGAAGCGTGGCGCAAGGGCTTTGACGTAGTGATGGGAAACAGGTTTCGCGGCGGGATCAAGCCCGGAGCCATGCCCTGGCATCACAAGCACATCGGAAATCCTGGCCTCACGGCACTGTTGAATCTTTTCTTTCGCTCGGGGATTGGCGACAGCCACTGCGGGATGCGCGGATTTACGCGCGCCATTTACAACCGCATGGATTTGCGCAGCTCGGGCATGGAGTTCGCTTCCGAGTTCGTGATCAAGGCGACGCAATTGGGAGCGCGGATCACCGAGATACCCATCACGCTCTGGCCGGACAAGCGCGGCCGTCCTCCGCATTTGCGCAGCTTCCGCGACGGCTGGCGGCATCTGCGCTTCATGCTGCTTTATGCGCCGAACTGGCTTTTTGTGCTTCCCGGGAGCCTCCTGATGGCGGCAGGGTTGTTTCTGGTGTTCTGGCTGCTGCCCGGACCTCGGCAGATTTCTCCGCGCGTCACGCTGGATGTGCACACCATGATTTTCGGAGTTGTCTTTACTCTGTTGGGCGCTCAGATCATTTCCATTGGGGCGTTTGCCAAGGTATTCAGCTATTCGGAGCGGTTTGACCACGGAGGAGTCTCGCTGAAGCGCGTCTTGAAACGGGTCAGTTTCGAAACCGGCCTTCTGCTCGGAGGGGGGTTGTTCCTCGCCGGATTCGCGGGCTGCGCCTGGATCGCCTGGCGATGGGCTGCCAGCGGATTCGGACCGCTCCACGAAGTCCGTCAGGTGCTCTTCTGGTCCATGTGGCTATTTCTCGGAGTCCAGGTGATTTTTGCTTCATTTTTCCTGAGCATGCTTGGAATCAGCCGCGGGACTTACATTGGCGACTACGACCTGAAATAGATGCCCTACACCGGACTGGATCACTTTATTGCACGAATGCGTTTTCGAGCGGCCTATCCGCACCTGCGCCCTCAGTCGCGCGTTTGTGATCTCGGTTGCGGATTGGAGATGGCTTTTCTCGATTATTCGAAAGATAAAATCGCGCGCGGCGCGGGACTAGACGACCAATTGGAGAGCGGCACAAACGGGCGCTGGCAGCGCGTTCCTGGGGATCTGAGTTCGCCGCTGCCTTTTGCGGATGGAGAGTTTGATCACGTCGTGATGCTCGCGGTTCTTGAGCATCTCCAGCGGCCTGAAGCGGTCCTGCGCGAGACGTTTCGCATCCTGGCGCCGGAAGGTTCGCTGATCCTCACTTGGCCCTCCGGTCTGGTGGATCCCATTCTTGGAGTGTTGCACGCGCTCCGCCTGGTCAGTGATGAGATGGAAAGCGACGAGCATCAAAAGCGCATTCCGGTTGAGACGCTCCGCGCCATGCTTCAGAAAATCGGCTTCCGGCAATTTTTTCATCGGCGATTTGAGTTCGGACTGAACCACCTGATGGTTGCTACCCGCTAGATGCCGCCCCGGGCAGGCAAAATCATTCATCCGGCGGAGTGTACGGCACGAGTGAGGCCTGATCGTCGTTCGAGCTTGCCAGCCAGACGGTGCGGTCCTTAAAATAAGCGAACAGTCTTTTGTTCTGCTCTTCATCCAGTTCGCGCGCCCAAACGACCTTTTGCGAATCAATGTCCGCGCCGTTGTACACCCACTCATCATGGATGCTCAGGTCGCCTTCGTCCCCGCTATAACGCACCATGACCAACTGCTTCCCTGGCAGCGATTCCAGTTTCTTTTCAATTCCGGCACGACCGTAATCGCGGGGGCATGTCCAATCCTGCTGATCGCATTCCTTTCGCGCCACGTGCGCGCCCGTATCCACAAGAAGCAGAAAGACCGCAGCCCGTGCGAGCGCCTTTCCCCAATGAAAACGGCCCAACTTCCTGGCCCGCAGATGACGAATGGATTCAACGATCAAGGCGAAGACAAGGCAGGTGGCCGGCGCGGCGTAATGCGCATTGGAAAACGTCACCGCATACACGGCCAGCATGGTTGCCGCGAGGGTCAGCCAAAGGAAGCGCATCCTGCGCTCGCGAAGAGCCGCAAGCACGCCCGGTAGAACCAGAATCAAACCCCACCAAAAAAACGCGGAGGCCATGCGCCAAGTTTTGGTCCACGAGACGTCAATGGCATCGCGCAAGGTGCGATAATACTCGTCGCGTTCCCAGTCGTTGTAATATTCTTCGAACCTCTCATTGTCATAGTGCTTCTCCGGCTTGGGCGCTTGCCAGAGAAACATTGCTGCGGTGTGGAACTCCCGCCAATTCAGCGTGTGAGGAAAGAGGAGAGGATCACGGGTCACCCGCCAGTTGTAGTAGCCCATGAACGCCAACGTGAGCACCAACACACTTGCGAGAGGGAGAAGGACCGCCTTCCACCGGCGGGACTTCGCTACCGATGGATTTTTCTTGCCAAAAAGCCAGAGCAGGAAAGCCACGGCCGGCAGTAGGCAAAATACCAGGCCTTCATAGGGCCTGCTATTCGCCAGGATCGCCACGCCAAGGCCGAGCAGCAGTGCGTCGCGGATGTGTCCCTTCTTGAAAATGCGCGGCAGAGCTCCCAGGACCAGCGCGCCGCCAATCGCCGCGACAGCTCCGCCCCAGTAGCTGTTCACCCAGTAGCTGGCAATTTCGAGCTTTAGCGCTGCAAGCGCGCCGCCCAGGAAGGCCCAATGTGGCGGCATCCACGCGCACAACATCCAGTAGATCACCGCTCCCATGCAGGCGGCTGTGAGCAGCACGCCGATCCAGGGAAGTCCGAGCCATTCGCCAATGGCAAGCGCAAATCCCTGCGCGGGGGGGTAGATGGAAGCGTAAGTTGGATGCCAGATGACGTGGAATGTTTCGAAGCTTCGCCACATCGGATGTGTCGGGTTGGCGAGACGCCAATGCGCGAACGTGTCCCCCATCAAGAGGTAGCTGTACTCGTCATGAATTCCTGGAATGGGGACCTCGAGGAGAGGCAAAACCGCCAAGCGGACCACGATGGCGCCAAAGAAGAGCAGAAAAAACGCCGGCACACGTCGCCTTCCGATTCTTGCGAGCAGACCCTCGATCTTGTCAATCAGTCTCCCCGTCCACAGGCCCGGGATAGAGGCGATAACCGCGAGGAGCGCGACAACAACCAGAAACTCCCAGGAAGCTGACGCGTCCATCAGCATGTTTTAGATTGAATGTTTCCCTGGCTCAAAATTGGCCCCGCGAAGAAGCGGTTAGGGGGATTGTACACAATGGCAGAGCGAAGTGCAGAATGTCTGACATGTTGAATTAGCCCAGCGCCTGCAGCCGGTTTCTGCCGCGCTAAAATCGCTCGATTTCGACCTCAGGAGGGTGCGTTTCCTGCTTGTGCGCGCGGTGCCTCATTTCGTCGGCGTAGTCCTGCATTTCTAGACGCAGGTTTCCGGCATTGGTTGCAAATCCCAGCGCTGTCTCGAATTCAACCAGGCCTGCCCGCACGAATTTGTCGAGTTCGCCGTCAAAATGCTGCATGCCTTCCGTATTACCGTCGCGCATGGCGTCCAGCAGCGTTTTGCCTTCCCCTTCCCCCTTTTCCACGTATTCGCGCGTTCGCATTGTGGACTTGAGGATTTCGATTGCTGCAATGCGGCCTTTGCCGTCTTTGCGGGGCAACAGACGCTGCGAAACGATGTACCGGAACGCCTTTGCAAGACGCGTGCGGATCGCTTGCTGCTCGGCATTGGGAAATACGCCGACGATGCGCTCGACCGTCTTGGCCGCATCAATCGTATGCAACGTTGAAAGCACCAGGTGGCCGGTTTCCGAAGCTTCCAGAGCGATCTCAATGGTCTCGCGATCGCGCATTTCGCCCACGAGAATCACTTTCGGCGCCTGACGCAGCGCCGCTCTCAAGGCCAGCGCGAAAGTTGGCGTGTCGCTGTGCAGTTCCCGCTGATGGATCGTCGCCCTCTTATGCCGGTGCAAGAACTCAATGGGATCTTCGATCGTCAAAATGTGGAACGCTTTCTCCTCGTTCATTTTGTCAATGATGGCTGCCAGAGTTGACGATTTGCCCGATCCTGTGGGTCCGGTGACCAGCACGATCCCGTTCCGCAAATCCACGATGTCGGCAAGCGTCGCGGGAAGCCGCAATTCTTCGAAGCCGGGAATTTTATCGGGAATTACGCGCATGACGATCGCGCAACTTCCCCGCTGTCGGAAAATATTCACGCGGAATCTGCCGACTCCGTTGATTCCATACGAGAGATCGGCGGAACCCTCCTGCTCGAGTTTCCGCGAAGGATGTTCATTCTTCCCCATCAAGTCCGCGGCGATTTGGCTGGTGTCCTGCGGCTTCAGACATTCCAGGCCTTTAAACTTTAATTCCATCAGCTGACCGCTGACTTCGATCTGCGGAGCCCGCCCCGGCGAAAAAATCAAGTCGCTGACCTGCGCGCCGCTCTTGAGCATTGCGGTAATGAGTTGTGCGGTCGGAATGGTTCTTGCTGGCGGAGAAGACTCCGACACGGGGGGCTGTGGACTTACAGTTGTCTGTGGAGGAGATCCCATGGAATTTTGTTTGCTTTGCGCTGAAGAGCGCTGTACTACGCAAGGCCGGAAAGACAACCCCGCGGGTGGTGCATGAAGATCCATTCTAGGTGAATACTTGTTTTCGCAAGTATGGCTTCTGCGTGGAGGTTACGTGAAGGATACCCCCTGGCGACGCTCAAATCGCACCCGGCTCGGGCGAATAAACTTCAGTGCTGCGTCGCCGAGTCAATGAAGTTCGCGATGTTGCCCTTCAACTTGGCCAAATCTTCATCGCGCACGTACATCATGTGGCCGGCATCGTAATATTTCAGTTCGATGTTCTTGCGGAGATTGTCCGGAAGTCCGAGATGGTCCACAGTGTGTTCCGTGGCCAGGAAGGGCGTAGCCAGGTCGTAATAGCCATTCTCGATCTGCACTTTCAAGTGCACGTTCGAGATCATCGCCTCTATCAGATCTTCCTCAACATTTGGCGCGCCGGGGAAGAAGCCTCCTCGCATGCCCTGGCGCTTCCAGTCCCATCCGCGCCCTGCCCCCTCGGCGGAAACCTGGTAGGTTTTGTCCTGGCCGAATTTCAGATCGTCACGGATGTAACCATTGAATTCCGCAACGAATGCGCCGCTGATCGCGGTTTCCTGCGGATCGTAATCCGCGTATTCGCCGAGCGGATCATAGCTCGGGCCGGAAAAGCGCGCGTCCAGCCTGCCGGTCGTCAGTCCCTTGCCGCGCTGAAGCTCTTCCATGAACTGGCCCAGCTTCACGCGCAAGTTTGCCTTCATCAAGTAGTCCGTGCTTAGGCCTGTAAATCCGGAGAGCTTTTCCGCGATGGCCGTTTTCTCCGCCGGAGTAAGATTGTCACCTTTCAGCAGTGCGCTGGCGTACTCCCCCATTGCGAATTTTCGCGCTTCCTCGACGAACGCATCCAGATTATCCGGCCGGTTCTTCAGCATCTTGTGATACCACGCGGTCGCCGCGTAGCTCGGCAGATAGTAGATATAAGCGGCGTCCACTCCCGGGTAAAAAGAAATGGTGCCGAGATCGAGAACGGAAGACATCAGCACGATCCCGTTCAAATACATATTGTCGTGATCCTGCAGATAATTTCCTAGCGCAGCCGAACGGAACGTCCCGTAGCTCTCGCCAATCAGAAACTTCGGCGAATTCCATCGGTTGTTCCGCGTCACGTACGTGGTAATGAACTGCGCGAGTGACCGAACGTCCTGATCAATTCCCCAGAAATCCTTGTCTTGCGCCTTCCCCACGGCGTGGCTGAAGCCCGTGCCCACGGGATCAATGAACACCAAATCGGCCTTGTCCAGCAGAGAGTTGGCATTGTCTTCGATTTTGTACGGCGCGGGCGGCGTGACTCCCGCGTTCACGGTCACGACCCGGCGCGGGCCGAACGCTCCCATGTGCAACCATATCGAAGAGGAGCCCGGTCCGCCGTTGTACAGGAACGCGATCGGCCGGGTGCTCAGATCTTTTACATCTGCGCGCGTGTAAGCTGTCGAATAGATCAGCGCTTCCGGCTCGCCCTTCTCGTTCTTCAGCAAGATCGTCTGCGCGGTCGCTTTATAAGGAATGGTCTGGCCGCCGATGCGAATCGTATGCTCCGTGACGGAGGATTCTTCTTTGGGGGTGGCGCTCTCCGGCGCCTTCTCCGCTTTTTTGTCCGCGGGCTTTTCCTCCTTCTCCTGCGCGAACGTAGCAGGTGCGCATGCCAGCGCACAGAGCAGGATCGAGGCTAGAATCTCCGACGAATAAATTCGCTTCATGAACAACTCCTACTTGAGGTTTGAATGCAGACCACTCGCGGTGGGCAGATTCTATCCTTCGGACGGAAGCCAAGTCAAAACGTCGCTAAAGAAAATTTACCTTCAACACCATTGAGCCTGCCTTCCCTGAGCCATCCAACGTGACGGCGCTGCAATCTTTCACGATCCAGTCGGCTCCCGCGCCGCGCAACAACTCATCCCGCTCCGTGGTTTGGAGTGCCAGCACTCGTGCCCCTGCCGCTTTTCCCGCGCGGATTCCGGCGGACGCGTCTTCCACCACCAGGCACTCCGCCGGGCTCAGGCCAAGCAGCGCCGCGCCTTTCAAATAAGGCTCGGGATTGGGTTTGCCGTGCTGAATATCGTTCGCGGTAACCAGATACTTTGGCGCTAAAAGGCCCGCTGCGCGAATTCGTACCCGCGCAAGCGCCCTCGTGCACGAAGTTACGATGGCCCATCGTTCCACAGGAAGCGCCTTCAAAAGTTCCATCGCTCCGGGGAGCGGCACCACACCTTCAAGAT